>OMKS01000009.1_pt1 | contig 160539 bp, 133 predicted proteins | sample 1674721 | NCBI WGS metagenome assembly OMKS01 (sample SAMN06264996, study PRJEB25208) | sediment metagenome | isolation source: hot spring sediment | place: USA: California | collected 2014-09-02 | reverse complement strand
CATGACACCGGAAAACAGTCCGGTCATGAACTGGCCCGGTCCTTCGTCTTCGAGGGACGCGCGTGAGCAGGCTCCGCAGCCGATGCCGCCGGCCCGGAACCGTCCGAATGTGGCGTTCAGCCGGGACATTTTAATCGGGGCCGGCACGCCGTCCGGCTACAGGTCTCTGCCGATGGATCAGAAAACAGAGAGCTCCGAAGAGACCGGGCCGCTGCAGCTGAATACCTATGCGTGGGATTATGCGCCGTATCTTCTGGAGATGAAAAGGCGTATCGAAAAAAACATGCACCCTCCGGCTGTTTTTACCCGTCTGGGGGCCGGCGGATTCAACCGCATTCGTTTTCGCGTGAATGGGAACGGGATTCTGACTTCCATGGAAGTGTTGGGATATCAGGGGGAACAGGTTCTGGTCATGACCAGCCAAAGAGCGGTGGAGCTGTCCGCTCCCTTTCAGCCGCTGCCTGAAAATTTTCCCGAAACCTATCTGGAAGTGACGGCCACTTTTCATTATATCGGAATTGATCGCTGAAAACCTGTGTAAGGAGACAAAATGAACGGATTCTGGGACTTGCTCCTGAAAGGCGGTATCATGATGCCGCCCCTGATACTGGCTTCGGTCATCGGGCTTGCCGTGACCATTGAAAGGGCTCTTTTTCTGAGGCGTCGGCGTATCGTCAAGCCGGAGATTCTGGATTTTATTCACCGGGTGGAAACCGCCGAGAAAATCGAAACCGCTTTTGAATCCACTTCATTCGGCAAGGGTCCGTTCTGGAATATTATTCGAAAGACACTGGAGTTTCGTCATGAGACCAGAGAGGAGATGCGTGAGGCGATCGCCGATCAGGGCAGGCAGGAGGCGAGACATCTTGAAAGAGGCCTGGTTGTTCTCGAAACCATTGCCGGAATAGCCCCGCTCATGGGCTTGCTGGGAACGGTTTTGGGCATGATCAAGGTGTTTCGCGTGATTTCCGAACAGGGTCTCGGACAGACACAGGCATTATCCGGCGGTATTGCCGAAGCGTTGATTACCACAGTGGTGGGTCTGTTTATCGCCATTCCCGCGCTGGTTGCCTTTTATTTTTTCAACCACAGGGTGGAAGACCTCATTCTGGAGATCGAAAAACATACAAGCCGTCTGTTGAAGCGGCTGGATTCGTTGCAGGGGAAAGAGCGGAGGCATTCATGATCGGAATCAATCAGAAAGCTCTGAAAAACCTGTTTCAGGATTTTTCCCGTCTCAGGCTGGCCGTGGTGGGGGATATCATGCTGGATCATTATGTGTGGGGAAAAGTCGAACGAATTTCGCCGGAAGCTCCGGTGCCTGTGGTGGATGTGGAGTCGGAATCGATTCAGCCGGGCGGTGCCGCCAACGTGGCGGTCAATGTGCAGACCCTGGGAGCCAACGCGTTTTCCGTGGGTGTCATCGGACAGGACTCTGAAGGCGACCGCCTGGTGGAATCGTTTACGGAACACCGAATGGATACCGGCGGGCTGATCCGACTGAAAGAGCGTCCCACCAGCGTAAAGACACGTGTGATTGCCCATAATCAGCATGTGGTCCGGGCCGATCGGGAAGTCAGGAATCCGCTGCCTGTTTCGGTGCAGGATCGGATTATGGAAATGCTTAAAAGGGAGTGGGAGCTTTTGGATGGAGTCATTCTGGAAGATTACAACAAGGGGCTGCTGACCCCACGCCTGATTCACCGCATTATTCGAACGGCTAATGAACACGGCAAACCGGTTTATGTGGATCCGAAACATCAGCATTTCTTTGAATACCGGGATGTCACGGTTTTCAAACCCAACCGCCAGGAGGTCGTTTCCCAGATGCATCTTCGCAATGAGCTGGATGACGATCCCGAAGAGGTGGGCGGCAAGCTGCAGGAACGGCTGAATTGCCGGGTGCTTCTTGTTACGCTGGGTGAAAAGGGTATGTTCCTTTTCGAGAAAGGAAAACCCATGGTTCGGCTGCCGACACAGGTGAAACAGGTTCACGATGTCTCGGGCGCCGGTGATACGGTTATCGCGACTCTGTCCACGGCCATGACCGCCGGAGCGGATGCCCGTACAGCGGCTTCCATCGCCAATTTTGCCGCGGGCATTGTCTGCGAGCGGGTGGGAACAGTGCCTGTCGAGGGATCCGCTCTGATACAGCGCATCCAGAATGCCATGGAATTCGAATGAAGTCATTCGAAAAAATCGGGGGGTCATGAATCGAGCGTTCAGATTGCCGGCATCCTCTCTGAAACTTGCCGTTTTTGATGTGGACCGAACCCTGGTCCGCCGGACTTCCTGTGAAATGCAGCTTGTCCGTTACCTCCGCACAAAGGGCCTGCTTGGCTGGACCGATTATTGCCGTGTTCTGATGAATCTTTTCAAGTTGTCCAATGGTTTTCACGAAACCGTGCTGAGAAACAAGGTCTATCTGCATGGAATTCCAAAGAAGACCATTTTGGCGCTTCTTCCCGATTTTTTCGAAACCTGTCTGCGGCCCCGGCTTTCGTCACGGGGGATGGAGTGGATGAGTCATCTTCGAAAACGGGGTTTTTTCGTACTGCTCATTTCCGGAACACTGGATTTTATCGTCGATTATCTTGTAGAAAGCCTGGATGCCGATGAAGGCGCAGGAAGCACGATGGAAATTCGTGACCATGTGTACACCGGCCGCGTATTGGGCCCTCTTCCCTGGCTGAAGGGCAAACTGGAGATATTGGAGGGCTGCCTCAGAGGCCGGACCGTGGATTACGGCCGTTCATTCTGTTTTGCCGACAGTTGGGCCGATATTCCGCTGCTTTCCCGTTTCGGCCGCCCGGTGGCCATGAATCCGGGGTGCATACTGTACTGGGCGGCCATGATCAGGGGATGGAAGGTGATTCGGGGCTGACAGACCGACAACAAATAGAAACAGGCCGAATCGTTTGCCTCTGATTCGGCCTGTTTTTGGGAGGGAGAGAGAAGTGATTTAAAAGCGTTGTTCGATTCTGTTGCTTGAGAGCCTGGAATAACCCGAATGATTCAATGAATGAGAAACAAAGGGTCTGAATCATTCAGGCCGTCTGCGTGTCAGCAAATAAAAACCCCAGCCAATCAGTATGAACGGTACAAGCGGCAGTAAAAACCCCAGCGATGCCGCCACAAAAGCCATGAACCCGGTCAACAGAGTAAAGGGGAATATGAGCACACAAAGACCCGTCATGAGACAGGCTGCTATCAGTGCCAGGGGAATCGTCATAATGATCACTCCGGCTCTCAATGCCAGAAAGAGTGTCTTAAGTCCGAAAATGATCAATCCAATGATCAAAATGAGAAACAGGAAATTCATTTTTCTCCTCTTTGCTGATTTCAAATGTTTATACGCTGGAATTGTATTCAGGGTTTCAAAAAATGGACGATAAAAATTCAAATTATCGGTAATTGTTTTATATTGCGGCCGGAGGAAAAAATGTCCCGTTACAATCCTTCTTTGGTGGTGCATGGGGGCGCCTGGGAGATTCCCGACGAGGAAGTGAAAGCGCATCTGAGAGGAGTTCAAAAAGCCATCGAAAAAGGCTGGTCGCTTCTCGCGTCCGGGGCTTCCGCCCTGGACTGTGTGGAAGAAACGGTCGCCGTCATGGAAGATGATCCCACGTTTGACGCGGGAAAAGGATCCATTCTGAATACCGACGGTTCCGTGGAGATGGACGCGTCGATCATGGACGGATGCCGCTTCGACGCCGGCGCCGTGGCGGCGCTGAGGAATTTTCCCAATCCCGTCCGGGTTGCCCGAAAGGTGCTGGAAGAGACCGAACACTGGCTTCTCGCCGGACCGGGGTGCGAAGCTTTTGCGGTGCGGCACGGATTTGAGTCTGTGCCCGTTGAAAATCTGCTCACTGAACGGGAATTGAAACGGCTGCAGATTCTGATCAATGACCCCCGGTTTCGTTCTCCTCATGCTTTTGGAGGCAAACGGGGCACGGTGGGAGCCGTGGCCATGGACAAGAAAGGCCATGTGGCGGCCGCCACGTCAACCGGAGGAACGCCGAAAAAGCTGCCCGGACGCGTGGGAGACACTCCTCTTATCGGTTGCGGTACGTACGCGGAAGACGGAGTGGGCGGAATCTCATGCACCGGCTGGGGCGAATCGATCATGAAGGTGATGCTGGCCAGGGAAGTGGCTGAGCATCTACGCTCAGGAAAGCCCCCTGTGGATTCGGCCGAAGCGTGTGTGGGTATTCTCAAGGCGCGGGCCGGGGGACTGGGGGGAATCATCTGTCTGGACAGATACGGAAATCCGGGGATGGCCTTCAACACACCCCGAATGGCCAGGGGAATGATGAATGCCGAAACGGACAAACCCTTCATCTCAGTTGACTGATGAAGAATCAGGAGGATATAAGAAAGAAACCGTCAGTGGAAAACCTGTCGAATGACGGGGAAAAGGAGCGCCCTGAATGGATAAAAAGAAAATCGATTTAAAAGGAGTGCTGGCTCCCATACCCACTCCTTTTGAAGAAAACGGGATTCTGAATTTGAATAGGCTCGACGAAATCACCGCGTTCTTGTCAAAATGCGGCCTGACCGGCATTGTGGTGATGGGATCCAGCGGCGAGGCGGTCCATCTGAACTTCAAGGAGAAATGCCGCCTGCTCGATCGGGCGGCCGGTCTGGCGCCGCCTGAATGGACGCTTGTGGCGGGGACGGGCTGCTTTTCGACGATTGAAAGCCTCGAGCTGACACGTGAAGCGGCCAGGGCCGGCTTCCATGCGGCACTGATCATTACGCCGTTCTATTACAGGAGTCGAATGGCCGCCGAGGTCCTGACGGCGTATTACCGGGATCTGGCCGATTCCTCTCCCATACCCATTGTGATCTATAACATGCCGGCCAACACGGGGATCAATCTGTCTGCGGAGATTCTTCTGGACCTGGCCATTCATCCAAACATCATCGGACTCAAGGATTCGGGCGGAAACATGGGGGTCATAGCCCGGCTGAAAAACGAACCGGACGGGAATTTTGACATACTCGCCGGCTCGGCTTCATTCTTTCTGCCGGCTCTTTGCGTGGGCGCATCGGGCGGCATCATGGCCCTGGCGAATATCGCTCCGGTATCCTGTGTGACGCTGTACGATTCATTCCGCGCGGGAGACCTGGAAAAGGCCCGCAAAATTCAGCAGCGGCTGAGTGAACTGAATGCGGCTGTCACGAGCCGGTGGGGTGTCGCGGGGTTGAAAGCGGCGATGGAAATACGGGGTCTTCACACCGGGCCGCCGAGGCGTCCTCTCCTTCCCGCGGGACCCGATATTCACGCCGTGTTGACTGATTTGATGGAAAAATCCCTCCTTCCGGAGGACAAAGTGAGGAGATTATCATGAAAGAGAGGCCCTTGCTGATGATTCCGGGCCCTGTTGAATTTGAACCGTCCGTGTTGTCGGCTCTGGGGCAGCCGACTCAGAGCCATATCGACCCTCAATTCATCGGGGTGTTCGAAGGAGCGATCAAGAAGATGAGAGAGGTCTGGCACAGCCCTTCGGGTCAGCCTTTTATTGTTCCCGGTACGGGCACCTTGGCCATGGAGATTCCGGCGGCCAATCTCGTGGAACCGGAAGACCGGGTCCTTGTCGTGTCCACGGGATACTTTGGTGATCGATACGCGGACATTCTTTCCAGATACACCAACAAAGTCACGGTGCTCAGCGCGCCTTTGGGAGGAATCGTTGAAACGGCGCACATCGAGGCTGAACTGAAAAAGTCCGAATACCGCCTGATGACGATCACTCATGTGGACACATCCACCGGAGTGCGAGTGGATCCCCGTCCGATCGGCAAACTGGGACATAAGTACGGTGTGCTTACGGTTCTGGACGGAGTCTGTTCCGTGGCCGGTGAAGAGCTGAAACAGGATGCCTGGGAGCTGGACGTTGTCTTTACCGCATCACAGAAAGCTGTCGGTGTTCCTCCCGGGCTGGCTCTCGTTTTAGCCGGACCGCGGGCCGTTAATCGCTGGAGAAAAAGAAAGAGCCGCGTGCCCAATTATTACTGCGACTGGAATCAATGGCTGCCCGTTATGGAAGCGTATGAAGCGGGAACGCCGGCCTACTTTGCCACGCCGGCGGTGAACCATGTTCGCGCGCTGGACGTCAGTCTGGACAATATTTTGAAAGAAGGCATGGAGGAACGCTTTCAAAGGCATCGTGTCGTGGGCAAAGCCTTTCAGGCGGGTCTTGAGGCCCTGGGCCTGAAACAGGTTCCTCTGAATAAAAAAGACCGGGCTTTCACATTATCGGCGCCGTATTATCCTGCCGGAGTGACCGGAGATCGGCTGCTGCCGCAAATCCGCCGGGCCGGCGTGGTCTTTGCGGGCGGGTTGCATCCTGAAATAAAGAAGAACTATTTTCGAATCGGCCATATGGGAAGCACGTGTTTCAGGGACGTGCTGGCTTCTCTGGGCGCACTGGAGGCGGCTCTTCGGGATTGCGGAGTTTCCGTGAATCCAGGCGTCTCTCTGACAGCCGCTCAAAGCGTAATTGTGTCGGAAAATTCTGAAACAGCGGTCTGAGAACCGGCCGTCTGTTTTCAAACCGGAGTATTTCGGGAATTGACTCCCAAACCGAAAAGAGTTGATTCTTATCTGAAAAAGTCTTATTATTAGAGTTAATATGAATGTGAGCCGGAGTACCCTTTCAGCTCTGTCCCTGGAATCGTTCACCGCGCTGGACCTGGAAACCACGGGACTGGACTCCCGGACCGATGAAATCCTGGAGATCGGATGGGTCCGCTGGAATCACGGAAAAATAAGCGGCGGAGGAGAAGAACTGATCCGGCCGGCTGTTTCCATCCCGGCGGCCATAACCCGGTTAACGGGAATCCGAAATGAAGACTGCCGGGATCGGCCCATGATTTCCGACGTTCTGCTATCGGTCTGGAGGCATTTCGAAAAGGGAATCCTCGTCGCTCACAACGCTTCCTTTGATCTGAATTTTCTCGAAAAAGCCAGGCAGCAATGGCAGCCGGACCTTCCTCCCATAGATGCACGGCGTGTCATCGATACGGTTGAACTGGCCCGCATTCTCTATCCGTGGATCACGAATCATCGACTGGAAACTCTGACGCGGCATCTGGATATTCAGGCAGACCCTGTTCATCGGGCCCGTGCCGACGCTGAAGCCGCCGGGTCTGTCTTCATGCGTCTCGTTTTTGAAGCCATGGGACTGGACGGATCAGTTCTGGACACGATTCTCGCCCTGTTTGACGGCAGCGATGACGAACTTTCACGGTTGTTTAAACATATTCGCGCACTGCGGAACGGAACAGGGATGAAGACCGTGTCCCGAAGGAAGGGACCCGACAACCGGATCGAAAATATGGCTTCCGGGAACAAAGAAATTCGCTCCGATTGTTCCATCAGCGATTTTCTGGGGCCCAAAGGATTGCTGGAAAAGATCCTGCCGGGGTTTGAATGCCGGAAACCGCAGCTGTCCATGGCCGAGCAGACCGCGCGCGCCTTTCGTCAGGACGGTTTCCTGATGGCCGAGGCCGGCACCGGAGTCGGGAAATCCATGGCCTATCTGGTGCCCGCGGTACTCCGAATGCCGCACGCACAATCGAAAACGATCATTTCGACCCAGACCAAGACCCTGCAGAATCAGCTTTTCTATAAAGACATTCCCCTGCTGGCTGAAACCAGTCCACTGCCTTTCACCGCTGTTCTGCTGAAAGGGCGGTCCAATTATCTTTGCCAACGTCGATGGGAAGAGATCATTGTAAACGCCGGGAACCTGTCTTCGGCTAAGAGAAGACAGCTTTTGGGCCTGGCGCTGTGGAGTCACGAGACACGGACGGGTGATGTGGAAGAGTGCGGCGGATTCCACGAAAAGAATCAATGGGACGGATGGAGGGAGGTGAACAGCGACGGCGCTTTTTGCCGCGGTCATCAATGTCCGGCCGAATCGAAATGCTTTTACGCCCGGGTACGCCGGGCCGCGCGAAAGGCATCTCTGGTTGTGATCAACCATTCCCTGCTCTTTTCCGATATGGCGGCAGGCAATCAGATTCTCGGCGAATTTGACACGCTCATCGTGGATGAGGCGCATCAAATGGAACGGGCCGCGTCCAGGGCACTCGGACGCTCCCTTCATCTATGGATGTTTTATGATCTGTGCCGGAAAATCGATGCTTCGGGTTCTTCTTCCGCGGGAGTACTGAACAGCCTTCAAAAAGAGCTGAAAAGGCGAAAAGAGTTGTGGGCCGCGATCTCGGAATCCGTTTCGGAATTAAGGCGGACGCTGCAGCCGTTGTGTGAGTCGGCCGAGCTTTGCTTCCGGCGGATCGAAGCGAGAATGAAACCGGCTTCAAAAGAATACGCGGTTGAAAAACAGCGGGTGCGATCCGTTGATGAGCTCTTCGGTTCCGACGCCTCGACAACGGATGTTTCGATCCATCTGAAAACCGCGGCCGCCGAATTCCAGAAGATCATGACACGACTGGCCATGGCCGATTCGAATGGAGAGGAAAAACCGGAATCTTTTCAGCAGGTGGAAACCCTGCTGTTTGAAACAGAACTGTTGAAAGAGAATTGGGAATTTTTCACCGGCGGATTGTATGACGGTCATGTCGTCTGGAGAGAAAAGAGAAAAGAAGAGAAAAGTCCATCCGTTCATTCCGTGCCTCTAAGGGTCGACCGGCTGATGTCCGATTATCTCTATCCGCGATTGAAGCGGTGCCTGTTGACTTCAGCCACTCTTTCCGTTGCCGGTTCTTTTGATTATATGGCCGAGAGACTGGGTTTGAACCGTATCGAGAAAGACAGGCTCACAACGCGGGCATTCGGCTCTCCCTTTCATTACGATGAACAGGTGCGTCTCATCGTCGCCTCTTTTCTGCCCGGTCCCAGAGATGCCCGATTCACCGACGCTGTAGCCGAAATCACAGCGGATATTCTGTCGGTTCATGACAGGGGGACGATGGTTCTGTTTACTTCACATCAAATGCTGCGCGGCGTGTACAGGCGGCTCGTTTCGGTTCTGAAACCTTTCGGCATACAGATATTGGGACAGGGCATCGACGGATCGAGAACCCGGATTCTCGATTCTTTTCAGAAAGAACGGCGCTCTGTTTTACTCGGGACCAGCAGCTTTTGGGAGGGGGTCGATATACCGGGTGAAGCTCTGGAGATGCTGATCATTCCGAAGATTCCTTTTGATGTGCCGACCGATCCGGTTGTTCAGGCCCGTTCTGAAGAAGCGCATCGAGAGACAGGCAACGGTTTCATGAACTACAGCGTCCCCGAAGCGGTTGTCCGGCTTCGCCAGGGTTTCGGCCGTTTGATTCGAAAAGCGGGAGACCGGGGTTCCGTGATTTGCCTGGATAACCGGATGCTTATGAGCCGCTATGGAGCCGTATTTCTGGAATCCTTGCCTGTGAATCCTGTCCGATGTGACAGCCGGGAGTCATTAATGGAAGTTCTGGCCGGGTGGTTCGAAACCGCTTAAACATGAGGAAGAAATGTCGAAGGAATTGATCATTGACGGGCAGTCTCTGACAACGGAACTTGTTCTGGATGTGGCCCTGGGTTATCGCCGGGTTGTATTGTCAAAGGCTGTTGCCCGCGAATTGGAGCAGTCGCGTCATGTACTCGAGAAACTCATCGAGGCCGGGAAAATCATGTATGGTGTGAACACGGGATTCGGCCGATTCGCCGAGATCAATATACCGGCCGATGAAATCAAGGCGCTGCAGATGAATATTGTTCTTTCACACGCGGCCGGTGTGGGCGAACCGCTGCCGGACTTCGTGGTTCGCGCCATCATGCTGATCAAGGCCAATTCACTCGCGTCTGGATATTCCGGAGTCCGTTCCGTTGTTATTCAATCCCTGCTGAATCTGCTGAATCATCGAATCCATCCCATGATTCCTTCCCGGGGGTCGGTCGGCGCATCCGGCGATCTGGCCCCTCTGGCTCATATGGCCCTGACTCTTCTGGGTGAAGGCAAGGTTCGGGTCGGCGGACGTGTACTCGGCAGTCTTTCGGTTTTGAAGAAAGCCGGTCTCCGGCCCTTGACTCTGGAGGCCAAGGAAGGGCTCGCCCTGCTCAATGGAACGCAGGCCATGAACGGATCCGGCATCCTGGCCTGGGCCCGGGCAAGGAACTGCTATCGAAGCGCGGATATCATCGGGGCACTGAGCGTGGAAGGACTGTGCGGAAGCCGGATCCCTTTTGATCCCAGAATTCATCAAGCCCGGGGCCAGAAAGGACAGATTCAATGCGCAGCGAATCTGTACCGGCTTCTCGAATCCAGCTCCATTCTGGAAAATCCTTCTGTCAACCGGGTACAGGAAGCGTATTCGCTTCGGTGCATGCCGCAGGTTCATGGCGCCGGCAGAGATGTGCTGGATTACGCTCGTTCCGTTCTGGAGATCGAATTGAACGCCGTGACGGATAATCCCCTGGTTTTCAGCCGGCAGCAAGAGGTGCTGTCAGGGGGGAATTTTCACGGCGAACCGCTGGCTTATTGCTTTGATGCAATGGGAATCGCGCTTTCGGGTCTTTCGAGTATTTCAGAAAGACGCATCGCCTATCTAATGGACAGCCATCACAGCGGTCTTCCCGGATTTCTCGCGACCCGGCAGGGCGTGGACTCAGGTTTCATGATCCCCCAGGTTACTGCCGCGGCTCTGGCATCGGAGAACAAGGGTCTCGCCCATCCGGCCAGCGTGGACTCCATTCCCACATCAGCCAATCAGGAGGATTATGTCAGTATGGGTATGAACGCCGTAAACAAGTTATGGCAAATCATTCACAATACAGAAACAATATTGGGCGTTGAAATACTGGCAGCCTGTCAGGCGGTAGACTGCCGAAAACCCTCGAAGCCTTCTCCGCTCATGCAGAAAGTCCATGAAGCGGTACGCCGGCGAATCAACAGACTGGGAAAGGACCGTTTTATGGCTCCGGACATGGAAACTGCGGCGGATTTGGTCCGTTCAGGAACTCTTGTGGATTCATTGAAACCATTCACCATAGAGTAGGATAGATCCATGGAAGAAAAAAGAATGATGGAAGGATTGACCTTTGATGACGTGTTGCTTGTTCCGGCGCATTCCAGTGTGCTTCCCAAAGAGACGGACGTTCGTACGCGTTTGACGCAGAATATCAGGCTGAATATACCGGTTCTGTCATCCGCAATGGATACGGTCACGGGATCCCGTCTGGCCATTGCCATCGCGCGGGAAGGGGGCATCGGTATCATTCACAAGAATATGTCGCCTGAAAATCAGGCGTCCAAGGTCGATAAAGTCAAAAGATCGGAGAGCGGAATGATTTCACGACCGCTTTCACTGGCCCCTGATCGGACTTTGCATGACGCTGTGAAACTCATGAATGAATACCATATCTCCGGCATTCCGATTGTCGAAGGAGAAAAACTGGTGGGCATTCTGACAAACCGGGATATCCGTTTCGAAGTCGATCTTGATCGTCGTGTTGATACCATCATGACCCGTGAACGCCTTGTCACGGCTCCGGAAGGAACCAGCCTTCAGGAAGCGGAACGGATTCTTCAGAAGCATCGCATTGAAAAGCTGCCCATTGTGGATAAGAACGGACATCTGAAGGGATTGATCACCGTTAAAGACATTCAAAAACGCAAGGCTTTTCCATCAGCGGCCAAAGATGAAAACGGCCGGCTGCTGGCGGGCGCGGCTGTGGGCACTTCGGCCGACACATTCGATCGCGTGGAACGGCTGATTGCCGCAGGAGTGGATGTCATTGTTGTGGATACGGCTCACGGTCATTCGGAGAACGTGCTGGAAACCATCCATCGGTTGAGAAAAACTTTCGCCGGCCTTGAAATCATAGGCGGGAACGTGGCCACCCGTGAAGGCGCACAGGCTCTGATCGATGCGGGTGTGAATGCCGTAAAAGTCGGTATTGGTCCCGGCTCCATATGCACGACCCGGGTGGTCGCCGGGGTGGGTGTGCCTCAGATCACAGCCGTCATGGAGTGCGCCGCTGTTTGCCGCAAGGCCGACATGCCGTTGATCTCCGATGGCGGTATCCGGTTTTCCGGAGACATCGCCAAGGCTCTGGCCGCCGGTGCCGAATCGGTTATGCTCGGATCGGTACTGGCAGGGGTCGAAGAGAGTCCCGGGGAGATGATCCTGATGGAGGGCAGGAGTTACAAGCTTTATCGGGGAATGGGCTCTCTGAGCGCGATGCTGCAGGGGAGTGCCGACCGGTATTTTCAATCCGCGTCGGAAATCAGCAAGATGGTTCCGGAGGGAATCGAAGGAAGGGTTCCCTACAAGGGGAAGTTATCGGATGTGGTTTATCAGATGGTGGGAGGGCTGCGATCGGCTATGGGATATTGCGGCGCGAAAGATCTCGAAGCGTTTCACCGGAAAGCCCGCTTTATTAGGGTCACACAGGCGGGTATTATTGAGAGCCATCCTCATGATGTAACCATCACCAAGGAGGCGCCCAATTATCAAAGGGGCTGAAAAAAACGAAACCGAGACGATTCCTCCGCGGCGGCATTAGGGGGACTTGCCGTACGCGGTGAAAAATCCCGGTTTCAGAATACGGATTGAGAAAGACTACATCCGGCTGACAAAACGTGTTAATCTGGATTTAAGATTGGCCGCTTTATTCTTGTGAATAATTCCTTTTCCGGCCATTCGATCCAAAATGGAAATTGTCTTTTGAAGCTGAACGGCGGCTTCTTCCTTGTTTTCCTGGTTTCGTACTTTCTTTATCGCTGTTTTCATCCGGCTTCGATCTTGCTGGTTTCTGAGACGCCGGCGTTCATTTTGTCGAGCCCGCTTTTCTGCGGATTGATGCTGCGGCATATCGTCCTCGATATTTTGATTATAAAGAAATGTAATATACAAAAGCACTCTTTGTTTGTCAAGTCATTATTATTAATAAAACACTCTTTTGAATCACGGGATGTTTTTTCATCGGTTCGGATCGGTTTAAAGACTGAAAACAGGGGATGAAACATGAAGCATGTTCATCGAACGAGACAGGGCGATCTCTTCGGTATGGAACCGCTCAAGGCACTGAGGCAGAAAATACACGATTTGGACGGAAGCATCAGCAAGGCATTGAAATCGCGCGATTACAGCAAGGCAAAACAATTGACGGAAGAACAGGAAAAATTATTGAAGGAACTGGTGGCAAGGGGAGAAAACAGGGATTGAAAGATATCATGAAAAAGATCCGTGAATTTGAAAAGGTGCCGGTGGAAGTGCGGGTGGAGCCCGGCTGCGATGATTTGCCGCTTCCCCGTTATCAGACATCGGGATCAGCCGGGCTTGACCTTTCGGCCGCTGTACACGGGCCTGTCATTCTCAAGCCGGGAAGGCATGATTTGATTCCCACAGGCATACGTCTGGCCATACCGCCCGGTTATGAAGGACAGATACGGCCCAGAAGCGGTCTGGCCCTCGAGAGAGGAATTGGCGTTCTCAATGCGCCGGGTACGATCGATTCCGACTATCGCGGACCCGTGGGCGTTATTCTATTCAATTTCGGAACGGAGAACTTTATTATTCACCGAGGCGATCGAATCGCCCAGCTGGTCTTGTGCCGGGTCGCACATATTCAATTTCTCCCGGTTCGGAATCTTCCGGACAGTTCGCGTCAATCCGGAGGATTCGGATCAACAGGATTGAATCATCGAAGAGCGGGCGGTTGACCGAAGAGCGGTACGGGTTCATCTGACGGCATACCGCATGGGTGTGCTGTATCATGTCATCATTTTACATGATCAAGAATCGAAAACAACTGAAATGGGTTCAGCCTTGAAAGTCATATCCGCGAGCCGGCGTGTCGAAATGCCCGCGTTCTATCCGGGACGACTCGCGGAAACGCTTCGGCGGCGCTGTCCTCCCGCCAAAGTGCATACTCTGGTTCTGTGGAGCAAAAATCCGCGGGCATGCGTCGAACATCCCGTACTGGCACCCGCTCTGATGGAGTACAGCCACATTTTTCTCCATTTTACGATTACCGGAATGGGTGGATCATTTCTGGAACCGAATATTCCGTCTGCTGTTGAAATGCTCGATCTGATTCCACTGTTGATTCGCTGGCTCGGCGATCCGAGGCGTCTTGTGATTCGGTTCGATCCGATTGTCCATCTGCGGCTGCCGAATGGAAAAATCTACAGCAACTTCTGTCAATTTGAAAAGATCGCGGATGCGGTTTCGAAAGCGGGAATCGGCCTTGTCATCGTCAGCCGTATGACAAGGTATTCAAAAATCATTCAGCGGTTGAAACGCTGGTCCATCGAGTGTCTGCCGGTTGGGGATTTACAAAAAGAGCGGGAGAACAGAACCCTGCTCGATATTGCTGAAAGCAGGAGAATTGAAATTCAGGGATGCTGTACGCCCGGTTTTCTGAACGGCCGCTGCATCGACGGCGGACGGTTATTCGAGCTGCATCCCGAAAAACGTCCCGCGTCCAGGGCGAAGGCAGGCGGGCAGCGCGCTGATTGCCGCTGCACGGAAAGCTGGGATATCGGCTGGTACTACCGATGTCCGGGCGGCTGTGTTTACTGCTATGCCAATCCGCTATGCAATTCCCGACTGGAAGGATCGATTCCGGACGGCGTTCAGCCGGTCCATTTCTGAGCAATGGGCATACGACGTCCTGTGCCGAAAGCCTTGGAGGTGATCTTCAGGCCGGGCGCGGCCTGCCGTCTTTTAAACTCGCTTTTCATCATCGCGTCGATGACCCAGTCGACTGTTTTCCCATCGAACCCTTTTTCAATCAAATCATCCCGTGTCATTCCGTTCAGATATTCGGAGAGTATGGCGTCCAGTTTATCATAAGGGGGAAGTGTGTCCTGATCTTTCTGGTCGGGCCGCAATTCCGCGGAAGGAGCCTTGGTCAGTATGGATTCAGGAATCCAGGCATGTCTGGAATTGATATGCCGCGCCAGTTCGTAGACCATGGTTTTGGGCACATCGGACAGTACGCTCAGACCCCCGCTCATGTCGCCGTAAAGGGTGCAGTAGCCAACGGATAATTCACTCTTGTTGCCCGAAGTCAACACCAGATATCCGAATTTATTGGAAAAGGCCATGATGATGATTCCGCGGATTCTGGCCTGAATATTTTCTTTGGTTTCATCCATGGGACCGGAAGGGAAAAACGGTTTCAGAGATTCGCAAAGTGTTTGATATGCAGAATCGATGGGAACGACATGCAATGAAATTCCGAGGTTCAAGGCCAGTTCCCTGGCATCCGTAATGCTGCTTTCAGAGGTATAGGCAGAAGGCATGGAAAGGCCGATGATCCGGTCGGACCCTGCGGCCTGCACGGCCAGGCAGGCCGTCACCGCGGAATCGATACCGCCGGACAACCCCAGAACGGCTTTGCCGAATCCGCATTTACGCATGTAATCCCGAATGCCTGTAATCAGGCCGTCATGGGCGTCGGCGAGCGGATCCATGGGAGTGAAAGCGACCGGAACCGTTTTGCTGCGAAGGTCAATTGTGTGAACCGCCTCCTCAAAGGCAGGCCCTATCCACAGCAATTGTCCGGTCTCATCAAAGACCATGCTGCGTCCGTCGCAGATCAGATCATCGTTGGCACCCGCCTGATTGACGAAAATAAACGGCTTCCTGTATTTCAACGCCTGCTTTCCGAAAAGTCGGTATCGAATGGCGTCTTTGCCCAGACCGAATGGAGAGGCCGAGAGATTGATAAAGATCGTGGCGCCGAGTTTCGACATTCGATCCACAGGATTGATCGAATATTTTTGCCGGGGGAAAAGTTCCGGGTCATTCCAGGCATCTTCACAGATCGTTATTCCGAGTTTCTCTGCGCCGAAAGGGCATATTCGGTGTATGGTTGCGGGATCGAAGTACCTGGCTTCCTCGAACACATCGTAGGTTGGAAGAAGAGTTTTATCCTGCCGGAATAATCGTTTTCCGTTATGAAAGAGCACGGCGCTGTTGACCAGCCCTTTCTCTCCGTTTCCGGGCGAAGAGCAGACGGTGCCGGCCAGTATGGCCAGATCTTTTGTTTCACGGGAAAGATTCACAAGACGTTCTTCGGATTTTGTGAATGCCTGAATAAAATCTTCGCGTTCCAGAAGATCACGGGGCGGATAACCCGAGACAATCATTTCCGGAAAAACGATTAAATCGGACCCGCTGGAAATCGCCTTTTTCACGGCCGCCTTTATGATACTGAAATTTCCTTCAAAATCACCGATAACGGGATTCAGCTGAGCAAGGGTTATTCTCACATTCCTTCCTTTCGCCTTCAAAATCGAAATAGCAGCCTGTTTTAAAATATATAAAAAAATTAAGAAAACAAATGCATAAAGTCAATGAAATGATTGCATGAAGAGGCTGTCACTCGATCGGATTGCACGCGGATCTTTAAGCCAAAATGGCGACTGTTCGCTAAAGAGAAGGCGACGATTTTGATCCGGAATATCCACGGAGGACCGGTGGCAGGCAGAAGAGAGATTCGGCGAAAATATCTCAGGGAAAAAGGTTCCAGCAGACACATAGGAAAAAATTTCCGAAAATTCGATTAAAATACAACAGCCGAACAATTACAAATATACATAAAGTATTAATAAACAGTATGATATGATTCTCATTTCAAACGTGGTACGAGCTTTGCATGAGAGGGATGCAGAAGGTGAAATACAATGTGCCACCAAGGGGTTTTCAATGTTGAGAGGGATACATCATATTTGCAAGCGCGGCAGGACCTGGCTGTCGATCGGACTTCTCTTTCCCGTTCTGCTGCATGCTTCATCCGTGAATATATCCTGGAACGCCAATACCGAATCGGATCTGGCCGGATACAAAGTCTATTACGGAACTCAGCGGGGTGTTTATTCGACGATTCTCAATGTCGGGAATAACCTCAGCTATGATATCTCCGGCCTGGTGGACGGAACGACCTATTATTTTGCCGTAACGGCTTATGACCAGTCCGGAAACGAAAGCCCCTATTCTGAAGAGGTCTCTTTTCAGGTTGTGGACTCGGAACCGCCGCAAATTTTGTCTGTCGCTTGTGATCTTATCGACCGGGTTCGTGTCGTGTTCAACGAACAGGTGGAGAAAACCTCTGCGGAGATCGCTGAAAATTACGCGATCAACAATGGTATTGTGGTACAGCGGGCGGAATTGCAGTCCGACGGCAAGACGGTTTATCTCTTTACCACCCAGCATTTGATCAACGGTTCTTATGTTCTTACAGTCAACAATGTCCGCGACCGGGCCTCGGTTCCCAATACGATTCAAGCCAATACACAGAAATCGTATATTTGGTCCGGCACGGATGAAGATCCGCCCTATGTCGAGAGCCTTAGACTCTATACCAATGTGGGCAATGATTTTATCGTATTGACTTTCAATGAACCCCTGAACCAGAGCGCGGCACTGAATTCGAGCAATTATGTGATCGCGCCTCCCCTCGATATTTTGAATATGGGCATTGACGATTCTTTCAGAACCGTATATGTTACCACGGCGTGTCACACGCCCGGCCAATCGTATTCACTTACATTGAACAATATTCAGGATGGGGCGGGAAACACTATCGATACCAATACGGTCCTTAATTATGTGTGCTCCGCTCAGGACACAACAGCGCCCGCTCTTGTCGCGGCACGGCTTCTGAATCAGAGTGAGCTTGAACTGGAATTCAGTAAAACGCTGAAAAAGAGTTCCGCGGAACAGGTTTCTTATTATTCAACGTCTCCAGCTCTGACCATTCAGAGTGCTGTTCTCTCGGATGACATGAAACGCGTAATCCTCAAGACCGCTCCGCATTCCGAGGGAACCTACACCATCACAGTCAGTGGGGTCGAAGACAACGCAACTCCCTCCAACACGATAACCGGAGCTCAGCTGTTGTACAACTATGTGCCGCCCGATCTGACGCCTCCGTTCCTGCAGAATGTGACGCTGTCCAGCGACAATCTGGTTCAGCTGACCTTCAGCGAACCGCTGGATCAAATTACCGCTGAAACCGTTTCGAATTATACGATTACACCGAATATTGAGGTGCTGCACGCCTATTTGAATGTTTCCGAATCCACCGTTTTGCTGGAAACAACGAGACATGGCAAAGGGACCTATGAGATTGCCGTGAAGCATGTCAAAGACCGTGCCCAGCCGGCCAATGTCATCGATCCCAATACAAAGCTTTCCTACACGTTTGATCCTCCGGATGATATTCCGCCTCAGCTGCTGAAGGCCGTGCTGCATGGAAGCAACGTAGTGGTTTTGCAGTTCAGTGAGGCGCTGGACAGGGCCAGCGCGGAAAATACATCCCATTATTTGATTACGCCTTCAGTCGTGGTGAAGTCCGCTTCTTTGATCGGTGATTCCCTGAATCGTGTTTTTCTGGAGACGGGCGACCATGAACCCGGTCAGTCGTACACCATTCAGGTGCATTCGATCATGGACAGGGCCCTGGTTCCCAACCTGATACCCGCCGGCAGTGAAGTGCAATATGAATATCCCATGGTGGACCAGGATCCACCCAGACTGATGAGTGTATCTCTGCACGGAGACCGGACACTGAAACTCACATTCAATGAATCGCTTGATCAGGAGACAGCGGAAAACACGGCCAACTACTCCATATCGCCGATGCTGAATGTGGAAGATGCGATCCTGGATGCTTCTTTGTGCCAGGTGTTACTTACCACTTCGGTTCATCAGCCGGGTGTTCAGTACACAATTACTGTTCAAAACGTCAGGGACCGGGCCGATCCACCCAATACGATCGGTATTGAAAATACGGCTGCCTACACCTGTGAATCCAGAGATGGTATTCCTCCGCGATTGACCCGGGTCGACCTGCATGGCAGCACGCTTCTTGAACTGAGTTTCAGTGAGCCTGTGTCCGAAAGCACGGCATTGAACACGGATAATTACACCATTGATAAAGGGATCTCGGTGCACAAGGCCACTCTCAGCCGAACCCAGGAGCAGGTCTTTCTGGAGACATCGACTCATCAAAAAGGTGAGTACGCCATCACCGTAAACGGGATTCAGGACCTGGCCGAAATTCCCAACACCATTCTGCCTGATACGCGCATGGAATATACGTACGCACCGGCGGATGACACTCCGCCCGTTCTGGTCAGTGTCAGTTTGCTGAGTCCTTCGATGATATCCCTTCTGTTCAATAAACCCATGGACCGAAGCTCCGTGGAAGATACCACCCATTACGCCATCAGCGGGAGCGTTCGGGTCAAGAGAGCCATTCTGGACGTGGATTTAACAGGCGTCATTTTACAGACCTCGGATCATCAGCCGGGAGATTATACGATCACTTTAAATGCATTGACCGATGCATCGCCCGCGAAAAACCCGATCGCATCCAATACGGTAGGATCCTACACCTATGAAGTCATTGATGAGATCCCGCCGGTTATTGTGGATGCACGTCTTCAGACCGACACCAGACTTCTTGTCACATTCAGCGAGCCTCTGGAGCCGACATCGGCCAGGGCCGCGTCCAACTATGCCATCAATCCCAATATTCAATTGCTGGATGTCTATGCGTCGCCTTCGGAGGGAAAAGTCACTCTGCATACTTCCAGCCATGCTGCCGGAACCTACACGCTGACAGTCAAAGATATACAAGATGTTTCGGGAAATCTCATCGAATCCTACAGTCAGATATCTTATTCTTACAGTCCGGTGGACACAATCCCTCCGGCTTTGCTGTCGGCACAGCTGTTAACCCATAATTACATCCAATTGTCGTTCAGTGAAGCGGTAAACGCCGATGATGCCAACCGCGTTGAAAATTATTCCATTGTGCCGCCGGTCGGCATTATCAGTGCGCGGCTCGCGTCCGATCTGCAAACCGTGGGTCTGGTGACGGCTCAGCATGCTCCGGGGAATTACACTCTGACCGCCGGGAATATTCGGGACAGGGCATTCGTTCCCAATGTGATTTCAGACAAGAATACCGTCCATTATCAGTATTCGCCGCCTGACACGACACCGCCTCAACTGGTATCGGTTGTCGCAAGAACGCCCATGTCTCTGGCTCTGATATTTGATGAAGACTTGTCCAGAAACAGTGCTGAAACGATCACCAATTATTCGATCAGTCCGAATATCGAAGTCACCGAAGCGTCATTGCTGGCCTCGCTGAAAGAAGTTCGACTCGAGACAACGCCGCATCAGCCCAATATTCACTATTCCATTCAAATATCCGGTCTGAAAGACCGCGCTCCGATCCCGAATGTCATGGTGAAACCCGTGGTTCATGAGTATTCCTATGTGCCTCCGGATACATCCCGTCCGGAACTGGTGGCGGTCAAACTGCAGAGCTACAATCTCCTTGAAGTCTATTTCAATGAACCCGTTGAAAAAGCCTCCGCCGAAAACCGGAATAATTACACCATCGAGTTCGGAGTCGAGGTGCTCAACGCCAGTCTTGATGCCGACAAACTGACCCGCGTCATTCTCGAAACCACGGACCATATGCCGGGATTTCAGTATCAGCTTCAGGTGAAGAATGTTCGGGACCGGGCTCCCACGCCCAATGTCATCCGTTCCAACACCTGGTACGCCTACAGCATGCCAGCGTCCGGAGGGCTTTCCGACGATACTCCGCCGCAGGTGGCTTATCTGGATGTCATATCGTCGACACGTCTTGATGTGGTGTTTTCGGAACCGATCGACAGTCTCTCGGCCATGGATGTTTCCAATTATAACATCAAGGATAATGTGGAAGTCAAATCCGTGGCCTTGAAGCATGGTTCGGTTCGTGTGCATCTGACAACCGGAAACCATGAGGTCGGAAAACCTTATCATATTGAGATCAGCGGCATACGCGACTGTGCGCCATTCCCCAATGAGATGTCCGAAAGCGGTCCGGTCAAATATCTGGTTGCCAATGGCGCCACACTCAGCAATTTGAATCGTTCCTCGTACAAGTGGAATCTGCTCAAGCCCGGCAACCCTGCCTATGTGGACAGAGATTATACCATCACACAGATTCCCGAAATGCTGGAAGGGACGGTGCAGATCGTCACGGCCAATGACGACAAGTGTGATCAGGACAACGGTTTCATCATGTTCGAACTCAGGGGTGATGCCACGGTCTATGTGGGGTACGACAGCCGGATTTCCGAGGTGCCCGAATGGCTCTCCTCCTGGAAAGTCACCGGAGATCAGGTCGTCAATTCACGTTCCACAGTCTATCGTTTGTATTCCAAAAAATTCGTCGGTGGACGGGTGATTCTGGGTGGCAATTGCGGATCCGTGGATGACGATATGTACCTGCTCTTTGTGGCGCCCCAGCGCTCCAGTGTCGATGTGATCGGCAGCATCAGCCGCGAGTCCTATTCGGTCGGGCATGTCGTGGTCGGAGACACCTATTATATTGACAGAGATTATACGGTCTCTTCGGTTCCGGACAGCCGCGAGGGCCTGATCTGGATTTCAACGGCCAATGACGATAAAGCCGTCAGGGATGATGATTTCCTGACTTTCGAATTGAAATACCGGTCCAATCTGTTTATCGCTTATGATTCACGAATCGCCGCTTTGCCGCGCTGGCTTCTGGAATGGGAATTGACGGGCGAAACCATTGTCGATTCCCGCGGATCGGTGTTCGATCTATATACCAGGAAATTCGAATCGGGAAGCGTCACTCTCGGAGGGAATTGCGGGTCATCGGACGACAACATGTACTTTATTCTGGTGGAACCCCTTGAAGGGGTCGGGTTCAATCCCGATGTGACGGTGCCGGGAATATTCACCCTCTCCCAAAATTATCCCAATCCTTTCAACCCCATTACGGTCATTCCCGTTCAGGTTCAGAGAGCGGGGCATGTTCATCTGGCCGTGTACAATATTCTCGGCAGACGCGTCAAAGTTCTGCTCGACCGGGAAGTCGAAGCCGGATTCCAGGATGAAGTGATGTGGGATGGATGCGATGAATACGGCAACCGCGTGGCTAGCGGCGTTTATTTCTGCCGTATTCAGCAGGGAGAATATGCCAAAAGCCGCAGAATGCTGCTTTTGAAATAAAGTAAAGGATCGGTCATGATTGCTGTTGTGATAATACTGGGTCTTGTTTTCGGCAGTTTTCTCAATGTCGTGATTTACCGGCTGCCCAGGAATGAGTCCCTGGTCCGACCCGGATCCCATTGCCCCGGGTGCGGCAGACCGGTGCGATGGTACGACAATATTCCTGTGATCGGTTTTATCATTCTGAGAGGCGAATGCCGGCATTGCGGAGAACCGATCTCCTGGCAGTACCCGGCTGTCGAAATCATAACCGCCGTTCTGGCTGCGGCACTCTATCTTCGCTATGGATTGTCGGCGCATTTTCTGGCTTATACGGTTCTGTCATTGTTTCTCATACCCATCTCCGTCATCGATATTCAGAAAGGATTGATACTGAACAAACTGACGCTGCCGGGTTTCATTTTGGGAGTTCCGCTGATCTTATGTTTACAAATTGAACACTGGCAGTCCATTCTGATCGCTTCTGTTGGCGGCGGTGTGGTTTTACTGTTGTTCGCGTATTTGGGAAAACTGATGTTCAGGAAAGAAAGCCTGGGCATGGGTGATGTAAAACTCATTGTTTTAATAGGAGTTTATTTAGGTTTTCCGGCCGTCATGCTGGCCCTGTTTCTCGGTGCTTTTACAGCCATGATTTTTATAGCGGGCGGAATGATTTTCAAACAAATTAAAGTGGGGAGCACGATTCCCTTTGGTCCGTTTATTGCATTAGGCACACTGGGTTATCTTCTGTGGGGCGAAGCGATCATTCGATGGTATATATGGATGATATGATTCCCGGAAGAGAGCCGGTGGGGCGTGTGAGGAAACGCGATGAGTCTTGAAGAAAAGGTTGAACGTGAAGAAACCATTGCCATTGATGAGTCGAACGGTTTTTATCAGGACGAGAATGGATACCGGAAGAAAATACTCCTCGTGGATGACGATCCGCTGGTGGTACGGATTCTTCGCGATCCTCTTGAAAGGGCCGGCTATGCTGTCAATGTCGCGATCCATGGTCTTGAGGCCCTGCAGAAGGTTAAGGATAATAGGCCGGATTTAATTATCCTGGATATCCTGATGCCTCTGCTCGATGGATTTAAGGTGGCTCGTTTTCTGAAATTTGACAAGCGGTTCAAAGATATACCCATCATTGTGCTTACCTCACGGGCCACGGAGGGGGAACGCAAAATGGGTGAACAGGTAGGCGCCAATGAATATCTTTACAAACCGTTTCGATTGCCCCAGGTCATGAATGTTGTCAATAGGTATATGAATGCCTGATTACGCCAGCAAAACCGCATCGCGAACCGCCGATCCCGGAGAAGCCCGGGTTCTGGCGCGCGCCCTGGTTGAAAAGAAGCTGCTCTCTCTGCAGCAGGCCAAGTCCATACTGGCCCGGCTGAAGAATGAGGGAAAGACTTTTGAAGAGGCGCTGCTGGAAGCGGATCTGGTGAATGAAGAGGCCATCCTTGAAACCAAGGCTTCGCTGTGGAATGTTCCGTATATCGATTTGAAGAATTATGAAGTGGACCCCGAAGTGGTTGATCTGATACCCGGTAAAGTGGTCAGGCAATTTACCCTGTTTCCTCTGTTCCGCATCGATGGAACACTTCTTATCGCCATGGAAAATCCCAGGGATATCAAGGCCATTGACAAGGTCTCGCAGGTTACGCAGCTGGAAATATCGCCCACCCTGTCCTCCAGAAACGCGGTTCAGGAAGCCATAGACAAGTTTTACGGGAGCATGGACAAACCCTCGATCGAGACATCCAACGAGGAGCTTCAGGATATTCTCGAAGTGATCGAGGCGCAGGAAGAAGAAGAGGACATTCATCAAAGCACCCAGGATCTGGAGCGGCTTGCCGAGGAAGCTCCTGTTGTCAAGATGGCCAATATGGTGCTGACCAGCGCCATTATCGAGGGTGCGTCCGATGTTCACATCAACCCCGAAGAAGATCAGCTTCGTGTTCGATTCCGGGTAGACGGAGTCTTGCGCGACAGCTACCATCTGCCGAAACATCTGCAGGACGCCATCATATCACGAATCAAGATTCTGTCCAATCTGGATATTGCCGAACACCGAATACCCCAGGACGGGCAGCTTCGGCTGCGGCTCAAGGACGGTCGGGATATCGACATTCGTGTTTCGACCCTGCCGTCGGCATTCGGCGAAAACATGGTGCTCCGTGTTCTGGACAAGAGCGCGGCGCTGTTGAAGCTGGAGAACCTGGGTTTCGAAGAGGATGTCTTTCAAACCATCACGGGTCTTCTGGCCAATGCGTATGGGATCATTCTCGTTACCGGTCCCACGGGGAGTGGAAAAACCACCACTCTGTATGCGGCCCTGAACCGGCTGTCATCCGTTGAAAAGAATGTGATCACCCTGGAAGACCCGATCGAATACCGGCTTCCGCTTATTCGTCAATCCCAGGTAAATGTCAAGGCTGGAATGACGTTTGCCAAGGGACTCAGGGCCATATTGCGGCAGGATCCGGACATTGTCATGGTCGGTGAAATCCGTGATTCGGAGACCGCCAATATCGCCATTCAGGCCGCATTGACCGGCCATTTGGTGCTCTCCACGCTTCATACCAACGATTCAGCCGGAGCGATTACGCGTATGGAGGAGATGGGGATCGAACCCTTTCTGATCTCCACCGCGGTTCTGGGCGTGCAGGCTCAGCGGCTGGTTCGGAAAATCTGCAATGAGTGCAAGGAAGAGTATAGACCCGACATGGAGGTGCCTCGGGAAATTCTGGAGAGTTTCGGTCTGGAAGATACCGAAAGTTTGAAGTTTTACAGAGGCCGGGGCTGCAAACGGTGCCGGGATACAGGCTACTCGGGCCGTATGTCCATTCAGGAAGTCCTTCCTGTTTCCGAAGGGATAAGACTGGAGATTCTGAAAGGTTCGGCGGCGGATCAGATCAAGAAGGTGGCCGTTGAAGAAGGAATGCGGAGTCTGATACAGGATGGGTGGATCAAGGTGCTCAAGGGCATTACGACCATGGAAGAGGTATTGAGAGTCACGAACATCGCATAGAACCGGGGAACAAGAAATTATGCCCTCTTTTGAATGTAAAATCATGACCGCACAGGGCCAGGTAGTTACCCAGGTGCTCGAGGGCGCCAATGAGCAGAGTGTGTCCCGTGAACTGATCAAGAACGGAAGCCGTCCCATCTCTATTAAAAAAAGAAAGGATCAGAAAGGCGGCGGCGGAGAGATCGGCTTGTTCGCCAAGAAGATCAAGGTCGATGAAATTGTGCTGTTTACCCGCCAGCTGGTGACCCTGCTTAAAGCGGGAGTGCCTATGCTGACCGCGCTGGAAGCACTGGGCAATCAAAGCACCAGCCAGCTGGGAGAGATTCTCAAGAAGGTCTACGTGGATGTGATGTCCGGCAAAAGCTTTTCACAGGCCCTTGACCAGCATCCCAAGGTTTTCAGCAAGCTTTTCGTCAACTCTGTGTATGCAGGCGAGATGAGCGGTGCCCTGGACGAAGTACTGGAGCGGATGGCGGTGGTTTTAAAGAAGGATGAAGAGACTAAAAGACAGGTCAAGGGCGCGCTGAAATATCCGATTTTCGTGGTTCTGGCCATGGTCGGCGCGTTTATCATTTTGATGACCTTTGTGGTCCCCAAATTCGCCGGGATCTTTGAAGGGTTCGGTATGGAGCTGCCGATCTTTACGAGAATTCTCATCGGTACAAGCCGATTTGTCGAGAAAAACGTGCTTGCCATTCTCGGTACCATGGCAGGGTTTTTCATCGGCATTCAGATTCTGCTCAAGAATTCCAGGGGACGGGCCCTGTGGGACGCGCAAATCATGAAGGTTCCCCTGGTGGGTCCGCTTGTCACCAAGAGCGCCATGGCCCGGTTTACCAAGATGTTTGAAACTCTGAACCGAAGCGGTCTACCCATACTGCAGTCACTCAATACGGTTTCCGGAGCTGTGGGCAATATTGCCATTGAAAAGAAGATCAAAGAAGTAGCCATCGGCGTGGAAAGAGGAGAGGGAATCTCCGGTGCCATGAAGAAATCGGGATTGTTCCCCCCCATGGTGATCCGTATGATCTCCATCGGGGAGCAGTCGGGATCGCTTGACGACATGCTCAACAGTATTTCCAGCCATTACGATATGGAAGTGGAGTATGCCATCAAGGGGCTGACCTCCATGATCGAACCGATCATGACTCTGGCCCTGGGCGGGGCCGTGGTGGTCATGGCTTTCGGAATATTCCTGCCCATGTGGGGCATGACAGGCGCTGTTCAATGACGCGTGCTTGCTATGGAATACTGAATAGATACGAAAGATTCAACCATTGCCGAAAGAAAGGAGGTGATCGGCCGAACAAATCGAAAACCTGGCTGTTTTTGCTGATAAACAGCAGTATACTAATGAAAGGGATCGCTTCATGTTTCAGGCATTGAAAAATCATCAGACAGTTTCGGGTTGCGGGCGAGCCACTCTGTGCGCGGCGCCAGTGAACCCGGCTGCAATGCCGTCAGCGGAATTCCCGATTGTCCTTCGGGCGAATATTTCGAAGGATAATTTGATGCCTTTCCGGCGTGCCGAATGGGCGACAGTGTTTCCCGTTCTTATGGCAACCGGGCCGCAGTCTGATTTCAGTCCGGAAGCCGGTGATTCTGGAAAGGCTTTTGCGAGAAAGGACGTGCCGGTTATCAGCCGGTTTATGAAGTGAAGGCCGAAGCCGGTATCTGTTTACATCACCCTATGAAAGAAAGGAACACACCATGTCTCAGAAAGGATTCACACTCGTAGAACTGATCGTCGTGATCGTGATCGTCGGCATTCTGGCCGCAGTGGCCGTGCCGAAATTCATGGACCTCAGCAGCGCCGCCGAAGCCGCAGCCTGCAAACAGAACCAGGCTTCCATTGAAACGGCCGCGGCCATCGCTTATGCCCAGAACGCGATCACGGGATCGGCCGCTTATCCTGCTACAATCGCTGCAATGGTGCCTGATTACCTGGCAGCGGTACCCACATGTCCTTCTGAGGGCAACTACACCTATAGCAGCACCAGTGGAACCGTTGCGTGCGATGTAGCGGGTCATGATCGGGAAATGAAATAGGGATTACGGATTCCTTCCCGGCGGGTTGCCGCCGGGAGGAATCCTCCCTGTTATCTGTTACACGATGAGCATTCAAACAATAATAAAAACCGCGCGGCGAAGCAGTCACGCGGAATCCGGAACAAGGAAGTGAGGCGATCTGTGGACGGGTATGCCATTCATCAGTGGATTCGGTCGGTCATTCGCCTGAAAAAGGGATTTACCCTGGTCGAACTGGTCGTGGTCATTACCATTGTCGGGCTTTTTACCGGAGCCATTACCGTATCCGTGGATCAGACCAACCGGAATACCCGTTTGTCCAACGCGGCGGCGCGCGCCCTGGCGGATCTGCGATACGCCCAGGAGACGGCCATGGTTCAGCGCCGTGAGGTCAACTTTTACGTTTATCAGGCGGCCGACAAGTATGAGGTCAAGTATCACGACACGGGCGCCTATGTGCCGGCCACGGTGAACGGAAATGATTTGCTGGTTCAGTTGAACAGCGGTGAATATATGGATGTGGTCATCACCTCGTCGCAGGTTTCCGGCAACCGGCTTTCCTTCGATATCATGGGAAAACCGCTTTTCAACGGCGGCAATCTGCCTGCCGACGAGCTGTCTGTCATGTACTTAAACGCCAGCGTGCATCTGGTGATTGTATCATCCGGCTATTCTTATCTGTCTGAAAATGTCGGAGGAGGAGGCGGAGGATGCGGCGGAGGGTGCTGAAAATATTCCGGCTCAGGCGGCTGATCGAAGATCAGTCGGGAATTTCTCTGATAGAGATAATCATCGTCCTGACCATACTGGGCGTCAGTCTGGTTCCCATCAGTCAGCTGTCGATTCAGAATGCCCAATTCGGCGGACGTTTTGTCACAATGACAAGGGCGATCTATTTCGCCCAGGAGATCATGGAAAATATCATTGCGGATTACAACTCGACGGACGGGACGGTCGGGGGCTACACCAACGTGCGAAGCAACTGGCCCGGTACGGTTTCCGGAGCGCCCACGGGTCTGACCGGAACGGTTTCGATATCCGCAGAATACGCGCTCAGCGGCGTCAATTGCGTCAACGTGCTGGTTCGTGTCTCGGGCGCGGACATTCCGAACATCGATTTAATGACTCTGCTGGTTGAAAATTGACGGAAGGTTTATGAAGTATTCGAAGAAAAAACGAATGTTTACAGATGAAAAGGGTTTCACGCTGATGGAACTGGTCATCGTCATGGTGATTGTGGGCATCATCACGGTCACCACCATGCCGTTTATTCGGACCAATGTGGATTCGTATATTTCCGTGCGGGGAGGCAAGGACCTGCTTCAATCCACACGCATCGGGTTCAATCGGATGCTGGCCGAGATGCGGCGAATCGAGTCGCCTTCCGACATCGATTACGGTTACAACAATGAGTTTCAATTTGACATTCCCGGAACGAATAATATTACTTATAAATACAGTGGCGGACAGCTTTTACGTGAAAACCGTGTGCTTATTCACGGGGTCCAGTCCATGACATTTCGGTATTTCAGGCAGGATGGGTCCCAGATGGGCACGCCGATCTGGTCCTCAACGAGCCAGATCTGGCGCATACAACTGGATATCGAAGTGGGGGACGGGACTCAGAATATTCGGCTGCGGGCCCAGGTTTCGCCCAGGAACTTTCATTTATAGAAGACAGGGCGCATTCATGAGTTATCGACGGTTATGCAACGCTTTACGCAGGGAAGAGGGCTTCTGGTCCTCTCTGGTGCTGATATTTTTGGTCACCCTTTCTCTGATGGGTTTGGGCGCTTATGTGCTGATACGGGGAGAGGGCGTGAATACAGGCCGGCAGATCCAGTCTTTTCAGAGCGAATATTCGGCGACCGGAGCGGCCTATTACGGCATCGCGCGGATGAAAACGGGCGGGCTCACCGCGGGCGGCAGCGAGGCCCTCACCATAGGCAGCGCCTCTGTCAGCCTCAGCGCGGTCAGCGTCTCTGCTTCGACGGTTCATTTGACCGTCACATCTACGGTGGATGACATCGACACCGAAATCACGGTGGAGATGCAGATCGTGAATCTGGCGGATGTGGCCGTGTGGACAACGGGAAATGTGACGGATGTGCGGGTTCTTGACGAATCCGGCACGCAGGATGACAACATGCTGATCTCGGACGCCGATTCCCTGCCGGCTATGGACACGGCCGCATTAAGCGCCCTGGCCACGACACAGGGCAATTATCACGGTTCATCCTACACGCCGCCCAATGGCTATCCCAGCACCAGTTTCTTCAACTCCGGATCCACTCCCAATGTCACCTATGTGGACGGGGATTTGACTATTGAAAACGGACGAACGGTTTACGGAATTTTCGTGGTAACGGGCAGTGTTACGGTCAAGTCCAAATGGGGAAGCATCGGCAGAATTGAAGGGATTGTTTACCTTCCCAATGAATCCAGTACAGTGACCATGAGCATGGAGGGAATGACGAGTATCCGCGGAGGCGTTTTGTCCGGCGGCCACATCGATGGAACAGGCTGGCTGGACGGCACCATTCAGCACAATTCGACCTACATGCAAAGCTTCGCTTCTTTTCGCTCCTATCCCTCGGCGGACGGAGCCATACGTGCGGTTGGTTGGAGCTATTAAACGGAACGGCGAGGATGATGTTAAAAGGAAATTTTAAAATCGACAATTCAAAGGCATGGCCCTTTGTGCTGGGTCTGGATATCGGTCCGCAAAGTATTAAATATGCCGTGCTCCGCCGCACACCCACGGGAAAACGCGTCGAAGGTTTCGGCCGGTATTCCATGGAAGAAAAAACGGATAACATGGAATCACAGATCCATCAGTTCATCCGATGGCTTTTCAAGAAGAACCGGGGCCTGAAAAAGGCGCGTATCGTTGTGGGAGTCGACAATCCCCAGCTTGTGATCCGCCAGGAGAGCTTTCCTCCTCTTTCGAAAAAGGAACTGCTGCAGACCACTCGGTTCGGTATCGAACAGGAGCTGGGTGCCGAAGGAACGGTCGAAGTCGTGTGCGCTTTTGAGGCGATGGGAAAAGACGAAGAGAAGCAAGGCAACACCAAGTATATGACAATCGGCCTTCCCGAGGAGGGAGTCGTTGAAAATGTTCAGGCCATGGCAGATCACGGGGTGATCCCCACGAAAGTGACGGCCACAGTCATGGCCGTATCGAATCTGATTCCCTTTTTGCCCCAGGAGTATGAGAAACAGACCATTGGTATTCTCGATGTGGGTTCGGAACGCAGCATTCTGGTTGTTTTTCGCAAAGGCCGTATGGATTTTTTCCGCGAGATCGGTGTCGGAGGCAGTGATATCACCAAATCCATAATCGGAACTATTTTTCACGAAGGCAAAGCCATTCAATTTTCGGTTGTGGAAGCAACGGAATTCAAACTTAAATACGGATATCCTCTGGGTTTCTCCGAGGGGATGACATTCAAGGGAGCTCCGCTGTCGGAAATCGGAGCCATGATGCGCCCCATGATTGAGCGTCTTATGAGTGAAATTCAAAGGTCCATCAGTTTTTATCGGGATTCCTCCAAAAGCGATGGCCTGGACGCGCTGTTTCTGATCGGAGGGGGGGCTCGTTTAAAACATCTGCCCGAAGTCCTTCAGGGCAAACTCGGACTGCCGGTTTCCCTTTTCCCGCCGCCCAAAAATTTGAAAATCATGGGCGGTCGTGAGAAACAGCAGGTCTTTGCCAGGAAATTTCCGGAACTGGCCGTTGCCGCCGCGCTGTCGCTGGAATCCAGTCTGACGTGCAACCTTTTACCTGAAACCTATCAGAAAATTCATCGGGTTCGGAATATCCAAAAATGCATGGCCGCGGGTCTGGCGGCTTCAATCCTCATTTTGGGTCTGATCAGCATCCAGATGAAATCCAGTGAAGTCCAGCTGAAAGAGCTTGTCAAATCCAAGGAGGCTCTGATTGCCAGATCGGAAAACCGGACTCATCGGTTCATGACCCTGCAAAACCAGCTGATTTTGGTGCAGAATCAGTTTGCGGGAATGGACGATATGGCGATGCAGGATCCGACTCTGGTTCAGGTTCTCCGTCTGTTTTCCCATGTCGTACCCGATCAGTTGATACTGACCTATCTTGGTTTTGGAAAAGAGGCTGCACAGCCGGCCAATGCGAAGGCCGGCCGGGGTAAAAATGAGGCGGAAATTAAAGCAGAGAGAGGTGTCAGGATCCGCGGCATGAAGGACCGTCCGCCGGCGGATGTCGGTGTCTATCTGGCCCAGCTGATTGTGGCGTTGGAGAAGTCCGGATATTTCTCGGAAGTCAGGATGGAAAAGGATATGTGGACCGAAGAACGGGATGAATACCGGTTTGAACTGGTTGCTGTTTTAAAAAATCAATGACGGGGGGAACTTTGAACAGGGGAATCATCATACTCGGCGGGGCGTTTGTCTTAATCATAGGCGGATGGATTTTACTCTTTCAGCTGCCGGTACAGACAAAGATGACCAACCATAAAATCAGACTGAATGAATATACACAAAAAGAACATCAGCAGGTTTCCGAGGCCAGAGTGGCCATGATGGAGCAGAAAGTCGACAGTCTCAACGCCCGTTTTAAAAAAGAGAAAAACCGGGTCTTTCTGGAAGAGCGGCTCGCTTCTCTGGGCACGGAGATCGATAGACTCGTGAGAAAATACAATCTGACACTGTTCGATGTAACGCCCGGATATCACAATCTGAGAGGTTTTACCGAGAACCTGGAGGAGATCGCCGAACTGCCGCTGAGAATCGAACTCAAAGGCAGTTTTCGGCGGTTTTCCAGTTTTTTTGATGATCTGCCTCAATTTCCGTTCGTGATGCGTATCGACGATGTGGTGCTGGAAAAGATCGATCCCTCTCGGGCGGAGTTGAAAATAAGAATGCAAGGGGTAATTCTTATCAGGAAAGAGAGGGACAATGAAAATATCAAAGAGGTAAAAATAGCCAAAAATCAGGCCTGATCGAGAAATCGTGATCTCATCATCGGGTCTGCGGAGGATACTATGGGACCAACCAAACGGTTGAAAGCTTGGGTTGCGAGCGCTGGTGCCGCGGTTTCGGTTCTGTTTTTATTGTGGTCGGCCTGCACACAAAAAAACCCCATTAACCCGACGTCTCCTGTTCAAGCGGAAACCTTCATACTGGTTCATATGTCTGCCTCGCCGGCCCGAGTGTCTGTGGGGGGGGGAGAGGCAGAGATCAGAGTCCGACTTGTCAACAAAGAGGGGGAACCGGCCGCTGATGAGCCGGTTCATTTCAGTACCACGATGGGAACGGTTACACAGCTCGATACCACGGATGCCGATGGATGGGCGGTCGGGCTGTTTTCCAGCGGCAGTCAGGCCGGTCAGGCAACCATTACCGCCCGTTACGGCCAAATCGCTTCATTAAGCACGCTTCTTGAAATAATCTCATCGTCGAGTTTGAATCTGCAAATTTCGCTCTCTCCTCAAACCATTCTGGCAAACGGCCGGGATAAATCACGGATTCTGGTCACGGCTTTGGATGATTCCGCGAAGCCCCGTTCCGGAGCCGAGATTCGCTTTGAACAATCGGCAGGAACCCTCTCCGCTTCGACTGTCCGCACCACTTCGGAAGGCACGGCAAGCGTTTGGTGGACGGCTCCTTCCTCCGAACAGGATATCAATGCCACGATAACCGCCTATTCCGACAGTCTGAGCGTGGCATCCATGATCGTTTTCCGTGGCGTTCAGCTCAGTTTGAGTGTTCAGCCGCGGGTCATTTATGCCGATCAGGAGAGCACTTCCCTGGTCAACGCCCTGGTTAAAGAGACCTCTTCGCGGATTGCGGTGTCCGGTGATACGGTCTGGTTTTCCGCTACGGAAGGCCTGGTTCCCAATATGGCGGTAACCGATTCCCGCGGTCTGGCTTCGGTGCATCTGACCAGCTCGGCTTCTCCGGATACGGCCCTGGTGACCGCCCATTACGGACCTTCACTGTCGGCTCAGGATACGGTTGTCTTCGTCTCGGAGGCGGAAGGACTGATGACAATCCAAAGCCTGAATCTGTCATCAGCCGTGCTGTATGCAAACGGAGAAAACTATTCCATGCTCCATGCCAAAGTGGTCGACAGCGAAAACAATCCGGCTTCAGGCGTTACGGTCAATTTTACCTGCGATCCTGTGGATATTCCGGGAGTTCCTGCTGCCGCACAGCGCATAACCGGCAGTGACGGCATCGCGAGTTTCGCGGTTCAGCCGGGTGATATTTCACAGGATTATCTCAATACCACGGTCTCCGCGCATCTGGATGTACCTTCAGAGTCGGAATCGGTTCATTTGCATATTTATCAGGTATCGCTCGGCGTGACCGCTACACCCGCTTACCTTCCGGCTGACGGCAAAAGCACATCACAGATACAGGCTGTGCTCAAAAGAGCCTCCAACAATGTGGCGGTTACGAACCAGGTAATCCGTTTTGGAACCGACCGCGGGACCGTGGATTCCGAAGCCACAACAAACAGCGCGGGTGTGGCATCAGCCAGCCTGAGATCTTCCGATTCGGCCGATACCGCGGATGTGACGGTTCATTACGGCATTATTGAAGCCGACCCTTATCCCCTGAATGTGATATTTTACGCGAAAGAGGAAGCAGCCACCCATATTGAAAGTCTTACCGCGAGCACAACGACCATTTATGCCAACGGTCAGAATGCCGCTTCGGTAGAAGCTGTGGTCAAGACCGCAGAGGGACATCCGGCTTCAGGCGTTACGGTCAATTTTACAACTGTTCCCGGTACCCTGCCCGGGGTGGATCCAGCCTTTCAGGCCGTGACCAACGGATCGGGAGTCGCCGTATTTACAATGACACCCGATGATGTCAGCGGAGATGTCAATGCCACGGTATCGGCTTATCTGTCCGATCCCGCTCAATCTTTTTCAGTACAGATTGCCGTGATAAAGGTCGTTTTAACCGTTACCGCGGTTCCATCCGAAATTTTGGCAGACGGTCAATCGCAATCGGCCATTCGGGCTGTATTGAAACGCCAATCCAGCCAGGTCGGGATCAACGGTGAAACCATCGTGTTCGGAACGGATGTCGGCACGATTCCAGGTTCGGGAACCACCAACAGTTCCGGAGTCGCCCAGGTCAGTCTGACCAGCACCTCGATACCCGATACGGCTCATGTTCGAGTAACATACGGGGATATTCAGGCCGATCCCTTCCCTTGTGAAGTCATCTTCCGACAAACCCAGGGACAGGCAGACAATATCAATCTGTCAGCATACCTCACATCCGGCGGTGATCCTTCGTCACCGATCGATGAACTTCCAGCCGACGGTTCGACCAGCGCTACGATTCGTGCCATTGTCAAGGATGCGAACGGCAATCCTGTAGGCGGCAAGACCGTATCGTTTTCAACATCCATCGGCGATATCACCGGTTCGGCGCAAACCAATTCGAACGGCATCTCGGAAGCCCAGTTCTCCAGCAGTGTGGTGGGCGTGGCTGAAATCACGGCCCGGGTGCAAATACCGGACGGTTCGATCAGTGAAAGCATTACACTGCGGCTTCTGCCCGGCGCGCCGGCGACTGTGTTGCTTCGTTTTGATCCCACATCCATGGGCGTCAAGGATTCTGGCAAAAATCAGACGGTAACCGTGTATGCGGAAGTCAAGGACAGCAAAAATAACTCGGTTCAGGATGATACGAAAGTTCAGTTCAGTATCGTGCAGTCTCCTGGAGGCGGCGTTGCGATGAGTCCGGCTTCAGGGACCTCCATTCCCACAGTCGGCGGGATCGCCCAGTGTTCATTCAGCAGCGGCACGATTTCCGGCGTTGCCAAGATTCAGGCCGAAGTGGTTGAGGACGCGCAAGGAACGCCGCTGCCTCCGGGTTCGGTGCGTTCAATAGCCACGGAACTCGTTATTTTCGCGGGTCCGGCCTATATGGAAAATATCGCCGATTCAAGCACCACTCATTTAACTATCCTGCCCAGACGTCTCAATATTTACGCCGGTCTGGATACGACTTTTCTGACTGTCTCGGTCAGTGACAAGTATTTCAATGAGGTTCAGGAAGGAACGGCCATCTATGTGACGACAACCGGGGGCAAGGTGATCATGGACAATCCGCAAACTCACCCCAACACGGATGACAACGGAATCGCCACATTCATTATTCAGGCCCAGGATCCCTATCCGGATACGACCCGGTGGTTCAATACATTTATGAATCCAAATTTTCCCGGTGAGATTATTCACGGGGATCCATTTGATTTTAACAATGATGGAATTCCCAACAACGGGATTGCCAGGATTCTGGCCTATACAGACGGTTCGGACGATAACGGGGCGGACATCAAGGTATGGAATGTCTGCGAAGTCGTGATGTCGCATAATGTTTCTCATTTTCTGGCTATGTCAGACCGGGATACGCTGACTTCCGGACAATCGGCTGCCATCGATATCGAAATCTGGGATAAGAACGGCAACCCCGTAGTCGGCGGTTCGCTTTTGTCCGCTTCGATAGCTCCGTCTTCGGCACCGGCCGAGCTGTCGTGGACGCAAAAGATCACCGCCGATCCGGGCTCCTGTTTCTATCGGGTTTATCTTTACAACACGATCAACCCGACCGATCCGGAAGCCAGACCCACAAACTGCACGGTAACCATCTCAATCCAGAGTCCCAACGGAAATGCCGAACGGTCTGTGTCGGTGTATCTGGATATTTAGTAAAGGACAATTGTTATGAAAGTACGACTATTCTATATGACTTTGATTCTGGGATGCGGTTTGCGCATGCCTCTTTTTGGACAAATCGCATGCAACCCTCTGGAACCCAGCGGCAAAGGGGAGTGGACCGTAAGTCTGAACGGGACCTATCTCAATCAGACGGTCGGACAAGAGAATGCCCTGTCCCGCCGTATTCTGCTCAAGAGCGGATATGGAATGACACCGTGGCTTGATCTTTACGTTCTCGGGGGGGCCGTTGATCTGGAGATGAAGACCGGACAGGCTGGAATTCAGGATTATGACGACAAGTACCGGCCTGCTTTTGGTGCGGGCGCGCATGTATCCCTGTCCTCAATAGAGTCTCCTGTCGTTCTTTTCGGAGGCGCACAATTTGTGCGGTTCGTGTCCCGTGGGTCCTACATCGGCCAGTTCCAGGTTGATAACGACTATTTTGAAAGCCGTTACAGCATGCGGTATGACTGGAGGGAGTTCAAGGCGCAGCTGGGGCTTGCGTTTTCCGTAATGATGTTTCGTTTCTACGGTGCTTACACCCAGTGGGGTGTTCAGCGTTTGGACAGGAAGAAGGAGTATTTGATCTATCAGGGTTCATCCACCTATGTCGGCATGGAAGAAGGAGAATACCGCAGTGGAATGCACTCCGGGATTCTGGCCGGAATGCAGATCAATTTTCCTGGACAATTCGCGCTGACCCTGGAAACCTTGATTTTTGACAAAGACAGTTATCATATTCTGGCAGGAATCAGCCAGACGGGAAATCAGGGCTGGTAATTATCTTTATGAAAAATGACATAAAGAAGTTTGGAGTTGGCAATGGCATTGAAAAAAAGCGAAAAACGTCTTCTTATGCTTCTCGGCGTGGCTGTTGCAGTATTTGTTTTCGATAAATTCATTCTGGGAGGAGACAAAAAACCGCCTCCTGATCCGAAGAAGATGCAAACAGTGCAAACCCGGAGTGGCGACGCCTCTTCGGTTCAAACACAGGAACGCAGAAAAACGGCTGCGAATCATCAGGCTGTGCAGTATGAAAGCTGGGGACGTGATCCTTTCATGCCTGTGGTCAATGAGACGGTTCAGGAGAGCAGCGTGCGCCGGTCATTGGAGAGCAAACACAAGTTGAAGGGAATCCTGTGGAATGAGGGCAGGGCCTACGTGCTGATTGATGATCTGGTTCTGTCCGAAGGGGAGAGCAAGGAAGGAATACTATTGAGAAGAATCAGCGGCAACGCCGCCTATTGCAGCAAGGGCGGAAGAACGTTCACCCTACGCATGGAAGAGAAATGACCATGAATAGAAGAAAATCGACAATTCAAGGGGTCGCAATCATCGGGGTTATTCTCTCATGGTGTATGGGGGTATATGGTGCCGCCGAGCTGCAATCCATCAGAAAAGGCGGTGACCGGGAAAAATGCTGGGCGGTTCTGGAATTTTCCGGGTCGGCGGAGTGGGTCGGTATCTCGCAAACGGGAACCCATACGCTGCGTCTGTATTTCTCGGGAAACGCGGGTGCTCATTCAGGAAACCGCGTTTTGTTCGACACCCATTTGAATCGAGAGGTTTCAGTTCATCAGGTCAGCACAATGCCTCCAATCATGCGGGTCGACGTGCGTGCGGACGGTGATATACCCCTGGCCGCCTTGAAAAAAGACAATCATCTGGTGGTCGCGTTCAACGATCCCCGTTTGTGTGAAGGCGTGTCGGCTGAACCGGCGGGGGGCGCGACAATGACCGGACAGCTTATGGATGTTGCTACCGCAGTCCATGACAAGTTCGCCGAGACGATATTCCGCTTCAATGGAGAATACAATTTGGCAGGTTACGTGAGGCCGTCCAGAGATGCGGCCGCACTTTTTATTCAGGGAGCCGATCTGCAGACCAGGGATGAATTCAACTATGACAGTCCTTTGAAGAAGATTCGTTTTTTTCCGGGTGACGGAACGATGTTTCTTAAAACCGTACTCTTTTTCGAACCGGATGTCACGTACTCCATTGCTCGGAAAAATCAGAATATTATCGTTCAGACGGATGATCCCCTGTTTCGTGAAGGATTGGTTCTGAGTGATCAGGATTTGTTCGGACTTGAAGATGTCTCACAGGGTATTCGGGAGACCTATACGGCCGTGACGGAACTGACAGAATTCGCTCCGTATCAGTTGGAAATCGATGATCTGCTGGCTCAGCCTTCTATGCAGCGATCCGCCGTCCCGGCGGATGAGACGGTCTCGAAGGATCGGACTCTTCGGTCTGAACCCGCGGAAACCCGGGAAGAGACCGTTTCAGCCGTTCCGGAACCGGTCGAACCGGTGGTAAAAAAAGAGGCGATCGAGGAGCCCATTCCCTGGAATAAAATAGTCACTCAGTTTGATTTCAGGAGCACCCCCATCAAACAGGTTTTGCGAACCGTGGCCAATTCCTACAATTTGAATATGGTAATCGCCGAAGGTGTCGAGGGAACGATCACCATGAATCTAAGGAATGTGACTCTCCGCCAGGCGCTGAATAAAATTCTGCATACCAATGACTGTGAATACATCGTGGACCACAACATCATCACAGTCAAACCCGTGGGAGTCAAATACACGGGAGGCACCTTTACCAAGGTTTATCATCTGAAATACGCGGAGGCCATGAATGTCGCACGAATCGTTCGGCAGATGGTTGGCAACGACTCTTTGGTACAGGTCTTTCATCCCGAATTTCTCGCTTTCGGTGAATCGGGCAAGAACCGCCAGAGAAGCAATGAGGTGGCTGTGCAGGGCATAAGGCGTTCCAGTACGCTTGTGGTTACGGCGCGCCCGGAAAAAATGGAGGAGATCGACCGGATCATTGATGAGCTGGACAGGCAGCCCAAACAGATTGTCATTAAATCCCAGCTCGTGGAAACATCACCCGTCTACACGAATCAGCTGGGTATCGACTGGGACAAGAGTGTAACCGCGCTTCTTCGCCAGCAGGTCAATATCGGTAACGACAATATCGATTATTCTGTCATTAACCAGGCGCCGGGCAGGGGCGGTGTTTTCAATCTCGCGACACTGACCGCCGGCCAATATGCGGCCGTGCTGGATTTCCTGCAGGAGAATACCGAGGCGAAACTCAAATCCAATCCGACGCTTACGGCCATGAACAACGAGGAGTCTTCGATCAGTGTCGGAACCACGGTTCCCGTGCCGAAGATTCAGAGAGGCATGGGCGGTCAGGGGGATATGGTGACATTTGATTACAAAGAAGTGAATATTCAGCTCAACGTGACCCCTCATGTCACACCGGAAGGCGATATCACTATGTACGTGAATCCGGTGATCGAAGAGATCACGGACTGGGTGTATTATCAGGAGCATCGTGCGCCGGTAACGGCGAAGCGAACGGTCAATTCCATCGTCACTGTCAGGAATGGCGAAACTCTGGCCATGGGAGGATTGATCAAAACCCAAGCGGTGCGGACTCGAAAGAAAGTATGGCTCCTGGGCAGTCTGCCCCTTATCGGAAAGCTTTTTCAGCATGAGAGAGTGGAAGACAAACAGACTGATTTGATGATTTTCATAACCCCCACGATTCTTTAACGGAAACGCATATGATTGGCATTGAACAGATCCAGCAGCTGCTTACTCATGCGGTCAGAAATCAGTCTTCGGATATTCACCTCAGTCAGGGGTATCCGCCCATCCTTCGTATTGATGGAAAGCTTCAGCCGATCAAGGGCAAGGTTCTGACGCATCAGGATCTGGAGGATATTATTGTCCAGATCCTGGATGATTATCAGATGGAGCGTTTTAAAAAGGAACTGGAGCTGGACTTCGGTTACTCCATCGATAATGTGGCTCATTTCCGGGTCAATGTTTTCAGCAAACTGGGCGGATTCGGCATGGCGTTTCGTATCATTCCGTCCAAGATCCGTTCTCTGGAAGAACTGGGCATGCCCGCCGGTGTGATCTCTCTGGCCCGTCAAATGGAAGGACTGATATTGGTGACCGGGCCCACGGGCCACGGCAAATCGACAACCCTGGCCGCTATGATCGATATGATCAATCAGGAGAGACGGTCGCATGTGCTGACCATCGAAGATCCCATCGAATATACGCATACACCGAAAAATTGTCTCATACAGCAGCGCGAACTGGGTCATCACACCCACTCCTTTGCCGCAGCGCTTCGAAGCGCGCTTCGGGAGGATCCTGATGTGATCCTGGTCGGGGAAATGCGGGATCTGGAGACGATATCGCTTGCTTTGACCGCCGCGGAAACGGGCCATCTGGTTCTATCCACGCTGCATACCCGGAACGCGCCGGATACCATCAACCGTATCATAGACGTGTTTCCGGCCGAACAGCAGACGCAGATTCTCGCGCAGATATCGAGCTCTCTGCTCGGTGTCGTCTCGCAGAGGCTGGTAAACCTGAACGCCGGAGTGGGACGGGTGGCCGCCGTTGAAGTCATGATCGCCACTTCGGCGATACGGAACATGATTCGTGAACGAAAAACCCATCAGATACGATCCATTATGCAATCCAGCACATCGGATGGCATGCAGACCATGGATGAGCATTTGCTGCACCTTCTTAATACGGGAAAGATCAGCCGGCAGGACGCGGTGAAATACGCTCTGGAGATCGACCGGTTTATACCGAAAACCGGAAAGGAAAAAAGCCGGTAATACATGTCTGTGCGATATTCATTTTGTTTCTTGCCATTCAACTTGCAGCAACATCTCTTTTTCGTCAAAACCCTTCTCATATGCTTTTATCTGACAGTTCGGGTATTCCATATCCGGCCGGTCGATCGGTTTCAACAGGCCACGGCTTCTCTGTTGTAGAGATTTCCGAATATAGCCTGAATAATTCACAAATAGAATTATGAGTCAAATAAAATCATTGTTTTATATGATTTTATTTGACTCTCAACAGTTCCGTGAATTATTCGGGTTATCCCGACTTTCAATCCTATCTTTTCTATTTATGAATAAGTCGGGATAGAAGAAAAAGCCGATGAATCATTACGGTCCGCATAAATCATCGATGATGAAAAAAATAAAAAAGCGGTTGACAATAATCGGTAAAATTAGTATATTCAAACATTCGAATATATTAATAACCTTTTAACAGGGAGAAAAACCATGTCGGTATATGACGTTCTGATTGTCGGAGGGGGGCCGGCCGGGCTGACAGCCGGTTTATACGCGGCGCGCGCCGATTTGAAGACAGCCATGCTTGAACGTCTCATGCCGGGGGGACAGGTGGCTGCTACCGACTGGGTGGAGAATTATCCGGGTTTTGTAGAGGGCATCAGCGGAGCGGATCTGACGCAGAAGATGGAAAAACAGGCACGCCGTTTCGGTCTCGAAATCATCAGCGTAATGATCGACAAGGCGGATCTGCATAAAAACCCGAAAATTATTCATGCCGGAGAGAACAAATATGAGGGCAGAACCGTGATCTTCGCGACGGGCAATGATCCCAAACTGCTCGATGTTCCCGGAGAGAAAGAGTTCAAGGGAAGAGGGGTTTCCTATTGCGCGACCTGCGACGGACCGTTTTTCAAGGACAAGGATATTGTGGTGGTTGGAGGAGGCAGTTCCGGCGTACAGGAAAGCCTCTATCTCACCCGGTTTGTTCGATCCATCAAACTCGTGGAATTCATGGATCATCTCAACGCGGAAAAGATACTTCAAAAAAGGGCTCATGACGATCCCAAATTCAGTTTTTATCTGAATCATCGAGTCCTGTCCATCAACGGCTCCCAAAAAGTCGAGTCAGTAACCGTAAAAGACCGGCAAACCGGCAAAGAAAAGAGCCTTGAGGCGGATGGGGTCTTTATCTGGATCGGAATGCTTCCAAACAGCGATTTCCTGAAAGGTCAGGTGGATATGAACCGATGGGGGTTCATAATCACCGATGACGCCATGCAGACATCCATCCCCGGTGTCTATGCCGCGGGTGATGTGCGCGACAAGACCGTTCGCCAGATCACAACAGCTGTTGCAGACGGAACCATCGCCGCTGAATCCGCCTTGCACTTTCTCGAATCCGGCGGAAAAGATTAAAGGATCCTTGTCATGGAATTGAACATGTTTCAGGAACACGCCCGTCTTTTCAAGGCGCTCTCTCATCCGACACGGCTTCACCTGATCGGCTTGATCCGTGATCGGAATCCGTGTGTAAAAGTGCTGGAGGAGGAGCTGGGCGTGGCCCAGCCGAACATATCCCAGCATCTCTCCATTCTGCGCAATCTGGGAATCGTCGAAGCGAAAAGAGAGGGTAATCAGGTCTGTTATCGAATTAAAAACCCGCTTGTATTGAAATTGCTGGATGCCATATCTTAAAAACAAACAGTAAAAGGAGACACCGTTATGTCGAAAGAGATCACACTGACCGATGCCAACTTCAAATCGGAAGTTCTGGAATCCAAGGTTCCCGTGCTGGTGGATTTTTGGGCCTCCTGGTGCGGTCCATGCCGTATGGTCGGTCCCATTGTCGAAGAGATCGCCGATGAGTACGATGGAAAAGCCAGGGTCGGTAAAGTGAACACCGAAGAGAACGCGACAATCACCGGAGAGTACGGAATCATCAGTATTCCCACACTGATCTTTTTCAAAGACGGGAAGCCGGTTGATCAGATTATCGGAGCGGTTCCCAAGGAAGCCATTAAAAAGAAACTGGATGCGCTGTTAAAATGACGCGAGAGAGGACTGGAATGATTATACGATTGGTTGCGGGAATCGCCCTGGGCGCCTTGCTGGGTTTTCTCTACTTCCGCTTTGTGGGATGCCGTACGGGCGCGTGCCCCATTACGAGCAATCCTTTTGCCAGCATCGTTTTCGGAGCACTGCTCGGAGGACTGATGGCCTGGGGTGTCTGAAAAAACGGAGAAAATCATGCCGATTTATGAATATGAGTGCATACAATGCAGAAAACGAAGCGAGTTTTTCATCCGCAAGAAACAAGACAAACCGGTTTGCGAGTGCGGAAGCCGTGAAATGAAGCGCGTGTACTCGGCTTTTGCCGTATCGGACGGATCGGAATCAGGAATCGAATGCTCTGACGGAAGCTGCGGTATTCCGGCTATGCCCTGTTCTTCGGGGCGGTGCGGACTTTCCTGACAACCTGTTTTGTTTGTGATTTATCCCTGGAAAATTCACCTGGATGAGGCGGGTTCCGTGGAATCTGACCTGGAGTGACGATGAAAGTAACCATCAAACAGCTGGAACAAATCACGTTTGCCGGTATCGGTGATACAGGCCATTGGGTTCTAATGGACAATACTCCGGAATTCGGTGGGTATGGAGGAGCGTCCAAACCGATGGAAATGGTGCTCATGGCTTTGGGAGGCTGCACGGGAATGGATGTGGCTTCCATCCTGGGGAAGATGAGGGTGCCCCTGAAGAATATGGAAGTCATTGTGGAGGGGGAACAGGCGGAGACCCATCCGAAAGTATTTACGCGGATTCATATTGAATTTTTATTCTACGGAACGGATATTCCGAAAGACAAGGTGGAGCAGGCTGTTGCCCTGTCCAAAGACAAATACTGTTCGGTTATGGCCATGCTCCGCCAAAGCGTGAAAATCATTACGTCGTATCAAATTCGGCCGGAACGTTCATAGGGGGAACCGATGCGCCTGGCCCTGTTCCAGATGCGGATCATGAAAGATCCCCGGATCAACCGAAAGAGAGTACAGCGCGCTTTTTCGAAGGCCAAAGACAGAGGCGCGGATCTACTCATGCTTCCCGAATACTGGGTGACGGGATTTCAACCTTTCCGTCTTAAAGAGGAAGCTTCTTTGCTGAGCGGCGGCTTGTTTCATGAACTGAGTGAATGGGCCTGTGAATACCGTCTGCCGGTGATTGGATGGGGACCCCGGAAAACAGGTCAAAATATACGAAACACGGCTCTGTTCATCGATGAGCAGGGTGTGATTCAGGGGGTTTATGACAAAATCCATCTTTTCCCTTCGATGGGTGAGGACCGATATCTGGAGGCCGGTAAATGTCCGACGGTTGTCGATACTCCGTGGGGGCGATGGGGACTTGCCGTTTGTTTTGATCTGCGTTTTCCGGAACTGTTCCGCAAATTGACCCTTGAAGGGGCCTGGCTTGTGGCTGTTCCCGCATTCTGGCCGCAGCCGAGACTGGAACACTGGCGTCTGCTTCTCAGAGCCAGAGCCGTCGAAAATCAATGTTATATTGCAGGATGCAATGCGGCTTCCGCGGATAATGTCAGGCTTGGCAGATCCGCTGTTATCGGCCCCATGGGTGAGGTTCTGGTAGAAGCGGGGGCAACCGAAAAGCTGATTGTTGCGGATATTGATCCTTCTCGAGTGCAAAGAGCCAGAGAACCCGTTGCCTATCTGGATTGCCGCAGACCGGACGTGTTTCAGCAATAGAATATTTGCCGGTGATTAAAACCCAACGGCTCCATCAGGAGCCGTTCTTTGTGAGTATATGTCCAACTTTTTGAAAGAACCCGCCTGACCTGAATTATGCGGCAAACCGACCCGGATTTGAATCACCGACACACCTCTCAAGTCTATTACATGATACGCATCCAATAATCTGATGAATCGGTTTTTCGAATCTTCAGGGTTCCCGGCCTGTTTATTTGAAAAGATGCGACGATTCGGAAATCGATCGAAACGGAGATCGAGGTTGTGTTCGTCCATAACCGGGAATTTTTTTCCTTCCATAGACCATTTTCCAATCGAACAGGCACAAGGTTTGCACAACCCTTGAGAGGCTGATAAATGTCTGTAAAAAACAAGCATTTGGTTTCTTTTTGAAACAAATCGATGCAACATGAAAACGGATGTGTTTAAAAACAGGAGGAATGCACCTTGCCGTCGAAAATACTGATTGTAGACGACGATATGGGCATTCGCATGCTGTTGTCCAAATTCCTGCAGCGCAAGGGATATGAGATCCTGCTGGCTGAGGATGGGCTTCAGGGTGTTGAAATGGCGAAAAAGAATCATCCGGATCTCATTGTCCTGGATGTCGTGATGCCGCGAATGGATGGTCTGACAGCGGCCAGGCTCATCAAGTTTTACAAACCCATGGCCGAAGTTCCCATTATTTTTCTGACTGCCAAGGATGCGGCCAAGGAAATTGAGCTGGCCCAGGAAGCCCGCGCCGAGGTTTATATTACCAAACCCTTTGATGTCCATCAGGTAATCGATGTTGTCAAGGATTTGTTGCCCGCGGAAGAGGCGTAATCTGCTTTGTTCGGGTCTGTTTCACGAACCTGTAGAGAAAAATGGGATCAACCATGAGTGACATCGAACAATTCGTATTTTTTCAATTAAACGCTCAGATTTTCGCCCTTCCCCTTTCCAACGTGCAGCGCATTGCACGGTCTGTGGAGATAACGCCTTTGCCGCAGGCTCCGGATATCGTGATCGGAGTCATCAATGTCAGAGGTCAAATTGTCCCGGTGGTCGATTTCAGAAAAAGATTGAATCTGCCTCCCAGGGAAATTTCATTAAAAGATCATCTCATCATAGGAAAGACGGACAGGCGATCCGTGGCCTTGCTGGTTGACGATGTGACAGAAATATCCAGAATCAATGACGATCAAATTACACAGCGGGAAAGCATTTTGTCCGAAATGCCTCTTGTCAAAGGAGCCGTGAAAGTCAAGGGTGAAATCATTCTGATTCATGATCTGGAGAAGTTCCTTTCTCTGGATGAAGAGAAGAAACTGAACGCTGCGCTGAAGGAGAATGTTTCAGAAAGGAAACCAAAACGGAAAACCGCCAGGAAACCGGAAAAGAAATGAACCGATCCTCCACATCCATTGATGATTCTCTGTTCAGCCAGTTGAGCCAATTTCTGAGCACCCATATGGGACTGCATTTTCCTCCGGAACGGAAATATGAGCTGATTCGGGGAATTCGTTCGGCTTCGAGAGAATTTGGATTTCAGCGCGTGGAACCCTGCGTTCGCTGGCTGTTGTCGGCCCCGCTCGGCAAGAGTCAGATCGAAACCCTTGCCAGGTACCTCACCGTGGGTGAAACCTATTTTTTTCGAGAGCACAAGATGTTTGATGCCCTGGAAAAGCGGATATTGCCCCCATTGATCCGCAGCCGTGCCCGTTTGAGTAAACGTCTGCGTATCTGGAGTGCCGGATGCTGCACGGGGGAAGAACCCTATTCGATCGCTATTTTGTTGACAAAGATGATTCCCGATCATGAAGAGTGGAATATTACCATTATGGCAACGGACATCAATCCCCAGTTTCTACGAAAAGCCAGGGAGGCTGTTTACAGGGATTGGTCGTTTCGCGGTACACCGCATTGGGTGAAGGACGGGTATTTTGACCGGGTCGACGGCGGCCTGTATGTGCTGAAGCAGGAGATCAAGAAGTTCGTTCAATTTTCCTACCTCAATCTCGTTGAAGATATCTATCCTTCATTTTATAACGAGATTCATGCCATGGACATTATTTTCTGCCGAAATGTCCTGATGTATTTTACCATGGAACAGATCAAACGCGCGGGAGAACGCTTTTTTAAGACCCTGATGAACCATGGATGGCTCATCGTCGGTTCCAGCGAAGCTTCTCATGCCTATTTTCCACAGTATGTCAACGTGACATTTCCGGGTGCCATTTTATACCGGAAAGATGAAGATTGCAGGGAACCGTTCAAGATTTATATTCCGGAAAGCGAGCCCGTAAAGGAAAATCTGAAAGAGCCGATTAAAACCGTTCCTTCCAAGTCCGGGCCGGTACCGACTCCTGTGCAGTCGACCCCGTTGAAATCGGAAAGCAGACGGGAAAAGACGGTACCGGAAAAAACGGTTTCGGACAACGATTCGTCCCTAAAAAAAGCGGAACGTTTTTATCAGAAGGGTTTTTACGAAGAAACCATTCAATCCGTGGATTTGCATTCTGTACGCAGTTCCGGAAACACCGATGCCATGGTTTTGATTTCCAAGGCTTTTGCCAATCAGGGACGAATCAAAGAGGCTCTGGATTGGTGTAATCAGGCCATCGGAGTCAATAAGCTTGATCCAAGCTTTTATCATCTAAAAGCGGTAATCTATCAGGAAGAGGGGAATATCGATCAGGCCTCGGCTGCTCTGAAGAAGGCGCTGTATCTGGATCCTGAATTTATTCTTGCGTATTTTACACTGGGGCATTTGACACTTCAGCAAGGAAAAACGCAGGAATCTCAAAAACATTTTGATAATGCCTTCAGTCTTCTGGAAACGCATGATCAGGATGATTCAGTTCCGGGTTCGGAAGGCATGACTGTGGGACGGCTGCGGGAAATCATTCAGTTCGTTAAAAACGGGGAACTCGCATGACTTCTTCCAGGGCAAAAAAGAGCAAACCGGAAAAACCATCTGTTCCGAGGTCCAAGAAGATTCCTTCGGGCATAAAGGATGCGAAGATACCATTGAATAATGAAATGGAAATCAATCCGCGAACAAAACAGCTGCTGAAAGAACGCGCAAGGGCCCTGGCAGAAGAACAGATCGATAAAGATGAGAAATTGGAATATATCGAGGTTGTGGAATTTGTGTTGAGCTGGGAGCACTATGGAATGGATTCCTCCTTCATTCGGGAAGTGCATCCCTTAAAGGAATTTACTCCGGTCCCGTGCACGCCCGATTTTGTGGTCGGTATATCCAATATACGGGGCCAGATTTTATCCATCATCGATATCAAGAAATTCTTTGGTCTTCCGGAAAAGGGATTGACTGATTTGAATCGTGTGATCATTGTAGAAACACCCAGGATGGAGTTGGGAATACTCGCGGACCGGATCAACGGCATCCGCCGTATTCGTATACAGGATCTGCAGAGTCAATTACCAACACTGACCGGAATTCGCGCTGATTATCTTCGTGGAGTGACGGGAGATCGAATGGTTGTACTGGATGTGGAGAAAATACTCAATGATTCAAAAATAATTATTCATGAGGAAGTGGATGTCTGAGAAACTTAATAAACCTTGTTTACAGAAATAATTCAGGGAGAAGGCCATGATTCAGAATATTCGGTTGAAGTATAAAATTCTAAGCATCCCGCTGACCATTTTTGCCATTTTCATCATTGGTGAAATCTTCACGCAGCTGATCACCTATTCGCAGGTTCGACAGAACGAGGTTCGAATCGATCGGCATTTAAAGGGATGGGATTTGTATCAATCGTTAAGCAACTCTCTGACCGGCCTGAATCACAGCATGGGGATGATTCGGTATCGGGGTGATGACGCTGTTTTTTCTGCATCCCGGTCTATGGCCGAAGAGATGCAGGCTCGAATCCGAAAAGCGTTTGAGGAAGGATATGTGCCGGCTTCCCGAAGGGACTCCCTGAATGTGATGGTTCAGAATTATTATGAAAACGCCAAAGACATGATCAGTCAGGCAGACATGGTACGACAATCCGGGAGTGCGGATGCGGTCAGAAGCGGCAGTGAGTACGTCTCTCTGAAAGAGCGATTGGACACATTGATGCAGAGTGAAAAACAGAAACTGGCCGCGATTTTGGATCGTACGGTCAAAGACCGGATTCGAACCCTGACATTGGTCAGCCTGCTGGTTTTTCTGATCATTGTTGCGAGCTTGATCTATGCCTATTATATTTCCAGGCCGACTCTCCGCGGCTTGCAGCAGGCGATCGAGATCACCGAAAAAATGGCGAAGGGCGATCTTTCAGCGGATATACAGATTCCAGAACAAACGGATGAAATCGGAATGCTGATTCGCGGTTTTGACAGCATGATGCAGAATCAGCGAAAAATGACGGCCCAGATCAAGGAGGGCGCCAACTCTCTGGCTGCTGCGGCCAGCCAGATATCGGCATCCGTCACCGAGATTGCCGCGGCTGCCACGGAAACCGCCTCGGCTTCCACAGAAACCAGTACGACCGTTGAAGAAGTCCGGCAAACAGCCATGGATTCCAACCGCAAAGCCAAGAATGTTTCCGAAAGCGCGCAGAAGGCTGTTGATGTATCCCAGACCGGAGAAAAGGCGGTGAATCAAACGGTTGAAGGAATGAACGAGATCGAGGCCCAGATGGCTTCCATAGCCGAGAGCATTATGAAACTCAGCGAACATGGTCAGGCCATCGGCGGCATCATGGCAACGGTGGAAAATATCGCGGAACAATCACGTCTCCTGGCGGTCAACGCTTCCATCGAAGCGGTCAAGGCCGGCGAACAGGGCAAGGGATTTGTGGTGGTGGCTCAGGAAGTCCGGAATCTGGCTGAACAATCCAAACAGGCCACACAGCGCGTACGGAGTATTCTGGATGATATTCAGAAATCCACCAGCGAAGCAGTCATGAAGACCGAACAGGGAAGCAAGGCCGTCGAATCCGGAGTCAAACAATCCATGGAAGCGGGCGAGGCCATTCAGCGTCTGGCTTCCAGTGTAACCGAAGCGGCTCAGGCCACGACACAGATCGCGGTGTCCAGTCAGGAACAGCTGGTCGGTATGGATCAGGTGGTTTCTGCCATGGAGAGTATCAAACAGGCCAGCAATCAGAACGTATCGGCCACCAAACAGGTTGAATCCGCGACGCATATTTTATCCGAACTGGGTCAGGAGTTGAAACAGCTAATCGAACAATACAAGATCTGAGGATCGACACAGTGTGTGTCGACTCTATATGCAATAAAATGATTTGAAAGGAATTCTCATGGATACGGATGCTGAATTTTTCAGGGAATTGATGGGCATGTTCAAAATGGAAAGCCAGGAACAACTTCAATCCATCTGTCAGGGTCTGAAGTATCTGGATGATTATCCTGACGGCGAGGAGCGGAACGAGAGGATGGAAACCATTTTTCGGGCGGCTCACAGTTTGAAAGGGGCGGCCCGAACGGTGGGTGTGGTTGATATCGAGACAATCGGTCAAACTCTCGAACATTTCTTTTCAGTGGTCAAGCAACAGGAAACACAGATTTCCGAACAGACCCGGGTCCACCTGGACAATATCCTGAATCATCTCGGCGGCCTGATCGAATCCATTGATGAAGCAGGCAAAGTCACAGGGGACAAGTCTGAAGCCATGCGTTTGATGGATGAATTGAATGACCGCATTGCCGAACTGAAATCATGACGAAGTGTTTCCATGCTGAAAAACCGGAGCCATAATGTTAAAAGACGATAAAGGCTTTCTCAAAGAATTACTGGCCATGTTCAAAATCGAAGCCGAAGAGCATATCAAGGCCATGTCTTCCGGTTTGCTGGATTATGAGAAGAAATCCGATGCAGCGACCCGGCTCGGTATCATAGAAACGGTATACCGGGAAGCCCACAGCCTGAAAGGCGCTTCACGCGCGGTGAATCTGGTGGCCGTGGAAACCATGTGCCAGTCTTTGGAAAGCGTGTTTTCAGCCATGAAACGGGAGGTCTTGTTTCCGTCAACCGATCAATTCGATACCTTGCACGAGGCGGTTGATTTGCTGCCGAAACTGGTTGAATCACCCGATACAACCGAAACTTCTGAACTGATCCACCGATTGGAGGATATTCTCAAGGAAGAGGAAAAGACATCCAAAAAAACCGCAGCCACTCAGAATATTTCCAGCCGCAAGATGGTTGGTGCAGAGAAAATCGTTTCCAAAGCCGATACGAAATCGAAAGAAAGTGACAAACAACCGGAAAAGGAAAAACCTCTTTCTCATGAGCCGGATCAGCAAGCTCAGGCTTACGCGCCCGATCCTCCGTCTTCAACAGTCGGCATGGACAAGACACTGCTTTCAGAGACGGTCCGAATTGCAACTCATAAACTGGATTCTATTCTGCTTCAGACCGAGGAGATGCTGGCGGCCAAACTGGCTTCCATGCAGCAGGTCGAGGAGCTGAAGCAAATACTCAATTTCCTGGATGTGTGGAAAAAGGAATGGGAAATTTATTATCCCGAGATCAAAGCCGTCTCACGTTTCATGGCTTCACGCGGAAAAACCCTCATCGAGGGTCAGGCCTATCTGCGTATGGAGAGACTTCTGGACTTTTTCGACTGGCACATGGAGCGGGTAAAGAATTTGGAGGATCATTTCGCTCCGATCATCAAGATGTCCGAAGAAAGCAGCAAACAGCTTGGTGGGATGGTGGACGGACTCCTGGATGACATGAAAATGGTTTTGATGCTGCCGTTTTCCACATTGCTGAAAATCATGCCGAAAGTGGTCCGCGATCTATCCCGTGATCAGGGTAAAGACGTGGAGCTAATCGTCAAGGGAAGTACGGTTGAAGTCAGCCGGAGAATCCTTGAAGAGATGAAAGATCCGCTGATTCACATTTTACGAAACTGCGTTGACCATGGAATCGAGAAACCGGATGAGCGCGTTCGTCTTGGGAAACCCTCCGGAGGAACGATCACGGTCAGTGTATCGCAGCTGGGAGCGGACAAGGTTGAAATTCTCGTTAATGATGACGGACAGGGAATCGATGGTTCCAAAGTCAAACAGGTGGCGGTAAAAAGAGGACTGATCTCACATAAAGACGCGGCGAAGCTTTCGGAAGAAGAGAGTCGAATGCTGATTTTTCAATCGGAAATATCGACAAGTCCCATCATCACCGATATTTCCGGGCGTGGACTCGGTTTGGCGATTGTCAGGGAAAAAGTGGAAAGGCTGGGAGGATCCGTGATGCTGGAAAGTGAGCCGGGCAAAGGAACGACTTTTCGAATTGTTCTGCCTGTGGCTCTGGCAACGTTTCGCGGCATCATGGTTCGTGCGGGCGATCAAACCTTTGTGTTGCCCACGATTAATGTGGACCGGGTCACTCGAGTACTGAAAGAGGATATAAAAACCGTGGAAAACCGGGAAACGATCTCTCTGAACGGTCGGGCCTTGTCCTTTGTTCGCCTGGCTGATGTTTTAGAGATACCTGTAAAAGACACGGATGATGAGACGAGCGACCATATTCAGGTTGTGGTGCTGAACGCAATAGAAAAGCGGATCGCCTTCGGTGTTGATGAAGTGTTGAGCGAACAGGAAGTTCTGGTCAAGAAACTGGGCAGGCAACTGTCAAGAGTTCGCAATGTGGCCGGAGCCATGATTTATGGAACCGGAAAGGTATTGGTGCTGCTCAACGTGATTGATCTGATGAAATCAGCCATGAAGGTGAGTACGGCGCCGAGACAAACCAAATTGATGGAGGAGGAGAAAGCCTTGAGAAAGTCCATTCTGATCGCGGAAGATTCCATCACTTCGAGAACCCTGCTGAAGAATATTCTGGAATCAGCGGGTTACAACGTCAAAGCCACGGTGGATGGAGTCGATGCGTTCACTGAACTGCGGGCCGACGAGTATCATATGGTGGTTTCCGATATCGAAATGCCCAGAATGAACGGATTCGAACTGGTCACAAAAATTCGTCAGAATAAAAAAACAGCGGAACTTCCCGTGATCCTGGTTACGGGGCTGGAATCCAAAGAAGACCGGGAACGTGGCATCGACGTAGGAGCCAACGCGTACATCGTCAAGCGCAGTTTCGATCAAAGCAATCTGCTGCAGGTTATTAAAAAACTCATTTAGGGGCGAATCGTGATCAAAGTGCTTATTACTGAAGACTCGCCGGTTGTCCGTGGATTTCTTGAGTATGTGCTCAATTCCGATCCCGATATTGAAGTGGTGGGAACCGCCAAAGACGGCGAGGAAGCCGTCAGACTGGCTGCAGAGAAGAAGCCGGATGTGATCACCATGGATATTCATATGCCGCGAATGGACGGTTTCGAGGCGACACGACGGATCATGGAGACCAATCCCGTTCCCATCGTGATTTGCAGCGCTTCCTGGAATCCGGAGGAGGTTGACAAGACTTTTCGGACCATGGAGGCCGGTGCCGTTGCTGCACTTGAAAAACCGCGCGGAATGGGTCATCCGGATTCCGAAGCGTCGGTCCGCGAACTGCTTCAAACCGTCAAACTGATGTCCGAGGTCAGCGTTGTGCGGCGCTGGTCCCGTTTAAGAAGAAAAGCCGTCGAAAAACCGGTTCAACCCAGGCCGGCAGCCGAAGCAAAAGCCGGGCGTGTGCCTGCGGGAGATGTCAAAATAGTGGCCATGGGTGCTTCCACGGGCGGGCCGGTGATTATACAGTCGATTCTTGCCGCTCTGCCCAAACCTTTTCCCGTACCCGTTCTCATTGTTCAGCACATCGCTGTCGGTTTTCTGGCGGGTTTGGCGGAATGGCTGATGAAATCGACACAATTTACGGTTCACATCGCGGCCGATAAACAGCCCCTCAAAGCCGGTCACGTCTTCCTTTCTCCGGATGGATTTCATCTTGGAATCGATTCTCAATTCAGGGCGATTCTTGATGAAGGAGATCCTGAAGATAATCTTCGTCCCGCGGTTTCTTTCCTTTTCCGATCTGTGGCGAAGACATTGGGAAAAAACAGTGTGGGCGTGCTTCTGACGGGAATGGGACGCGACGGAGCCAGGGAACTGAAATTGATAAAGGATAAGGGCGGAACAGCCATCGTTCAGGATAAAACAAGTTCGGTGGTTTGGGGCATGCCCGGAGAGGCCGCAAAGATCGGAGCCGCTGATTTTGTGCTGACACCAGGCGAAATCGCTCAAAAACTGGCCGAACTGATTCATAAGTAACTGTCCGGCTGTGACCGTCCGAATTATCGAAACAAGGATAAGAGATTATGTCACCTCAAAAGCGTTCAATTAACATTGGTGTGGAAATTCTCGTTGTCGAGGACAGTCCCACTCAGGCCATGCATCTGAAACATATATTGCAGCAAAATGATTATCAGGTGACCGTGGCTCGAAACGGCAAAGACGCTCTGGCCTATATGGCCAAGAGAAAGCCGACCATTGTCATCAGTGACATTCTCATGCCTGAAATGGATGGATATGAACTCTGCCGTCAGATACGGGCTGATGAAAATCTGAAATACATTCCGGTTATTCTTTTAACCCAGCTCTTTGATCCGCGGGATGTGATCCGGGGTCTGCTCAGCGGCGCGGACAATTTTGTCACGAAACCTTACAGCGAACAGTTCCTCATCTCCAGAATTCAATATATACTCGCCAATCAGGAGTTGAGACGAAATTCCATCACCGAGATGGGGATAGAGATCATATTTGCCGGTCAAAAACATTTTATCACTTCCGACAGAATGCAGATCCTCGATCTCCTGTTTTCCACATTCGAAAACGCGGTTCAGAGGAATCAGGAACTGGAAGAAGCCAACAGAGAACTGAGAAAAGCACTCGAAACCATCGAAACCATCAACGACGTCACGGAAAAACTCAATCGAATGCTCATGCCCGAAGATGTGGCTGAGGCCATTGCCGTGGGCGTGAAAAAGCTGATCGATTATGATCACTGTTATGTTTACCGAATCGATGACGAGCAGGGAATCCTGGTTCCTGTTTTCTGCCGCCGTTCAGGCAAGACATGCGATATCAAAGATGAACCGAAAATCAAGGTAGGCGAGGGCATCGTGGGGCTGGCCTATGCCAAAGGGAAATCGGAGATCGTCGGGAATGTGTCCAAACATCCCAAGGCACCTCATGCAAAGGGTGTTAAACCGTCCGATGAATCCCTGCTCGTGGTACCCATGCAATATGAAGATAAAATTCTTGGGGTGATTGTCCTTTCCAAGCAGGGACTCCATCAATTCAGTGAAAGCCATCACCGTACTTTGAATATTCTCGCAGGACAGGCGGCGGTTGCCATGGAGAACGCCCGATTGCTTCAGGATGAACGGCGGCGGGCCAGCCAGCTCTCCTTGATCAATGAGATCTCTCGAAAGGCAGTATCCACTCTGGATATTGATGAATTGAGCCGTCTGGTCGTCGATTCAATCGCGTACCGGTTCGAGGAAAGTCATATTCTTCTGCTGCTGACCGATGAGACCGGTAAGAACATGCAAATACTGGCACAAAGCGGTATCTGTAAAAACGAGATATCTGAAATCGGCAAACTTTCGAAGACGATCGCCGGAAAGGCCGCGAGGAAGGGAGCCGAGATCCTGATCGGCAACGTGAAAGAAGCGCCGAGACATATCACGATCGTGGATAAGGTGCAATCGGAGATGGCCATCCCCATTCGAAAGGGTGATAAATTATTAGGGGTCATCTATCTGATGAGTGCGTGCGCCCATCAGTTTGACAACAAAGACATGGCGATGATGACCATGCTGGCCGATCAGGTGGCCATGGCCATGGAGAACGCCCGTCTCTATGAGAGCGAGAAACTGAGTAAAGAGGTGGCGGAACAGGCGAACCGGGCCAAGAGTGAATTTTTAGCCAATATGAGTCATGAAATCCGCACACCCATGAATTCGATTATCGGTTTCTCCGATCTTCTCCTGCAGGAGAATCTGCCTGAAGAGCTTCGTGATTTCGCCAGGACCATTAAACTCAACGGCGAGGGACTTCTGGAGATCATCAATGAGATTCTGGATCTGGCCAAGGTCGAAATCGGACGCATGGATGTCGATTGTGTGGATTTCGATCTGGGAGAATTGACGGAAACCGTGTCCCAGCTTCTTCGTCCCCGTGTACTGGACAAGGGCCTCACCTTTGAGGTGGTCACCGATCCCGACCCCCTGCCGATAATTGAATCGGACAGCGTCAAGATACGTCAGATCATGGTCAATCTGCTGGGCAATGCGGTGAAATTCACCGATGAAGGAAAAGTCAGCCTGGAGGTCATTCTCGAGAAGCGGACAAATCACATGGGTTTGTTGACGATTCATGTGAAAGACACCGGGATCGGTATTCCCGAGGAGAAATCGGCCGCCATTTTCGAATCCTTTACACAAGTGGATGCCTCGATCACGCGTCGTTACGGCGGAACCGGTCTGGGTCTGAGTCTCAGCAAGCAGATGATCGAACTGCTTGGAGGAAAAATCTGGTTCGATTCCAAGCTGGGAAAGGGCAGTGTATTTTCTTTCAGCCTGCCCGTCAAGATTCGGGACAAGAAGAAGCAGCAGCAGGCAAAGTGGGAAGAAGAAGGAGACAAAGCGGGATTGGGCGATCACGTGATGTCTCAGGTCAGAAGGCGGGTAAAGAAAACAACCGCATCCGGATCCGGAAAAAATCCAAATGTTTTGATCATAGAAGATAACGGCAGCGCCCTGGACCTGCTTCAGCGGTATCTTGAAAGAGACGGTTATTCGGTACAATGCAGTACTACGGGTGAAGACGGTGTTCTGAAAGCCAAATTCTACCGGCCCGATGCGATTATTCTTGAAATATTGCTGCCCGGAAAAATGGACGGGTGGGAAGTTCTAAGAACACTGAAATCAGGGAAACTGACCCGGGATATTCCGGTGATTGTCTGCTCAGTGCTGTCGAACCAGAAAAAGGCTTTCAGCCTGGGAGCGGTGGAATATATCGAAAAACCCGCACAGGAACAGACTCTATTGGAAACCCTTCACCGTTCGATCGGGCTCCCCTCGGACAAAACGCAGGAAGTCCTGGTCGTCGATGATGACCGTACGGTGCTGGTCCTTTTTGAGAAAATGTTCAAGCGCCAGGGAATTCCGGTCAAGACATTTGATAATGGAAAGGACGCCATCGAGTATCTGGAGCATGACCGGCGTATTGCTTTGATGATTCTCGATCTGCTGATGCCTGGAGTCGATGGTTTTCAGGTACTGAACAAGATGAAGGAATCGGAAAAGACCCGCGATATTCCGGTGGTGATTTATACAGGCAAAAAACTCACTCCCAAGGACCGCAAACAGCTCAGCGAACACTATGAGCTGCTTCTCGAGAAGACCCATGAAACGCCGGAAACCCTTCTGGCCCAGCTAAATCAGCTGATTTCACAGAAAGTTGAGATTCAGCCGAAAACATTGCCCGCGGATTCCGAGGGCCGCATTCTTCTGGCTGAGGATGATCCGTCCGGACAAAAACTCATGCGCCATCTCCTGAGGCAGCTTGGATATAAGGTCGAACTTGCCAGAACCGGAAAAGAGGTGCTGGAAAAACTCGAGAAAGATGAATTCGACGTGGTACTCATGGACATGGAGATGCCCGTGATGGACGGATTCACGGCTACCAAAGAGATTCGCAAACAAAAGAAATACAAGGACCTGCCGGTTATCGCACTGACCGCTCATGCCATGAAAGAGCATCGAAATAAAACCCTGGGAGCCGGTTGCACGGATTATATCTCAAAGCCTGTCAATCGTGAAAAGCTGAATGATATGCTCAATCAGTATCTCGGTAAAAAGCAGCGGCCGATCCAAAAAGCGCAGACCGTCGGGCAATCCGAGGGCGTGGAAGAAGAAGATCCACTCATGGCTGAATTGACCGAATTTTTTGTGTCCGATTTGGGCCAGCGGATTGAGCAGCTTAAAGAGGATCTGACCTCAGGAAACAAATCCGAGATTATCCGTTTCGGGCATTCACTGAAAGGAACGGCTGGATCCTACGGCTTCCCCAAATTCTCAAGACTGGGGGGTGAAATCGAAACAGCCGGACAAAAGGGAGAGTGGAAGAAAGTCAGCGAATTGAGTGATCAGATCATTGAAGAATATAAAGCTATCGGAGTCAAGCATGAGGCCTGAGACCAAAACCATCTTGACAGTAGACGATACTCCGGCCAATATTCGGCTGTTGACTCATTACCTCGAGAAACAGGGATATCGTGTGCTTACAGCCGAAGATGGATTTGAAGGGTTTAAAGCGGCTATTCATCATCATCCCGATCTCATTCTGCTGGATATCATGATGCCCGGAACCGACGGATATGAGGTTTGCGAACTGCTCAAGGCGGAAGAGGAAACCCGGGATATACCTGTCGTGTTTTTAACGGCCAAGGCAGATGTGGAAGACAAGGTCAAGGGATTTGAACTGGGAGCCGCGGATTACATTACCAAGCCCTTTAATTTGGTGGAGATCGCTACGCGCGTACAGAACCAGCTTGAATTGAAGTATCTTCAAAAACAGAACAATCGATTTGTAAGGCATCTGTCGGCATCTTCGCATATGGCGGCTCAAATGATTTTTTGCGATCAAAGTGTACGCAGCGGGCAGAAAGTGCTGACCAGACTGGCCAAAGAAATAAAATCCGGGCAAAAAAATTCGTCACAATGCAGCGAAATGGTTAAAGACCTGCAGAAGTATTTTGCGGATTTTGACCAAACCGTCTATCGTACAGCTCGAAGATCGATCAATCTGGGCGAGACGATGGAAGACGTTCTGGATATCGTGGGCACGGAATATGGAGCCTGTGAAATTGCATTTGACCGACCCGAATCCATTCAGAATATCGAGGTTGACGAAAGTCTGCTCATGATGGCTTTGACGCTGCTGCTGAAGTCTCTGATTTCAGTGAAAGAGGCAAACGGAAATATACTCATCAAAATGGAGGAGGGAGCTCCTGATCCCGGGCTGAAACTGAAAACAAAGACGATCCAGCGAATCGATTTGGGAAGAATGGTTTCTCTTGCCAGGGGGGACCTGAAACGCGTCACCGGGAAAGGAGTCTATCAGTACAAAAAAAATCCATCGGTGGGTCTGTATCTGTCGGCAGCAGAAACACTCTTGAAAATGAACAACGCGGTTATGCTCGTCAGGAATGAAGAAGAAAAAGCCATTCACCTGTCACTCTTCTTCCCTGTTTTAAATTGACCGGATTGCCCCGGGTCGTGTGTCGTCCCGATTTAGATTTTACTGCCTTGCCTCTTCAGAATCTGCATCGAAATTTTCCCTTGCATTGAACGTGGAAAAAGAGTATTCTTAAAAACAGCCTGAATCATGGCCGGGCTCCACTAAAAGCCTGAAATGAGGAATGAACATTTTATTCAACCGGGAGTTTCGGATTATGGATATGACGTTGATTGTACGATCAATGGGAGGATGGCTGGCCGGCAGCGGATTACGTATCATTCTGATCGGCCTTATCGCTCTTTTGCTTGTCAGGTGTTTCGGCGCTTTGTCAACAAGATATTTTCAGTCTGTTCTCGAAAAGAAACACAAAGAGGACGGTGAATTTAAGAAACGAACCCAGACTTTAAGTTCGATTTTGAACTATGTGGTTCATATTGCGGTAATCACCATTGCCTCGGCAATGGTGATTCGTGAACTGGGTGTTGATATCGGCCCCCTTTTGGCCGCCGCGGGTGTTCTGGGTCTCGCGGTCGGTTTCGGGGCGCAGAGTCTGGTTAAAGATCTGATCAGCGGCTTTTTCCTGATTCTGGAAGATCAGATCCGTGTGGGTGATGTGGTGGACATTGCCGGAAAAGCCGGTATTGTGGAACGAATGAATCTCAAGATGACCATTCTCAGAGATCTGGCGGGAAATGTTCACTTCATTCCCAACGGACGGATCGATGTGGTCACGAATATGACCCGGGAATATTCCCGCTATGTTTTCGATATCGGCGTCGCCTATCGGGAAGATGTGGATGAAGTCATGGAAATCATGCGGAATGTGGATGCGTCTATTCGGCTGGATCCGGATTTTCAGGATGATGTGCTGGAACCGATGGAAATATTCGGTCTGGATCGTTTTGCCGATTCGGCCCTCATCATCAAGGCGAGAGCCACAACCAGACCGCTGAAACAATGGCGGTACGCCCGGGAATTCAACCGGCGCCTGAAAAAAGTCTTCGATGAGCGAGGCATCGAGATTCCCTTCCAGCACGTGACTTTGTATATGGGGCAGGACAAGGACGGAGGCGCTCCGCCCGTGCGTGTGATGGGGGTTGATCACGATCGTGTTTCCGAACAGGGGGATTCTGTATGAAAAGACTTCTCTACAGAAAAAAGAGGAAAGCCGATCTGCCTCCGGGTTCTCTTGTTTACAACGGAGATACGAACCGCGAGCCGCCCGGGCTGACGGTGATTCGGTACAATGCGGAGCACTGGGAGGAAAGAGAGGTTCTGTCTCTTGAAGAGGGTTTGGATATGATCGATTCCAAACAGATCACGTGGATCAATGTAGACGGAATTCACCAGCCTGAACTGTTCAGGCCGCTGGAACACAGACTGCGCATACACCCCTTAATGTTTGAAGATATCATGAATGTCGATCAGCGGCCCAAACTGGAAGACTCGGATGAGGCGCTGTTGATCGTTTTGAAGATGATTTCCGTCAATTCCAATGCAGAAGACCTGCAGGCGGAGCAGGTGAGCCTGCTGATGGGAAAGAACTGGATGATCACCATTCAGGAAAAACCGGGAGATGTTTTTGATCCAATCCGGCAGCGTATTCGCCATGGCAAAGGGCGGATTCGGCGGATGACGGTGGATTATCTGCTCTACGCTTTGATCGACGCCCTGCTGGATGGATATTTCTCCGCGATAGAGACTCTGGGAAACCGGGTGGAAACCCTGGAAGAATCCATACTTGAGCATCCCGATCAGAATACCATGAGCCACCTTCAGGAGATCAAGAGGGAGCTTCTCTACATACGGAAAGCCGCATGGCCTTTGCGCGAGATCGCTTCCGTGCTCGGCCGCGGAGAGAGCGGTCGGGTGAGCCGGGCGAGCCTGCCTTATTTCAGAACCATATTGGATCATACGGTTCAGGTCGTGGATATGGTGGAAACCCTGCGTGATATGAATACAGGTCTTGCCGATCTTTACCTTTCCAGTGTGAGCAATCGAATGAATGAGATCATGAAAGTCTTGACCATTATCGCCACGATTTTCATTCCGCTGACTTTCGTCGCAGGGATATACGGCATGAATTTCGAGTTTATGCCCGAGCTGAAATGGAAGCTTGGTTATTTCGCGACACTGTCTCTGATGGGTCTGGTCATCGTGATCATGCTCTGGTTTTTCAGGAAAAAGAAATGGCTGTGAAGGGAGAAACATGAAAAAAATGACTATTTTGGTTTTGACCGGCCTTGTTTTTATGGGTCAAACAGCCTGTCAGAAAAGGATTTCGGCCGATGACAGACTCATCGATCCTTTAAAACGGGTTGGCGTGATCACTTCGGGAACTTCGGAGAGCGATTTGATTCGTTTTTTCGGAAAGGAGCATGTTGAGCGTGTATCCATACACCTGGGAGAAGGCGAGCTTGCGGAGGGGACCGTCCTGTTTCCCGGAAAGGAAAGCGAGGTTTCCATCCTGTGGCAAGAGGCGTTCCGGAATCCGGTTTCTGTTACCATCACGGGTGCCGAGTGGAAAACCGAACAGAATATCGGTGTGGGATCCTCCCTCGAACAGGTCGAAGCCGCCAACGGCGGCCCGTTTGAAATCACGGGTTTCGCCTGGGATTATCCGGGTCGGACTCTGGAATGGCATGGATTTCTGCCGCAGCAGCTGCAGCTGGACCTGGTTCCGGCTGATTCAGTGCCTATGGAGACCTTGATTCCGGTAATGGGGGATGATTTTTTCATGACCGATCAGCCCGTGATCCGTTCTCTGAATCTGAAGGTCAAACGTGTCTTTATCCGCTGGGACGCTGTTGAAAATTTGAATGAGTGATTCTTAATGGAATGGGCCCGATTTTTTCTTCCGATTATCAGCCGTATTTTACTGGGCTCGGTCGCGGCAGCCGGCTTCCTGTTTACGGCCTGTTCCCTTTTTGAAAAACGTGTCCGGCCTGCTTTGCGGTCCCTGTTGTTGAGCATGTTATGGCTGACAGGGTATTGGCTGTTTCTTTCGGCCCGACATATCCCCCTGTGGGTCGATGCGCTCATTCCGGGCTTCGCGATGATGCTTCTGATTTTGGTTCTGATTCGAATTCCGCCGCCGGTTATGAAACGACCCGGACCCGAATCCCGGATCGATGAGCGTGATGCCCTGTTCCATCGTTTCTACAGACTGGAGCCGGGTTCCCGTGAATATAAAATATTTTACCGGACTCACCCTGACCTTGAATACGTTGATAACGCAATCAGGAATTTACCGAATCTGGGCGAGCCGGGGTCCCGTTCCTGGCATCCGCTCTCTTCCTTGTACCCGCTTTCCATCTTCGATGTTCTGGAAGATCTGACACGCGGGGCGGACGGCGATGATCCCGATCCCGTCAGCCGCGAATCCCGGCTGTTCACCCCTGAGGAGTACACAAGGAGGGTGAAGGGGATGGCCCGTTATCTGGGTGCGGATTCGGTGGGCGCCGCTCCGCTGAATCCTGCTTATGTGTACTCCCATATCGGCCGGTCGCCGGGTCCTTGGGGAAAAGCGGTCACTCTGGATCATTCCAACGCGATCGTCATCGCGGTCGAGATGAAGCATGAGATGATCCGGTACGCCCCGGATGTCGCGGTTACCACGGAATCTGCGTGCCGTTATTTCGACGCGGCAAAGGCGGCGCTGGTCATCGCGCGTATTCTAAAGCGATGGGGCTTTCGGGCCAGAGCCCATGTGGACGCCAATTACCGCGTGCTCTGCGTTCCTGTGGCCGTGGATGCCGGTCTGGGTGAATTGGGACGTCTGGGGCTTCTCATTACTCCGCAGTTCGGGCCCCGCGTCAGACTGGCGGTGGTCACAACGGATATGCCTCTGATCCATGATGCGCCCGTTCATTTCGGGGTTCAGGATTTCTGCCGGATATGCATGAAATGCGCGGTCAATTGCCCGTCCGGAGCCATTTCACGCGAGGAAAAGATCAATATCAGAGGGATTGAGAAATGGCAGAGCGTCCAGGAGAGCTGTTACCGGTTCTGGAGAAGACAGGGTTCCGATTGTTCACTTTGTGTCCGGGTTTGCCCCTATTCACATCCGGCTTCTCCGATTCACAACGTGATCCGGCGGGTGACAGCGAGGAACCCCTGGAATCGCAGGGCGGCTCTTCTGGGAGATGATTTCTTTTACGGGCGCCGTCCAGCCAGGTCTTTGAAACTACCGGAATGGCATCGCCGGGATATCATCACTGACGAGACCGTATTCAAGAACAAGGAGTGAAATAATGATCTCGAAGGGGCCGTGAGTGATCATCTATCTGGTACGGCACGGCAAGGCAGCGCCCGTGGATTTTGGAAAAGGCAGACCTCTGACCGATCATGGGAAAGCCGAGGTGGAACAGTCCGCCCGGTTTGTCGCGGAAAACGCCCCTGCCCGGATCGATGTCATAAGACATTCATTGAAGCTCAGGGCCCTGCAGACCGCGGAAATCTTTGAAGCGGTTCTCAATCCGGAAATGGGGCTTCAGGCCGTTGATGGTCTTTCGCCTTCGGATGATGCCGCTTTTTGGGGAGAACGAATTCACCGGGAGACGGGTTCATTCATGCTGGTAAGCCATATGCCGTTTTTATCTTGTCTGGTCTCCTGTTTAATCACCGGCGATACCGAAAAAGAGATTGTTCGTTTCAATACCGGTTCTGTTCTCTGTATGGAACGAGTAAAGGATCGATGGTCTGTCGTATGGAGATTCGACCCTCAAATTTCCACTGAATAAACCGACTCCTGTCTTTCTGTTTTGGCACATTTTATGCAATTAACCTCTTTGAAAACTATTCCTTATAAAAGGGGTTTCTTTTTATGAATCGAATTTCAATTTGCACGGTTTTCCTGACTGGATTGCTGATGGTTCACAACGCGGACACCTTTTATTCCGGCGCATTCGGAGCGGAACCTTCCGTATACGCCGCTGAAGGCATCGATAAATGGTCTTTATGGTCGAACGGCGTCTCATTGCGCGGTGCCAATATCTTTCAGCGCCGCGTGTATCCCGAACTGGACGGCACCGTTTATCTGGGAGACGGTCCGACCGGGCCTCCCTATACGCCGTCCGATCTTCATCGACTCGCCGAATGGGGAGCCAATGCCGTGAATATCAGCCATCCGGGTTTGTTTACCGAAACGCCGCCCTACTGGCCGGATCCGGAAATCGAAGCCGGTCTGGATTCCCTGGTCGCGTGGGCCGGACATGCCGGATTGTACGTCATCATCAGTTTTCGCACCGGTCCGGGGCGCAGTGAGTTCACTTTTTTCTGGCCGACAGCCGATCCGGATTATCTCAACGACCGGGTTTGGGGAGATGAGGATGCGCAGGATGGATGGGTGGAGATGTGGAAGTATACAGCCGGGAAATATGCCTCAAACCCCTCGGTCGTCGCCTATAATCTGATGGTGGGGCCCAACTCGAATGAGGTTGGCAGTGACGCGCTGAACGGCCGGCTGGATATGTGGGATCCTGCCGCCTTTTATGCCGAACATAGAGGCACCCTGTATGACTGGAACCGGCTCGGAGCCCGGCTTGTGGATGCGATCCGGTCTGTGGACACCGAGACGCCGATCATCATGGAATCCATGGGTTACGGCAGCGTCAAGTGGCTGATGTGGCTGGACGTGCCGGCCGATTCCCGTGTTGTCGCGGGTGTGCATCAATATGATCCCTATGCTTATGCCTATCAGGGTCCTTCAGACAGTTTGTGTTATCCGGGTTTTCTCGATACCAACGGCAATGGAGAACTGGAATATTTCAACCGGGCTTGGATCGTTGATTTTCTTGCTCCGCTGGACACTCTCGCGCGTCGGGGAACCCCGGTCGCTGTCACAGAGGTCGGCATTGCCCGATGGGCGTCCGGAGGAGCCGATTGTCTGCGGGATCAGTTTGAACGGTTCGAGCTGATCGGGGCCGATCATTTCATGTGGATCTGGGAAAGCACCTGGGAACCGGCCGTGGCGAAGGGTGATAACTTTAATTTTCGCCTGGGTCCTGATCCGGAAAACCGGATCGAAGTGTCCTCAAGTCCCATGATCGAGGTTATTCAATCCAGCTGGAGCTGCAATGCTCTCTTTAATACCGGCGTCGATGAGACGGCGCAAAAGACTCCCCTCACGTTTCTTACGGCGGCCAATTATCCGAATCCTTTCAATTCAATGACCGATATTGTGTGCACACTGGCTTCTGAGGCGTTTGTCACGGTGACGGTTTACAACCTGCTGGGACAGGCCGTGACCTCGTGGACTCCGGGCTGGAAAAAGGGAGGAAGCCATCAATGGCACTGGGACGCGGGAGTCCGTGCTTCGGGGCTGTATTTTTACCGAATCGAAGCCCGGACCAGTGACGGGGCGATGCATCAGGCAGTGGGCAAGATGGTTTACCAGCGGTGAAGGGGTTTTAAGGGACATTGAGTGGATACTGCCCGATGAACGGGTTTCGCACAGCTGGACCGGCAGAATTTTCCTCATTTTTGCGGTTTTTTTTACGTAACCGGAAAAGCGGCCCATCGATAACGACCATTGAAAATCTGGCATTGGATCAACCTCTAACACCCGTAAAAACAAATAAAGAATGCGGTATTTACTGAAGCCCTCCTTGATCATGGGGAGTCGTAGATTTATTTCAGTGGAATAAATTTTGCTGGAATAAAAAACATTTAAGGATTTATTTTCATCATTCGTTCGGTCAGGTGGTTGACAAATAAAACCAATACGGGACAGAAGGTACTATCCGCTTGATCCTTTTCAGGTTCATTGAAAAAGCCGGTCCGGCCCTGATTCTTCCTGTAACGGAGACATTATTGAACAAGAAGGAAATGAATATGCCCGCATCGAACCGGATTTGGCCGGCTCTGCTGCCGATTGTCTTTTTATTAAATTCCGTCATTCCGGCGTATTCCGGGGAAAGCCGCTTTCATTCCATCCATACAGAGCTCGAGCGACAGAAAGCCGTCCGATTCGATCCCTCCTATTACTACGATCGCGATACGGAAGCAGCCGAACTTTGCCGGGACCTCATTCAAACCTGGTCCGGTGCTGGTATCAACGCGGTCTATTTGAAAGTCTACGATCCCATACACGGAGCGGTTTACAGAACCCGGTATCCGCATACCATTCAAACCGACTACGGCCGTCTGGATCTGTTGAAAGCGATGCTCAGGGCCGCCGCGCCTTATCAAATTAAAATCATCGCGTGGATACCGGCTTTTCAGCATAAACAGGCATGGGAAGCCCATCCGGAATGGCGGATCAAAACCCGGGATGGAAATGATTACAAACATTCCACGGACAGCTATTTTTTATGTCAGCGGGATCCGGCGTTTCAGGAGTGGTGGCTGGGATTTATTGCGGATCTGCTTGACAGCTATCCCGAGCTGGACGGAATCGATCTGGCTGAACCCGTGGTTTCCTGGAATGATGATGAAGGATGTTTTTGTGATTTCTGTCTGAAAGCGCTCGAAGATCATAATGCGTTCCCCGAAGGGCGGGTCCGGCGGCTTATTCGTTCCCAGCCTCTGACCGATCTGCTTGTTCAATCGGTCAGGCTTGCTCATGAGAGAGAAAAGCGTGCCGTGGTCACGACCGTGGCTTCAGCCCATGCCGACGGCCGTCTTTTTTCACCGGACGAACAGCGGGCCCTGACCGGTTTCGACCTGGACGGACTGCTGGATTCTGCCGATCCGCCGGATCTAATCAACGTGGAGTTAATCTGGCAGCAGTGGGCCCATCTGTATGATGATCATCGGACTTTTTCTCCCCACTGGACTTTTCATGCCGCCAGAGAGGTGATAAGACAGGTGGATCAGCGGGTTCGAGTGATCATTCACGTTGAATTGACTGCATTCGGCGGTAAAGTGATGAACGATGAGCAGGTCCTGGAAACCATACAAACCGCCTGGGAAGGAGGCGCGTGGGGCGTTGATTTTTACGATTCGCACCAGGCGGATGAACGCGGCATCTGGCCTCTTATCGCGGAGGCTCTGTCTTACAATCCATTGAAAAAGGTCTGGGTAATCACCGATGAAGGGGGAGAGAACGATGCGAGACAGCTGGCCACCCTGTTGAGACATTTCAATACGCATATCACACAGGTGGTTCTGGATAATGCATTCGTTTCTCCCGGCACATCCGGACCGGACATGGTTTTTTATGTCGGTACAAAGCAGAGAGGGGCCCTTCCTTCAGATTTTGTTCGTTTTATGACCGATTATTCGGGAGTCATCTGCTGGCTGAATTACAATATTCAGTTGATGCCGCCCGAATTTCTCAAAAATTTGGGGATTGGTTTCGACCGTGTGAGTAACGAGGTCTCTGCCGAAATCCATTTCCGGGGGATCAGATTTCCCAAAGAGGATCCCACTCTCAATTATATCGGACCGGAAAGTGAGGCGTGCCGTGTTCTGGCCTCGGCCATGGTGGATACTCTCGAGTTCCCCTATGCGCTTTACAACAGGCAGTTCTGGTATTTTGCCGATCTGCCCACCAATTATGTGCAGGAAGGAGGCCGGCATATTGTCTTCGCGGAGCTGCTCCACGAGATACTGCGTGAAGATCATCGCAAAAAGAAAACGGCTCTGGTCCGCATCGAAGATGTCAATCCGCTGTCCAATCCGGAGGACATAAGGGCAGTGGCGAATTATCTGGGTTCGCAGAAAGTACCTTTCACCCTGGGACTGACTCCCTTTTACCTGGATCCTGAACAGAATGTCACTGTCTCGATATCCGACCGGCCCGAACTGGTCAAGGCCCTGCACCATGCCGTTAAAAAGGGGGCCGCACTGTTGCTGCACGGCTGCACCCATCAATATCGGGGTCAGACCACGGTTGATTATGAATTTTGGGACGGATTAAACGATACCCCCATTTTTCAGGATTCCAGGGGATACGTGAAAGAGCGGATCAATCGAGCGCTGAGTGAATGTTCGAAGAACGGGCTCTTTCCTCTGGCCTGGGAGACGCCGCATTATGCTGCTTCACAACTGGATTACAGCGTAATCAATGAGCATTTCAGCACCTGTTATGAGCGGCGTCAAACGATGGATGTCACAGGAACGGATCAATTGCTACCCTTTTTTATCCCGAAGGCCGAAGGATATCCGCAGATGATTCCTGAAAACCTGGGATACATTTCTCTGGACAATCCCGATCCTCAATCCATGCTGAAATATGCAGCGAACAACCGGGTTGTGCGTGACGGATTCGCCAGTTTCTTCTTTCATCCGTTTGTTCCGCTGGAGGCGTTAAAAGAACTGGTCAATGGAATCCGTGAGTTGGGATACACTTTTTCCGACATCAGAACCCTTTCGCATCGTGTGATTTCCGATGCCGGGGCTTTCGCAACGGGAGAAGGGATCGTCACAGTCAGTCTGCAGGATCAGTACCTGGAAGAGTTCTGTGTCACACCCGGCGGCCGTTACAGAGACAGAATCATCTCGAATGAAAGAGTCACCACGCGGATCAGCCGTGAAGTCAAATGTCCTCCTCTTTATACCGCTGTATTCAGGCCGTTGACCGATGAACCCGCCAGGGGTCTTTTCTCCTTTTTCAACCGGCCGGTCCGCTTTGTTCAAAAATTGTGGAAAACAACGGATTTGCATCCGGCCGTTCCATCGGCCGATGTGCTGATTCTGGTCCATGAAGCCGAGGAGGGTGAATTATGGCTCGATCAGGAGAGTTATTACTTGAGTTTCCGCACTCTCGGCATTCCGGTCCGGCGTCTTCGGGCTTCCGATTTCTTTGAAATACCGATGGGAGTGAACCTGCTGGTCATTCCGCGGGCGGCCGATCGGTATCTGACGGAACAGCAGGCGGTCATCATCATGGATGCTGTTGCCAGGGGAATGAACCTGATTTATGAAAAAGAGTCTCTGATTGGTGGAAAATTGGGGTTGACTGTAACCGGGGATTCTGTGACTGTTGAAGAGGTTATGGATGAATACTATCCCAGAGTACCGATTCTATGGAAAGAGCCGGTTTATTACAAACCTTTCGACATGCCCATGGAATATATAACGTATTATTCAGATAAAGCCACGGGCGATCCACTGGTTGTCGGCGGGTCATATGGAGAAGGCAGGTTTGTGTATCTGGCAACTTTACTGGATCCGCTGACCGGACAGGGATATGCCCGCTATCCCTACTTCATTGATGTGATTCAGCGGCATTTCAATCTGTGGCCTCTGTTCCGGTTCGAAAAGGCCCATGTCTATTTTGAGCCGGGCGACCGGGAAAATACCAGCATCGAAGATCTGGTGCAGATGTGGAAAAAATCCGGCTTTCAGGTGATATACGCGGCCGGCTGGCATGTGTATGCGGAGTGGAGCTATGATTATGAGCGCCTGATCAAATTGGCGCATCAAAATGCCATGCTGGTCTATTTGTGGCTGGAACTGCCCCATGTCAATCAGAAGTTCTGGGATGAAAACCCTTCATGGCGGGAGAAAACGGCTTCGGGGGAAGACGCCATTGTGGATTGGCGAAGGCTGATGGCGCTGACCGATGATTCGTGCCGTCAGGCGGTTCTGGATGAAGTCTCCGGAATGATTCAAGATTATGACTGGGACGGTGTCAACCTGGCGGAACTTTACTTTGAGTCACCCCTTGGACCCTCAAGACCCGACCAGCTCACACCCATGCACGCATCCGTACGCCGTCGTTTCAGGAGTGAATACGGGTATGATCCGATCGATATTTTCAATGAGAGTTCTCCGCTTTACTGGCGAGGGAATCCGGAGGCATGGGATCGTTTCGAGAAATTCCGTCAGGATCTGGTGGTTGAACTTCATGAAATCTTTCTTCGGAATATCGAATCGGCCATCAATAAAAAAGAACGTGACATGGAGATCGTGGTCACGCTTGTAGATAATCTGATCGCCAGCCAAACGGGAAGATACACGGGAATCGACACCCGTCGCCTGATTCCACTGCAAAATCAGGTGCCATTCACTCTGCAGATTGAAGATCCGCTCGAACTGTGGCATATGGGGCCCGGACGGTATGACCGTCTGCATTCTGTCTACCGCGGGCTCACCGACGGCACTCTGATATTTGATGTGAATGTGGTCCCCATTCGGGAATTTTCCAGGAGCCTCGCTCCCACACGTCAGCCCACCGGCATGGAACTATATCGGTTGATCTCAGCGTGCCGGCAGGACAGCAATCTGCTGGCGTTATACTCCGAGTCGAGTATTTACGAGGTGGATCTTCCCTATATCGCGCATGTTCTGGCCGGAAATGTTCAGGGCAGACTGCAGACCGACTACTGGAACGTCTCAACGCCGCATCCGGTTGTCATCAATCTGGACGCGGACAGACACCACGATTTGCGGGTCAATGAAGCATTGTGGCCCGCCTACTTCAAAGGGCGTATGCTTCTGCCCCCGGGTGAACACCGGATCCAGACGGTGCCCTTTATTCAGAACATCGCCAATTCATTGAAAAGCAATGCCCGTCTGGTAGACATGACCGGTGATCTTCTGGAATGCCGAATGCTGGGAAGGGGCCTGGAGTTCCGTTATCGGTCTTCGACAATGAATCATGTGATCCTCAATGAGAAACCTGAAAAGGTTTGGCTCGATGAGACGATCCATCCGGTAAAAAGTGAAGCGGGAATGACTGGATATCGATTGGTTCTGCCCCGCGGAACGCATTCCGTTCGCGTGATTACGCGCACACAGGGATCCTTCTCGCTGAAGAATTTCAGTATCATCATTTCCGCTCTGATTATTACCCTGAGTGTGGGCTCGGGATTTCTGCTTGCGGTTCTGTACGGTGTCCGTTTCATCAGGCGCCGGAGAAACCGAAACTCCTGAATAACTGTTATTATGAGGTTAGAATGCCTTTCACCTCCATCGCAGTCGATATTTTTTTCCTTGCCGCAGTGACCATCATCTGGGGCATGATTTTGTACCAGCTGGTATTGACGATACATGGATACCGCTATCGGCACGAAACAGAAAGAGCCCTTGCCGATGAGGTCCGATCCGATCAACCCATGCCCGGTGTTTCCATTCTGGTTCCGGCCAGGAACGAAGCCGTGGTCATCGAACAGACTGTACAGCGGCTTCTGGCACTGGATTATCCTGCCGATCGGATCGAACTGATTGTCATAAATGACGGATCCACGGATGAAACGGGATCCATTCTCGACCGGGTTGCGGCCAAAGATTCAAGAATTCAGCTCCTGCACCTTCCCAGGGCCGAGACCGGTCATGGAAAGGCGTTTGCGCTGAACCTTGGCCTGAAAAAAGCACAATATTCAATGATCGCCGTATACGATGCCGATAATCGGCCGGAACCGGATTCCCTGAAAAAACTGGTGGTACACCTGATGTCCGACAGCAGGCTGGGAGCTGTTTTGGGAAAATTCAGAACATTGAATCGAGGCCGGAACCTCCTGACGAGGTTCATCAACGTGGAGACTCTGGGTTTCCAGTGGATCGTGCAGGCCGGCCGGTACAGGGCTTTCAAAGTCGCCATCCTGCCGGGTACAAACTGCATGATTCGCAGAGAGGTGCTGGAAGCGCTTGGAGGATGGGATGAGTCTGCCATCACTGAAGATTCAGAACTCAGTGTGCGCATCTATCGCGGCGGATGGAAGATCGGATTCGTTCCCGGGGCGGTAACCTGGGAGCAGGAACCGGAAACTCTGAAAGCCTGGATCCGTCAGCGCACACGCTGGGTGCGAGGCACCAACCATGTAATCCGAAAGTTCGGCAAGGAAGCCCTGGGGCTGAAGAGCCGGATGGTTTCACTCGAGTTTGTCTATTTGTTTATTCTCTACTATATCTTTCTGGGTGCCATTGTCACGTCGCATCTGCTTTTTATTTTTTCCGGCCTGGGCCTGCTTCGGATCAGTGTTCCGGGACCGTATACCGCGGTATGGATATCCGCCTTCTTTCTGTTTCTTCTGGAACTGGTTCTGATTCTGTCCTATGAAGAGGAAGATTCCATGAAGAATATCGGCGCAGCCGCACTTATGTATTTCACATACTGTCAGCTGTGGATCTATGTCGTATTCAGGGGAATGATTCTGGATTTAACCCGGAAACGTATGGGAATTTGGGATAAAACGGACCGGGTGAATATGGACGGTATGGAAGAGGAGAGCCGATGCGATTAGCCACAGCAATTTGCTGGATCATGCTTTGTGTCCAGTTGGCATGGACGCATCCGGGTCGTCCGGATTCAACAGGAGAATCGAAGGGATTTGGGCTCAATCCCCGATTATGGTGGGAATTTTATGATGAAAGCATGTTTTTTCAAAGACTCGATGACAATTTTATCTCCTCTTCCCATACTCGTGCCGGAGTCCGGGTTTATGGATTGCCGGGTATCACACTGACCGGTTATTTTATGTTGAGATACGGTCGCGATATACAGCGGGATTACTGGAACAACAGAGCCGAAGGAGGGGTCGGGTTTCGGCTTCGTTTTTTCAGTAAAGTATTTCTGGCCCTCTATGGTGAATATATACAGGGCAGATATTTGAAAATTCCGGAAGGATATCCGCAGGCATCTGATGATAACTATTCCGATTTTCGGGGAGGGCTGATTTTCTGGTACGGGTGGATGCCGTATGGAGACGGGAAGATTTTTGCCTTTCCATTGAAATCATGGGGGGACATTTACAGCGATGTGACCTATTTTGGAAGCCAGAGGAATAATTTGATCGGTTACGCGCACGTAAAAACCGGTCTGCAGTTACTTCGGTTCTGGAAGGTCTCTCTGGACGGATACGGCGTGATCTATATGGCCAAAGATGTAAACAAGGATTTCTGGAACAACCGCGTCGAGATCGGACCGGGTGTCTGGGTCAGGCCCTGGACGGGTCTGGAGTTGAAATTTTACGCGGAATGGCTGTTTGGATGGTATTTCGGACTTGAAGGTGAGGACCCCAATCCTTACGGCCAGAAATACAGGGACCGCAGAATCGGAGTTCTCTTTTGGCTGGGTATTTAGCCTGAATAATTCACAAATAGAATTATGAGTCAAATAAAATCATTGTTTTATATGATTTTATTTGACTCTCAACAGTTCCGTGAATTATTCGGGTTATCCCGACTTTCAATCCCATCTTTTCTATTTATGAATAAGTCGGGTTAGCAGGGCACTTTATCGTGAAAAGGACACAGCTGATGAAGAATCGAACGGTTATGATTTTTCTGGTCAGCCTGATTATTCTGCCGGTACAGGCTGTAGAACCGGGTGATCCCATCTGGAATCGATCGGTGGGCTGGTGGGTCTGGTCTCTGGCCCCAACACCCGATGTAAACGGAGACGGCATTTGGGATGTTTTTGTCGGTTCAGGCGACAATCTGGTGTACTGTCTCTCGGGCGGCGGAGCCGCTCCGGGAGAGATTGTCTGGTCATGGAACACGGGCGCGACCGTACTGAGCGTATGCTCGATCAGCGATGTCAATGGTGACGGAGTCGACGATTGTCTGGCTGGCACGGCTTCGGATACCCTCTATTGCTTTTCCGGAAAACCTGTAGCGGGTCTGACAGAGATTTTATGGTCAGCCGGAATGGGCGGGGATGTCTGGACAGTAAGCCGTCTGCCAGATGTTACCGGCGACGGCGTGGATGAAGCCCTTGCCGGCTCCGGTGACGACACGCTCTACTGCCTTGACGGCGCTTCGGGAACCGTACTCTGGACATACAACAATCCAACAGTCAGCAGCGACTGGCTTGTGGTCCGCCCTGCGCCCGATATGAATGGTGACGGAATCCCTGATGTGCTGGCCGGAGGCGAGGACGATTATATTCGTTGTTTCAGCGGAATGAGCCGGGGAAGCGGAGATCAGATATGGTATTACAAAACTCAGAGTACGGTGCGCACTGTTTCGGCCATTTCCGATGTGAATGGTGACGGCATCGCCGACTGCATCGCAGGCGGTGAAGACGATCGCGTGTACTGTATCTCGGGAGCGAGCCGGGGCAACGCGCAGTCTCTATGGACCTTTCGTACACAGGGAACGGTTTATGAGGTCGCGGTTATCGCGGATGCCGATGGAGACGGCGTGGATGACTGTCTTGCCGCCAGTCAAGATGATTATATTTACTGTCTTTCCGGCCGGACCGGAGCAAAAATATGGTCCTATAAAACGGGAAGCACGGTTTTGACCGTAGCCGCGATTGACGACGCCAATGGAAACGGGGGTGAGGATTGCATCGCCGGCGGTCAGGATGACCGGTTCTACTGCATAGACGGAAAGACGGGACAGAAAATATGGTCCAGAGACGTGGTGGGAGGTGTTCGCTGCATGGCCGCGATACTCGACGTAAATGATAATGGTCATGAAGATGTGATCGGCGGCTCCTTTGACAGTTATATTTATGTGTTCGAAGGCGGGCCCACGGTTTCCAAAAGCGTCAGCGCGCCGCAATCACCCGATGGACCTGTTACGGGAACGGTGAATCAGACCTATGCCTATGTCACCGGAAATTCTCTTTGTTCACGAGGCCATGCTGTCGAGTACTGTTTCGACTGGGGAGACGGCTCCCCGGCGGAATGGAACGGTTCTGAACAGGCCCACTGCTGGACTCTTTCCGGTGATTTTGTGATCAGGGCTCGTGCCCGCTGCACCGTCAACACCGGAGTGATCAGCGACTGGTCAGGCGGCCTCGGCGTGAAAATCAATCCAACGGATGTGAATGAACCGGATGGGGGAGGAAATCCTCCTTCGTTATGTCTGATGCCGAATCACCCCAATCCTTTTAATGAAGCGACTCGAATCCGTTATTCTCTTCCTGCGGCTTGCCGGGTGAGACTGGAAATATACAATGTGGAGGGGAAGAAAGTATTCTGTCTGGTCGATACTCATCAGGAGGCCGGCTGGCACACGGTCTCCTGGAACGGGACCGACCATGCCGGCCGGTCACTGCCGTCGGGAATCTATATTGTCCGTTTCACCGCGGGAACGCATCACTCAACCGGAACCATGACTCTGCTTAAATAACGGGTTTCGAATCAATAACCCGCGGCGTGTCCGTCCTTTCTCGATTCCGAAGCACCGAAATAGACGCCGGTTTCCGGATTTACGCGAATGGCCTGATAGCCTCCAAAACTGCCCACATTCCACTGAATGCGATGTCCCATTTTGACCAGTTCACGAATGGTTTCATAGGGAATCCCTGTTTCCAGATAGACCGTGCCGCCGTCATTCATCTGATATCCGGTCGGCTGGGACGATCCGCTGTGAAGGATTCTCGGCGCGTCGCCGGCTTCCTGCACATCCATACCGAAATCGATCATGTTGATGACAATCTGGACATGAGCCTGGGGTTGTGTGGCGCCGCCCATCACGCCGAAACTCATGAAGGGCCGGCCGTCTTTGGTGATGAAGGCCGGAATGATGGTGTGAAACGGTCTCTTGTGAGGCGCATAGGTGTTGAAATGGCCCTCCTGCAGGGTAAACAGCTCGCCCCGGTCCTGAAGACCGAAACCCAGGCCGTCCGGGCAGAGTCCGCAGCCCATGCCGCGGTAGTTGCTCTGAATCAGAGAGACCATGTTTCCTTTTGCGTCGGCCACGGTGAGATAGACCGTGTCCCCCTCTTCCAGAGCAGGGCTGCCGGCGTCGTAACGCCTCGCGGCCCGTTCTGGATCGATGAGACGTCTTCTTTGAGCGGCGTATTCCTTGGAGATCAGCTCATTGACGGGGATCCCGTTGAAGTCGGGATCGGCATAGAATTTGGCGCGGTCTTCAAAAGCGAGTTTCTTGGCTTCCAGGAAGTGATGGATGTATTCCGCTGATCCGAATCCCATGGCCTGAATGTCAAAACCTTCCAGAATATTGAGGATCTGCAATGCCGCGATTCCCTGACCGTTTGGAGGCAGTTCCCAGACATCGTACCCGCGGTACTTGGTCGAGACGGGATCGACCCACTCGCTGGTGTGATCGGCCAGGTCGCGGAGAGTCAGAAATCCGCCCACCCGCTTCATGAAGGCGTCTATGGTTTCAGCGATCTCGCCGCGGTAAAAAACATTCCGGCCTCCTTCGGCGATTTTTTCCAGTGTGGCAGCCAGCATCGGATTTCTGAAAATCTCTCCCGGGCGCGGCGCGGGCATGAAGGTTTCTTCGAAGCCGGGATAGTCTTTCAGCCGGCGGGCGGATGACTGCCAGTAATAGGAGATCAGATCGGTTACGGGGAACCCTTCGCGGGCATATCGAATCGCCGGATCCAGAATCTGCTTCATATTCAGTTTTCCGAAACGGCTGTGCAGTTCGAACCATCCGTCGACACAACCGGGCACGCTGACCGGAAGAGGACCGTAAGCGGGAATGCTTTTATATCCCTTTGACTGAAAATACTCCAGTGTCAGGCTGTAAGGCGAACGGCCGCTGGCGTTGAGACCGTATAATCGATTTGTTTCGGCGTCCCAGACGATGGCGAACAGATCGCCTCCGATGCCATTCCCGGTGGGTTCCACAAGGCCGAGTACGGCATTGGCGGCGATGGCCGCGTCAACCGCGCTGCCGCCCTGCTTGAGGATGTCGATGGCCGCCTGTGTCGCCAGGGGCTGACTGGTGGCCGCCATGCCCTGCCTGGCCATGACTCTGGAGCGGGTCGCAAAGGATCTTCCTGTAATCCGGTCGCTGCCTCCGGCCGTATAGATCAGTCCGAAAAGCATGCCGACAACGATAAGGGATCGCATAAAACCTCCTGTAGGTTGGATGTCCTGATAAAAAATACATTGATCATGCGAGAAAATCAAATGATTTATCCGGAAAATTCATTCCGGTCCCGCGTTGCCATACATTTTTTTTCATGGATTTTGGACCTTTTTTTTTGTATATTCGTTTAATATTGATAATAATTAATTGGTTGAGGGGTTTTGAGACGCTAGATCGGGGAACAGGCTGATGACACAGATGGAAGCCGCCCGTCTTGGGCGGATCACGGAAGAGATGAAAATCGTCGCCCATGACGAGGACATGGATGTCCGGATACTGATGGAGCGGATGGCCCGGGGCGAAATAGTCATACCGAGAAACAAACACCATGAGGATGTAAGACCGTTAGGCGTCGGTTCCGGGTTGAGGGTTAAAGTCAATGCCAACATCGGCACTTCGGCAGACTTTGCCGATGTTGAAAAAGAAGTTATCAAAGCCAGAACGGCCGAGGCGGCCGGCGCGGACGCGATCATGGATCTTTCCACAGGGGGAGATATCGTTGCAGTGCGCCGGGCGGTGATGAAAGCGGTTGAAACCATCATCGGTACGGTTCCTGTTTATCAGGCCGTTCTGGAGGCCGTAAGCAAACATGAAGCGCTCGTCCGCATGTCGGTTGACGACCTGTTTCATGTCATGGAACAACAGGCTCTGGAAGGCGTCGATTTCTTTACGGTTCACTGCGGAGTCACCTTAAGTGCCCTGGAGCGTTTGCAGAAACAGGGAAGACTTATGGATATCGTCAGCCGTGGCGGATCGTTTCTCACCACCTGGATGATCGCCAATGAACGAGAAAATCCTCTTTATGAACAGTACGACCGCTTGCTGGACCTGGCTTATGAGCATGACATCACATTGAGTCTCGGCGACGGGCTTCGCCCCGGCGCCCTGAGCGATGCCACGGACCGCGCCCAGGTTCAGGAGCTGATTCTTCTCGGAGAACTCACTCAGAGGGCGTGGGATCGTCATGTCCAGGTGATCATAGAGGGGCCGGGACATGTCCCGCTGGATCAGATCCGGTCAAACATAGAAATACAGAAAAGCCTGTGTATGGGGGCGCCGTTCTATGTGCTGGGTCCCATTGTAACCGATGTGGCGCCCGGATATGATCATATCACCTCCGCCATCGGCGGTGCGCTGGCCGCCTGGGCCGGGGCCGATTTCCTGTGCTACGTCACGCCGGGGGAGCATCTTCGGCTGCCAGATGCCGAAGATGTTCACGAGGGTGTAATCGCCGCCCGAATAGCGGCCCATGCCGCGGATATCGCCAGAAAAAGACCCGAGGCGGTCCGATGGGATATGGATATGTCACAGGCCCGAAAAAAACTGGACTGGGAAAGTCAGATCCGTCTCTCCATGGATCCGCAAAAGGCCAGGCGTTTGAAAGAAGAGGGCGCTTCGGCCCATGAGGGCGTCTGTTCCATGTGCGGTCCCTATTGTGCCGTAAAACTGGTTCAGGAGGTTTTGCATCCTGAAAAAAATACGTAATACGACCAAGGGGGCGGTTTATCGTCCCGGCTGTTGAGGCATAAATGAGATCCATTCATACTTATCCCCATCCGGTGCTCAGAAGAAACGCCGCGAGGGTTGAAGAGATTGATTCGGAAGTCCGGTCTTTGATCGATGAAATGGCCGAAATCATGTACCTGGATGATGGAATCGGCCTGGCCGCGCCTCAGATCGGCGTTTCCCGGCGCATTATCGTTGTTGATGCGGGCGAGGGGCTGAGAGGCGTGATCAATCCGGAAATCATCGAACAAAACGATGAGTTCGAATCCATGGAAGAAGGCTGTCTGAGTCTGCCGGGCATCCGTGTTCCGGTCTCCCGGCCGCGTACAATTCGCGTTCACGGACAGGATGTGTCCGGTGAAGCCGTCGTGCTCGACCTCGAGGGGCTCATGGCACGGGTCTATCAGCATGAGATCGATCATCTCGATGGTGTCCTTATCATCGACCGTGCCTCTTCGATTCAAAGAACCCTTGTCAGAGGAAAACTCCGCGAACTGGAGAAGACAAGCCGATCCAGGCTGCCCGGTTAAACGGCCAGAGAGGTGTTTTTGTCCGCAAAAGCCATCATGAAGGTTATGTTCAGGGGTCTGCCTGTTTCCGAGGGCATTGCCATCGGGAAAATACGAATCCTCGAAAGTCCATGGGACGAAGTGGTTCGAATTTCCCTGCGGAAAAGCAGATTGAAGAAAGAACTTGACCGCTATTCCTCCACGCTCAAAGATGTGGAGAAACAGTTGATCGAATGCCGTGACCGGGTTTCCAGGGAGATCGGACCGGATGAGGCCAAAATTTTCAGCGCGCATCTCGCCATTCTCAATGATCCCTTTTTTCAGACAGAACTTCCTGAAGCGATTCTGGAAAACCGGCAAAACGCGGAAAACGTGCTCAAGCAAAAGCTGGATGAATGGACTCGAAAATTTCAAACTATTCAGAGCGATTATTTTCGTCACCGGCTGGATGATATTCAGGATGTGGCCGTCCGAATACTGCGCAGTCTGCTGAGGAATGAGGCCTCGGGTCTTCAAATCAAGGATCCCGTTATTTTAGCGGCTCATTCGCTCACTCCTTCGGATACGGCCCGAATGGATCGTGAAAAAATTCTGGGATTTGTCACGGAGATGGGCGGGCAAACATCACACGCCTCCATTCTGGCGCGTTCCATGGGGCTGCCCGCGGTTGTGGGTGTCGAAAGACTGCTTCGCGAGGTTCAAAACGGCAACCAGGCCATTGTTGACGGCAATTCCGGTCTGGTGCACATCAATCCCCACCATGATATCGTAAAAGGATATGAAAAGCGGCAAAAACAGTTCAACGTCTATTGGAAACGTCTGGCCGAGGGAGCCGCGCTGCCGGCCGTTACCGAGGACGGGGAAGCCATTCTGCTGCAAGCCAACATCACCATGTTAGCCGATCTCAGTTTGGCCGTACGCTATCAGGCCGAAGGCATCGGTCTTTTCCGTACGGAACTGCCCTTTCTCATGGCCGGCCGGTTTCTGTCGGAATTGGAACAGTTCGATCTCTACAAAAACGTGGTTCAAACCATGAAAAAGGGCGTGGTGACGATTCGAACACTCGATCTGGGCGGTGATAAATTTCTTCCGTTTCAGGCCATGGAAAAGGAAAAGAATCCGTTTCTGGGGTGGCGCTCGATTCGCATTTTTCTTCAGGAGCGAGATCTGTTCAAATCCCAAATCCGGGCGATTTATCGCGCCAGCGATTTCGGGCAGGTGAGAATTCTTTTTCCCATGATATCGAGTCTGAGTGAAATTCTGGAAATACGGAAACTCCTTGAGGAATCGAAAAATGAACTGCGCGCCGAATCGATCCCATTTGATGAAGAGCTGCAGGTCGGCATCATGATAGAGGTTCCTTCCGCCGCGATTCTGGCTCATCGTCTGATTCCTCATGTGGATTTTTTCAGCATCGGAACCAATGATTTGATTCAGTATACACTCGCTGTGGACCGCAACAATGAAAAAGTGGCACGATTCTACCAGCCTCTGAATCCGGCGATTCTCGATCTGATCAGAAATTCGATTCAGGCGGCCATGCGGTATGGAAAAAGCGTGTCCCTGTGCGGCGAGATGGCCGGAAATCCCGTCTACACGGGCATGCTTCTCGGTATGGGGCTCAGCGAATTCTCCATGAGTCCTCTGATGCTGCCCGAGGTAAAGGAGAGAATCCGGGCCGTATCCATGGATCAATGCCGGTCTCTGGCGGAAGCGCTCGTTGAAATGGACTCTGCCGAGCAGATCGAAAAGCGGGTTTGGGATTTCAATGCCGAGGTCAATGCCAGACAATCGATACCCTATATGGAAAAAACCGGTGAACAGGCCGCGGAAACAGGGCAAAACATCGAATCCGAATAGAATTGACTTGACATTCAATGAATGACGCATTAAATTTATTACCCTTACGGCGGTGTAGCTCAGTTGGCAGAGCAGCGGAATCATAATCCGCGTGTCCGGGGTTCGAGTCCCTGCGCCGCTACTCGACCATTCAACCGTATTGTTCCGCGGCCTTTCCGGATTACAGGGAAAGGTCTTTTTATTTGAATCGTATGAATCTATATGCCACATCGGTCGATTTTATCGAAAGTCATCGGCTTCTTCAAAAAGGTTCCCGGATTCTGGTCGCCGTGTCCGGAGGGGCTGATTCGATGACGCTGCTGCATCTGTTTCATCGGCTTCAGACGGAGTGGAACCTCGTGCTGGCCGTGGCTCATGTCAATCACAAACTCAGAGGCCGCCATGCCGACGCGGATGAACAATTTGTCGCGAACGCCGCCCGCAGTATGGGTTACGCCTTTTATTCCAGCCGGACCGATGCCGCGGCTTACGCGCGAACGAAGAAACTGTCTCCCGAAGCCGGCGCGAGGGAAGTACGAATGGATTTTCTGCAAACCACGGCTGAAAGGCTTTTTATGGATGCCGTGGCTTTGGGGCATCATGCGGACGATCAGGCTGAAACCGTGATCATGCATCTGTCCCGGGGAGGAGGCGTCCGCGGCCTGAGAGGAATCTGTCCGCACCAGGGAATTTTTATTCATCCTCTTCTGTTCTGCAGGAAGATTCGAATCGAAGAGTACGTTCAGCGGCACAATCTGCCCTTTGTGATCGATTCGTCGAACCGGGATCTCCGCTTCCTGCGCAACCGGATCAGACACAATGTGCTGCCGGTTCTGGAAAAAGAAATCGGCGGTCATGTGACGGAAGCCATTAACCGTTCGGCGGATCATCTTCGCGAAACTCATGAGTATTTGGCCAGCCGAACAAGGCTTGTTCACGGGCGTCTGGTGACCTGCAATGATTCGGGTCAAATAGATCTTGATCTTATCGGATTTAGGCGTTATTTTACAATAATAAGGAAGATGCTGATCAGCCTTGTCATTGAGAAGGATCTGGGAGGCCGCCGGCCCGGATTTCATGAAATCGAGGCTGTTTTGACATTGGCGGACAGGGGCCGCATAGGCGCCGAAATACCCATCGATGATTTGCGGGTCCGTCGATGTGATTCAACCCTTCGTTTTTACCGCGTTCTCAAAGCCGGTTTCTCCATACCGGTTCATGAAACCGGTGAGGTTCCGATGCCTGACGGGCGGCATGTCATGAAATTAAGGCGTATTAGACGGACTCCAAACCTGCTGCTGAATGAGGAAGATCCACGTATTGAGCTGTTTGATTACGAACGGATGCGATGGCCTCTTCAAATTCGGAACCGGAAAAAGGGGGACTGGTTTATTCCGCTGGGTATGGCCGGCAGGAAGAAACTGCAGGATTTTTTCACCGACGAGAAGATTGTTCTTCCCGAAAGAGATGAGACACCCTTGCTGGTTTCGGGTGAGGATATAGTCTGGGTCGTGGGATATCGAATCGATGAGCGGTATAAAGTCAACAACGAAACACAATGGGTTCTTGAAGCGGCATTGGAGAAACGGGAAAGATACAGCAAGGAAGATTGATCAAGGGGAACCGGACCGGATCCATTTTCGTATGCAGGGAATGCGGACCGAAGGAATCTTCCTGTATGGTCGGATTCGAATTGATTAACATAAATCGAGTGGAGTCACATGACGGAAAAAACGGATAATAAACGGGACGGGAAGAAACCCGGCCCCTTTCACTGGAAGCGTCTTACCCGAAACCTGTTGTTCTGGATACTGCTGTTTCTGGGTACGGTTTATATTGTGCAGATTTTCAACATTCAAAAGCCCCGCGAAGTGGAAATCTCCTTTTCGGATTATGAGCGGTATCTCAGGAATGAATCGATCGAGAGCGCCTATATTCAAAACAGTGAATTTCACGGTGTTTTGAAACAGGAGGAGAACATTCTGCTGGACGGAAATATGGTCAAAATCCGCCGTTTCAAAACAATGCTGCCATTCGTGGACAGAAACATGATCGAGGAGTGGAATCGGCAGGGTATCTCCTACGAGTTCAAACAGAAGGGAAATGAATGGCTGGGGTATCTGTTCAGCATGCTACCCTGGCTGCTGCTCATTCTTTTCTATATTTACTTTCTTCGGCGCATGCAGGGCGGGGCCGGGGGATCCAAGGGCATTTTCAGTTTCGGAAAGAGCCGTGCGCGTCTGCTTACGGAAACACTGAATAAGGTGACCTTTAAAGATGTGGCCGGCGCGGATGAGGCCAAGCAGGAGTTATCCGAAATCATCGATTTTCTCAAGGCGCCTGAGAAATTTCAGGTTTTGGGGGGGCGCATTCCCAAAGGTGTGCTTCTGCTGGGTCCTCCGGGAACGGGCAAGACTCTGCTGGCCAGGGCCGTGGCCGGCGAGGCCGGTGTTCCGTTCTTCAGTATTTCGGGAGCGGATTTTGTCGAAATGTTTGTGGGAGTGGGCGCATCGCGCGTACGAGACCTTTTCGAACAGGGGAAAAAGAACGCCCCGTGCATTATTTTCATCGATGAGATCGACGCCGTGGGACGTTCCAGGGGTGCCGGACTGGGCGGAGGACACGATGAGAGGGAGCAGACTCTCAACCAATTGCTGGTCGAGATGGACGGATTCGAAGCCAACGAAGGAGTCATTCTGCTGGCAGCGACCAACCGTCCGGACGTACTGGACAATGCCTTGTTAAGGCCCGGACGGTTTGACCGGCAGGTCGTGGTCGACAGTCCGGATGTACGCGGCCGTGAGGGGATCCTGCGGGTTCATACGCGGAAAATTCCCCTGTCGCCCGATGTGGAACTGTCCATTCTCGCAAAGGGGACTCCGGGTTTTTCCGGAGCGGATCTGGCCAACATGGTCAATGAAGCCGCCCTGCTGGCAGCCAGGCGGAATAAAAAAGCAGTCGAGATGATCGATCTGGAAGAGTCCAAGGACAAGGTCATGATGGGGGCGGAACGAAAGAGCATGATCATCTCGGAGGAGGAGAAACGAAACACCGCTTATCATGAATCCGGTCATGTTCTGGTGGCCAAGATGACGCCGGGTTCCGATCCGGTTCACAAGGTGACCATCATTCCCAGGGGACGCGCCCTGGGTGTGACCTCTTTTCTGCCCATTGACGAGAAACACAACTATACCAAAACCGCATGCAGAGTCCGCATGGCCCATTTGATGGGCGGAAGAACCGCCGAATTGCTGGTGCTGAACGAATTGAGCACCGGCGCGGGCAATGATCTCGAGCGGGCCACCGAACTGGCAAGACGCATGGTGTGTGAATGGGGAATGAGCGAGCGCATGGGGCCGGTCACATTCGGCAAAAAATCCGAGGAGATTTTCCTGGGGCGCGAAATCGCACAGCACCGTGATTACAGTGAGCATACGGCGGTTCTCATCGATGAAGAGATCAAAGCCCTGATCCAGGAGGCATCCGATCAGGCCATGAAGATTTTAAAAAAGAACATGAAAATACTGCATAAACTGGCCGAAGCGTTGCTGGAGAGAGAGATTCTTGACGGGGACGAGGTGGATCAAATCATCGCCGGTAAAACCCTGAAACAAAAGCCAAAAGTTTCAACAGCCGGCGAGAAGCGGACTCAGTCCTCCAAAGGCAAGACCGGCACAAAAAAGAGAACCAGGCCATCCTCGGGCGCGCGTGCTTCGGTGAAGAAACCATCCGGTCAGCCGTCGAACACAAAGCACCGGAAGAATCCTTCTTGATCCCGATTCAGCAAAGAGACGGGGAGTGGTTTTTGAGAAACCTTGTGTTATTGGCTGAACACATGATTCGAATGACAAAAACCGGCGTATGGGTTCTTTTTATCATTCTCTGCATGGGGTGCTCGGGTCGCCGCGATCAGGAGATTCGAGTGGCCTGTTTGCCTGGAGACGGCCCATACCCCTGGGCGGATTGGGTTGTGGCGGAAGCCTGCGTCCGGCAGTTCGACACAGACTTCGAAGCCGTTCGGGTTCTTCCCTTAAAGCACGCGTTTGAGGCGTTTCCGCGTGATTCGCTCAGCGACCCGTTTGTTCTCAAACGGGGCCGGGCCCTGAATCTTGACCGGGTCCTGATACCCGCCGTAATCGACCCTGAACCGGAAGGAACATCCGTAGCCTGGCGTATTCTGGATTGCCGCAGCGGAATGGTCCGATTCGACACAATCTCATGGAATCGGGATTTTGTACATGCGTTTGTGAACGAAATACTGCCCGCGCCGAATAAGGCCTTCAAACCCGGCGAAAGGCCTGTTTCGATTGCCTCCACGATTCCCCCGTTTGCGATTTGGCGTGAGTATGGAGAAGCCAGAAAGGCATGGCTTCATCGTGATTTCAACCGGGCGGCGTCGCTGTTCCGCCATGGCATCAGCAAAGAGGCGCATGCATGGATGATCAAGGGGCTGATTGAATCTCTTCTGGACGGAACATTGCCCATTCAGGATTTTCAGGAGAGCGAGGCGGTCTTTCAGGAGGCCGGCCACTGGCTGCGCCAGGGTCTTCAGAAGGACAGTTCGGACGCGGAACTGTGGCTTTTGGCAGGCCGGGCCTATATACAGCGCCGGTGGTGGAACAAGGCCGAGCAGGCTCTGCGCAAAGCTTGGACGCTTTATCCGCACAACAGTTTGATATTGTTTTATTTAAGCCGGCTGCATCCTGAGCGGTACCGTTTTACACCCTATAAAAGCAAACGGGATCTTTTAAAGGCGGCGCTTCATTGGAATCCGGCTTTTACCGCGGCATGGATCGATTTGGGGGATCTTCATTACAATCAAAATCGGTACCGGGCCGCGGAAAAGACCTATCGGCGTTTACTGACCCTGATGCCCGAATCCGAAGACGGATGGCTGGCTCTGGCCAGGCTGCATACCATTCGGCAGGATCGTTTGGCGATCATACAGGTTTATGAGAAAATCATCGAGCTCTATCCGGACATGGCGCAGGCCTATTACAATCTGGGTATTGTCTACTATAATGACGGAAAAACCGAAACCGCGGAGAGGCTCTTTCAAAGGGCCCTGAATCTGGAACCGCATGTGAATAGCCACTTCTATCTGGGGCTGATCGCCCTGGATCGCGGAGACACGGCTCGGGCCGTCACGCATTTGAGGCGGCGCATTGAAAACAAAGACTCCGAAAGCGATTTTTACGCCGAGGAAGCGAGAAAGAAACTGAGCGATTTGCTTTCCATTCCGGTTGACAGTGTGCAAAACCGTTATCATGAGGTTCAAACCAGGAGAAATGAATGACCCCGCCTGTTCCATTCGATATGCAATGCGGCCCGTATACACTGACATTTTCAACAAAGACCCATGTCATGGGCATATTGAATGTGACTCCGGATTCCTTTTATGACGGGGGAAGGTACCGGGATACGGAAAGAGCGGTTCAGCGGGCTCTGGAGATGCAGGATCAGGGGGCGGATATCATCGATATCGGCGGCGAATCCACACGCCCCGGAGCCGATCCTGTTTCTGTAGACGAGGAGCTGGACCGGGTTCTTCCTGTCATCGAAAAGCTCTCCGGTCTTTTGACCATTCCGGTTTCGGTCGATACTCGAAAGGCGAGAGTAGCCGAAAAGGCCCTGGAAGCCGGCGCGCATATGGTGAATGATATCAGCGGTTTGAGGCATGACGAGGAGATGGTGGAAGTGATCGCGGAAAAAAAGGTGCCGGCTGTGATCATGCATATTCGAGGGACACCCGGCGACATGCAAAAGAATACCGATTATAAGGATCTCATGCGCGAAATCAAAGACTATCTGCAGGCTGGTTTGAATATGGCCCTGCAGGCCGGCATTCCCGAAGAAAAATTATTGATCGATCCGGGGATCGGTTTCGGAAAGAAATGGGCGGATAATTTTCGAGTGTTGTCCGCTCTGGACAGCCTGGCCGACCTGGGTTGTGCCATTTGCGTGGGTGTGTCCAGAAAATCGTTCATTGGATGGGCTCTGGACCGGCCGGAAGAGGACCGTCTCTTCGGAACGGTCGCGGCCGTCACCGCAGCGGTTCTGCGCGGAGCGCATGTGGTCCGGGTTCACGATGTGCGGCCGGCTGTTGACGCGGTTCGTATCGCCGATCGAGTGCTCGGCAAGCCGAAAGATGAATGAATCCGTTTTAATCAGGGTGAACAGATTTTGTCCATGAGAAGGTTTTTCAGACATGATTCCAGTTCCTCTTTGATGTTCTGTGCTATTATAACATATTGAAATATATTGATATATGACAAATCGGATTATCAGCATAAAGCATGGCCGGTTATTTGCATTTAACTCTTTTTCATTGCCTGGCGGTCGCTCCGTTTGGATCTGCCGGGTGAAAGCAACGGAGTCCTGAGCGCATGAACATCAACATACCTCTGTTTCGAATCGGATTTCTCCCTGTGGGAATCGTCGATATTCTCGATATGCTTCTGGTATCCTATATTATCTACAAACTGTACCTGATCGTCCATCGAACCAGGGCGGTTCAGATGTTCATCGGCCTGATCATCATCTTCATCGTTTCGTTTCTCGCCCAGGCCCTTCAAATGCAGGAAATGACCTGGATATTCCGCAATCTCCATACGGTGTGGATGCTGGCCTTTGTCATCCTCTTTCAGCCCGAACTTCGTCGCGTTCTGACTCTGATGGGGCAGAGCCGGCTGATACGCTATTTCACCAAAGAGCAGACCAATGCCGTGGTCGAGGAAATTGTCAACGGGACCATCGAGCTCTCACAGCGAGGATACGGCGGTCTCATCGTCCTGGTGAGAGACACAGGCATCAAGCCCATTATAGAGACCGGAATCCGCGTGCAATCCATGGTTTCATCGTCGCTTATCGTGTCGATATTCAATCCGCGGTCTCCGCTGCATGACGGGGCCATCATCATTCAGAATGATATCATCGAAGCGGCGAAATGCATATTGCCCCTGAGCAAAAACCCCATTCTGGAACATCGATGGGGTACCAGGCATCGGGCCGCAATCGGCCTTTCCGAAGAATCCGATGCATTGATCATCGTTGTCTCGGAAGAGACAAGCACCATATCTCTGGTGGAAAACGGTGAGATGGTGAGGGGCATCGACTATGATGATTTGTTGGGGACGATCAATGAAGTGTTACGGCGGGGCCCGAGAAAACCTGTCGGCAGATAAATGGCGGCCGAAACGGAATCGGCGGATCCGTCTGTTTCGATTGATTTCAGGCCTGACGGGGGTTCTCTGCGTTGTTTTAACGGCCGATGCTTCCCGGGACACGCTTCGGATTTTGCTTCAATTTGAACCTCCGTATATGGTCATGCCTTCGCCCGAAGGGGATCTGGCGGCCGAATCGAGCCGGCACATCTTTATTCTCTCAAATAAAGAGACGGTTGAGACGGAATGGAAGGTGGAGGAAACCGCGCATTCGGCACCGGCGAGGCGGGTAGCGGATATCGCGCTGGGGAGTGAAAACACCCTGTTCCTGGAACAGGATTCGAAATCCGCCTCTTTCTCACAGCGGGTTGCGGGAAGGGATCAGGAGAGATACATCATTCAGATTCGTGTGGGTTCAAAATACGGCATTCCCGAATCGTCGAACGAATGGGTCAGCCGGGGTGTTCTGACCGTGAAAGGAGAAAACCTCAGTCGCCTGCGCAAGGATCGGCTGAATTCCCTGCTGGCCGGCAGTGAAACCCCGGTGCAGACCCAAAGAGAATCGGAACCAAAGACGCGGTCTTTCAGCGGACCGCCCCGCGGCCTTAAAATGTGGATCGGGGCGGAAGGAATGGTAGAGATCACCCGGTCGGAGATCGAGGCAGCCGGCTGGAAGGGCGTTCGAAATGTCGACCCCCGGTTCCTGCAAATCATCGGCACCCAAGGCGAGGTCCCCCTCTATTTCACCGGAGAGAGCAGCCGCCGATTCGGCGCGTCCGACCGCATTCTGTTCTGGGCGGACGCCGCATGGGAAACCGCCTCTTCGGGGCACAAACGAAAAGATATTTTCTCTTCACAGAATGTTTACTGGCTCAGACTGGGCGACCGGCATGGCATGAGGCTGGCCCGGGAAGACGGCGGTTTGCCCTCCTCGTCCATGAAAAATGTCATTCATCCACGCTCATTTCCCTATACGCAGCATGTTGAAGAAAATAATTATTTTCTGCGTTTGCCCGATGCGCCCACCCGTTCCACGGGCGATCACTGGTTTTATTCCTCTTCGATTGTCGGAGGGGAGCACAGGAACTTTGAATTCTTTCTCCACGATCCGGACATCTATTCCCAGGACTGGGTCGAAATCGAACTCTTCGGCTATGGAGAGTCGAAGATCTTGCAGATTCATGATGTGGATCTCTATCTCAACAACCGGCATGCGGGAACCGCACAATGGCAGTTCACGGAGCCCGTACTCATCAAAGAGAGCCGGTTTTCCCCCTCTTTTCTCAAGGAGGGGAAAAACACACTGACTCTTGTCAACCGCTCTTCGGCCGGTGAACTCTCCAAACTCCATTTCGACTGGTGCAAGGTGACCTATCCCAGGCTCTATTCAGGAACTTCGGGCAGCCTGCCCTTTGCCCCGCCGGGCGGCAGCGCGGGCAGTGTTTGCCGTTTCAGCCTGGAAGGATTTCAATCTCCGGACGTTCGAGTTTTCAAGAAGGACATCAGCAGGCTTTGGAATGTGGACGTTCGCGCGGTTGTCGATACACTGGGAACCACGACATACCGGGTCCAGTTTCACGACGAGATCGTTGAAGAGACCGCACGCTATGCGGCCGTGCAAGAGGGGCATTTTCTGAAACCGGACAGTGCGGTCTATGTGGAAGATGAAGACCTGTCCTATGGAGGAGCCGACTATCTGATCGTCTTGCCCGATGATTCCATGCATACCCATTTATTGCAGAATTATATGGAGTTCAGACAGTCCCGGGGTCTTCTCGTGAAAGCGGTGTCCATTGAGACGATATACAATAATTTCAGCCTGGGAATGCCGGGTCCTCGGGCGATTCGCGGTCTGCTTGAAGCGGCGCGAAGGGATTGGAATCCCGTGCCCCGTTTCGTTCTGCTTGCCGGGGATGGGCATGTGTCAGAGCAGAGACATCAGGACCGGGTGCGCACCCGCGCTCTTTTGCCCGTTCCCGTGGTTCAGACCGTGAAATTTGGAGCCGTTCCGTCGGATCACTGGTTTGTGGTCCGCGGCTCTGACGACCCCCTGCCCGATATGGCCATCGGGCGATGGCCGGTTCGGTCCACGCGTGAACTGGATGCGGTCATTCAAAAGACGCTGGACTATGAACAGGCGCCCGCTGATGCCTGGAAAAACCGGTATCTGCTCATCGGAGCCAGAGGTCATGGAGGCCAGGATGTATTCCGCATTCAATCTGAGACCCTGATTCAGGAGAGCATGCCGCCCAGCCTGTCGCCCAGGCGTCTCTATCTCGGGCAGATCGATGCATCGGAATCGGCCACGGATTCCCTGATCGGAATGTGGAACCAGGGGCTCGCCCTGATCAATTTTCGGGGTCACGGGGGAGGGGCCGTTTGGTCCGATGACCGGCTTCTCACTCTGCAGGACGTTCCGTCCATACAAAACAGAGGACGCCTTCCTGTTGTCACCAGCATGACCTGCTTCACGGCCGATTTTGCTTTATATTCAACTTCCCTGGGAGAATCGCTTGTGCTGACACCGGAAACCGGGGCCGCCGCATTCTGGGGAGCCACGGGCGTGGGATGGGTGTGGAACGATTATTACCTGCTGGAGGAATTGCTCGATATCGCGGCAGCGCAGCCGAATTTGACATTGGGCGAAGCGATCATGAAAGCGAAACAGATCTACTATCTGACCTATCAAGGTGAGTTGGCCCGGTCCGAGATTTATCAGTATACACTGCTTGGAGATCCCGCTCTTGGATTCGCCTTTCCCGGCCGGGTCATGGAACTGGATTGCAGCCCGCGCTCATTGACCCGGAACGATTCGGTTGAGTTGACGGGTCAGGATGGAACCGGAAGCCGCGAGCTGACCCTGGAGTGGGCCTTGCCTGATCGAAGTCCCCATTCCGTGGAACACCGAAGCGTGGATAACAATCCGTGGGAACAGACCCTCTCCCTTCCTTCGGATTTTCCAGCGCTCAAAGGAGGCATACGCGTGTATGCGCGGGATCCCGTGTCCGGCTTTCAATCACGCGGGTATGTGGATTTTTCATTGAATTCGGCTTTTTTCTCCGATATCGGTCCGGATCCGGCCGAACCGACGCATCGCGACAGTCTCCGTTTTCGGGTTCGGGCCGAAGATGCCGGGTCCATCCAAAGCGTAAGCTGTGTCATACAGGCTCCGGTGAACGACACGCTTGAAGCCGAACCCCTCGCAAATGCGGGATGGTATCGAACCCAAAAGGCCCTGGCGCCTGTGAATCCGGGTACGACGATAAGCTATTATTTTGTCGTGAAGAACGAACAGGGCGAACAATGGGAAAGCGATGAGCACACTCTGCGTATTCCCTCGCTGGCCTGGCTGATGACCCGGGAACCGGGGTTGTCGGGAAAGGACTCTGTGATGCTGGAATGCCCGGTCCGCAACTTCGGCGAGTCTTCGGTTCGAAACCTGGTCGTACGTTTTCAGGTTCCTTTGGCGGGTTTTACCGGGTCGGATACCCTGATGATAGAAGGAGGGGCCACGGAGAGGGCCCGGGTGCCGTTTTCCGCATCAACGGGCACATTTCCCGTTGAGGTGATTCTGGATCCCGATTCGAACCTTGCACACGTGAATTATTCAAATAAACAGTCCACGTACTCTATTGAGACGGACCGGTTCAATGTCACGCCCGGGCAGGGTTCGTTGAACGGGCAGGAAACCGAAGCCTGGGTGGGGCTGGAAGGGGTTGTGCTGTGCCGCCTGGTCCGGGGTTCCGTAGCAGCCGCCTCGGTTCTGAACACGCGTCTGCTCAATGCCGGAGAAGCCGCTTCCGTGCCGCAGACCGGTTATCCTGTGATGCGGGTTCAATTCGAAGACGAAACAACAGAATTGAACCAGCCCGCAGAGCTGAAATGGCGGCGTCCCAGGGAAGACGCGGAGGCTCGGGCCGGTATCTATACCTGGGACCGGTCTCTTCACCGCTGGACCAGAGTGGAGGGAGAGGCGGACGATTCGACATTCACGGCCCGTACGCATCGTCTGGGTCTGTTTTCCTGGATGGAGGGTGATGATCGAAGGGCTCCCCTGATCGAATGCTATATCGAAGATCAGCCTCTGGGGTCCATGAGCTACGTGTCGGAGAATCCCCGTTTTCAGATCATATTGCAGGATGAATCGGGTATCGATATACACAGCCCCCACACAAGGGTGATGCTGAATGATCAGCCGCAGGCCTTCTCGGCTCCGGACTCCACACACGATCCCGCACAAATGGTGATTGAATTTCAACCGAAACTGGCGGCCGGTCTGCACCGGCTGTGGGTTTCCGCTGCCGACGTACATGGAAATACGGGCAGAACCGAGGAGATTCTGTTTCAGGTCAGCGACCGTTTCGCCATTCAGTATCTGGGAAATTATCCGAATCCATTCAAGATACAGACCGTTTTCGTCTACGTGCTGACCGATGCCGCGGACCGTGTCACCCTGAAAATATACACGGTGGCAGGCAAGCTGGTCCGGGTTTTCGATGATCCGGATATGACGGGTGCCGATTACCATGAAGTCGTCTGGGACGGAACCGATACCTGGGGGAATCAGGTGTCCAATGGAGTCTATTTCTTTTCTTTGAAGGCCCGCGGCCCCAGGGGCCAAAAGGAAGTAACAGGAAAGATCGCCGTAATGCGGTGACGGATTGTCCGGTATGAAAACCAAATTAAAAACAGCGATTTGTTCCCTGCTGATCAGCCTGGCTGCCATGATTCCTCTGTCTTATTCTCAGAAATATACGGCTTCTTTTCTGGATATCGGAATCGGATCACGAGCCCTGGGTATGGGGGGCGCATTTTCAGCGGTCGGCGGAGACGGTACCGCTTTTTACTGGAATCCCGCGGGTGCCGCCCTGATCGACCACCGTCTGCATATAACCGGAATGTATGGGCCTCAGTTCGGCTCGATCGCCAACCCGCTGGGCAACTTTCACTTTCTCGGTGTCGCATACAGCCTTCCTGGCGGTGCAGCAGTCGGAATCCAGTGGATACGTCTGGCCATCGATGATATTCCGGTTTATGGAAGATTGCAGGGAGACTCCTACTGGGATCGGCTTCACGACTGGACCCTGAGGCCTTCCGGAGAACCGGAAGGGATGATTCAGGATACGGAAGACGCCCTGTTTTTTACATTCGCCCTGCGCAACCGTTTTCAGATGGATTTGGGCTGGCAGTACAATCGTATTCGAATGGAAATACCTGTCGGTTTGAACATCAAATGGATTCGGCAGAAACTGGGCGAGGGGGAGGCCTCCGCATTGGGTCTGGATTTTGGGACCATGATGCGTATTTACCTGGCTGATTTTTTCAACCTGGATCCGCTTGGAGTCCTGACAGTGGCGGTTCACCTTCAGGATCTGACACGCACGACTTTATCCTGGAATACCCGTCATCAGGATACCATGCCGTTGAATACGAGATTGGGGGTCAGCTATACGCATTGGCTCAAAACCTGGCAGGGATCGATTGTTCTGGCCTATGATCGGGATAACCGCTGGGGCCTGCGGCATCGATGGGGACTGGAGCTGGGCGCTTTCAATCGAGTCCACCTGCGAACCGGGCTGGATGACGGCCGGTTTACCTGCGGTGCAGGATTGCGTATCTGGAGATTTCAGTTTGATTATGCCTTTCTCACTCATGAACTGGACGCACTCCACCGAATCAGCTTCGGTCTCCGTTTTTGAGAAAAGGAGGCTTTATGAAAAAGTCTTTTTGCTTGCAATTATTTCTGATTTTTACTATCTTGAACTGCAGTAAACAGATCAATAACAATGAGAAACTTCCTGTTCCGGTCACTCTGATCCCCGCGTCTTCCGATACCAGCCGATTCGAAAGAGGCATTGGGCCCATTCCGGAATATGACGGTATCAGGCTGGAATGGATCCCTGCGGATGACGACGATGTCATCGGGTACAGGCTTTTTCGAAGCCGGGAAAAGGATGGACCGTATTCTTTGATTGCCGGTCAAACAGAGCTTGCGCAGCCGGACAGTTTTTATATCGACGGCCCCCTGGAACTGGATGTACGCTATTATTATTACATGACAGCCGTTGATTATCGGGGGAATTCCAGTTATCCCTCCGATACTCTGAACTACATGCTGATTGAGAAAGCGATTCACCTCACGCCCCAGGGTTCAACCACGGAGACACGGCCCGTGTTTTCCTGGGAGCCTGTTGTCATCGAACAGGCCTATGTGATTCGGCTCAGGGATTTTTCGAACAATATCATCTGGATTTACAAGATGCAGTCGACTTACAGCAATCGTGAATACCTCGCATTCAATATCGATGGATCAGCGGCGGATGACTCGCTGACTCCCGGACGGCAGGTGCAGTGGCGTGTCGATGTAATCAGCGCCAGGGATCACTGCGGATCAAAGAGTCCCTGGGTCACTCTTGTTATTCAATGAGGGCATGAAAAATGAGATTTCGATGGGGAATAGTTCGTCTGTGTCTGCTGTATTTTGTTTTGCTCAATACAACGGCATTCGCTCAGACTTCCATGGCGCAGACGGATCGGAATCGGGCGGCGCAGTATTATCTCGGCACGGAAGATGAACTCCTGGTCCCGGTTAATGTATGGGGATTCGTGTCCCGGCCGGGGCAATACATGGTTCCGAATAATACGGACCTGATTTCACTGCTGTCATTTGCCGGAGGCCCCACTGAGAATGCCAGAATAACCTCGATACGCATCGTCAGAAGCGATGCCAAACTGGGGAACGTCGTCTGGAATATCAACGTAAAAAAATATCTCAGCACGGCTGATGAACGGGTGATTCCCGTGCTGAGACCGGGTGATACCGTGATCGTCAAGGGCACAACCCTTCACTGGGTGATGCGTTTTTTCAGTTTTGTGGGTCAGTTGGCCGTATTCGCCCAGATATTCTATCTGGTCGCTATTGGTCGCGAATATCTGGACCGATAAATAGTGTTTGTGCTCGTGCGATCTTTATCGGGCTGAAGCCTGTGTGAATGAATCAGGATTGAAAGCGCCATGAAGGAGCCGTTTCGATGAAAGGTGTTGTGCTGGCCGGAGGCCTGGGCACACGTCTGCTGCCTCTGACCAAAGTGACGAACAAGCATCTGCTGCCGGTGTATAACAAACCCATGGTTTTCTATCCCGTAGAAACACTGGTCAGCGCCGGAATCAGGGAAATTCTCATTGTCACCGGAGGCGGAAGTGCCGGCGATTTCCTTCGTCTTCTCGGCAATGGAAGGGCTTTCGGTCTGAAGCATTTGAATTACGCCTACCAGGAGGGAGAAGGCGGAATCGCCGAAGCCCTGGGTCTGGCTGAACACTTTGCGGACAGGGGACCCATTGCAGTGATATTGGGAGACAATATCATCGAGGGAAACATCAACGCAGCGGTGGCTGATTATCAAAAACAGAAAACCGGGGCGAGAATCCTGCTCAAGACCGTGGCCGATCCCCAACGTTTCGGTGTGGCCGAACTGAGAGACGGTCGTGTCGTGAATATCGAAGAGAAACCCCGAAAGCCGAAGTCCAATCTCGCGGTAACCGGCATTTATATGTATGATGCACAGGTCTTTCAGTTTATCAAAAATCTGAAACCATCCGAACGGGGGGAACTGGAAATAACCGATGTGAACAATATGTATATCAGGAAGGGTCAAATGAGTTACACTGTTCTGGATGGCTGGTGGACCGACGCCGGAACCTTTGAATCCCTGTACCGGGCCAATCGGCTCATTGCCCACAAGTTGCGGGTCGAGTGATTCTCCGGCCGGGGAGAACCTGGGAGGATTATGATTATGCGACGCACTTTATATGGTATGTTGACAGCCGTGTTAATAGCATCCACTGCCGCCATGGGCACGACACAGGGAGGGGGAAACGGACTCATCTACACACAGTCGGCCCGTACCATTGAAAAAGGCCATCTTCAACTTTTCACGGGAACGGCCTTTTATGGAAAAATCGTCGGATTTGTGAGCCGGCCCTATACGCTGTGGAACGTTCAGGGTGCCGCTTCCCTGAATCTTGGATTGGGGCCCAATCTGGAGCTGGGAATCTCTCCGATCCTGTATCAGGACACCAACAAGGGCGGCGGAAATGTGCTTGGCGGAGCCGGCAATATGCCCGATGATCTGTTTATCCATTTGAAGATCGGAAATCTGGCCGGTTTTGAGAGTCCGTTTATTTTCGGGGGACAGATCTCCACACGAATTCCAACCGCGTCTTCTCATAATATCATTTATGAGCCCTATTCGGCGGGCAGTCTAGGTGTCGGAGTTACGGGACTTGCGTCGTATTTCTCCAATGCGGTATTTTTGGACGAGGGCTGGTCGCTGCATGCCAATTTGAGACTTTGGTATCATAATGATCTCGGGCAGAATCTCGTTCCAGATAATGAATCCGAAACATCCGCGTATCCCCTTGAAGTCACTACTGAATTGATGGCGATGCTGGGGGCGCGTTTTCCGGCAGGCAATTTCGATTTCTCGGCAGAGCTCCATTCACGGTATTTCATTGCCCGACCGCCCGCTTCGGCATACAGCAGAGAGAATGTGGCCTATTTGACCGGCGGCGTTTACTACAAACCCAATGACTGGATCACCTTTCAGATGGGAGTGGATGTTCTTCTGTATTCCGGAGAGGATATCACGGAGTACAATCCCCTGCCTGCCCCTCCCGCTGATTTCCCCAACTATCCGCCATGGAAGGGATTGCTCGGTGCCCGAATTTCCATATTGCCCCTCTCGCTTTATAAACCGAAAGACAAGTCGATTTTTCAGCGTCGTTCGGTCGAACAGCGGGAGCTTTTGGAGCGAACATTAAGCGGGGAAGCGACCGGGGAAAAGGGCGAGACCGAGCTGGAAAGAATACGGGCGGCACGGGAGAAGCTGGAAGCCGACCTCAAGCGCATACGGGAACTGCTGGAAGAGGAAACCAAAAAGAAAGAAAAAAAGAAAGAGGGCGGCGGAGGCGGCGGCGGGAATGGATAGTTTCTTTCTTTACAGGATTGAGACCGGAAAGCCCCTGCAGAGAGCGGGGCTTTTCTTGTAAATCTAGATACCGAGGATGCCGCTCATGATACACAAACAAAAGTATTTGATTCTGCTTGTATTGACTCTCGGAATTCTGCCGCCCTGTTTTGCGAAACCGCAAAGTTCCAGGGAAGAGACGGATTTCGTCTACGGCAACCGCCTGCTTGAAGACGGTTTGTTCGAACTGGCCGCCCGGCAGTTTACGGCTTTTGCCGAGCTCTATCCGAACAGTCCCAGGGCTCCCCGGGCCCTGCTCTGCGCGGGTGAAAGCTATATGGAACTCGGACGGACCGAGGACGCGGTCCAGGCTTTCCTCAGAATTCTGTTAACCTATCCCTCGGCGTCCATGGCGCCCAGGGCCCAGTTTCTCATGGGAGTGACCTTTGAAAAGGATCGCCGCTGGGAAGAAGCCGAAGCCGCTTACCGGCGTGTCCGGCAGAATTATCCGGATCAGGAACTCGGGCTGGAGGCGATGATCAGACTGGGAAATCTCCTTGAGAGCCGCGGAAGGGCGGAAGCGGAAAGTGTTTTGAGATCGCTTGTTGAACAGCCGGTCGATGAATACCGCTCCAGGGCCGCTTTTCTTTTGTCCCGGCATTATGAGTCGAACGGTGAATATGAAGCGGCCCTGGCTTTGCTGGAACCTCTGAAGAATCATCCGGTTCGGGAGGAAGATGCCGCCAGGGCGTTTTTGGCGGCTGGACGCATCAAGGAGACGATGGGTGACTGGCTGGACTGCCGTGAGGACTACCGGAAGGCCCTTAAAGCATCCCGATCGGCAAAATGGAAACAGGCCGCTCGATTTTCACTGGGCTCTGTGTCCTGGAAACTGGGTGAAGCCGAGCAGGCTCTTGAGGCGCTCGATGAAACCGAAGCAGGGGGCGATTCACTGAAAAATGAGAGCCTCCTTCTTCAGGGCAGTATACTTTTTGAGCTGGGCGAACCGCGGCGTGCTCAAAAAAAATTGCAATCAGCCGCTGTTCATGAAGAGGAGGACCGGTGGAGTGAGCATCAGGTTTTGCTGGCCCGATGTGAAGCGGAACTCGGCGACTTTGAATCGGCTCTGCAGCGGATCGATGCGGTTCAACGCCTGAAACGGTCCGGGGAGTCCTTTCTGCTCAAGGCCCATTTTCACCGCAAGCGCGGTGACTGGGCTCCGGCCGCCGCGGAGTATCAGGCTTTCCTGAAGAATTTTCCCGATCACTCGATGTCCGACGCCGTAAAATATCATCTGGGCTGCCTGCTCATTGACAAACTTCAGTGGTATGACGAAGGTTTCGCGTCTCTTCGGGCTGTATGGCAGGATAATCCAAAGAGTCCGTGGCGGATCACGGCCCGCGTGCGCACGGCCCGCGCTCTGGAAACGCTTGGACGTTATGAAGAGGCGCTTCAAATGTGGCGCCTCGTGCCAATCCTGACTCCGGGGTCCGACTGGCATGCCGAGGCTCGGACCGCGATCGAGTACTGGGAGACTTTCCCGTTTCCCGGTCCACACAAGAGCCTCGAAACCCTCGGCATTCTGGTGGAACATGTGGCTGGAGGTTCCGGCCCGGAATCCTTGATCTGGTTTCAACTGGCAGAACTCGCCCTGGAAACCCTGCGTCAGCCGCGTCACGCGATGAGTTTGATTTCCCGATATTTTCGAAGCGGGGATGCATCCAGATATGAAGAGGCACTGCTGCTGGAAGGCCGCTGTCACGAGATGCTGGCCGGAATCCATGGCAGCAAGGCGCATGAAGACAGCGCGAGATCGATCTACCGGCGGTTTCTGGAAGAACACCCCGCTTCGGAACACGCGCCTGAAGCATCCTTTCGGCTTCTGACGCTGACTCCGCCTGAGCGCGGTTCCGTGTTCAAGTCACTGGAAAACTATCTCGAACAGGTTCCCGGCAGTGACAGGGAACCGGAAATGCTGGATATCCTGGGGCGCCGTGCCATGGAGCGAGATTCTCTCGAAACGGCCCTGGCCTTTTTCAACCGATTGGCCGATGCGTATCCCGATCATTCGGCAGCCGACGAAGCGGCATATTTGAGTGGGTGGCTGTCGCTGAAAATGGGAAATTCGACACAGGCCGATTCTTCGTGGAGGCGTTATCTGTTCATGCATCCAAAGGGGGGGCGGGTTCCCGAGACGCTCTACCGGATCGGCTGCCTGGAGCATGTGAATGAAGATGAAAGGATTCGACTGCTTGAAACGCTTCGCAGCCGATACGATTATTCATCATGGGCCGACAGCGCCTGGAAGCCCCTTGGATTCATGTTGATGCGCCGCGATCCGGAAAAGGCCGCCAAACTGTATGAAACGGTATTGGCGCAGGACAGCCTCAAACAGAAACTCGAGGTTCTGGAATCGGGAGAGGAAAAGCCGGTATCCATTGCCGACGAGGTTCTGCCCCTGCTGGCCGACGTGTACAGACGGATGAACAAACCCCGCAAAGCGGTGGAGATCATTCTGAAATGGGGAAGATTGTCGCACAAAGAGAAGCAGGCTGTCATGTATCAAAAACTGGCCGAACTGGAAGAAAACGAACGGCCTCTCCGTTCGGTCTATTACCTCGAAAGAGCCGTGGAGCGGATTCGGTCGGACAGCCTCAGGCTGGCGCTGGCGGATCTGTATTTTCGTCTGGAGCGTTATCAGAAAGCCGTTGATTATTATGAGAGTCTTCTCGCGGAGCGTATCGGCGATGAAGTCGCCCTCTCTTCCCGTGTGATTGCCGGATTGCTCAGGCAGGATAAAATTCCCCAGGCGGAGGTTCGTCTGAACATATTCTCGCAAACATACAGGCAGGATCCCCGCTTTTCCACGGCCATGGCCGAAATACTCTATGAGAAAGGCAAGGCCCTGGTACGCAGGAAGGAATTTGAAGCGGCTGTCGAAAACTTTGAAACTCTGCGAAGACGATACAGGGATTCGGCGTTTGTTCCGGAAGCCGAACTGGAGATCGGCAGAATCTATCTGGTCACCAACCGGATCGATGAGGCCTTGAAAAGGCTGACGGCCATGCCTGAGACCTATCCGGGTCATCCGGTTTTAGCCGGTGTTTATTTGAATCTGGGCGATCATTATTTCCGTTCCAATCAGTTTGACAATGCCATATACGCCTTTAAAAGAATCCTGGATTCTTTCCCGGCACACGAAATGACCCCCCTGGCGATGCGATACCTGATTCGTGTGTATGATTCCATTCAAATGACAGACGCCGCTCTGGCTCTCACGCGTAATTATATCCGCCGTTATCCGCGGGCCGAGGACCGAATGCAGAAGCAAGTGCAAATCGGAACCCTGCTCATGAAACTCAATGAATATGAACGTGCCATCGATCAGTTCAGGAACATTAAAAAGACCGCGGACCCGGAGACAGAAGCGGAGATTCAGTACTGGATCGGCTCCTCTTATGCCGGTATGGGACGATTCGAAGAAGCCGTGTTTGAATTCCTGAAGGTGAATTATTTGTCCGCGCCCACGAGGCTGCCCTGGGCGGCAACCGCACTGTATGAGGCGGGAAGGGCCTGTATTCGAATGGAAAAATTCAGTGAAGCCAAAATACTCTTCGAAAAGATCGTCCGCCGCGAGGGAGCGGCATCGGATCTCGGGCGTATCGCCCGTCAGCGGATCGCCGAGATTGAGGCCATGGCTTCCGGCAAGGACACAATATGAACAATTCAGACCGATTCACCAAACAGATCATTCGTGCCGCGCTGCAGGAAGATCTAAACAAGGCCGGTGATCTGACCACGCAGGCCGTGATTCCGGAGTCCGCTCAGGGAACAGCGGTATTCATCATAAGAGAAAGCGGCGTGCTTGCCGGAACGCACGTTGTTCATACCCTGTTTCAAATGCTGGGCGGAGCGGATCTTGGTTTTTCGGCTGTCGAGGGCGAAAAAGTAGAGGCAGGACAGAACCTGGGACGGATCAGCGGATCCCTTCGCACGATACTCACGGGCGAAAGAACGGCCCTGAATTTTCTTCAGCGTCTTTCGGGTATCGCCACTTTGACATCGCGCTATGTGGAAGCGGTCTTCGGAACCCGTGCCGTTATTCTGGATACCCGGAAAACGACACCCGGCATGCGTTCACTTGAAAAAGCGGCCGTCGTTTCAGGTGGCGGGCGCAATCACCGCCACGGTCTCTACGATATGATACTGATCAAAAACAATCATATCGATGCAGCCGGCTCCGTTACCGAGGCGGTTCGACGCTGCGTTGGCGGGAAAAGAACGCTCCGCGATGTGCCCGTGGAGGTTGAAACCCGCACACTGAAAGAAGTCGCCGAAGCCCTCGAACTGCCGGTGCAGCGGATTATGCTCGACAATATGGATTATCCGGTCCTTAAGGCGGCCGTAAAAATGATCGGCGGCCGCAAGGAGGTGGAAGTTTCGGGGAACATGACTTTACGCAATGTTCGCAAAATTGCGAAAACCGGAGTGGATTTCATCTCGGTCGGCGCCTTGACCCACTCCGCGCCGGCTTTGGATATCGCTCTCAGAATCGAATAAACGCCTGTTTATTCCGGCGGATCTATCGGGGCCGTTTCAGCGAGAAACGGCTTTTTTGTCATAAGGGGAGAGAAAAGAACCGGGCTTTCGATCAATGATTCGGCAGAGATTAGTTATAAGGGTGAAAAATATTATCAAGATTTTACTTGAAATATTCTAATATTATTGATACATTTCATACTACTTGATTTATCATGAGTTATCAATTTCCTGGAGGTACCGATGATAGAAATACGATTTCACGGGCGGGGAGGACAGGGAGCGGTCAAGGCTTCCGATATCCTCGCGATGGCTGCATTTGCCGAGGGAAAGATGGTTCAGGCCTTTCCTTTTTTCGGCGTGGAGCGAAGGGGAGCACCGGTGACGGCTTTCACGCGTATCAGTGAAGACGAGATCAGAATCCATTGCTATATCTATGAACCCGATGTTCTGGTTATTCTGGATCCGACGCTGATCGGGGCCGTGCCTCTGACGGACGGTCTGAAACCCGGTGGCAAAATCATCATCAATACCACCCGCCCCCCGGCTGATTTCACCTTTCCGAAGGCTGATGATCCCAAAGTTTTTACTGTGGACTGCTCCAGCATCGCCCTGAAGCATCGACTGGGTTCCAAAGAAGCTCCGATTGTGAATACGGCTATTTTGGGAGCCGTAGCCAAGGCAACGAATCTGGTCTCGATTAACAGTATCATGGAAGCCGTCAAGGAAAAGATTCCGGTCAATAAAGAGGAGAACGCTCTTGCGGCCAAAGAAACCTATCAGAAGCTGCAAGGTTAGGAGGCGCTCATGGTCAAGAAAAAAAACAGCGAGGTCATTGTCATAGAGAAAGCCGATGATATGCCGCCCATGCCGGCATCCATGGGCAGTATGCGCCATAATAAAACCGCTTCATGGCGTTCCATTCGGCCGATTATTCTGGAAGAGAAATGCAAAAGATGCATGATATGCTGGAAATTCTGCCCTGAACCGGCGATCTTTCCCACGGATCCGCCCGCCATCGACTATGAGTACTGCAAGGGTTGCGGAATCTGCATCGAAGAGTGCCCCTTTGATGCGATTGTTTCGGAAAAAGAGGGCAAGTGAGAGGAGGCATGCAATGAAGAAAGTATTAACCGGAAATTTCGCCGCAGCGTACGGGGCCACGGCCGCAAAGGTCGATGTCGTATCTGCCTATCCGATCACGCCTCAGACCACGATCGTGGAAATTCTTTCGGAAATTGTGGCGGACGGTCTTTTAGATGCCGATTTCATCAAAGTCGAATCCGAACATTCCGCGATGGCGGCCTGCATCGGGGCTCAGGCGGTCGGAGCCAGAACGTTTACCGCCACTTCGGCCCAGGGCCTGGCTCTCATGCATGAGATGCTGCATTGGGCCGCGCGGGGACGCTTGCCCATCGTAATGGCCAATGTCAACCGGGCGATGGCGCCCGGATGGTCTATTTGGGCCGACGTCACAGACAGCGTCGCGCAGCGGGATACCGGATGGATGCAGGTCTATTGCGAAAACAATCAGGAAGTATTTGATACCATTCTCATGTCATACAAGGTCGGAGAATATGAGGATGTTCTGCTTCCCACTCTGGTCAACCTGGATGCTTTTTTCCTCTCTCATACCTCCCAGGTCGTGGATCTTTATGACGAGAAAACCATTGATGCATTTCTCCCTGAATACAATCCGAAAATCAAGCTCGATGTCAAAGATCCCCGTTCTTTCGGCGCGCTGACCTCTCCGGAGCATTATTATGAGTTTTCATACAAGATGCAGATTGCTCAGGAGAACGCCAGGTCCCGAATCAAAGAGGTGTCCGCTGAATTTGAGAAACGATTCGGCAGAAAATACGATCTCATCGAAGCTTATCGATGCGAGGACGCAGAAACCGTTCTGGTGGATTACGGAACCATCGCCGGCACGGCCAAAGACGCCGTGGACCGAATGCGCGACAGGGGAGAACGCGTGGGCGCACTGAAGATTCGATATCTGAGGCCCTTTCCCGTGAAGGAGGTCTGCCGGATTCTGAATTCGGCCCGGCAGGTCGGCGTCATCGACCGGGCGATCTCCTTCGGTCATGAAGGTCCCTTCTTCACCGAAGTCAAGGCGGCCATGTACGGGAGCCAAATCCCGATCTGGGGTTTTCTGGCGGGATTGGGCGGCCGGGATGTATCCATAGCGGATATTGAATCCGTGGTGACCCATATGAAGCAGAATGAACCCTCCAATATCATCTGGATAGGAGTGAAAAAATGAGTGCGGATACAGCAAAGAAAAAGACGGTCAAGCTTACGCTTCCTGAAGAAGAGATCATGTCTCCGGGTCATCTGGCCTGTCAGGGATGCGGAGCCGCGCTGGCCTTGCGATATGCCTTGAAAGGGCTCGGAAGAAACACGGTCATGTCCATACCGGCCTGCTGCTGGGCGGTTATTGACGGGCCTTTTCCGTATTCGGCGGCCGGTGTTCCCATTTATCACTGCGCTTTTGAAACCGCGGCTTCCACCGCGTCGGGAATCACCCACGCCTTGTCCAGGTTGAATCAGAAGGATATCACGACACTCGCCTGGGCGGGTGACGGTGGAACGTTTGATATCGGAATTCAGGCTCTTTCGGGCGCGGCGGAACGAAACGACAATCTGATCTACATTGTATACGACAACGAAGCCTATATGAACACCGGTATTCAGCGTTCCTCCTCGACACCGCATGGCGCCTGGACGACCACGACACCGGTCAAGTATTTTAAAAAGGGGCCCAAGAAGAATATCATGGAGATCATGGTCGCGCATCATATACCCTACGCGGCCACGGCCAGTGTCTCCTATCCGGAAGATTTTTTAAAAAAACTCAACAAGGCCAAACAGATACAGGGGACCCGGTTTTTTCACCTGTTTGCTCCCTGCCCCACCGGATGGAAGCATCCGCCCGATATCGCGGTCAGAGTGGGGCGCCTGGCTACGGAGACCAATGTATTTCCCATCTATGAAGTGGAGAACGGAGTCTATAAAATCAACAGGAAACCCAAAAATCCAAAACCGGTTCAGGAGTATCTGAAACTTCAGGGAAGATTCCGTCATCTGGATGAGAAGACGGTCAATGTCATTCAGGATGATGTAAACAGAAACTGGGATCGCCTGCTGAAGCTGGAACAAGCCTTTGGAGAACCTTCGGCATGACGAAGAAAAAAAACGGAACGGGAAACAAGACGGGAGCCGCCATGAAAACGATCCTTTCCGGAAACGAGGCCGTGGCCCGGGGATGCTATGAATACGGAATTCATGTCGCCACAGCGTATCCGGGTACGCCAAGTACCGAAATTCTGGAGAATGCGGCCCGTTATCCCGAAATATACTGCGAGTGGTCACCCAACGAAAAGGTGGCCTTTGAAGTCGCCATGGGCGCCACGTTCGAGGGCGCCCGAACTCTCGTTGCCATGAAGCATGTGGGACTGAACGTGGCCGCGGATCCGTTCATGTCCATGAGTTTGATCGGAGCGCCCGGAGGATTTATCGTGGTCAGCGCCGATGATCCAGGCATGCATTCTTCCCAGAATGAACAGGACAACCGCTATTACGCCAAATTCGCCGGATACCCTTGTCTGGAGCCATCGGACAGCCAGGAGGCCAAGGATTTTGTGGGCGTCGGGCTGGATATCAGTGTGGATTACGATGTGCCGGTTCTCCTGCGCATGACAACACGGGTCTGTCACTCGAAAACCGCGGTAAAGCTCGGAAAGAGGCGGGAAACGCAAGTCAAGGGTTTTCAGCGCGATCCGCAAAAGTTTGTCGTGCTCCCTTCTCACGGCCGAATACGGCATCCCTGGGCCGTTGAACGGCTCAGGAAACTGGCGGCTCTGTCTGAGAACACCCCTATGAATCGTGTAGAAAAGGGATCTTCACAGATCGGTATCATCACCCATGGCGTGACCTATCAATACGTCAAGGAGGTCATGCCCGACGCATCGATATTCAAACTGGGCATGTCCTATCCGCTGCCGGTCGGTAAAATCAAAGCATTCGCCGATTCAGTCGATCGGCTGTTCGTCGTGGAAGAGCTGGAACCCTTTATCGAAGAACAGATCAAGGCCGCGGGAATTGCGTGTGAAGGGAAGATATTCTGGTCCAATCTGGGAGAACTCAACCCCGAGCGTGTGGAACAGGGACTCGTGGAAGCCGGTGTGCTACGGCAGGAAGCGAAGAAACAGACGGCCCCTTCAGAAAAAGTGATCCCCCGGCCTCCGATTTTCTGTCCGGGATGTCCTCACCGGGGTCTGTATTATGCGCTTCGAAAGCTGAAGGCCCGTGTCACCACGGATATCGGTTGTTATACGCTGGGTGTTTTGCCTCCGCTGGAATCGGGGGATACCTGTGTGGAGATGGGAGCTTCCATCGGCGTGGCCGTGGGCATGGCCAAGGCCAGGGGAAACGGGAAAGGTATTGTGGCGACTATCGGGGATTCCACGTTTCTGCATTCCGGAATGACCGGTCTGCTCAACGCGGTCAATGACAAAGCGGGTATCACCGTGGTGATCGCGGACAATCGAATCACCGCCATGACCGGCGGACAGCATCATCCGGGTACGGGTGAGAGCCTCATGGGTCCCGGGGGCTTTAAGGCGGATCTGGCCAAAATCTGTCAGGCTCTGGGCGCGGTCCGAATCAAGGTTGTGGATCCCTACCGGCTTCAGGAAACTCTGGACACACTGAAGCAGGAGATGGAGAATGATGAACTCTCCGTAATTATCACCAATCGGCCCTGCGCCCTCTTCCCCCCGGAAAACAGAAAACGGGTTCGAATGAAGCCTTTTCAGGTCGATCTCGAAAAATGCATCGGATGCCATACGTGTCTGCGGGTAAGCTGCCCCGCGATCAGCGAATCCCATGAGACCACGGAAAAGGGATTGACCAAGTCGCACATCGATCCGGTTCTCTGCACCGGTTGTTCCGTTTGCGCCCAGGTCTGTCCGGTTCAGGCGATCATACCCACCGAGTAAAGGGGTTTTCAATGAAGCAGACGAAAAATATACTCATTGTCGGTGTCGGCGGTCAGGGAGTGCTGCTGGCCTCGGAATTGCTCAGCGCCGTGGCTGTCGAGGCCGGTCTGGATGCCAAAAAGAGCGAAGTACATGGAATGGCGCAGAGAGGCGGTGTGGTTTCCAGTCATGTCCGAATCGGGGAAAAAGTCTATTCGCCTCTCATTCCGAAAGGAGAAGCCGATGTGATTCTTGCATTTGAAGAAGCGGAAGCCCTGCGCTGGTCGTTTTTTCTGAAACCGAAAGGAACCATGGTCGTGAATCAGTACAAACTGGTTCCCCCCATCGCTTCCATGAAAGGATTCGACTATCCACAGGATCCCGTGAAATCCATTCAAACGAAAATCGACCGCACCGTGCTTGTGGATGCCGAACAGATCGCCAGAGAACTCGGCAATATACGCCTGGTCAACACCATCCTGCTGGGCGTGGTATCCCGTTTTCTCGATATTGACGAGGCGGTCTGGAAAAAAGTGATCAGGGAACGCGTACCCAAAGGCACGGAAACCCTGAATATTGAGGCTTTCAGCCGGGGGCGCCGGATCTCCTGAAGATCCGCAAACCGATTCACCGCAAATTCCCGGAGGAAACATGTTTCGAATCCTTGCCGTAAACCCGGGTTCGACTTCCACCAAGGTCGCGTTTTACGAAGATGAAAACGAGATCTGGAACCGCACGGTGACCTATTCCAGGGAGCGGCTTGCGCAGTTCGGCAAGATCGTCGATCAGCTGCCCATGCGGTTGAAGGACATTCAGGACATACTGGCTGAAGAGGGCGTCAAGCCGAAGGAACTCTCTGCGGTTGTCGGACGCGGAGGGCCGTTCAGGCCTCTGAAGAGCGGAACCTATTCTGTTGATGAAAAGCTGCTTCGGGACATCGAGGAGAACCGGGTTCAGGCCGATCATATCTCGAATATCGGGGCGGTCCTCGCTTTCCGGTTGGCCGAACCCGCGGGAATCCCTTCTTTTTTTGTCGATCCTGTCTCAGTGGATGAATTTGATGAAGTGGCCCGAATTTCCGGAATTCCCGAGATACCGCGCGTCAGCCTGGTTCATGCTCTCAATGTAAAGGCCACGGCGCGAAAAGCCGCCGCTCAGCTTGGACGACCGCTTTCCGAAATCAATTTGATTGTCGCGCATCTGGGAGGCGGGATATCGATCTGTCCTTTGCTGAAAGGACGAATCATCGATGTCAACAATGCCAACGAAGGCGGTCCTTTTTCGCCGGAGCGTGCGGGCTCTCTGCCGTGCTCCTCACTGGTCAAACTCTGTTTTTCGGGGCAATTCACTTACGAGGAACTGAAGAAACGGCTGGTGGGAAACGGAGGATTGACGGCCTATATGGGCACTCATGATACTCGGGAAGTGGAAGCCCGGATACAGAGCGGTGACGAAGAGGCCAGACTGATTTATGCGGCCATGGCTTACCAGATCGCCAAGGAGATCGGTGCGGCATCCACGGTCCTGAAAGGAGACGTGGACGGAATATGCCTTACCGGAGGAGTCGCCCGCTCTGAAATGATGGTGGAATGGATACGGGAGCGTGTCGGTTTCCTGGCTGAAGTGATGGTATTTCCCGGAGAAAATGAACTCGAATCACTGGCCCTCGGCGCCCTGCGTGTTCTGAGAAAGGAAGAAGAATCTCTGGTTTACTGAAGGAAATTTCATGCCCGGTAAAAAAATCATTCTGGTTATCAATCCAGGATCTACATCGACCAAGATATCCGTTTTTGAAGACGAATCGGAAGTGCTGTCCCGAAATATCGATCATTCGGCCGAGGAGCTGTCCGGGTTTCAGCATATTGCGGATCAGCATGAATTCAGGCGCCGAATGATCGAAAAAACCCTGACTGAAGCAGGGTATTCACTGAATCAATTCGACGCTGTTGTCGCCCGGGGGGGGCTGGTCAGACCAATTCCTGGCGGTACCTACGCCGTGAACCGGAGAATGCTGGATGATCTTCATGAGGCTGAATGGGGCGAGCATGCGTCCAATCTCGGCGCCTTACTGGCCCACGAATTGGCTGCGGATGTGAACAGACCGGCTTTTATCGTCGATCCGGTTGTCGTGGATGAGATGGAGCCTCTGGCCCGGCTCTCGGGAATTCCGAATATCGAGCGTCGGTCCATTTTTCACGCGCTCAATCAGAAGGCAGTGGCCAGGCTGACTGCGAAAGAACTGGGAAAAAGTTACCAGGAAGTCAGCCTGATTGTCGTGCATTTGGGTGGGGGAATATCCGTTGGAACCCATAGAAACGGTCGTGTCATCGATGTGAACAACGCTTTGAACGGAGACGGTCCCTTTACGCCCGAGCGGGCCGGCGGAGTTCCCGCCGGACAGCTGATCGAATTGTGTTTTTCCGGCCGGTACAACGAGAAGGAACTGAAGAAATATCTGGTCGGAGGGGGCGGCATGGTCGCCTATCTCGGCACGAACGATATGCGGGATGTGAGCCGAAGGGTTGAAACAGGCGATCCGCAAGCGCTGCTGTATTATGAAGCCATGGCCTATCAGGTCTCAAAAGAGATCGGAGCCTGTGCCTCGGTCCTGAAAGGACGCATTGATTGTATTGTTCTGTCCGGCGGACTGGCCCGGGATGAAATGTTCGTTGACTGGATCCGTGGAAGGGTGGAATGGATTGCGCCGCTGATGGTGTACCCCGGAGAGGAAGAGATGCGGTCATTGGCTCTGGGCGCGCTGAGAGTCCTGAAAGGGGAGGAAGAGGCGAATCAATACTGATCAAAGTTCGAGTGGGAGGTCATTTTGGAACAGATAAAGACATTGGAAGGGCTGGCCGGGTTTCCGTCGGGAGCGTTCATTCCCACAGTCGCCGTGGCCGCGGGTCAGGATGAGGATACGATTTTGGCTGTTCATCGGGCTGTCAGTAAAAAATTCGTCAAAGCCGTTCTGGTGGGCGATGAAGAGGTCATTAAACGCATCGTTCATGAGAGGGAACTCGATCCGGACGATTTGCCCATCGAACACTGCAAGACACCGGCTGAAGCCGCGACAAAGGCGGTCAGCCTGGTCCGAAGCGGCGAGGCGGATATTTTAATGAAAGGGCTGGTCAGAAGCGACGATTATTTAAAAGCCATTCTCAACAAGAACACCGGACTTCTCGACAAGGGAGAACTGCTCAGCCACATGGCTGTTGTGGGCATTCCGCAATATCCCAGGCTCCTGCTGATCACGGATGCGGCCATCATTCCGCTTCCGAGTCTCGAACAGAAACTGAAGATGATCTCTTACGCTGTTCAGGTCGCCGCAGCCATGGGCGTGGAAAATCCCAAAGTGGCCCTGGTTTCGGCCTCCGAGGCTGTCAGTCCCAAAGTCGCCTCTTCAGTGGAAACCGCGGTGCTGGCCACTATGGGGCATCGAAAACAGATTCCGCATGCGATCGTGGACGGGCCTCTGGCACTGGATGTCGCCCTGTCGCCGGAACATTGCACGAAGAAAGGGCTTGAAAGCGAAATCTGCGGTGACGCGGATGTGCTGCTCTTTCCGAATATCGAGTCGGCCAACACATTTTACAAATGCTGCACCATATTCGCGGGTGCGAAAATGGCCGGTGTGGTGATGGGAACCCGTTCTCCGGTTGTTCTGACGTCCCGCGCGGATACCGAAGATTCGAAATTTTATTCCATCGCCCTGGCTGCCCGAATGGCGATCAAGCAGCGTGAAGCGTGATCCGCGGAACCGAAAACAATTCAAAGACAGACGGTTCTGCCTGCGCCCGCCGTGGACGGGTGCAGGTATATACCGGCGAAGGAAAGGGCAAGACCACAGCCGCTCTGGGTCTGGCTCTGCGCGCATGCGGTCAGGGCTGGAAGGTCCTGATGATCCAGTTCATGAAAGGCTCGGCAGATTATGGCGAGATCCGTATTGCCGGATCCGTGCCGAATCTGACGCTGATCCAAACGGGTTCGCCCGATTTCGTCCGGAAAGGAAAACCGTCCGAAAATGACCTGAAACTCGCAGCCGAAGGCATGGCCGTGGCCCGTGAAGCGTTGAAGACAAGCCCTCCGGATATGCTGATCCTCGATGAGATCAATGTGGCGGTCGATTACGGACTGGTTCCCCTGAAGAGAGTTTTGGAACTGATTCGATCCAGGCCGGCTTCTTTAGAGCTGGTGCTCACCGGCCGGCGCGCTCATCCCGAACTGATCCGGATCGCGGACCTGGTCAGCGAAATACTCAGTATCAAGCATCCATTTGCCGAAGGAGTCTCCGGCAGGCGCGGAGTGGAATATTAATTCCTGAAAAATCATGTCCAATTTGAATATACACTCTGTAAACTGGTCGGTTTATGTCATTATCGACAAGGAGTGGATCAGAGACCGATCCATTGTGTCGGTTGCCGAATCCGTGCTTCGGGGAGGCGCAGGAATCATCCAGTATCGTAACAAGACGGAAACCGATGAGGTGTTTCTTCGTGATGCGGAGCGGTTGCGTGCCGTAACGGAAAAAGCCGGAGTTCCCCTCATCATCAACGACCGGCTGAAAGCCGCACTGGCCGTTCAGGCGGACGGCATTCATGTGGGTCCGGATGATCTTTCGGTGTCGGAGGTTCGAAGAAGCATCGGCAATGAACGCATTCTGGGCGCTTCCCTGAAATCGCTCGATGATTGGGACCGGATGGCCGGTGCCGATTACTTTGGAGTCGGTGCCATGTTTCCCACAGGAACACACACGGGATATCGGGCAGTAGGTCCCGGCCTGATCGCCCGATTAAGAACCAGAACGCACCGGCCCATTGTTGCGATCGGCGGAATCCGGCCGGAGAATCTGGAGCCGGTCATACGGGCCGGCGCCGACGGTGTGGCGGTCATCTCGGCCGTACTTGGAAGTGAAGATCCTGAAAGGGCGGTCCGGTCCATACGGTCGGCTGTTGAACGCGCAAGAATCAAGGAGAAATAGATCGATGATGAAATCTTTTCAGGAAATCCAGGAAGCGGCCTATCAAAAAGGAGGAGGGCGTATAGCCGTGGCCGGCGCCGAGGGCGCCGCCGTACTGGAAGCGGTGCTCAATGCCCGGTCCAGGGGGATTATGGATCCCATCCTGGTGGGGGATTCGGAAAAAATTCAACAAATCGCCGGGGATCATCGGTTGGATATCGGTTCCATACGCGTTGTGAATGCCGCGGATGAAACCATCGCGGCCGGCAAGGCCGTTCAGCTGGTCCATGAGGGCGAAGCCGATGGGCTGATGAAAGGCAAGGTAAGCACTCCCATGCTTCTGAAAACCGTACTGGATAAAAAATATAATTTGCGTTCAGACCGGTTGCTCAGCCACATCGCGCTTCTGGAAATATCCGGCTACCACAAGCTGCTGCTCGTCACGGATGGCGGAATGGTAATCCGTCCCGATCTGAATCAAAAATCCGCCATTCTTTCCAACGGGCTGGATGTTCTGAGAAAACTGGGTGTCTCCCGGCCCAAAGCCGCTGTTCTGGCTGCCATCGAGAAAGTCAACCCCGATATGCCCGAAACACAGCATGCCGAAGCACTGGTCGAGGCTGCCCGCAAGGGCCGGTTTGGAGACGCGGTGGTGGAAGGTCCTTTGGCCGTGGATGTGGCCCTGTCGCGTTCCGCTGCTGAAATCAAAGGCATCGAAAGCCGGATCAGCGGCAATCCCGATCTTTTTCTGATGCCCGATATCGCGTGCGGCAATATTTTCGCCAAGGGTCTGGTCTACATGGCCGGCGCGAAAATCGGAGGCCTGATCGTCGGAGCCAGAAAACCCATTATTCTGCTTTCCCGGGCCGATGACGCGGAGACCAAGTTTCGATCGATTGCCCTGGGAAGCGTTGTCGCGGCCGCATGAACCGAAAGAATACAATCGCAGATTTTCATACGCGGAGCAGGCGGTTTCCGGGCGTTCGACCGGGAGATGTTCTGATCTTCGCTGGACTGAGTGCGGCTTTTTTCCTCAGTCTCATTTTGGTCAGGCTGCATCATTCACCCGGCAGTCATGCGCTTGTGTTTCAGGAGAACCGGCTTCAATATCGGGTCCCTTTAAATATTGATAACAGGATCGAGGTGAGGGGGCCTTCGGGTTCGAGCGTCATTCGAATTCAAAACGGACAGGTCTGGGTCGAGGAAGCCCCCTGTCCGCATCGCGTGTGCATGCGCATGGGCAGGATCAGTCTGTCCGGAGAGGTCATTGTCTGCGTACCCAACAGACTATTGATTCGTATCGAAAACGGGCGGAATAAACTGGACGCGGTTACCCAATGAAGGGAATGCCTATAAGAAAAACGGCAGAGCTCTCGATGTGGACGGCCCTGGCCTCCATCCTCTTCACCCTGGAGAGTCTGATTCCGTTCCCTATTCCATGGATGCGTGTCGGACTGGCCAACGGCGTGACGCTTCTGGTGCTTTCCTGGTACGGCTGGCGCGAAGCCCTGACTGTAGCCATGCTCAGGGTGATTTTGGGTTCTCTGCTGGCCGGCCGGATGTTTCATCCGCTCTTCTGGTTCGGTCTCGCCGGAGGCCTCGGTTCAGTGGCCGTGATGTCTTTGACGCTGGGCATACGCCATATCGGACTCGTGGGAGTCAGCATGCTGGGAGCCTCGGCCAAGAATCTCATTCAGCTGGGCATGGCGGGCATTCTGTTTTTGGGATACGCGGGCGTCATCACTCTGCTTCCGTTTTTTCTGCTCTCCGCTCTGATTTCCGGATTCCTGATGGGTCTTCTGGTTCTTTGGGTTCATGACCGATGGAAAGGGCCGAACGATTTATCCTTGACATCATTTTGAATTGTTCGTATTTTAATTTATGCCTTTCAGAAAGAATGTGATAAAAATCATCCGCTCCTTTATCATCACGGCTCTGTTTTTCACAGCCGGATGCGCCTATTACAACACTTTTTTCAATGCCAGACAATTTTTCAAGAAGGCCGAATACGAATCCAATCGAAGCATGTCTCCAGGGCTGACAGGTCCGGCCAGGACCTATTATGAGAGGACAGTTGATAAATGCCTAAAAATATTAGAAATATACTCGAACAGCCGATATGTGGACGATGCCCTGTTCCTGCTTGGCAAATCGTATTACGCTTTGGGCGAAATCGGACTGTCCGAGCGCAGGTTTCAGGAACTTCTGTTGAAATACCCTTTTAGCCCTCTGACCAATGAAACCCGGCTTTGGTTGGCACGCATCGATGGAGAACTCAATCGGCATGCCGAAGCGGAAAAACGACTCGAAGGTCTGCTTTTGGCTCACATTCCCAGGGATCTTAAAAGCCGGGTTCATTATGCTGTGGCCGAACTGAAAGAGAGCCAGGGAGACAGGGCGGGAGCTGTCGCGGCCTATCAAATGAGTTATCAGACAGGATTGAAAGAGAATCGGGATCAGGCGTTATTTTCCGCCGCAGCCCATATGGATACTCTGGGGCGGTTTACGGAATCCGCGATCTTATATCAAAGAGCGGAGCGTTACGCGTCTTCTCATGAATTCCGCATCGAGTGCCGCCTGCGTGAAGCCCGGTCGCGCAGACTGTCCGCGGATTATCAGCAGTCCATGAATCTGCTTCGAAACCTGTCGGCCGATGAGGCGGCGCGAAACAGGAAGGCCGAGATCGAGCTGGAAACAGCGGCGTTGAAAATGGACATGGAGGAATGGGAATCCGCCATCGAAGACTACGGTCAAATCATAGAAGATTATTCCAATACGGCTCAGGCGGCCGAGGCCGCCTATCGGCTGGCCCGTTATTATGAATTGAGCCGGGGAAACTATGCCCGCGCACTCGAGCTCTATGAAAAAGTATCGGCTCAAGGCCGTCGTTCCGTGTTTGCCGATTCAGCCGAAACATACAAGAAGACCATACAGAGGTGGCAGGCTCTCCAGCAGGTTGTCAGGCTGGGAAGAGCGGCACGCGACAGCACTGACTCGGCCGCAGATACAACCGGTGCCGAAACGATTGAATCATCGAACGATCGAGCGTCGGAATCCCGAACAAACGGGGCCGCAGATACGGAATCGGACAGGGAGAATCCCGAGTTAAAAAATCTGGATCCGAAAGCCCTGGAAGAAAACCTGTTTCTCCTGGCGGAACTCTACTGGCGGCAATGGAATCGTCCCGATTCAGCGGCCGCCCTTTTTCAGGAGCTGAGCCGAATGTCTGTCAATGAGATGGCGCACAAGGCTGTTCTGGCCTGGGCCTGGATGGAAAGAACTTACAACGGACAATCGGCCGATTCTCTGCTGACGCATCTTATTCAGTCAGCTCCAGAATCCATTTATGCCGATCAGGCCAGACACATGTTGAATCTTCCGGTCGAAGAATCTCTCCCGGATTCAACGGAGATCATCTATCGGATGGCGGAAAACCATCGTTTGCAGGGCCGTTACAGGGAGTCTGTACGGTTTTTAAAAGAGGCCCTTTCTTCTCCCGCGGGAATGGACCGCAGAGCCGAAATTCTCTATGCCATGGCCTGGACCTATGAAAGGATGGACTCTCTGGATACGGCACGCGCTCTTTATGATACACTCAGCAGCCGGTATTCGGAAACTCCTTTCGGCGCATCGGCCAGATTGAAAATTGAAGAGGTCAGCAAAGCCTTGATTCCGGCTGACAGCACGGCGGCAGCAGCGGATTCTGCAAAAGCACAGTCTGAGACTGGAGGTGTTCAGAAGCGGAAAAACGAAAAATAACGGAAGGAGTCGATTTGAAGCAGCACCGTATGCGGTTGATCGAACAGAATCAGCCGGCCCCGGGAATCATGAGAATGATTTTTAAAGCACCGGATCTGGCAAGAAATTCACGGCCCGGACAGTTTGTTCAAATTCGCGTGACCGACACCTTTGATCCTCTGCTTCGAAGGCCTTTCAGCATTCATCGAACTCACTCAAACGGTACCATCGAAATACTGTACCGTATTGTGGGGAGGGGAACCCGCCTGATGAGCCGGACCAGGCCGGGTGTTCGCCTGGACGGCATGGGCCCTCTGGGAAACCCGTTTCAAACAGAGGGGAATTTCTCGACCGCTCTGGTCGTGGCCGGAGGAATGGGAAGCGCTCCGGCGTTCATGCTGATTGACACCCTTTTAAAGACCGGAAAATCCATTCACTTTTTCTGGGGCGTTCGATGCGATGACGAGTTCTTCCATCTGGAATGGCTGCGATCTTCGGGAGTGGAACTGCATTTGGCCTGTGAGCGGGGAGACACCGGTCATCAGGGGCTGATCACCGATATTCTGGAACCCATGATGAACCGATATCCCGATTCCAAAGGATTTGTCTGCGGACCGAAGCCCATGCTCGAAAAGATGCAGCGGATGATACGGACTTTCCCGATACCCTGGGAAGTATCGCTGGAAGAGAAAATGGCTTGCGGCGTGGGTGTGTGCATGGGGTGCGCGGTGCGTGTTGGACAAAAAATCCAGATGGTTTGTTCAGACGGTCCTGTATTCGATCTGCGGGAGGTTGATTTTGGCAGTTGACTTGCAAGTGAGACTGGGGTCTCTCGTCCTGAAAAATCCGGTGCTGACCGCTTCGGGCACATTCGGTTACGGAGTGGAATACGCCGGTTATTTCGATGTTTCCAGACTGGGGGGGATAGTGACCAAAACCATCACTCTGGAACCCCGGGAGGGCAATCCCATGCCGAGAACCGCGGAGACCTTCGCGGGAATGCTGAACTCCATCGGACTGGCCAATGTGGGGGCGGATTGTTTCATCAAGGAGAAATTGCTCCCTCTCGAACCATTGGACACGGCTGTTATGGTCAATATCGCGGGAAGTTCACCGGACGAATACGAAAAGGTCGCCTTAAAGGTTGCTGCGCATGAACGGGTCGACGCGCTGGAAGTCAATATATCCTGTCCAAATGTTAACAAAGGCGGGCTCGCTTTTGGAACCGACCCTGAAATAACCCGGGAAGTCGTAAGACGCGTTCGGGAGACAACAGTAAAGCCGCTCATCGTCAAGCTGACACCCAACGTAACGGATATCACGGCGATCGCTCAGGCGGCGGTGGAAGGAGGTGCCGATGCACTTTCACTCATCAACACGGTTCTGGGTATGGCTGTGGATATTGAAACGCGAAGACCCCTGCTTGCCCGGCACGTGGGGGGGCTGTCCGGGCCGGCGATAAAACCCATCGCACTTGCCAAACTGTACCAGACGGTGCGCGCGGTATCCGTACCCCTGATCGGTATCGGAGGCATCATGACGTGGCAGGACGCCCTGGAATTCATTATCGTGGGTGCCACGGCGGTTCAGGCGGGGACACTTCATTTTGTGGATCCATGCGGAGCCGTAAAAATCATCGAGGGAATCAAAACATACTGTGACGAAAAGGGAATCGGCGATCTTTCATCGATTCGAGGTTCCATGGAGGATGGCGGCGCATGAAATCCGAACGATTGCTTGAATGCATCAAGACCAGACGCAGTGTTCGTGCTTTTCGTCCTGAACCGGTCACACGCGAAATCATTTTGAAATGCCTCGAAGCCGCCCGGTACGCGCCGTCGGCACAAAACATTCAGCCCTGGCGTTTTGTGGTGATCGATGAGGAGCCGGTCAGGGAATCCTTCTGTAAAACGGTGTTTTCAGGGCCCTACCGGGCCACGCGATGGGCGATGCGAGCTCCGGTTTTAATTCTTGTCTGTGCCGAAAAACACACGCTGGTGCACGGAGCGGCTGCCGGGCTGCAATCCATTCCCTATCATGTCATGGATATCGGTATTTCCGGAGAACATCTGGTTCTGCAGGCTCAGGCTCTGGGACTGGGAAGTTGCTGGATCGGCTGGTTTCATGTCAAAAAAGCCGCCCGTTTTTTCCATCTTCCCCGGACGGTCAAACCGCTGGCTGTTATCGCCTTGGGATACCCGGCCGCAACCTCGAAACCGCGGACTCGAAAACTGAAAAAACAGGAAGAAATTTTTTTCTTCAACAAATGGAAACTCTGATAAAAGGCGTACGCACGTCAAATGCCGCCGAATGGGTTCAGGTCCGACAATAATCCGCCGATTTCACCAGAAGGGAAGCATGCTCAGGAAACGGATGGCTCTGATTCTGCTGATAACGGGTTCCGTTCATGCGGATATGCCGATCGATACGCTTATAATACGCGTTCAGGAGCGCCGAGAGATCTATCAGATCTACGATTCCTTTTCAGTCCGAGTGATCAGTCAAGGCACGGACATGGACCGTAAATGGGAACCCAAGGAGATAACCCGCGTCGAGAAGAAAATCGTGTACCGGGGAACGCGGCATGAAGAGATTATGAGAGCCGTACGGATAAACAAGGGCGAAGAGATCGATGTCACCGAATCATTCCGGGAGGAGGAGGCGAAGCGCCGCACAGAAGCAGGACCGGATGACCGAAGAAGAGGTTTTTCCGTTTCCATGAACGGCGAGGAGATCCTTCCTTTTTCGGAAAAACACCGGCCTTTGTATGTGTTCGGCCGGCTTCCGGATACCCTGTTGAACGGCCGGCCGGTCCGAAGGATCGAAGCCCGCTCGACCGTTGAAAGCGACACGCTGATGCACGGAACATTTGCTGTCGACAAAGAGACCTTCGATATTGTGCGGGCCGAATTGACACCTTCCAAAACGCCTGGAGTAGTCAAGGAGATGCGGTTCGTCATGGATTTCAGGGTGCTGCCCGGAAATTATTTTGTCCTGGAGCGGTTTTGGATGCGGTTCTATGTCAACGCCATCATTAAAAAGGTGCGAATGATCATCGAAGAGAACTATGCGGATTATCGTATACCGGCTTCGGTTTCCTGACCAGGCCGATCGCTTCCTGAATGGCTCCGGTGATGCGAAATACGCCTCAGCCATTCAATTTGAAAAGCCGAAATGCATTCTGAAAAAAAAGCGACGGCGTTCGAACGGTTGAAAATTCATAAGCTTCTGAAAATAATTAAAATATCAAGTTATCATAATATCATATGTTCTGGCAGGCAGTTTGCAGGATAGGCAATGCCATCATTCGCGTTGAATGACAATCGCTTTGCGGGGAAGAGTATTTTTTTTTATTGGAACGTACATCGGTCATTCATCCTTGTCTATCCAGGTAGAAAAACAGGATAAAACATGAATAAAAGATGTCTTTACATGCTTCCGCTGCTGGCGACGTGTTTCATCGCCAATGTCCAATCGAAAGAATACCGGTACAAACTGTTTACGATAGACCAGGGTCTGTCACAGAATTCCGTGAACTGCATGCTTCAGGATCGAATGGGATTCATGTGGTTCGGTACCCAGGAAGGCCTGAACCGTTATGACGGATATGAATTCCGGCAGTACAAGTACGATTTCCGCGATCCGAACAGTCTCGGCAACAATTATGTGCAGAGTCTGGTTCAGGATTCTTCGGGCCGAATCTGGATCGGAACGCAGGGCGGAGGGTTGAATCTTTATGAGCCGTCCTTGGATCGATTCACACGGTACCGGCATCGAAGAGACGAAACAAACACTCCGGGCAATAACCTGATCAACGCGCTGATCATTGATAACGATCAGGTGATATGGATCGGAACTTTCGGCACCGGACTTGATCGGTTCGATCCGGGAACGGATCAATTCGAACACTTTACTCATGATCCGAATAATCCGTCTACCCTCAGTGACAATCATGTTACGGCTTTGGCCATGGATCAATCGGGTTTTATCTGGATAGGCACTTCCAACGGCCTCAATCGTCTTGATCCTGTACACAGGAGAATAGCTCGTGTTTACTCCAAAACAGGCAATCCGGAACCCTTGCCGGACAACCGCATTACGGCGCTTTTGATTGATGAAGCCGGAACCTTGTGGGTGGGTACGGAAAACGGGCTGGCGTACAGGAAAAAAGGCGAAATTGCTTTCCACACCGTGAGAATTCGGTTTCCGGACGGTCAAAACCTTTCCTCCTTGCGGATCACCGCTTTACGGGCCGGGATTGATCCGGGCCGAACCGTGTGGGTCGGTGTTCTGGGCCAGGGTCTGATTCATTTCGACGGGTCGTCCGGACAATGGTTTCAGATGAGGAATGATCCTTCCGATCCGCAGTCCTTGTCCGATAATGAGGTCCAGGCCATATTACCGGACCGATCCGGAGGGCTCTGGGTGGGCACCCGGAACGGGTTAAATCGTATCGACCATTCGGCCAAATTATTTATAACCCATCGCCATGAACCGAATAATTCAAACAGCCTCTGTCATAATACGGTATGGGCGCTGCAGAAAGATCATCGGGGTCGGATATGGATCGGAACTTCCGGCGGATTAAGCGTTTATAACAGAGAAAAAAATCGATACCGTCATTATTTCTCCGGTTCGGCTGAAGGCGGGGACCTCAGCCATCAGAGAATTTATTGTCTGCTCGAAGACCGAAAAAAAAGGCTGTGGGTCGGTACCGGCCGGGGCGGACTGAATCTGTATGATCCGGAAACGGACGGTTTTTCGCAATTCCGGCATGATCCGGATAATGCCAACAGCCTGAGCGATGACGGTATCTATTTCATTCGACAGGATCCTGTTCGAAACGGGCTGTGGGTAGGAACGCGGAACGGCGGTTTGAATTATTTTGATCCGGATAAAGGGACTTTTCTGCATTTCCGGCATTCACCCGATGATCCCTCGAGCCTTTCCGGTGACCGAACCTATACGGCGTATTTTGACCGGGAAGGGGTATTATGGGTCGGATGCTGGGGAGCGGGCCTCAACCGGCTCGATTTCGACTCGAAGACGTTTACCCGGTTTACGAGCAGTCCGGAGGATGAATCCACTATTCTGGACAATAATATTCTGTGTATTCATGAATCCGTGCGTGACACGGTTCGAAGGCTCTGGATCGGAACTCCGAACGGTTTGTCGGTCATGGACGTGGCATCCGAAACTTTTACGCATTACAGGGAAGAGGACGGCCTTCCGAACAACGTCATTTACGGCATACTGGAAGATGAAAAAGGCTGGCTGTGGATGAGCACCAACCGGGGATTGTGCAGGCTGAATCCAAAAACCATGCGTTTCAAGAACTATGACGTCAGTGACGGTATTCAAAGCAATGAGTTCAACACCGGTGCCTTTTATCGCAGCAGCAGCGGTGAAATGTTTTTCGGAGGCGTGGCCGGTTTTACGCGGTTTTTTCCCGAAAAGATCGTGGACAATCCAATCGTTCCTCCGGTTCAAATCACGGACTTTCGCATTTTCAACCAGACCGTGCCGATCGGCGAATGGGAAAATACCATCCTGCTGAAAAAGTCGATTCTGGAAACCGAAACCATTCGACTTCCTCACCGGTTTACCATGTTCACGCTGGGGTTTTCCGCTCTTCACTATGTATCGCCCGAAAAGAACGAATATGCGTACTATCTGGAGGGTTTGGAAAAAGACTGGAACTATGTCGGATCCAGACGTTTTGTGACATACACGAATTTACCGGCCAGGAAATACCGGTTCCGTGTCAAGGCCAGCAACAACGACGGGATATGGAATGAGACAGGGACTTCTCTGACTATCATGGTTCTGCCTCCTTTTTATAATACATGGTGGTTCCGTTCCATCGGAATCCTGATGTTGACGGGTTTCATTTTCTCGGGCCACCTTTTGCGGGTTCGGTCCATTCACCGGAAGAAAAAGGAACTCGAGGAGATCAATCTTCAATTGAACCAGGAAGTCCGGCAGCGAAAAGAAACCGAGGCACAGGTGCTGCGCGAAAGAAATCTTTTAAGGACAATTATTGACAACATCCCGGACAAAATTTATTTCAAAGATCGGAACAGCCGCTTTATTCTGGTAAACACCGCCCAGGCGAGATGGATGGGGTATTCCAAATCCGACGATCTGGAGGGGAAATCGGATTATGATTTTTATCCGAAAGCGTCGGCCGACCGGTTTTTCAAGGCGGAACAGGCTCTGATGGAATCGGGTCAGAGCCTGATCAACAGAATCGAAGAACAGCCCGCTTCCGACGGCAAGATTATGTGGATTGCCTCCACCAGCAAATTGCCCATGAAAGACGACAAGGGAAAGATCATCGGACTCGTGGGGGTCAGCCGCGATATCACGACATTGATCAAAGCTGAAAAAGTATTAAAGGAGTCGCGCCAGAGACTCGAAAAGCGCGTTCGAGAACGGACCAGGGTACTGCATCAGACCAACGAAGAACTCAAGCAGGAAATCAGCGAGCGGAAACGCATCGAAGAGGAGAGGGAAAAACTGATTCTGGAGTTGAAAGAAGCGCTGAAAAATGTCAAAAGACTTCGCGGCATGCTTCCCATCTGCGCTTCCTGCAAAAAGGTTCGGGACGATCACGGGTATTGGCAGCAGGTCGAAGAGTATATTCGGAATCATTCGGATGTTGAATTCAGCCACGGTCTTTGTCCGGATTGCCTGAAGGCAATCTATCCCGAATACGCGGAAGAAGATACAAAAGAGGAAAAAGAATAACGGGAATGGAATTGACATTCAGTCAAATTCGTGGCATGGCCGGCAGAACACTCACCGTCCGAATGAATTTGCATGTGTTCACGAATGCGCGGCGTGTTTCGCGGAATCGTCTTTCGGCGGTATCGTCATGATCCCTACGATTCCACAAGTCTCAACCACGACCGTGTGAACGCGCTGGCTATGGATTCCAGTGGAATTTTATGGGTGGGAACCCAGGCAGGATTGTCCCGCTTGAATCCCGCCGAAGGATGCTTTGTCACGAATTATACCGGGCGGAGAACCGAATCAATACGACACGCGGTTCTCTCTCTGTACGCCGATCCATTCGCGCAACTCTGGATCGGGACAAACCGCGGGTTATACCGCCGCAGACCGGATGGTTCGCTGACCCGATTCGAGTATCATGAAGGAATGCCTTCGAGCATCAGCCCGGGCTCCATCTATTCCATCTGCATCGATCATCTCAGGTCGATACTTCAATCCATGAGCAAAGAATGCGAACGGCTGGAATCGCTGCGGACATTGCTCTACATACGTCCAGAGCCGGGTACCCTGAATGATCTGTAGAAATAACCGGGTATCCATTGAGGAAAGAAGAAATGGTTTTCAGGATTACGGAAAACAAAGTTTTCATGTCACGAGAATAATGGATTTCATGGAATGAGAAAAGATTCAGACATTCCGAAGGATAAATTATGGAAAAACCTGCAGGTATGGGTAAAATTCTGATCATTGAAGATGATCAGGTCGATCGAATGATCATCGACCGGTGGTTCAAGAGAGAGAAAATCCCGTGTACATACGAACTGGCAGAATCCGTCCGGGAAGGGCTCGAAAAAATCAAGTCTTCCCGGTATGATGCCGTTCTTGTCGATTATCTTCTGGGCGACGGGGACGCGTTTGATATTATTCCCGCTCTCAAAGGAACCCCGTTTGTCATTGTGACAGGTGCCGGTGATGAGGAGATCGCCGTGCGTGCCATGAAAAACGGCGCGTACGCGTATCTGGTCAAGGACAAAGACGGCAATTATTTGAAAACATTGCCCATGACCGTGGAGAACGCCATACGCCGGCATGCGGCAGAACTCGAGCTGGAAAAATATCGTCGGTATCTGGAAGATCTTGTGGATGAGAGAACCCGGTCACTCAAGGAGGAGATCGCGGAGCGGCAGAGGGCCGAAGCCGACCTGCAGCGAAGCAATCACGCTCTGCGGACGATCAGTGAATGCAATCAGATTCTGGTACGGGCCGATCAGGAATCAAAACTGATCAGGGACATATGTCGCGCTATTGTCGAAGTCGGACAATACTCAAATGCCTGGATTGCTTATAAATCAGAAGGGCGCATGAGTGTGCAGGCATCTTACGGGATGCCGAAATCCAAAGTCCGCTGCCTGGAAGAGCTCATGCGGACAGGGATGGAGAAGAACAATCCTGTGATTAAGGTTTTGAATACGGGCGCCAGGTTGTATGTTCCGGATTTCAAGAAAGTCGGATCTGGCCAGTCCGAAGAAACCATCCGTCCTTTGAAGATTCACTCCGGCGTGCTGCTGCCGTTGAAGGAGAATGAACATGCTTTCGGTGTTCTGGGAATCTGTTCAAACCGTTCGAATGCCTTTGATAATCATGAAATCCAATTGATGCAGGAACTGGCGGATGACCTTCAATACGGCATTTCAACACTGAGAACCCGAAAGGCTAGGATAAAAGCGGAGCAGGCCCGCATAGACAGCGAAGAGAAGCTGCAAACGGTGTTTGATTCTTCGACGGACGGCATTCTCATTTTAGACAAGGACCGAATTGTTGACTGCAACCGTCAGACTTCGAAACTCCTTCATGCAGCCCCGGAACAGATCATCGGAAAGTTACTGACTCTCTGGATGCCCGCCAAACAGGCCGGTGGCGGTCTTTCCAGGAAGATCTGGAGAGAAAAACTCGAAAAGGCAGCGGATCGGAAAAGTCTTATGTTTGAATGGCGGTTCGGCAAGGGGAAGAACAACTTCGATGCGGAAGTCAAGTGCATTGCAATCGAACTGAACGGTCGTTCCTTGTTTCTGGTTGTCATTCGGGATATATCTGAACGGAAAGAAGCCGAAAAGAAACTCCGCCTGTCCGAAGAACGATACCGGAATATGGTCGAACTCGCTCCCGACGGAATCGCTATATTGAATACTCGCGGCAGGATTATCGAATGCAACACCGCGGTCCTTCGAATGCTGGAATATAAGCGGGAAGAATTACTTGGAAAACATTTCAGACACATAAAAGCCCTTGCCAAAGGCCAGATGACCGGTTATATGCATCTTTTCAAACAGGTTCTGATCGGGCAGTCTGTGAAACGACTCGAGATACCGATTGTTCAAAAAAGCGGAGAACAAATATGGGCCGAAGTGCATGTCTCTCCTCTGAAGCAGGACGAAAAGATCGTCGGTTTGCAGGCCATCACCCGTGATATAACGGACCGCAAGAAGGCGGAAGAGGCCATGGCCGAAGGAGAAGCCCGGTATCAGGCGTTTTTCAACCGGACTCTGTACGGTGTGTACATTCATGATTTCGAGGGCCGTTTCATAGACGCCAATCAGGCGGCCCTTAAAATGCTGGGTTATACACGAAAGGATTTGTCAGGTCTAAATTTCAATGACATCCTGCACCCGGAAGATGTTCCGACAGCGCTGAGAGTGATCGATGAACTCATTCAGGCTGGCCATCAGAAAAAACCGACGCAATACAACATTCGCAGAAAAGACGGTACAATCATCTGCGTGGAGACCGAAGGAGCGCTCATCTACCGAAAGGGAAAACCCTGGGCCATACAGGGTATCGCTCAGGATGTCACCGAAAAGAAGAACGCGGTGTCGGCTCTTCAGAAAAGCGAAGCCAAGTACCGGACACTGACTGACCAGCTTCCCATCGGAATCTATCAGACCACCTGGGACGGCCGGTTTTTACATGCCAATCCGGCCATGGCTTGTATTTTGGGGCATTCGTGTGTCGAAGATCTGCTGAAAACAAACGCCCGGTCGTATTACCTGAGCGACGAAGAGCGGCAGGCCCAGCTGACACAGTGGGATCAAAGCGGCTGCGTCAACGTCAATGAGACGGAGATGAAGACCTTTCAGGGTAAAAAGATCTGGGTTCACGATACCGGGCAGGTAGTTCGGGATGAAAAAGGCGGTGTGGCCTATTTCAGCGGCAGCATCGAAGATATCACAGAGCGCAAGCTGTCGGAACAGGCCCTGATTGAAAACAAGGAACGGTATCAAAGCCTGTTTAATTTCTCCAATGATGCCATCTTTCTTCATGATCTGAAAGGCCGGATACTCGATGTCAATCAGAAGGCTCTTGAGCTCTGCGGGTACGATAAAGCAGAGATGAAAAGCATGAATATCATGGATCTTCATCCCAAATATGCGATGGACAAGAGCCGCGAGGCGTTTGAAACTATTGTCAAATCCGGCAATGTGGAATTCGAAATCGATTTTCTGCGTAAAGATGGAACCGTGCTCAATGCCGAAGTTTCCTCGAATCGGATGACCTTGCAGGGGGAATCGGTGGTACAGGGTATTGTGAGGAACATCACGGAAAAGAAAAGAGCGGAACGGATTCAGAGTGTATTGTATGAGATCGCCGATTCGGCTAACGCGTCGGAAGATCTGGAAACCCTTTTCAAGTCCATGCAAAAAGTCCTGGAGCGCATTCTGGATACCACCAATTTTTTTATTACACTCTACGATAAAGAGAACGATCTGCTGACATTGCCCTATTTTTCCGATGAGAAAGATCATTTTACGAGCTTCCCGGCTGGCAAAACCCTGACCGGCTATGTGATCAAAAATGACAAACCGTTTCTGGCAAGGAATCCGGAGATCGAGGCTCTGGTAGAGGCCGGTGAGATTGAAAATGTCGGAACGCCTTCCCAGGTCTGGCTCGGAGTGCCCCTCAAGATCGGCAATGAGATAATCGGAGCGGTGGTGGTTCAGAGTTATACGGATGAAGGTCTCTATACGGAGAAAGATCTGGAGCTGCTTCAGTTCGTATCCGGACAGGTCGCCCAGGCGATTCATCGAAAACGGAATGAACGCAGTATCATCGAGCGGCATATGTATCTGGAAGGGGTTTTGTCTGCGGCACCGGATGCGATTGTGACCATGGACAGCCGACACCGTATCGTGGACTGGAACCCGAATGCCGAAACGCTGTTTGGATACAGGCGAGAAGAGGTCATCGGCATGGATTCCGATGACCTGATTGCCAATGAAGCTTCCCGGGATGAGGCGGTCAATATAACAAAACGCATTATGACCGGTCAAAACGTAGGCCCCCTGGAAACCGTCCGATACCGGAAGGACGGGACGCCGGTGGATGTGATTCTCTCGTCGGCAGCCATCGTGGTTGAGGAGGAGCTGATCGGCGCTGTTTCCGTCTATACGGACATCACGCTGCTCAAAGCCGCCGAGAAAGAAAAGGAACGCATGCAGACTCAGTTGCATCAGGCGCAGAAAATGGAAGCCGTCGGCATTCTGGCAGGTGGAATCGCTCACGATTTCAATAACATGCTTACAGCCATTCAGGGGTGCAATGACATTGTAATGATGCAGATGAAAAAGGACAATCCGGTTTATCCCGAACTGAACGAAGTCAGAGAGGCTTCCATTCGAGCCGCGGAACTGACGAGGCAGCTTCTCCTGTTCAGCCGCAAACATCCCATGGAATTCATCCCGATCAACATCAATAAAACAATTTCAGGGCTGCTCAACATGCTTAAGAGGTTGATCGGAGAGGATATCCAGATCAAAACCGATCTTTATGCCGGGCTGGCCACGATCTGGGCGGACAAGGGGACCCTGGAACAGGTCATCATGAATCTGGCGGTAAACGCCAGAGATGCCATGCCTGCCGGGGGTGAATTGACCATACGAACACGAAACGTGGTTCTGGACACGGAGACGGCGGCCAGCATGCCGGACGCTCGTGAAGGCCGGTATGTTTGTCTCATTATGGAAGACATGGGCACCGGAATCGATAAAGCGATACTACCACGAATATTTGATCCTTTTTTCAGCACCAAGGGACCGGGCAAGGGCACCGGACTGGGGCTGTCCGTGGTCTATGGAATCATCAAACAGCATGAGGGATGGATCACGGTCTACAGCGAGAAAGAGAACGGCACGATTTTCAAGATCTATCTGCCGGCCGTTCCGGTTCAGCCTCACGAAGAGAGCGCCAGGCTGTCTACAGTCGAAGAATTGAAGGGGAATCGTGAAAGAATTCTGATCATTGAAGATGAAGAGAGTGTGATGCGGTTCACGGAACGAGCGCTTTCGTCAAGCGGATATGAAGTTTTTACCGCCAAAAACGCCTGGGAGGCCCTGGAAATCTTCGAAAAACAGAACCGGCGGTTCAAGCTGATATTCAGCGATGTGGTTTTGCCTGATAAAAACGGCATTGAACTCGTCGAAGAACTGCTGACTCGAAAACCGGATCTGGAAGTGCTTTTGTCCAGCGGGTACACGGATCATAAATCTCAGTGGCCCGTTATCAAGGAGAGGGGATATCGTTTTTTGCAAAAACCCTATTCCCTCATCGAACTGCTTCGTACGGTGAAACAGGTTATCGCCGACTGAAGCCTGGACACGCGGAGTGCGTATTCGCATACACTGATTGATAGAACGCCGACTTCAATAAATCGGTTTGTCTCAACCATGAAAGGACAAGTCATGGCGGCCAAGAACAGACTGGTCATTGTTGAAGACGAGATTATCGTGGCCGAAGATCTTGCCGGCACTTTGACCCGTCAGGGATATGAAATAATCGGACACGCGTCAACGGGTCCCGAAGCGCTGCGCTATTGTCAGGTGCTTCATCCGGATCTGGTTTTGATGGATATTGTTCTGAAAGGGATGATGACCGGTATTGATACGGCACAACGTATCAAAGAAGAGTTCGATATTCCGGTGATCTATGTAACCGCTTACGCTGATGAGAAGACACTCGAGCAGGCGAAAACGACGGGTCCTTTCGGTTATATTCTTAAGCCTTTTACGGAAAGAGAGCTGAAAAGCACCATTGAGATGGCACTGTACAAACACGCCATGGACCGCAAGGTTAGGGAGAAAGAAGCCTGGCTTTCGACCATTTTAAAGAGCATCGGTGACGGAGTTGTGGTCGTTGATATTCACGGAAAGATTGATTTCATGAACTCCGTTGCTGAAATGCTGACTGGCTGCAAGCTGGAACAGGCACGATCCCGCTCTCTGCCAGAACTCATCGTACTGGAATCGAAAGGTATCCGGATCGATCTGAATCGTCTGATTCGGGATGTCATTCAATGGAAAAAAGTTCTTCATCTTCCGGATATCATCATCAAACCCCGGGAACAGACAAAGGAAATACCGATCGATGACTGTATCGCGCCTCTGATCGGTTCGGATGGCAAGGTGATGGGTGTGGTCCTGGTTTTCAAGGATATTACGGAGCGGCGTCTGGTGGAAGACGAGAAGGAAAAGATCCATGCGCAGCTGCTGCATGCGCAGAAAATGGAAGCCATCGGGCTTCTGGCCGGAGGAATCGCCCATGATTTCAACAACCTTCTGACTGTTATCGAGGGCAACACCAATCTGGCCATGATGAAAATAGACGACAGTAACGAGCTTTTTCAGGGTCTGGTCGAAATTGAAAGCGCGGCCGAGCGGGCGGCTGATCTGACCAATCAGCTGCTCCTGTTCTCAAGAAAACAGCCCATGAATTTCGGAGCGGTTCCTCTCAACGATGTGATACGCCGAATGACCAAGATGCTGAAACTGCTCATTGGCGAAGATGTCAGACTCGTTACCCATCTGGACGCCAACCTGGATCCCATCTATGGAGACCGCGGAACCATTGAACAGATCATCATGAACCTGGCGGTGAATGCACGCGATGCCATGCCCGAGGGGGGAAGCTTGACAATCGGGACCCGTCAGATACAAATACAAGCCGATGATGTGGAAAGCATGCCCGAAGCCCGTTCCGGAACATTTGTCTGCATGACTGTCGGTGACACCGGGGAGGGAATGTCGGAGGAAGTGATCCCTCATATTTTCGAGCCCTTTTTCAGTACCAAAACACCGGGAAAGGGAACCGGATTGGGTCTTTCAGTAGTGTATGGAATTGTCAAACAGCACGACGGCTGGATCCGTGTTTCCAGCAAGCCTGGGAAAGGAACGACTTTTTATATGTATCTTCCGCTTGTTTATGAAGATATTCTGACCCGTTCGGACTCGGAGCCGAAAGTACGGCGCCTCGACGGCGGAGGCCGAAAAGTGCTGGTAGTAGAAGATGAACAAGGGGTGAGGATCTTTCTCGACGCGGCGCTCAAGGGTTCCGGTTTTGAGGTTTCGATGGCCGCGAATATCAAAGAGGCCCGCGAAATGATCAACAGGGGAATGGCCTTTGACCTGATTTTCTGTGACGTGGTCCTGCCAGACGGAAACGGCTTCGAGTTTGTGGAATCCGTTCATAAACAGAATCCGAATCTCCCTTCCATTCTTTCAAGCGGGTATACCGGTCCGAAATCGATGTGGGATGAGATCAGAAAGAAAGGATATCGTTTTTTGAAAAAACCTTTCAATCTGGATGAGCTGATCGTGTCCATTCAGGAAGTGCTCGGTCGATAAGACATAGATAACAGGCATTGCCGAAAAAAAATGAATCAGGACAAGGAAGAATCCAAACTCATCGAACTCAATCCTTACCGGCAGAAAGAAGCAGTCGCTCTTTTTTTCGAGACGGCCGGTTTCAGGGCCGGAAAACCCGATTTGGAATTTCTGCGCCGTATCCTGTCGGTTTTTTCCCGCATACCTTATGAGAATCTCAGCAAGATCATCAAGTACGGGCAATTTCTCGAAGATATTCAGCGCGTTCGTCTGCCTCTTGAGGTCATGGAATCGTATAGGAGTCAACAGCTGGGCGGAACCTGCTTTTCTCTGACTTTTCTGTTGCAATCCATTTTATGCATCACCGGATACGAATGTTATCCGGTCATGGCGGACATGCGTCGCGGTCGAAACGTTCACTGCGCGCTGGTTGTGCTGATGCAGGGCAGACACTTTCTCGTGGACCCCGGTTATCTTCTGAACGAACCCATGCTTCTTTGTCACGAAAAGCGAAATGTGTTCAGAACCCCGTTTACGGGGCTCGAAGTTTCATTCGATAATGAGCAATCGGTCTTTCGAGTCAGCACTTTCAACAGGGGGGGAAAAAAGTGGAGATATTCGTTCAGCGAGCTACCTGTTCCGCCCGATGTTTTTCTTTCCCGTTGGCTCGATTCATTTCGATGGAATTCGATGAACGGACTGTGTCTGAACCGTCTGGACAAGGATGGCATGGTCTATATACACAATCACTATATGCGTCAGACCTCTTTTCACTGCAAAGAGAGTATGAATATTCAATCCCGGTATCATGCTGTTATCGAATCGGTTTTCGGTATTGAACCCAATGTGCTGGAAGAGGCTCTGGCGGCTTTGGCAGTCAACCGGAAAAGGACCATGATTTGAGCTCATTGCTACGAGGTTCGTTCCAGATCGATTGTTCCTGTCAACCAGGTAAAGATCATGATTCCCGAATCACCTGAACCCGTCAAACTCATCATCGGCATCCTGTACAGTGACGCGGGGCGTCTGCGCGGTGCATTCGAAATGATGGAGGAAGTCTTCGGAAGCGTGGACTCGGTGAGTGATATTTTTCCGTTTCGAGTTTCCGATTATTACAAACCGGAGATGGGAGCCCGCATCTACCGCCGTTTTGCCTCTTTCGGCGAACTGGTCCATCCCGGTTCACTGGCATCCATCAAAATCAAAACCAATCACATTGAGGAGGAATTGGCCCTGGAAGGAAAACGTAAGGTCAATCTGGACCCTGGTGTGATGGATTTTGACAAATTTGTCCTGGCTTCATGCAAGTATAACGGTCAAAAGATCTATCTGGACCAGGGCGTATGGGCTGATTTGACGCTGCGTTACCGAAAGGGACATTTCGAACCGTATCCGTGGAGTTTTCCGGATTTTAAAAGGGGCGATTATGAGAACGTTTTTTTATCGATTCGTGAATCCTTTAAAAAACAGAGAAAAGAGGCAGTAATCCCTTCGAACGGAAAAAGAAAAAAACCTTGACAATATGACACATTATCCGTATAATAAAACCATCCAAACAACCCCTTTAATCGGATCCTGCGAGGTCTGAAAGGGGAACGGAAAAGCAGAGAAACGCTTCCTTGTCAGACTCGCAGGGAGGCTTTTTTTTATAAAAACGAATACCGAAGGAAGGGCTACATGAAAATTAAAGCCGAACTGATGGACTCCCATGGACTCAACCGGACTCTGCAGCGCCTGACTCATGAAATACTGGAGCGGAATCAGGGTACCGGAGAGCTGGTGATTGTGGGAATCCGAAACCGGGGGGATGTGCTGGCCGGACGCATCCAGCGAAGCATACAAAAACTGGAAGGCGTCAGGGTACCGATCGGCATTCTGGATATTACGCTGTATCGGGATGATTTTCAGCGGTTGGCCGAGAGTCCAGTGGTACAGGAAACGGACATCGATTTTGATATTACAGACCGTAAAGTTATTCTCGTGGATGATGTATTGTACACGGGCCGAACCATCAGGGCCGCATTGGACGCCCTGATGGATCTGGGGAGGCCGGCTTCCATCCAATTGGCCGTTCTTGTCGACCGGGGACATCGGGAGCTGCCAGTGAAGGCTGATTATGTGGGTAAAAACGTTCCGACGGCTCAGGGTGAAGAGGTGCAGGTCAAACTTCAGGAAGTCGACGGCGAAGAGAAGGTGATTGTTATCGTACCGTAATGTTCAGCACAGGGGTCATAATATGCAGTTAAAGTCTCGCCATTTGCTGGGGCTCGATGGTGTCAGCCGCGAAGAGATAGGCGCTATCATGGATACCGCTTTCTCTTTTAAAAAGGTATTGAAACGGCCGATTCCAAAGGTGCCGACACTTCGGGGCAAGACCATTGTCAATCTGTTCTACGAAGCGTCGACGCGCACACGGTTTTCTTTTGAATTGGCGGAAAAGCGTCTCTCCGCCGATACGCTGAATTTCTCGACTTCGAGTTCCAGTGTTCTGAAGGGTGAAACCCTCAAGGATACGATACGCAATATTGAGGCTATGAAAATCGATTTTGTGGTGATGCGTCACGGGGCGTCTGGAGCGCCCCATTTTCTTGCCCGCTGTATCGATGCGAGCGTGGTGAATGCCGGTGACGGAATTCACGAGCATCCGACTCAGGCGTTGCTGGATATGATGACCATTCAGGAACGGCTGGGGAAGATAAAGGGGCTCCAAGTGGTCATTGTCGGAGATATACTTCACAGCCGGGTTGCTCGTTCCAATATATTCGGCCTGAAAACATTGGGCGCCTGTGTCGGTGTCTGCGGCCCTGCCACCCTGATACCCAGAGAAGTCGAGTCTCTCGGGGTGACTGTGTATCCGCATATTGAAGACGCCCTGGCGGAAGCCGATGTATTGAACGTGCTTCGGATTCAACTGGAACGTCAAAAAGGAGGTTTGCTGCCCAGCACCAGAGAGTACAGGCAGCTTTTCGGCATCACCCGTCAACGACTCGAACAAACAAACAGGAAAGTCACCATACTGCACCCGGGGCCGATAAACCGCGGAGTCGAAATCGATACGGATGTGGCTGATGGTCCCTTTTCGGTAATACTCGATCAGGTGACCAATGGTGTCGCGGTGCGTATGTCGGTGCTCTATCTTTTGGCCGGCGGAAAGGGAAAGTTCGAAGGAGAGGGAAATGAATAGCCAAAACCAGAACAAAGCAGCCAAAGAATCCAGTCTGTGCCTCAAAGGTGGACGTTTGGTCGGCGCGGGCGACAAGGATCAACAGGCTGATATATGGATCAGGGACGGTGTGATCCAGGGAATCGGAGAGGCGCCCTGTGATTTCAAGGGCCGAAACATCGATTGTCGGGGAAAAATCATTATTCCGGGTTTGTTTGATATGCATGTGCATCTAAGGGAACCCGGATTTGAAGACAAGGAGACGATACAAAGCGGTGCGGATGCCGCCATGGCCGGCGGATTTACCGGTTTAGCCTGCATGCCCAACACTCAGCCGGTAATCGATAACCGGGCCCAGATTGAATTCATTCGGCGTCAGGCGCGGGATCATATTGTGGACGTGCATCCAATCGGAGCCGTGAGCAAAGGATTGAATGGTAAAGAGCTTACGGAGATGGGTGACATGGCGGGGGCGGGGGCGGTGGCTTTTTCCGATGACGGAAAACCTGTCGAGCGAAGCGGACTGCTGAAAAACGCGCTCGAATATTCAAGGATGCTGGGCAGGCCGGTCATCGATCATTGTGAAGATCTGACTCTGTCGGAATCAGGCGGCATGAATGAGGGCGCGGAATCGACTCGTTTGGGCTTGAAGGGGATTCCGTCCATCAGTGAAGACGTCATGGTCGCACGGGATTTGCTTGTCGCCGAATATACAGACGGTCCGCTGCACATCGCCCATGTATCCACAGCGGGAAGCGTACGGCTCATCCGTGAGGCCAAGGCGAGGGGCGTCAAAGTGACTGCCGAGACATGCCCGCATTATCTGGTTTTAACTGAAGAGGCGGTACGGGAATACAATACGCGTGCCAAAATGAAGCCGCCTCTGAGAACAGAAAAGGACAGAAAAGCGCTTGTTCAGGGAATTCAGGACGGAACGCTTGACGTGATTGCCACGGATCACGCGCCGCACACAATCGATGACAAGGACACGGAATTTGATTCGGCGGCCTTCGGCATCATCGGCCTGGAGACCGCTCTCGGTGTGATACTAACCCGGCTGGTGCAGGAGAAAATAATCGATATTCGGCAGCTGGTGGAAAAAATGTCTTTGAATCCGCGCCGGATACTTGGATTGGACTTGCCCGGTTTTAAAAAAGGGCTGAAAGCGAATTTTACTGTACTGGATCCTGAAAAGCCCTGGGTGGTCAACGCGAATGAGTTTTTGTCTCGAGCCCGAAATACACCTTTTAATGGCTGGAAACTGAACGGAAAAGCCGTGGGTGTGGTCAACGGGACCGGCATTTGGTGGAACGGCTAGCCATAAGGAGAACACATCATGGTTGTACCCAGTGAAGCTTTTCTGACCAAGGGAGTCGGCAAACACAAAGAAAAATTGCAGAGCTTTGAAATGGCGTTGAGAAATGCCGGCATCGCCCAGTTGAATCTGGTTCGAGTATCCAGTATTTTTCCTCCATACTGCCGTCTTATTCCCAGAAAAACCGGATTGCAGAAACTGAAAGCCGGAGCCATCATTCACTGTGTCATGAGCGACAACGCGACCAATGAACCGCATCGACTGGTTTCGGCATCCGTGGGAATCGCAATACCCAAGGATAAGAGCCATTACGGATATTTATCCGAGCATCACAGCTTTGGACAGAGAGAGGCCACAGCCAGCGATTATGCCGAAGATCTGGCCGCGAGCATGCTGGCTACCATTCTGGGCGTACCCTTTGATCCGGATCAAAGTTATGATGAGAAAAAGGAGATCTGGAGGATCAGCGGACAAATCGTGACTACGCGCAGTGTCACGCAAACAGCCGTGGGTCACAAGGACGGATTGTGGACAACGGTTTTGGCGGCTTCCATTTTCGTCAAGTAAAACCGTCAAAGAGCATGCTTTTCGGAGAAAGAAAACATGGGTGAACGGCCGGATCTGCTGGGTCCTGAAGACAATTTTCTGGGGATCGATTCAGACTGGGGTTCGTCATCTGTCATGATCTGGCCGGTGCCTATGGAACAATCGACTTCCTACATGCAGGGCACGGGCCGGGGACCCGGGGCGCTTCTCGAAGCGTCCCGCCAGGTCGAACTCTTCGATGACGAGCTGGGCGTGGAAACTTTCCGCCGGGGAATCGTCACCCTGACTCCTCTTAAGATCGGTGCGGTTTCGGTTGAATCCACCGTCCGGCATGTTCAGGAGCAAGCATTATCCCTGCTGAAACACGGCAAACGCCTTGTGACCGTGGGAGGCGAACATTCGGTGACGGTCGGACTGGTTCAGGCGCATCACAGCCACGATTCGAATTTCAGCGTATTGCATCTGGACGCACACGCCGATCTAAGAGAATCGTATGGCGGGACCGGTTTCAGCCATGCCTGCGTTATGGCCCGCGTCCGGACTCTCGTGCCTCATGTCAGCGTAGGAATCCGAAGCCTGTGTTTCGAAGAAGCCGAACAGATCCAATCGGAGAATCTGTCTGTTTTCACCGTTCATACGATGCGCCAACAAGACGACTGGCTGGAAAAAGCCGTCGGTCTTCTGCGCAGGAAAGTATATATTACTCTGGACCTGGATGTACTGGATCCATCTGTCATGCCCTCTGTGGGCACTCCTGAACCCAACGGAATGGATTGGCCGGCGCTCACCTCGCTGTTGAAAAAGGTGTTTCAGGAGCGTGATGTAATCGGCATGGACATGGTCGAACTCTGTCCCATGCATTCAGGTGATTTCGGTCCCTTTACCGCAGCCAAGCTTCTTTACCGCTTGATCGGGTACTGGCTGGCATGAAAAGCGAGAATGTCAAGACAAACGACTTGACAAATAATTGGAAATTTATTACCTTATTAGGCTTTATTCAAACATTCGGAGGAAAGAAACACTGTGAAAACCATCGTGCCGAAAGTCGAAGCGGTTCAGAAACACTGGTATCTCATTGATGGAGATAACCAGGTTCTCGGCCGTCTGGCCAGTCAGATCGCACTGATCCTCAGGGGAAAGCATAAGCCGGAATATTCACCCCACCTGGATCTCGGTGACCATGTGGTCGTGATTAATGCCGAAAAAATACGTGTTACCGGACAAAAAAACGATCAGAAGCAATATACTCGTTATACGGGATACCCCGGAGGTTTGCGAACTCTGACTCTGAAAAACCTGATGCAGAAAAATCCGGAGAAAGTTCTTTTCAAGGCGGTCAAAGGGATGCTGCCGAAAAATCGTCTGGGCCGAAAGATGGCCACCAAAGTCCGTATTTACTGCGGGCCTGAGCATCCGCATGAGGCTCAGCAGCCCGAAGAACTGCCCAGTTATTTGAGGAAAACATGAAAGAGAATATGTATTACGCGACCGGCCGCCGAAAGGAATCGGTTGCCCGTGTCTGGCTGAAAGCGGGGTCCGGTCAAATCAAAGTGAACAGTCAGAATCTGCTCGAATATTTCCGAAGACCCACTCTGGAAATGATTATTCATCAGCCTTTTGTAGTCACTGAAACGGAAGGCCGGTTTGATGCAAACATTACCGTACGTGGAGGAGGGTTGACCGGCCAGGCGGGAGCCACACTCCTGGGAATCTCCAGGGCGCTTGTTCAAATCAATGAAGATCATAAAAAAAGTCTGCGTGCCGCCGGTTTTCTAACACGGGATCCGAGAGAAAAGGAACGGAAAAAATACGGTCAGCCCGGAGCGCGCAAGAGATTTCAGTTTTCGAAACGTTGATCAAAAATATCACATTTCCCGTTTTCTCAAAAGGGTGTCCGCCTTCAGGCGGATTTTTTCAAAGCGAGAGGGAAATGGCTGCTGAACCCCAAAAAATGGAGACAGGATGCCCCAAATTACACTGCAGCAACTGCTGATGTCGGGTGCCCATTTCGGACATCTGACACGCCGCTGGAATCCGAAAATGAAACCGTTCATTTTCATGGAACGAAGCGGTATTTATATTATCGATCTCAATAAGACACTCAATAATCTGATTCTCGCGTGCGATGCGATCAGCAAGATCATCGAATCCGGTGAGAAGATACTGTTTCTGGGCACCAAGAAGCAGGCCCGTGATATTGTGCGGGTTGAGGCGGAACGGTGTCAAATGCCCTATGTCACGGAACGATGGCTGGGCGGCATGCTGACCAATTTCAGCACCATCAAGAAGAGTATCAAGACGCTGAAGAATCTCGAGAAAATGGCTGTCGACGGCACGTATGACAGTTTTACGAAGAAGGAAATTCTGCAAATCGAAAGACGAAAAGAAAAACTGGAAAAGAGCCTGGGCGGCATCAAAGATATGAACCGGCTGCCGGGAGGTGTTTTCGTGGTGGATACGAAAAAAGAAGCAATCGCGGTGGCCGAAGCCAATAAATTGAATATTCCGGTTTTCGGCATGGTTGATACCAATTGTGACCCGGATCCCATCGATTATCCCATACCGGCCAATGATGATGCGTTCAAATCGATCAGTCTGATCGTTCATACTGTTGCGGACGCGATTATCGATTCGAGAGGCAGACAAAAGGACCTGCCTGCTGAAGGTACGGAGATGCCTGAAGAATCTCAAAAAATAAACACCGAAGAGAATGAACCCGAGGAGTAAACGATGAGTGTATCTGCTTCCGATGTCAAGAAGCTGCGTGATATGACCGGTGTCGGCATGATGGATTGCAAGAAGGCCCTGATTGAGACCAGGGGTGATGTTGAGAAAGCCGTCGAATTTCTGAGGAAAAAGGGAATGGCTTCCGCTCAAAAACGGGAAGGCCGCGAGACCAAAGAAGGCACTATCACGGCCTATATCCATCCGGGCAGCCGTCTGGGTGTACTGCTTGAATTGAACTGTGAAACCGATTTTGTGGCAAAAACGGAGGATTTCCAGAATCTGGCGCGTGACATCGCCATGCAAATCGCGGCCGCCAACCCCCTTGCCGTTAACCGTGATGATATTACGGCGAAGACCATCGAAAAAGAGAAAGAGATCTATCGGGAACAGATGAAAGATCAGAATAAACCCGAGCAGGTTGTTGAGAAAATTATCCAGGGCAAGATCGAGAAATATTTTCAGGAAGTGGTTTTGATGGAACAGGCGTTTGTGAAAGACACCAATAAAACCATGAAAGAGTATTTGCTGGAGATGTCCGGAAAACTCGGTGAAGCCATGACCGTCAGCCGGTTTGTTCGTTTTCAGCTTGGAGAACAATGATTTAGGATTCCCTTCACGTCTCAAGATCTAAAGGGCAAGCTGTTGTGAATCGAAGAGCAGGCATATCCTACCATCGTATTCTGCTTAAACTGAGCGGGGAAGCGCTTCGTGCCAATTCCAATCTTGAAATCGATCCCGATGTCGTTAAGAAAATAGCCTGGGAGATACAAAGTGTTCGGGAACTGGGTGTTCAGATCGGCATTGTAGTCGGCGGCGGAAACATTTTTCGCGGTCTGTCTGCCAGTATGCGAGGCATGGATCGAGTGACAGCCGATCACATGGGAATGCTCGCGACCACGATCAACGCCCTGGCATTGCAGGATTTCCTGCAGCGGTCCGACATGCAGACCCGAGTGCTTTCCGCCATTCGAATGGAAGAGATGGCGGAGCCTTACATTCGCAACCGGGCCATCGCGCATCTCGAGAAGGACAGAATCGTGATCTTCGCCGCCGGAACCGGAAACCCCTATTTTACCACCGATACGGCGGCCGCTCTGAGAGCCATTGAGATCGGCGCGGATGTCATTCTGAAAGGGACCAAAGTGGATGGAGTCTATGACAATGATCCAAATCTGTCAGCGGACGCACGGCGTTACGATCGAATTTCCTACGGGGAAGTTCTGGAAAAAGAACTGAAGGTGATGGATGCCACAGCAATCACCTTGTGCCGGGAGAACGGAATTCCGATCATTGTTTTTAAATTGCTGGTGCCCGGCAACTTGAAGTCAATTATTATGGGAAAACAGGTAGGGACCATCGTCCAGGGAGACAATCATGGTCAATGAGTTAATCAAAGACGCCAAAGAGAGAATGGAAAAAACCCTGCAAGCGACTCAGATCGAACTGGGAAAGATTCGCACCGGAAGGGCCAATCTTTCCATGCTGGATTCCGTCAAGGTCAATTATTACGGAAGCCTCGTCCCCCTGAAGCAGGCGGCCAACCTGGGCATACCGGAGCCGCGTCTTATTATCATCCAGCCCTGGGACCGTTCCATGGTCGGCGAGATCGAAAAGGCGATTTTAAAGGCCGATATCGGTGTCACGCCGAACAACGATGGCACCGTGATCCGACTGCCGATCCCTTCTTTAACAGAAGAAAGAAGAAAGAATCTGGCCAAAGTGGCCCAACAGGTGGGTGAGGACGGGAAGATCGCCATTCGGAATATTCGCAGGGATGTTCTCGATCAGCTTAAGAAAGCCCAGAAAGACTCTGAAATCTCCGAAGACGAAGAGTACAACGGCGGTATCGATACACAGGAGCTGACCGACAAGTTCATCGAAAAGATCGAAGAGAGCGTCAAGGCCAAGACCCGCGAGATTCTCGAGGATTGATGCTCTTTTTTCACCCCGTTTCTCTTGACTGAGAGATCGTTATTTATCCTCCTGTTGCGGACCAAAGTACGCTTCACGCTTCCACTCTTCGAATAGGCATGATCCCTGCGAGCTAACAATATGGAAAATAGATGAGAGTTCTTATTGTCGGCGCCGGAATTACCGGAAAATATCTGACCGCCAGGCTTTGCGAAATGGGACAGGACGTAGTGGTCATCGATCCAAACACACAGGCTATTCATGAACTGGCCGCCAATTTTGATGTGATGACGATCAAGGGCAACGGCGCGGATCCCGAGCTGCTGGCAGCAAGCAATATCGGAAAAATAGATCTGCTTGCCGCCGGTTCACTGGTTATGACATTTTTCACGCCCGATCTCGGCACTGCCGTGTCCAGTACAATAGCCTGTCTTGGGAATATCGGACCCGGACTCAATGCCGTTGGTGCCGTTGAAAACTACGCCGCCATTCCGAATACTGGAAAAATGGTTCTGATACTGCTTATGCTTCTGGGCAGACTGGAGCTGTTTACCGTGCTGGTTATTTTTCTGCCGGATTTCTGGAGAAAATAGGTTCCGCAAGGTGCGGCATTTTGCTGTTACTGATTGTCGGATCCATACAGAGCACCGGCCATCGGCTTCACCGGACCTCGGAAGATGAAATATTATAAAGATTTTCATGTCGAAATCATCAATAATTTACACAATGAGGAGAACAAGATGTATTCATGGAAAGTGGCAATACGAGTCAGTCGTCTTGGGCTTGTGTCGGGGATCCTCGTTGGAGGTATGGCAATGGTTCAGAATAACGGGCTTGCGAAGGATATCACCCTGCCGTCACCGAGTCATTCCAGCCGTATTTCAGTTGAAGCGGCCTTACAACAGAGACGTTCTTTAAGAGAGTACTCGAGCGTGCCGGTGACCCTCGCGGAATTATCGCAGCTTCTCTGGGCTGCCCAGGGAATCACGAGCCGGCACGGGTACAGAGCGGCGCCATCCGCGGGTGCGCTCTTTCCGCTTGAGGTGTATCTTGTTGCCGGTCATGTGATCGACCTTCCGGCGGGAGTGTACAGGTATCGGCCTCATGCGCATACACTTGCTCCCGTTGCCAAAGGCGATCTCCGTTCCAAGCTGTCTTCGGCCGCACTCGGGCAGAGTTCGATACGGGACGGCGCGGCTGTCCTTGTCTTGACAGCCGTGTATGAACGCACGACCGCCAAATATGGAAGTCGGGGAGTTCAATATGTCCATATGGAAGTCGGGCATGCGGCGCAGAATGTGTATTTGCAGGCGGTATCGCTTGAGCTTGGAACCGTGTTCATCGGGGCTTTTTATGACGACCGCGTCAAAGATTTGTTGAAGCTGCCCGATTCAGAAAATCCGTTGGGTATCATGCCCCTGGGGAGGCTGAACCAGGAGCAGAAATAACGGCAGCGCAGCATCAAAGAGATGTATCGGTTTCCCGATCAGTCTGCCCATGACGGATGTGCGGTCAATTTGGGAATAAACATTTTCAAGCCGCTGATTTAAAACGACCATTTATCAGAGACTGCATGTCCCTGTCATTCCATGAACTGCCGTTCAACCGGACGAATATCGATCTTGCCGCATCCTTGAACATACATTTCCTTATTGACAATGTCCCCTGCATGCGCTACTTTATCGGATAAAGAAGATTCTGAAACAGGAGTCCGATCATGAAGAGATACCGGTTGACCGTGTGCTGCTTTTTATGGGCTGCGCCGATGCTGATTCCGCGGGAATGCGCAGCGAAAGATTCAGGCTCCTTGTGCCGTTATGTGGCGACCTGGGGGGCAAAAGGATCCGGCGTCCTGGAATTTCTCGATCCCGAAGCCCTGTCCGCTGCTCCGAACGGAGACCTGTACGTTTCCGACACCGGCAATCACCGCATACAGAGGATTCACAGCGACGGCGAATACGCCGGCAGCATCGGCGGCTTCGGATGGGGGAATTATCAGTTGAACCGACCGGCCGGTCTGACGGCTGCCAACGGGCTGGATGTGCTGGTGGCCGATCAGCACAATCACCGGCTGGTCCGTTATGACAAAGATCTCAATTTCATTTCGACGTTCTCCAGTTCGAATTCCTGGCCGGTCCATCTGCAGTTTGAATTCCCCAGGGACGTGTTTCTCTCAAGATCCGGAGAGCTTTTTTGCCTGGACAGTGAAAACCGGCGGATTCTAAAGCTGGATGTGCTCGGCAATCCCAGGCTGAGTTTCGGAGGCTTCGACGCCGGACAGGGACGTCTCATGAATCCCCAGGGGCTGACCGTATGGCAGGACCGTGTGTACGTCACCGATCTGGATCCACCAAGAATCGTGGTCTTTGACACCCACGGCAATTATTACCGCACGATTCGAGCGGGCACTCTGGTCCGGCCGCGCGGGCTGGCCGGATTCGCCGACACCTGGCTTCTTGCCGCGGACGAGGCAAGCGGAGTTCATATTTTCGATGTCTTTGGAAACCATATCGAAACCTTCGGGCAGTCGATCGGGGCTGTTCTGGAGGAGGCGGTGGATGTGATTTGCTGGAGAGACCGGATCTATGTTCTGGACCGCCGCCGCTGCGCCATTGATATTTATCAATGGTCCGTGCCAAAGGAAAGACCCATACGGTGAGCCTGGCCGGAATGACTTTGGCTTTGGTTCTGTATGGGGCGCCGTATTCCGGCCCGTTTGCCGGAAATTCTCAAGAATTAAGGCACTGGCGGCATCATTTTATGACCAGTGCCGGACAGGATACCGTATGGATCCTGCCGGAATCCTGGTCTTTTCCGGGCATTGTCCGTGTATTCGACTCGGATTCTTCGGAACTGTCTCCATTTAGCTATGTCATGGCGGAAGATCCCTTTCGTCTTCTATTTCAAACAGCGCCCGATTCGGGAACATACATTCTGTATTTTTTCCCACTCAAAATAGATTTGCGCTCCACATACAGACGGTGGGTGACCGTCGATTCCTCAGACATACCCGCCGAAAGTCCCGGCACACGGAGGCCGGTTCGCGATCCGCCTGTGTCTGCCGCGTTTGCCGATCAGCTGGATAAAAGCGGTTCGATCTTTCGCGGCCTGACCGTGGGAAGTGACGGAATGCGGCTGCAGTCCGGACTCCGCATGCAGGTTTCCGGATTCATCGCGCCGCAGGTGGAGGTCACCGCGTCGCTGACCGATCAGAACACGCCCATACAGCCTGAAGGAAACACGCAGACTCTTCAGGAGATCGACAAGATTTTCGTCAATATCAGCACGCCATGGTTCCAATCAACCATGGGTGATCTGGTACTGGATATGCAGCCTTTCGCACTGGGTTCTTATACTCGAAAACTGGAAGGCGCAGTGGGCACGTTAAGAATTCCAGCGGGTGAAGTCACAGTGTCCGCGGCTGTGAGCAAGGGGCAGTTCAACTCCAGCCAATTCATGGGTCAGGAAGCCAATCAGGGCCCCTATCAGCTGACCGGCAGTCTCGGCCAGAGGGAGATCATTGTCCTGGCCGGCACGGAAAAGGTCTGGGTGGACGGTGAAATCATGCGCAGGGGAGAGGACAACGATTACATCATCGAATACGGAAACGGCCAGCTGACCTTTACCCGGCACAGGCTGATCACGGCGGATTCACGGATCACCGTGGACTTTGAATACTCAGACCAGATGTACCAGAAGGAAATCTTCACCGCTTCATCAGAGCTGAAACTTCTGAACGACAGACTGAGAATTCGCACGGCTTATCTCCGTGAGGCGGATGACAAGGACAATCCTTTGAATATGGAACTCACGGAGGAGTACCGGAATATTCTGGCTCAAAGCGGAGACAATCCCGATTCAGCGATTGTTTCCGGAATCAGGTATATGGGGCCCGGAAAGGGAAATTACACGCGTGTGGATTCCGCTGATATCGTGTTTTACCGGTACACCGGTCAGGACAGCGGAGAGTACCGTGTGCAGTTCTCCTATGCCGGCGCGGGCAAGGGTACCTACCGTTTCAAGGGATATGGCTATTTCGAATATGTCGGAGAAGGGGGAGATTATCTTCCGGTTATTTATCTTCCGCTTCCGGAAAGGCATCAGGCCGCACTCACCGCCGTGTCCCTTAATCTGGGCCGTCTCCAGGTGGAAACGGAGCTGGGGGTCAGCGATAAAGATCAAAATATGTTTTCAAGACTCGATGACCATGACAATACGGATATCGCGTACAACGGAAAAATATCGCTCAACGAACAGCCCCTCAGATGGGGAGAAACCGCTTTGGGGCATCTGACGCTGGGGGCTGATTTCCGACATATCGGAGATCATTACCGGGCGCTTGGACGAGTCGCGGAAGTGGAACATGGACGCAAATGGGGTATACGGGAAGGTGACTTCTGGGGCGAAACCGTTAACGAATTTCATGCCCTGTATATTCCGGCCGAACAGATTGAGCTTTCGGGTGAATTGGGCCGGTTGAGCAAGCAGAATACGCTGGAAGCACGCCGTATGGCGTTTGAGACGCGCGTGCAAAAGGCCAAATGGCCCCTTGCTCAATACAGGATAGAGCGCATTCAGACCAAGGCGGATACCGGAAACACGGAATGGATCCGGCACCGAGGCAGAGCCGAGGTTCGCATCGGTCGATGGACACCCCTGATTCTGTATCAGGGTGAAGACCGAAGGCTGGACGGTGGAGACAGAGGTTTCAATTACGATGAGTGGACCGGCGGCGTTCAGTATGAGAGGGGGCCCTTTCAAACTAAAATAAGCCGTCAAATCAGGGATGACCGGCGTTATCAGGGGGGCGGACTGCGGCCGGCCTCTTCGGCGCGAACCGACCGTCTCGATCTTTCCTTTCAGGGCGGTCCGCTGACATCGAGCCTGACTTTCACCCGGCGCCGCCGTGAATATTCGAATCCGGATTTGAATGATCAGACAACCAGTCTGGCCGACTGGGTGCTCAGGTACGCTCCTTCCAGACGGTTCGTCGAAGCCAGTCTGAACTACCGTTTTTCATCCACGCAAATGAGCGGATTGGTACGTGACACCATTCGGGTCGGTCCCGGTCTGGGCAATTACCGGTATGATGAGGATCTTCAGGAATATGTGCCCGACGAGGATGGAGACGTCATATTCAGAACGCTTCAGACCGGCGAATTTACTCCGGTCAACGATTGCCAGCTGGGAGGTGAGTTTCGGTTTTGGGGTGATCCGATTTTTTCGGATCGGACGCGTCTCACCGGAATACTTAAGCAGATCAAGACAAGAACCCTGATTCGGCTCGAAAGACAGGATCGAACCGAAGATTTCCTGGCCGTCAATCAATCCCTTTTTAACCCCGAATGGGGGAAGGACAGCACCACGGTTCTGGGCCGTATCTCATGGATTCACGATGTCGAGTACAGTCCCCCCAGATCCAGACTTTCCGTGCGCTTTCGCTGGAAAAGAGACGATTCCGAGAATTATCAGATGACCGGAGAAGGGCTGATGCGCCGGTCGAAAGAGACCGGGCTGCGGTTAAAAACAAGTTTATCACGGCAGACCGGAGTGCTGATGGAATACACTTTCCGGGCGGATGAGAAGAATTATGTCTCCGGAACACTGAGTGATCGGAATATTCAATCGCATGAATGGAAAATGGAGGGGTCGTACCGTCTCCGTCAGAATCTGGAACTGGCCCTTCAGACCCGGGTTCAGGGCGCGCGTGATGAGACGCCGGATCCTGTTACTGATGCCACGGCCCTGTTTTTCGCCCCCCGGGTTACCGCCTCGTTCATGGGCAGGGGGCAGTGCCGGGCCGAATGGGAATGGGGCATGATCAAGTCCGAACCGTATGGACGTTCACTTCCCTATGAAATGTTCAGCGGCGATCAGCCGGGTAAAACCTGGCGATGGACCGTATTGATGAGCTACCGGATTTCGGGTCACGTCATTGCTTCTCTGAACTACCGCGGACGCCGGGAACCCTGGAGACAAAGGACCTTTCAATCGGGTCAGGTGGAGATCCGTGCATTTTTCTAGCCTGAAATACTCTGTTTTTGCAGCACTTATTGTTATAACGTTCGCGCGGACACCGGCAGCCGGCCAGAACGCGTCCGAACTTCGGGTTTCAGTCCGGGTAAACGGCGTTTCCGCTTCGCGCCGGAATCCTGTTATGGAGATTCTTTCCGCGTCCGGGGAAGAAATGTTTCAACCCGGGATTGATGCGCGAATCGAAAAACTGACCGCCTGGTATCATGCACGGGGATTTTTCTCTATGCGCGTTGACTCCGTCTGCGTGCCTGAGAGCGACGGGGAACCGCTGCAGATCTGGATCGATGAAGGTCCGGTGTATCGGTTCGGAACGGTCCGGCAGATAGTCAACGGAGGGCCGGCTCCGGCATGGCTGAGAACCCGGGAAGATTTGCGTTCAGGCGAAGCGGTGTCTTCCGGCCGAATGAATCGATACTTTGAATCGCTGTTGAACCGTCTGGAAAATTCCGGTTATCCTCTGGCGAAGATCACCCTTTCACCTCTGGCAATAGAGGAGAAGGAGGGTTTGCTCGGCATGACCCTCCATATCGAGACCGGTCCAATAGTTCATCTCGCCTCCGTCCGCGTAAAGGGAAACAAACTGACCCGTTCGGCAGTGGTTATCAGGGAATCGAGGCTGAAAATAGGGGTTCCATACAGCGGAGACGTGATCCGCGGAGTAAGGCAGCGTGTGCAGCGGCTGGGGATTTTTCAGGAGGTCAGGGAACCGGAAGTGCTCTTTCATAAAAACGAAGCCCATGTGATTCTGATAGTCGAGGAAGGAAACAGCAATACGGCAGACGGGGTTCTGGGTTATCAGCCTGCGAAAGACGAACAGGCAAAGGGCGTCATCACAGGCACTTTGCATATTCAGATGAAGAATCTTCTTGGAACCGGACGCTTTTTAGAGGCATTCTGGGAGAAAAAAGACGAACTGTCTCAATCCATGCGCTTCGGATATGAAGAACCCTGGATGCTGGGCCTTCCGCTTTTTGCCGGAGGAGAATTTCAGCAGGATATTCGTGACAGCACTTATCTTGAGCGTGAATGGAATGTCCACATCAAGGCCATGCCCTGGCCGGCTTTGTCCATTCGGCTGGGAGGGGGGAAGAAATCCGTGCTTCCCGATTCAACAGGAAGGATTTACTATGGCCTCGAAGAGTTGCGCGAGTGGCGGCTTCATGCCGGCCTGAATTACAACACGCTGGATGATCCGTACAACCCTTCAGGCGGAGTCGAATACCATACGTTGTGGACATGGGGCCGGCGAAAACCGGGCGGCCCGGAAAATGAGAGTCAATCCGGGCAGGTCCGGCATGTGGTGATTGATGTCAAAGCCGTGTTTCCGGCTTTTAGGGGACAGGTCATTTATGCCGGACTGCACGGTGAAGAGATAAGCGCGGGCCGGTACCCGGGTATCAGCGATCAAATCCGGTTTGGAGGAACCCGTTCCGTTCGGGGGTACCGGGAGGAGGAGTTCCGGGGAACACTGGTAAGCTGGCTGAATCTGGAATACCGGTTTCTGACGGCGCGTCAAAGCCGTTTCTTCCTGTTTCTGGACGGCGGGTATTTTCAGAGGCGTGAAGAAGACTGGATACGCCGCGCTGTCTGGGGCGCCGGATTCGGCATTCGGCTGGGTACAAGAATCGGCGTTCTGGGCGTCGATTACGGCCTGGGACAAGGCGATGGAATTCTGGAAGGCAAAGTGCATGTCCGGCTTACAAACCGGTTCTGAGACGTTTCACAACCGGTTCAGGATTCATCATCCATGTATTCCGAATAATATTTCCGCATGCATTCCGGGCATATGCCGTGTGAAAACTGGGCCCTGGAACGGGATTCCACATAATTTTCAACTTTACCCCAGTACCCTTCATCGTTTCTCACGTTTTTGCAGTGCATGCAGATGGGAATAAGACCTCGAAGATTCCGAATGTCGCTGAGCTGAGAAGCCATGAGACGGTTGACGTTCCACAGCCGGTTCATCATGTCACCGATCAGTCTGAACTCCGCACTGACAGGGCCCATCTTTTCCAGAGCATGCAGCAGTCCCTGAATATGCTGTTCGTAGGTGTCTTCCGGAGAACGGTCTTTGGTCTGTTTCCGCATGAGATGAAAAAGTGCTTCGAAAGCCGGATGCATCAGGAAGAATTCGATCCGGTAGGCCAGCAGAAACGACGCAGACGCGGTAAGAGGTTCGACGTTTTTCAGCGCGGCCTGGACCTGTTTTTCGACCTTTTTAAGTTCATCGAGAACGGATTCGGGTTCGTCGAATATTTGGGGAATGCGCTCCTTTTCACAAAGTTCCAGAAGGCCTTCCCAGTAACGAACATGTTCTCTTTCCTGGCGGGCCATGGATTCCCAGAAGGGATGAAGCGATCTCTCCTCGCACAGATCGGGAAGGCGGCGGTAAAGACCCGCGGCGAGCCTTTCCAGGAGAAGACACTGGCTGACTATATCGATGAGAGTGGGCATGGTTTCGAATCCTGTTTGAAGGCATTGCAGAGTGTCTGGAAAGAGTTTAAAGCCGCTGCATCGGACATTTTTGACATAGAATAGCGATTATTTTTATCAATGTCAATGATGCGTATTGCATTTTTCCTGTTTTTCCATTAATTTAAAAAAATGATCCGGTTAAAATACTATATTCAGCTTTCTCGACCCGTGAACTGCGCTATCGCGTTTCTCTCTGTCTTTATCGGCGGATTCATAACAGGAACCGTGCATACAATGCGTCCATTGCTCATGGCAGCCCTGTCGGGTACACTCATCACGGCAGGAGCCAATGCAATCAATGACGTGTTTGATGTGGAGATCGACCGGCGGAACAAACCGCATCGACCTCTGCCGTCGGGCAGGCTTTCCGGAAAGCAGGCATCCCTGTTTGCGGCTTCGGCCATGGTTCTGGGTGTGTTGCTGGCGGTTTTCATCAATACAGCCGCCCTGTTTGTCGCTTCGGTCTCGGCGGTTCTTCTTTATTATTACAGCCGGCTGCTGAAAAGAACCGCGATCTGGGGAAATCTGACCGTGGCCCTGGTAACGGGAACCGCGTTTCTTTACGGAGGACTGGCCGTGGGGCGCTGGGAGAGGCCCCTGATTGTTGCTGTGTTCGCATTTCTGTTTCACTGGGCCCGGGAGATCGTGAAAGACATGGAAGATATGAAGGGAGACCGGGAATCGGGCATTCGAACGCTGCCCATTCAACGGGGTGTCCGCGTGTCCCTGGTGTGGATTACGGTCATACTCGGCTGCCTGATTCTCTTTACCTGGGTTCCAGCGTGGACCGGAATATTCAGCCGGCCCTATGTGTGGGTGGTGGTTCCCGGAGTCAACGGGTTCATCGTTGTTCTCTTGCTCTCTCTTTGGAAGAACCCTTCCAGGCGGAACCTGGCCCGATGGGCTGTTCTCATGAAAGTGGATATGCTCATCGGACTTCTGGCCGTTTATCTGGGGAGTTGACATGATTGCCGTGATTCAGCGGGTCACTCGGGGATGCGTTTCGATTGATTCGCATCCCCATGGATCGATCGCAAAGGGTCTGGTCATTCTTCTGGGTGTGGAGCGAGGCGATTCCATGAAAGACGCCTGCTGGCTGGCCGAAAAATGTGCGCATCTGCGTGTTTTCGAACATGAAGGCAGATTTCACCGTTCCGTCCTGGACGAAGGGGGAAGCGTTTTGGTTGTTTCTCAATTTACGCTTCTGGGAGACTGCCGAAAGGGACGCCGTCCCGGTCTGAGTCGGGCCGCTTCCCCGAAGGAGGCCGAACCCCTGTATGAAAATTTTGTACAGGCGCTCAGAGATACCGGCCTGACGATTGAGACCGGTGTATTCGGGACGCGTATGCAGATAGAACTCGTCAATGAGGGGCCGGTAACCTTTATTGTGGAAACCGAAAAGAAAAACGATGGATCCTGAAATTAAAATCATACTGGCTTCGCAGTCGCCCAGACGGGCCGCCATTCTGCGTCAGGTGGGCTTGCGTTTCACGGTCAGGATTCCGGAAGAGATCGAGAACGGGATTACGGGCAGGGATGCGCGAAAAACGGCTTGCCGTCTGGCCCGGGAGAAAGCGGAATCCGTGGCCCGTCAAGAGCCGGACGCGCTGGTGATTGGAGCGGATACTCTGGTTGTACTGAAAGATCGGATTCTGGGAAAACCCGCCGGCAGGAATGAGGCGGTCGATATGCTGAAGAGCCTTTCGGGCCGGACTCATCGCGTGGTAACCGGCTTTTGTTTGGCTGCGCCTGATCGTTTGATCACCGATTCGGAAGAGACACGGGTTGTATTCCGTTCATTGTCCGATTGGGAGATCCGCGCGTACGTCGATTCGGGCCTGCCCATGGACAAGGCCGGTGCGTACGGCATTCAGGATTGGGGTGGAGTGTTTGTACGAAAGGTCGCGGGATGCTATTACAATGTGGTCGGCTTTCCGTTAACGAAATTTTATACGGCTCTGCGTGAGCTTTGGGGTGAAAGCCTCCTGGAAAAAAGAGTAGGACCGCATCGCTGATGAAGGAACCGGGCAAACAGCTTCGCGAGGCAAGGGAACACCGGCATTTGACCCTCAAAGATCTCAACGAACGGACCAAGATCGATCTGCATGTATTGAGAGAGATCGAAAACGGCGTGAATCCGGGCCTTCCGATTCCCATCTACAGGGCCTTTATTAAGGCCATGGCCCGGGAAACGGGGCTTGATTCCGATTCAATCCTGAGGGATTATGAACTGTGTTCCGGGGAGAAAGATGCTCCGGTTTCATCTTGTTCGCATTCGTCTTCGATTCTGCCCAGTATTGGTTTCCGTCGGTTTTATGTCATCGGTGGTGCCCTGCTGGTTGGTATTCTGAGTATTGTACTGATCTATGTTTTCTGGGGCGGACGCTATTTTATTGATCCCGGTCTTCCGGGTACGGATCAATCTGACCGATTTGGGGCGTATGCCGCCGATTCGCTCGGCATGAACCCCTTTACACTCACTGTTTATGGAATCAAAGACACCTGGGTCAGCGTGGATCAGGGGTCTGAAACCGTCCGATTCTTTTTACCGCAGGACAGCAGCCGAGTCTGGCATGATTTACAGGCCATATCTCTGGGGCTGGAATCACCAGAACGGATTCAAATATTTATCGACAGCCTTACGGTTGAAACGAACCGGCTCTCAATGCCCGGCGAAGCCTGGGTGTATCTGCAGGCCGGACAAAAGATCGTGTGGAAAACGGTTCGGAATACCGTTGGTACGGAAGACGACAGAAAACCGAATACTTCGGCACCGGTTATCACCGGGCATATCGGAATGGATGAACTTCTGAACGCTATTCCTGAGTACCGGCGCCTTAAAGAAGCCTGGACCCCCGATTCACTCATCCTGGATTCGCTGCGGAATCTAAAACCTTCCGGCGATTTGTTGATTTTTTTTAACGCGTCTGAAGCTTTGTCTGGATCGGTCGTGCCACGACTGCTGAAAATCGTCGAGAAAACCGGTTTTGATCAGACACATCTTCAGTTCATTGCGCTGGATAAATACGGAAAAGATGAAATCGGGCTGACGGATTTTCACCGGATTCGATCCATACCGGCCATTCTGTATCTGTACAAAGGGCTGGAATTGGGCAGAATCGTGGGTTCGCCGGGCACCGATATGGAAGCACAGCTGCTTGAAATCATGCAGCGTGAGTCACGGATGCGCCGTCATGAATTCGAATAAGCGGATACCCTTTCTCAAAATGGAAGGCACCGGGAACGATTTTATTGTCATCGACAACCGGGCGGGAATTCTGAATCCCGAGAATCCCGGAATGCTGGCCTCTTTATGCCGCAGGAAAAAGGGAATCGGGGCGGACGGGATCGTGCTTCTGGTGCGAGGGAAGAAACATCCGTTTGGCATGCGGTATTTTAATGCGGACGGCCATGAAGCCGCTCTGTGCGGAAACGGTGCGCGCTGTCTGGCCTGGGCCATTGTCCATGAGCGATGGGGGGGAGACTTCTCTGAATTTTTCCTGGAAAGCCGCGATTCCGTGCACAAGGTTCAGGTGAGTAAAAACCGGGTCAGGCTGCGAATGCCCCGGCCCTGCTGGGTCGAAAAAGCTCCGGGATTGACCCCGGAAGGTCAATTTCGTGAATGGGGGTGGGTGATGGCGGGAGTCCCCCATTACGGTATTATTGCCGATGTGGAAAATTTGGATGTTCAACGGTGGGGCGATTATTTCCGCGGGCACGAACGGTTTCCCGAAGGGGTCAACGTCGATTTCATCGAACCGCTGTCTTTTTCGCGCCTTCGTGTGCGCACGTTTGAACGAGGTGTCGAAGCGGAGACCCTGTCGTGCGGCACAGGAGCCGTGGCAGCGGCCTTTATGGCCCATTTTCATCAAAAGGCAAAGGCCGGTTCTCCAATTGAAATCGAAACAGCGGGCGGAATGCTGAAGGTCCATTTCGATCCCGACTGGCGGGATGTGTGGCTCGAAGGGGATGTCAGACTGGTTTTCCACGGTATTCTGGAACAGGGCACATGAAACAGAGCTCTATCAGCAGATCCTTCGCGCGAAGTCGCGACAAAAAGGATCCGTTGCGAAAATACCGCCGGCGGTTTTACAGGCCGGGCAGGGCCATCTATATGGACGGCAATTCCCTGGGGCTGTGCTCGCGCGATGCGAAAAAAACTCTGATGAAACACTGGACTGCCTGGAAGAGGCAAGGCATCGGCGGATGGCTGAACGCCGATCCTCCATGGTTCACTCTGGGAGAAAATCTGGGCAGGCTGGCTGCACCGCTTGTCGGGGCCTGTCCGGATGAGCTGGTCGCCGCGGGCAGCACAACCGTGAACATCCACGCCCTGTTATCCGGTTTTTACCGCCCTGAGGGAAACAGGCGTAAATTATTGGTCGACGCGCTGAACTTTCCAACGGATCTGTATGCGGCGGCGGGTCAGATCAGGCTTCACGGGAGTGATCCGGAGACCGATCTGATCCGGGTACAACCCGCGGACGGCGTCCTGCTTGCGGAAGAAGAGATTATTCGCAATATGAATGAAGAAGTGGCCGTGGCCCTGCTTCCGTCGGTGCTCTACAGGAGCGGTCAATTGCTGGATATGAAACGCCTTGCCAAAGCGGCCCATGACAGGAAGATTCTCATCGGTTTCGACTGTTCGCATTCGGCGGGAATCGTTGATCACCGGCTGCACGACTGGGGTGTGGATTTCGCGATGTGGTGCAGTTATAAATATATGAACGGCGGTCCCGGAAGCATCGCGTTTCTGTTCGTGCACCGAAAGAATTTCGAACGCGTACCTTTAATGACCGGCTGGTGGGGGTATGTCAAGAACCGGCAGTTTGACATGCTTCCCCGTTTCGAGCCGCAGAGAGGTGCGGCCGGATGGCAGATCTCCACACCGGGCGTGTTTTCCGCCTCGCCTCTGGAAGGGTCACTTCAAATTCTCGCAGAAGCGGGAATCCGGAATATACGACATAAATCCCTGGCATTGACCGGTTATCTTATGGAACTGTTTGATGCATGGATCGGTACGTCGCACGATATGAGGATTGTCACGCCGCGGGAGCCTTTGAAACGGGGAGGACATGTTGCGCTCGAGCATAAACAGGCCTGGAAGATCTGTCAGGCGTTGAAATCGCGGGGTGTGATTCCCGATTTCCGGCCGCCTTCGATTATCCGGCTGGCGCCGTCGGCTCTGTACATCTCTTTTGATGATGTCCGGACAGTCATGCACCGTTTGAGAAGGATTATGGATACTCGGGCTTACAGGGCGTTTTCCGGTCGAAGGGATGCGGTTTCCTGAAAAGACCGGTCTGAAGGATGCCAGCGTCGCAGGCGGAGCGAGTTGGTAACCACCGAAACCGAGCTGAAAGACATGGCCGCCGCGGCGAAAACGGGTTTCAGCAGAATGCCGAAGAAGGGATAAAGAACACCCGCGGCAACGGGTATTCCCACCACATTGTAAAAAAATGCCCAGAACAGATTTTGCCTGATGGTCTTCATGGTGCGTCGCGACAGGTCGATGGCGCGAAGAACTCCGTTTATATCATCCCCCATCAGGGTGATGTCCGCGGATTCCATGGCCACGTCCGTACCCGAACCCAGCGCGATGCCGATGTCGGAAACGGCCAGAGCCGGCGCGTCATTGATGCCGTCGCCGATCATGGCCACGATCTCTCCACGCGATTGAAGCTCTTTGATTTTTCCGGCTTTGTCGGCGGGCATGACTCCGGCGATGACGTCATCGATTCCGGCCCTGCGGGCGATGGAAAGCGCGGTCTTCTCGTGATCGCCGGTGATCATCATCACTCTGATTCCCATTTTTTTCAGGGCGAGAACGGTTTCCCGCGATGCGTTTTTCAGTTCATCCGCCACCGCGATCACACCGGCAAACTTGCCGTTCACGCTCACGGCGATTACGGATTTTCCCTGCTGCCGCAGCTTCTCTATGATTCGCGACTTGTCTGTCCCTGAGTTTTTGTTTTCACCGGCCCGGCCGATATGGATTCTGAGACCTTCGGTCTCTCCCTTCAGGCCCAGCCCTGGAAGAGCTTTGAAGCGTGTGACGCGTCCGAGCGCAATACCCCGGTCCTGAGCCGCACGCACCACGGCAGAAGCCAGCGGATGTTCAGACGCGCTCTCCAGGGCGGCCGCAAGGGCCAGCAGTCGGGACGATTCCCACTCCGGTTCAGGAAGAATGTCCGTGACTTCCGGGGTTCCACGGGTCAGGGTTCCGGTCTTATCGAAAACAGCGGCTGTGATTTTTTGCGCGCGTTCCAGAATCTCTCCGCCCTTGATGAAAATGCCGTGACGTGCGCCCACACCGGTGCCCACCATAATCGCCGTGGGTGTGGCCAGTCCCAGCGCGCAGGGGCAGGCGATGATCAGAACCGAGATGAAACTCAGAAACGCCCTCGTCCAGGGCGGCGGGGGCCCGAAAAGCATCCACACGGCAAAGGTCAACACAGCGATGACCACCACGACCGGAACAAAAATCGAGGCGATCCGATCGGCGAGTCGCTGTATGGGCGCTTTCGAACCCTGGGCTTCCCGAACCATCTGTATGATTCTTGAAATAACCGTGTCCTGTCCCACGCGCAGGGCCTTCATGGTCAAAGATCCGGTTTGATTCATGGTGGCTCCCACAACGGGATCGCCGGGGGACTTTTCCACGGGAAAGGATTCACCGGTAATCATGGATTCATCCACATGGGAATGTCCCTCCAGAACGGTTCCGTCCACGGGTATTTTCTCGCCGGGCTTGATCAGAAGCGTGTCTCCCTGCTCGACTTCAGCCAGGGGAATATCGAAAAAACCGCCGTTTTTCAGGACGTGGGCCGCTTCCGGCCTCAAATCCATGAGACGGCGGATGGCTTCTGAAGTCTTGCCTTTGGCCCGGTTTTCGAGCAGCCGTCCCAATAGAATCAGGGTGATGATCATCACCGCGGTGTCGAAATAGACATGGGCGTGCATCCCCAGGCCGCCGAGCCAATGCGGAAACAGTGTGACCGCGGCGGAGTAGATGAAAGCCGATCCGGTTCCAACGGCCACGAGTGTGTTCATGTCCGCGGTTCTGTGTCGAAGAGCCGTCCAGGCGCCGCGGAAAAACTCTCCGCCGGCCCAGATCATGACAGGAAGCGTCAGAACAAGGAGCACGGGATGTGTCCACATGGAGGGCAGATTCCGCAGTCCGGGGATCATGTGAGACATGGAACCGGTCATGATCAAAATCGACATCAAAACCCCGAACAGCACTTTAATTCTGAGTGAACGGTCGCGTTTTTGCCTTTCCTGTTCGAGTGTGTCCCGGGGTTCTCCTTCCTCGATCTCGATCAGACGGTAATCACCTGCCTGCTCAACGGCTTTCCTGAAATCCGCGAAAGAGACCATACCCGGAACATAGGTGATACGCGCCTCTTCGGCCGCGAGGTTGACGGATACTTCGGTCACACCTTCAAGCCGTGACAGAGCCGTCTCAATCCGGCGGACACAGGCCGCGCAGGTCATTCCCTGAATACGGCAGCGTTTTTGTTCCAGGGTGACGCCATAGCCCAGGTCTTTGACGGTATTGATGAATGAACGTAAATCGCCGGTTTTGCGGTTATAACGAATTTGAACTTCGCCTGATGCGAAATTGGCTTCGGCTGTGACATCAGGGTGGTTTTGCAGACTTTTCTCCACGCGGGCGACGCATGAAGCGCAGTGCATTCCGGTGACGGGAAGAGATACACGGTTCACGGAGCCCTCCTGTGCGCCCTGGATGTTTTTATCATGGGCGACGGATGCCGGATCGAATACCGAATGCGAAGCCGTTTTCCGGGATTTCTTTTCGTTATCGGGTTTCACCGAGTCCTCCCTGGGCTGTGTTGCTTTTAACATAACCAATCGAATCCGGGTTCCGGTTTTTCCACCCACAGAAAGAAAGAGACGGGTAATTTTCTTGATCTAATGGTGAAAAAATTGTACATTGTCATTGAACCAAAAGCAGGAGTTTTGATTGAAAACAGCGGTTACAGCCGATCTGCATCTTCAGGCCGGAGACGAATATCCGGAACGATACCAGGCGCTCAGGACACTGCTCACCTGCGTTTACAAAGAGGGGATCCGGCATCTGATCATTGCCGGAGACCTTTTTCATAAGGATATTCGGAATCTCTCTGATTTCGAGTCGGTTTGCCGTGAAGAGCCCTTTCGATCCATTCGGATTACCGTTGTTCCCGGAAACCACGATTGCGTACTGGACAATCGCCGTCTGGCTTCGGATAATGTCACGGTCGTCGATCAGCCCGTTCTGATTCAGGAAGATCTGATGGGAATGCCTTTACTGTTCGTTCCCTATGATTCAAAAAAAACCATGGGCGAGGTCATCGCCTCTTTCATGGAAGAATTGAAGGACGGACGCTGGATTCTGATCGGCCACGGCGACTGGATTCAGGGCCTGGGCCAGGTCAATCCTCTGGAACCGGGTGTTTACATGCCGCTGACCCGGCGCGATCTGGAGCAGTTTCAGCCGGCCGCGGCGATTCTGGGGCACATTCACAAGCCAACGGATTCGGAATGTGTGCACTATCCGGGTTCTCCGCATCCTCTGGACATCAATGAGACGGGACCCCGACGGCTGCTCGTTCTGGATACCGAAACCGCGGCCGTCACATCGCTTTCCCTGCCTTCTTCGGTTGTTTATTTTCAGGAGTCCTTTATTGTTTTTCCCGAGGAGCAGGAAACCGAATGGCTTTCGAGGGAAATCAAACGCCGCATCCACGAGTGGGGAGTGGACAGCAACACCCTGAAAAGAGTCAAGGTCCGCGTGCGGGTGAGCGGATACACTTCGGACAAGAAAAAACTGCTGGAAACGATATTCGGGCAATTCAGGGGCATCGAATTCTTCGATAAAGAACCCGACCTGACCAGGGTTTTTCAGGAAGATCCCGATCCGGACAGGCGGGAGATCATTCGGCGCGTCATGGAAAAGATCAACACCCTGGAATGGCCGGAAGAAAACGAGCCTTTCAGAGACGAGATTCTTCTTCAGGCGATGCATGTCATATACGGAGAGCCGTCATGATCCGGATTCGAAGTCTGGAAGTGAGGGACACGGGGCCCGTAAGGCGCTTTTCCATGGATCCCGTTTCCCTCAATGTTGTTTACGGGCCCAATGAAATGGGAAAGACATGCCTGGTCGAATGGCTGATCACCAGCCTGTTCCGAAATACACGCGGATGGAATCTGAGAGACATACCCCGTTCCGGAAAAATTCTGATCGAAGGACTGGAAAAAACGCCTGTTTTGATGACGCCGCGACGCGGGAAAAAACTGGAAGACTACTGGGAAGAGGGTGAATGGGGCCTTCCCGTGGATTTCTCCCGCCTTTTGGTGGTCAAGGGGGCGGAACTGGAATTCGGAGACGGAAGAGAAGTGGACCGGACCGTGATCAAACAGTTTCTTTCTCATCAGCACTTTCTGGATACCATCGAATCGAGAATGGACAAAACATTGCATGACGCCAGAATCGTCGGGGGCCGGATCGAGGCGGCAAAGCGGGGTCAGTTCAAAGGATGGGAAGAATTAAACGAAAAACGCAAGAGAATCGATGAACTGATTCAACGGGTGGATCAAATCTATTCCGGAGGAGACCGTCAGCGGCTTCGGGAGAAGCTGGAGAATCTGGATAAAGAGCTGAAGGAACTGGAGGCGGCCCGCTGTCATCAGGCCTGGCGGACCGCCGAGAAGCTCGGCAAGCTGAAGCGTGAGCTTGCCGGAATCGATGAGAAACGCCTCGAGGCGATTCGCGCCCGAATGAGAGATCTGGAAGGCAGGGAGAAGGACTGTTCCCGCTTCAGGGCCAACCGGGATGAAGCCGAAGCCGGGTGCCTGCACTATGAATGGCTGAAGACCGCTTCGGAAACCTGTGAGAGACTTCTCGATCCGCCGCGTGTACGACCGTATTTTGGGATTGTTGTGAACGGGATCGTTCTGCTGACATCCCTGATTCTTCTCCTGCTGGGAATGCATCTTGCCGGCATCGCCGTTCTGGGGGCAGGCATTTTTCTTTGGGTCCTGGTTGCCGTTCGATGGCCGCGTCTGGTTCGAAGGCTGCTGCATCAGGAAGAGCGGTCGAGAATCGAGAAGGGATTTCGCGCCCGTTTCGGGTCGGTTCCCGAAGATTCGGCGCAGCTGAAGAGCATGCTGAAGGAAATGGAGGAATCGCTTTCCCGAATCCGTGTCTACGAAGAACAATTGGCCGAGGCGGAACGCTTCGTGCGGGACGAGCAGACGGCGATTCGAAGCGAACTGACGATTCTGGAAGGAAGGGAGGTGGAGCGGAAGGAGTGGCCCGCGGTGGTCAAACGGCATGAAGACCGTATCCGTGATTTGAGGGACCGCATTTCACAGTATCAAACAGATCTGAAGGTCCTTCAGGTGGAAGAGGCCGATTTTCGCAAAGAGCCCGCGCATGCCGTCTACAGTCCGAAAAAACACGATGAACTCAACCGTGAGCGGGAAACCGTTCGGGAAACACTGGAAATGAAGAATCGGGAGCTGGACAACCTGAAATTGGAGATTGAGTCTGCGACGTACCGCAAAAACCGGGGTGGGTGGGAAGAGATCCTTGACGATCTGGAAAACACCAGGCAGGCACTGGGTGATCGCTGCAGGAATCAAACCGCGGATATTCTGGCCAAAATCCTCGTTCACGAAGTGATCCGGGAGCTTCGCGGAGCGGAAGATGCCAAAATTCAGCGTGGATTGTCCGCCGTCGAAATAACCGATATGGTTCATGCGCTTACCGGCAGGTACAAGACCCTGCGGCTCGAGGGAAGCCGCATTTTCGCGGGCGATGAAACGGATGAGTATCCGCTCGATCAGCTGAGTACCGGGGCGCGGGAACAGGTGCTTCTGGCGCTGCGCGTGGGTTTCAGCCGGAAACTGGCCCGGACTCCGCTATTTTTAATTCTGGATGACGCTTTTCAATACAGCGACTGGAAGAGGCGGCATCGGTTGGTAAAAACCGTCCTGAATCTGGCCAGGTCGGACTGGCAGATCCTCTATTTCACCATGGACGATCATATTCGGGATCTGTTTGAAAAATACGGAAAGGTGCTGGGAACCGGTTTCAAATCCGTCACGCTGGAGCCGGCATGAGGACGCCGCGTGTGCTTGAATTCGATGTACAGCCTTTGCCGGTGGGCGCCGTGATCCGGCGCATCGGGTATCCCCGGTCGGATCATTCCGTTCCCGAAAACGTGAAAGCCATTCTGGATGCCGAATTGAGCCGCGCGCCGGATCTGATGAAAGGGCGCTGCGCGTACCGGATTTTCGCCGCAGTCTTCAATCAGGAAGGGGTGTTTCTCAAGGAAGCCGGCTGGACGGTTCGAAGTCTTCAGGTGCGGCGGATGCTGGAGGGGTCCGAATACGCCGCGGTGTTCATGGTGACCATCGGACCGGATCTGGAAAGAGAAGTCGCACGTCTCATGCAGCAGGGCGAGATGACCCGGGCATGGATACTGGACGCCGTCGGTTCCGAAACCGTGGACGAAGCGGCGAACCGCGTGCATCATCAGATTATTCAGAAGGAGGCGGACACACAGGGATATACGATCACTCCCCGATTCAGTCCGGGATACGGAGACTGGCCCCTGTCGTGCCAGAAAGAGATGCTGCGGGTCAGCGGCGGCCGGCACGCGGGAATCCGGGTAACGGACTCCTTTCTCATGCGGCCCCGAAAATCCGTATCTGCGCTTTTGGGGTGGAAAAGGGGAAAAACCCATGAATGAAAAACAGGAATTGCTGCGTATTATCGCCGATCATTTAAACCGGCATGAATCCATGCAGGTCATCGATATATATAAATTGATTCATCAGGCCACTCACGGGGCGGCCCATTACGAAGATGGAGATGAGAAAGGGCTCGCCAGCCTGAAAAGAGAATGGACCCGGGGCGAGCGGGTCCCCCGGGGTGAACAGCTGCTTGAAATCATCGATCCGCGCGGTGACTGGATGCGGGTGAATATCCGCATCTATGAGAAAACCGGGGGAGACCCGGAATCGCTGTACCGGATATTCTGCAGGAGCCGTGAAGAATCCACGGTCGATAAAGACCGAATGATCCGATACTGGGAATGGCTTTCTCAGGCCTGCCGGAAGGGCTGGCACCGGATCGATACGGATGTACTCGAGGCATGCTGGATCGAGATGGGCCGAAAAGGGTTTCCTCCCGCGCATCACAGTGAAGCCTATCATGAAGCCAACCGGCCTTCCTACCGGCTGGTTCTTCGATCGTTTTGGGAACCCTGGAGAGTGTGAATATGGCCGTGGACGAAATCCGATGGAAAGAACTCAGGCCCGGGCTCAGCATTCTGTCCGACGCAAATGTGAAAACAATCGCGGATGAAGCCCTGGGCGTTCTGTCTTGCACGGGTGTGGCGATCGATCATGCCGAAGCGCTGGAACTTCTCCATTCCAATGGATGTTCGGTCGAGAAAGGCCGGGTCCGGATTCCCGGTGGTGTGGTTGAAAAGGCGCTGACAACCGTTCCCTCGAAATTTTATCTTTTCGATCGGAATGGTGAAAGAGGTTTTTTAATCGGCGGAGACGGCATGCTGTTCAATCCCGGGTCCTCCGCCCTGACCGTGCTCGATTCGGAAACCATGCTTCAGCGTGAGCCTGCGGCCCCGGATCTGATCCGGTTTGCCAGACTGACGGACCAGCTGAATCATATTTCGGCCCAGAGCACCGCCCTGGTTCCTGCGGATGTGCCCAGGGAGATTCAGGACCGGTACCGGCTGTATATCTGTCTCTGCTGCGCGGTCAAACCCGTGATTACAGGCACATTCACTCTCGGCGGGTTCCGAACCATGAAAGAGATGCTGATCATGGTGAGAGGCAGCCGGGAAGCTTTGAAAAAGAAACCCCTGGCGGTCTTTGACTGCTGTCCGTCTTCGCCGCTGCGCTGGAGCCCGCTGACTTGTCAAACCCTCATGGACTGCGCCCGGAATTGGATTCCCGCTGCGGTGGTCTCCATGCCGCTGTGCGGATTGACCTCACCGGTTACTCTAACCGGAACGCTGGTCCAGCTGACGGCGGAGAATCTCAGCGGTGTGGTTATTCATCAGCTGACCAGGCCTGGCGCTCCGGTTATTTACGGGGGATCGCCCGCTGCGACGGATATGCGGAAAGGGACGACGCCAATGGGTGCCATGGAAACCATGATGATCGATGCGGCCGCTGCCCGAATCGGAAAATATTTCAAGATTCCGGTCCACGCCTACATGGCTCTCTCCGACGCAAAGATTCTGGATGCCCAGGCCGGGCTGGAAACGGGGATGGGAGCCGTGATGGCGGCTTTGGCGGGCATCCATGTGGTGTCAGGCCCCGGAATGATGAGTTATCAAACCTGTCAAAGTCCGGAAAAGCTGGTTCTCGATAATGAGATCTGCGGTATGATCCACAGGCTGGTCCGGGGAATCGAGGCGAGAAGCCAGCCGCTGGCGCCTGATTTGTCGTCCGATCTGGAAGACGGAGAACTGTTCGCCGCTTCTACACAGACTCTGCGCTGGCTTCGCGATGAAATCATCATTCCCGGACCGGTTATCGACAGGGACACGTACGCGGTGTGGAAAGAACAGGGAGGCAGGACCCTTTGGGAACGGGCCCGTGACGAAGTCACGAGGCTGCTTCAGGAATCACCGAGTATGCTCGATTCATCTCTGCGGAAAGTGCTGAGAAAGCGATTGAATGCAGATATTCCAAAGAATAGACTGCCTGATGAGAATTTTTAG
>OMKS01000008.1_pt1 | contig 166644 bp, 146 predicted proteins | sample 1674721 | NCBI WGS metagenome assembly OMKS01 (sample SAMN06264996, study PRJEB25208) | sediment metagenome | isolation source: hot spring sediment | place: USA: California | collected 2014-09-02 | reverse complement strand
GCTCTCTATATGGGGGGGGGGGAGGCTGTCGTCGGGGGAAGGTTTCGTCACCGGGCCGGTACGGTTATCGATTATTTTCAAATTCAGACAGTTCCCCAGGCTTATATTTGGTTCAACACCCCTCCGGCAACCGACGGCGGAGAGCCCCATACCTTGGAGCATGTTGTCCTGAGCAAGGGAAACAGAGGAAAATATGCCGCAGCCCTGGAAGAGATGTCCCTGGGCATGAGCAGCGCCTTTACCCAGCAGTTCAGGACATCTTATTCTTTGAATACATCAGCCGGCGTCGATGTGTTTTATCGGTTGCTCGAGTCCAAGGTCAAAGCGCTTCTTTGCCCTGATTACAGCCTTGAGGAGTTACGCCGTGAGGTCATGAATATCGGGGTAAAAGAGAACTCTGACGGAAGTTTATCCATTGAGGAGAAGGGGACTATCTATGCTGAAATGTCAAGCGCCTTTGAAAAAGCGGGGACTTTGGCCTATTTCCGCCTTCAGAAATTGATTTTCGGAGATCAGGACCCGCGGGGCCGCTCATCGGGCGGGTATCCCCCGGCGATCAGACAAGCCGTTCCGGAAGAGATCATCGCTTTTCAAAAAAAATATTATCGGACAGACAATATGGGATTGATCCTGGTTATGCCTGCAGAAGCTCCTTTGGAAGAAACACTGAAGCAATTAGACAGCATTTTGAGTGATTATGCTGCAAAGAATGTTTCTGATGACCATCCCGAGGAGTGTCTGGCGTCGCTGGCAGACATTGATGACACGCGTCTCCCGGCCTGGGAGGAGGTGCCTTTTCCGGCAGCAAATGTCCATACACCGGGAACGGTGACTTATGCCTGGCGTGTTCCGGTGGAGACAGCTGAAGAAGAGATTCTCTTCGGCCTTTTCATAAAGGGAATGTTTTCGGGGGAGAACTCAAGAATGTGGAAGCGTTTTGTCGCCCCACAGACCAGAGAGAAGGATACAGGAGCCAATTGGGTCGGCGGATGGTATGATGATGTGACACGCACGTGCTATTTTATGATCAATAATGTCCGCTCCGATTTTGAACCCGGTCAGGGAGTAAAGACACTTTATACAATCCTTTTAAATGATTGGGAGAAATTTGCTGCGTTAGAAAAAGACAGCTCCGGGCTTCTGGAGTTTAATGAGCTTATCAGGACGCTGATCAAAGAAATGGTCAATGAGGGACAGGCGATCATGGAAAACCCGCCTCGTTTCGGCTATCGTTCTGTGGGCTCTTCATGGATGGATTATCTCTCTCTCCTGCATCGGATAGGCGGAGAAAAAAGGGATTTGACCATGAAGCCTCTGCTGAACCGGGTCGATGAGTCATTATCTGCGGATCCGCTTCTCTTTCAACAATATTTGAATAAGTGGGGTTTGATTAAACAAAAGCCTTTTGCCGTACGGACAGTTCCCGACCCCGGATATGCTGCACGCATCGAAGAGGAAAAAAAGATAAGGCTTGAAGAATACGGTAAGGAGCTGAGAAGGGAATTCAGAGCCGAAGACCTTCAGGAAGCGTTACAGAAGTATCAAAAAGAATACGAGAGAAAAACAGCACAGATCGAGGAAACGGAAGAAAAGATCCGCATGCCTTCCTTCATCTCATCACCTCCCATGGAGCTTGACCGCTCGCTTCAATATCATACTGAAAAATTGACAGGGGGCGGGTATCTTTTTACGGCTTCTTTCCATCAGATGGAGACGGTGACAACAGCTTTTTATTTCGATTTGCGATGTGTGAAGGAAAAGGATTATATCTATCTTTCCGGCCTTCCTGAAATCCTGCATTATGCCGGCCTGACTGTAGACGGAACAGACTATTCATATGAAGATATTGAAAAAAGGCTGAAAGAGGAGATTCTGGATCTGGATATCGACTATAGCAGTAATCCCAAAAGCGGGCGAGTTGAGTTGAAAGTCTCGGCATCAGGCCGGAGGGGAGACGAATCTGTCAGGGCCGTCGAATGGATCAGGGATATGACTGAAAAGACGCAGCTTTCCGAAGCGAATGCGAAACGGTTGTCCGAAGTGCTGTCACGTCGATTGGACAGTACTCTTCATCTTATGAGAGGGACTGAAGAGCGTTGGGTCCATGACCCCGAGGAAGGATTACATGCGCAGGAGAACCATCTTTATCTGGCCTGTAAGAGTACGTTGACTCAGCAATACAATCTTTTAAGGCTGAAATGGCGTTTCCGGACATTCCGGGGAGAGAAAAAAATCTTTTATTCTGCAATGAACGAGATGAAAAACCTTTTACAGGAAAAAAAACGGGACAGCTTTATTCAAAGCCTTGAGCAGGCCAAAGCGATGATGCCGGGGACTGAATTTTCCGAAGCAGTTGACGATCTCTTGGCTTTTCTCCCGTCATTGCCTCCCGATTCATGGAAAAAGGACACAGAGGGACTTTTGGCCGTAATTGAGGAAGAGCTTGAGTTTTCCCCGGGACAAGCTGTTCAGGACGTAAAGATTTTAATGAGCAGACTCAGAAACCGTCACTCTGTCAGAATTGTTGCAGCAGGGAGCTCTAGAGGAATAGAAGAGGCTGTTTCGGCTGCAAAAGAGGTTGTCGCTTGTTATAACAAGAAAAAAAATAAAATCAGGACTTCTCCTTCTCGGCCTCTTGTGTGGGACAATGTCGCGGATCGGCGGGGGGCAGTGGCAGAAAAGAGTTTTGTCGCCCTTGTGAATCCTGACAGCACTACCGGAGTTCATATGAACCGGGCTGTTATTAATGATATCCATACCTATTGTGATGAGGATATTATGAAGACAATGGCTTCTAAACTTTTGGGGGGAAGCGGCCCCAGAGGGCTCTTCATGCAGACATGGAGGGCCGGCCTGGCCTATTCAAACGGGTTTAATGCTTCGCTGGAATCGGGAACTGTCCGTTATTATGCCGAACGATGCCCTGATTTGACGCAGACCATGGCTTTTGTACGGGATACTCTTGTTCACACTCCCCGGGATAAGGAGCTGATCAAAAATGTCCTTCCTTCTTTTTTTTATACCTTCGAAGCAAACGGGTTTATCGATCGGGCTCTGATTATGGCGGGCCTTCTGGCGGATGGGAGAAGGCCGGATCTGTATAAAAAATTGAGGCAGAGAATACTGGCGCTATCAAAGCAGGATGATTTTGATGAAAAGGTGTTTTCCCGGATCAATGATTGGGCCACATTGGTTATCCCCGGCTTAAGGCCGGATAAACCTTTCGGCGGAATTGTCTATATCATCGCCAATGAAGCTCAGATAAAACGTTATGAAGAATATTTGAAGAAAGAAGCCGGCGCTGGCGAAATCGTTATGCTCTACCCCCGCGATTATTGGATGACAGTAGAATAGATGACAAGGGAGTCCTTTGGTTTTGAGGACTCCCTTGTTTTGAGTCCTCCTTCGAAATCCCTGAGCAAAAAAATATAAAAAAGGATTGACAGCATCACAATTGTGAGTATAATGATAACCAATAGGTTAGTAAGTGTAAACTAACAAGGAGGCTTCATGCATATTGTGAACCGCAATACAGGGGAGGCTGTTAATGCCGAGGCCGTATGGAAGGCTGTCCGGCTCACCTGTTTTGAGGGATTATCCGTGATTTCGATGATTCTTCCTGCAGGAGAGTCGGTGGAACCTCATATGGTCGAAGACCGTTTTTATCTTTACGTTGTCCGGGGCTGTGTCCTTTTTCATTCAGAAGAGGGGAGCTGTGAGCTTAAAGTCGGGGATCTGGCCGTTGATGAGCCGGGATCTGTGCACGGCATTATTAATCAGGGAAAAGAGGAGGCGCTGCTTCTTTTACTAAGGCAAGCTCCCCTTGAAGAATGAGTGATGTGTGCGTATTGTCGAAAAGCAAAAGGAGGTCAATATGTCGATGTTTTGTTATCAGTGTCAGGAGACAGCCGGAAATAAAGGCTGTAAGGTGCGCGGTGTTTGCGGGAAACCTGAAAGAACAGCGGTGCTGATGGATGCATTGATAGACGGGTTGAAAGGTTTGGCCGTTGCCCTCAAGGAAAACGGGGATAAAACCGCCATGAAAGAGGAGGGGCCTTTTATTGCACAGGCTCTGTTTGCAACAATCACCAATGCCAATTTTGACGATATGCGGATTGTCGAATTGGCCCGTGAGGCTTTAAAGAGGAGAGAGCGTATTGCCTCTCTGCTTCCGAAAAAAGAGAGATTCGGGGACCTCTTATTATGGAAAGCTGTTACTGAAGAGGAGTTTGTGAGCCGGGGTTATGAGAAGGGCATAGAGGCTACAGAAAATGAAGATGTCCGCTCATTGCGTGAACTGACAGTTTACGGGCTGAAAGGGATCGCCGCGTATGTCGATCATGCCCATGTCTTAGGATACCAAGATGAGACAATTTTTGAATTCTTTGCAGATGCATTAAGTGCCGTAGCCCTGGAAGAGGACCCGGATATCCTGACGGCCCTGGTTTTGAAAACCGGTGAGATGGCCGTCGCCGGAATGGCTCTTCTGGACAAAGCAAACACAGAGACTTATGGCCATCCTGAAATCAGTGAAGTCAATATCGGTGTGGGAAACAATCCCGGGATCCTTATTTCGGGCCATGATTTGAGAGATATGGAAGAGTTGCTGAAGCAGACGGAAGGGACCGGAGTGGACGTTTACACCCATGGAGAAATGCTTCCTGCAAATTACTATCCCGCTTTTAAAAAGTACAGCCATTTTGTGGGAAATTACGGAAATGCCTGGTGGAAACAAAATGAGGAATTTGACTCTTTTAACGGGCCTGTTCTCATGACTACAAACTGTATTATTCCGGTTAAAGAGAGTTATAAAGACCGGATCTTTACAACGGGCATGACCGGATATCCCGGGGTGCAGCATATCCCCGACCGGAAAGAAGGAAAAGAGAAAGATTTCAGCACGATCATCGCGCTGGCCAAAAAATGTCCGCCTCCCCGTGAAATAGAAAAGGGAAAAATCGTAGGCGGTTTCGCCCATAATCAGGTGTTGGCTTTGGCCGATAAAGTCGTGGACGCCGTGAAGTCAGGGGCCATCAAACGTTTTGTCGTCATGGCCGGATGCGACGGACGTTTTTCTTCCCGTCAGTATTATACAGATGTTGCCAGGGAACTTCCCGAGGACACGATTATTCTGACTGCAGGATGTGCCAAATACCGATACAATAAACTGGAATTGGGAGATATCGGTGGTATTCCCCGTGTTCTGGATGCCGGGCAGTGTAATGACTCCTATTCACTGGCTCTTATCGCCTTGAAACTGAAAGAGGTTTTCGGCTTGGAGGACATCAATCAATTGCCGCTCTCTTTTGATATTGCCTGGTATGAGCAGAAAGCTGTGGCTGTCCTTTTGGCGCTTCTCTTTTTAGGTGTCAAAGGGATTCGTTTAGGGCCGACTCTGCCGGCTTTTCTTTCCCCGAATATTGCCAAAATCCTGATTGAAAAATTCGACATCAAAACTATCAGTGATGCCAAAGCCGATGTCGGGATGATGATGCTGGGACGCTGAGGGTCCGTAATGCAAGAGGGGGCAAGCCCCCTCTTGCTTTATAAGATCTCTGAATACTTGAACAAATGGCGGAGAAATCCCGGGGGAATGGGATGTTCTTTCATCAGGAGGGCCCATCGGCAGCCGTCGGCACTGCCGTGCAGGTCAAAAACACTTTTGTCGTCTTGAATATCAATGGCATAGACATTAAAACTGCCAAAACCGACAGTAAAAAACTCTCTCATCTCATCGGGAGATAAAAAAACCCTGGTCATTTCTGACTTCCTTTTTATAAGTATGGGAGCAAGGAGACGAATTATCAAGGAGTGCGGGAATTGAATTATTGCAAATTATTCAATTTGTGGTATAGTGATTTTTCATTAATGGGGGAGGTTTTCATGATTCAGGCGTTAAGAGGGATGAGGGATATCGCCGGCCGTGAGGCCCGCATTTTTCAGATGATCGAAGAAAAAGCCCGTTATTATTTTGAGCTTTACGGATATGAAGAGATCAAGATTCCGATTATGGAGATGACAGAACTCTTTTCCCGGGGAATCGGAGACATGTCCGATATTGTTCAGAAAGAGATGTATACTTTTGAGGACCGCAAAGGGCGCAGTATCACATTAAGACCTGAAGGGACAGCCGGGGTTGTGCGTTATTATATTGAAAAGGGATTAGATAAAAACGATCCCGTTCAAAAACTTTTTTATACAGGCCCCATGTTTCGTTATGAGCGGCCTCAGAAAGGGCGATTCCGTCAATTTTATCAATTCGGGGTGGAGGCTTTCGGTATCGAATCTTATCTTCTTGACGCCGATACGCTCGATATGCTGGTTGCCTATTTTACGGCCATCGGGATCAAGAACCCCGTGGTCAAATTGAATAATATCGGTTGTTCTCAATGCCGCCCGGCCTATAACGGAGCTTTGAAGGCTTATCTTCACAAGCATGCTGATGAATTATGCCCTGATTGCCGCCAGCGTATTGAGACCAATCCTTTGCGTGTTTTGGATTGCAAAAATGAGAAATGCCGGGCTGTGACTCAGCTTTCACCTGATATAGGTGATTTTTTATGTGATTCCTGCCGGAAGTATGATGAAGAGCTTCGTGATATATTGACGCGCCGAAGCATACCCTTTGAGCGGGACAGATTTCTTGTAAGGGGATTGGACTATTATGTCAGAACAGTCTTTGAGATCCATGGAGGAGAAGGGGCCCAGAATGCGTTGATGGGCGGAGGGCGTTATGACGGATTAGTGGAGGCTTTAGGCGGCCGGCCTGTCCCTGGCTTTGGATTTGCAATCGGAGTTGACCGCCTTGTGGCGCTTCTTTCTGATACTGGCCTTTTTGAAAAGAACCTGTCAGACCTTTTTATCGCGTGGAGCCTGACAGATAAAGTGCCTTTGCTGGAAAAAAGTTCCGCTTTAAGGAAATGCGGCCTTTCTGTTGAATTTCTTGCTGATGAGCGCTCTTTAAAAAACCAATTAAAGTATGCTCATAAAAAGGGATATCGTTTTGTCGTCCTTTTGGGGGATGATGAAGCATATTCAGAAGAGATCCATTTGAAAAAAATGGATTCGGGAGATGAAGTTTACGTGTCACCTATCGATATAAGGGAACATTTGATCTGAGGGAGGCCCATAAGATGCTGTTAAAGAGAAGCCATAATTGCGCCTGTCTGAACCTGACAGACAAAGGGACGACAGTCATCCTGAACGGATGGATAAAAAAAATAAGAGACTTTGGAAAATTCGTCTTTGTAGACCTTTGGGATCATACGGGGATCATTCAGCTTGTCTTTCGTCCGGAGATCGAAGGACTGGCTGAGATCAAACATTGCATTGTCGGGGATTCTATTGGAGTGAAGGGGGATGTTGTCGAACGACAGGATAAAAACCACCATCTTTCTACAGGGGAGATTGAGATCGCAGTCAATGAATGGGTGCGCTATTCTCATTCAGAACCCTTCCCCATTTCTGATAATCCTTCAGAAGAGACGCGTCTGAAGTACCGATATCTCGATTTACGCAGTGAAAAGATGCAGAGAAATCTGAGATTCCGCCATGATGTCATCAAAAAGATAAGGGATTTTATGTCAGAGAAGGGTTTTATCGAAGTCGAGACTCCTATTTTATCTAAAAGCACTCCCGAAGGGGCCAGGGATTATCTTGTCCCGTCCAGGCTTCAGGCAGGCTCTTTTTATGCTTTGCCCCAATCTCCGCAGATCTACAAACAGCTGCTGATGATCGGGGGTGTAGACAAATATTTCCAGATCTCCCGCTGTTTCAGGGATGAAGATCTCCGGGCTAACCGCCAACCTGAGTTTACTCAATTGGATATTGAGATGGCCTATGCTGATGAAGAGGATGTTTTCCGGGTTACAGAAGTTCTTTTTCGCGATGTCGTACACAGTGCCGCGGGGATTTCTGTCCCTGTACCCTTTCAGAGAATGACTTATGAAGAGGCGATGTCCCGATACGGGTCGGATAAGCCCGATACGCGTTTCGGCCTTTTGATAGAAGACAAGACGGAAGAGTGCCGGCCCGAAGGGTTTACTATTTTGGAAGAAGCCATAAAACGCGGAGATGCCGTCAAAGGAATTCTTTTGAAGGGACATGAACCCAGCCGTAAAGAGATCGACTCCATGACCGCATTAGCCAAAGACAAAGGGGCGGCCGGGCTGATGTGGTTCAAGATAAAAGAAGGCATGATACAATCGCCTGTGGCAAAATTTCTTCAGGATAAAGGGGAGAGCCTGACCCGGTCCTTTGCGATGGAAGAGGGTGACACCCTTTTTGTAGTGGCATCAGCCTCTTCTGTTGCCTGCTCTGCTTTAGGGGCCGTCCGCCTCTACTTGCGGGATTTGTATCAGCTGGCCGGAGAAACAAAAGGGCTTCATTTTTTATGGGTCACGGATTTTCCGATGTTTTTCTATAATGAAGATCAAAAGCGTTATGAGACAGAACATCACCCCTTTACCATGCCTGTAGCTGAAGATATGGAGCGCTATCTTGAGAAATCACCTGAAAAAATCAGGTCACGTTCCTATGACCTTGTGTTGAATGGAGAGGAAATAGCAAGCGGCAGTGTCAGAAACCATATCCGCTCTCTTCAGAAACAGGTTTTTGAAAAGATCGGTTTGGCTCCGGAGACATTGCAGAAACGCTTCGGGTTTTTTCTCAAAGCTCTTCAATACGGGACCCCGCCTCATGCGGGAATTGCTCCGGGAATCGACCGGTTTGTCCAGATCCTTTTGGGGGAAGAATCAATACGGGATGTCATCGCCTTCCCAAAAACGACGAATGCCGCTTGCCTGATGACAGAGTCTCCGTCAGAAGTCGATGCTTTTCAGCTTGACGAATTGGAAATTAAAGTAAATAATAAAAACTGATTGACATAAGGGTAAAAATTTTTTATACTGGTTGAAGGATGTTTATTTCAGATAACCTGAGGAGGTGAGTGAGTTGAAAAAAGGATTATTACTAATCTTGGTCGTTGCTCTGTTGCTTGTTGCGGGTACCGGCTGTGTTAAACGTGTAGAAACCATGGATCATGACAAATTGGTCAAGATCCCGGAAAAAGCCGTGCCTGCGAAAGATGCCGCTGTAGCTGCCGAAGTGAAAGTCATGGAAGCAGAAGAAGCCATCGAAGACAATCAGCAGGAACTCGAAGACGCACAGAAAGCGTTGGAAGAGGCGAAGAAAAACGAAGCAGATCCTGATGAGTACAGCTTGATTAAAGAGTCTCAGGGCAAGCTTTGGTAAAACGGAGGGAAGTCTATGAAAAAATTATTGCTCGTTCTTGTTGTTGTTGCTTTCATAGTTCCTGTGATGGCACAGGATATTCCTGTACCTCCTGAAAAAGCTTCCGCTGAAGAGTGGATCCAGTATTACCAGCAAAGAGAGGCTTTAGCCAATCAGAAATTGAGTGAGCTGGAACAGGATAATCAGGAACTTGAAGCTCAGTTGGCTGCTTTGCAGCAGCAGTTGAATTCTGTTGAGACCTGGACAGAAGAAGAAGCTGCCCTTTTGGATGAATTCAACGCTAAGGTCAAAGAATACACTGTAAAAAGAGGGGATTGGCTCTCTAAATTGGCTGAATACCCTGAAATCTACGGAAAAGGAAATTACTGGAAATGGCCTGTCATCTACAGGGCGAACAGAGATCAGATCAAAAACCCTGACCTGATTTATCCCGGCCAGGTATTTGAGATTCCCCGTGTTCTTGCCAGTGAATGGACCGTTCATCAGGGTGAGACTCTGCGCAAAATCGCCGGCTATTATGAAGTCTATTACAAAGAAGGCTATAAGAGATGGAAAGAGATCTATGAAGCTAACAGAGATAAGATCTCTAATTCGAATGTCATCGATGCCGGTGATGTTCTGACCATTCCCAGGCCCTGACTTTTTGAAGGGCCTCCGGGCCCTTCTTTTTCCCCCTGACTGAGGTGATATCGCAAGTGGAGAATAGTGTAGATAGCGAGCATCGAATACCGGTTCCCGATGATATTGACCTCCGTCTTCTTTATGGTATTAATAATACTTTTGTCAATTTTATCCGCAGTTCCCTGGCGGTCGATCTTTGGGTCAGGGAAAGGGAGATCGGATTCCGGGGCAATGCCGTTGATATCCGCCGGGTGGAGATCGTCTTTGCCGAGTTAATGGGGTTGATCAAAAAGGGGGTCACGCCCGGGGAAACAGAGTTGCGTTATATCATTTCTCTGGCTCGCAACGGCCGTGAAGCCGGGCTATCAGGATTAGTCGACAAGAAGATCGTTCTGACGGCAAAAAACAAACCCATTACTCCGAAAACACTTCATCAGAAAGAATATGTCGATGCGATTGATAAATTTGATGTTGTCTTCGGTATCGGGCCGGCCGGGACGGGGAAAACCTATCTGGCTGTTGCGAAAGCTGCCGATTTTTATGCAAAAAACCTTATCGACCGGATTGTTCTCGTGCGTCCTGCAGTAGAAGCCGGAGAAAAACTGGGTTTTCTTCCGGGGGATTTGCAGCAAAAGGTCGATCCCTTTTTGCGGCCTCTTTATGATGCCCTTTATGACATGATGTCACCTGCTAAAGTCGAATTACTCATATCCAAAGGAATTATTGAAGTCATTCCCCTGGCTTATATGCGGGGCCGGACACTTAATAATGCCTTTATTATTATGGATGAAGCGCAAAATTCTACGCCTGAGCAAATGAAGATGTTTTTAACACGAACCGGATTCGGGTCCAAAGTCGTTGTCACCGGCGATGTCACACAAATCGACTTGCCGGAGAATAAAAAAAGCGGGCTTATCCACGCAGAGCAAGTCTTGGAAAAGATAGGCGATATCGCTTTTGTCTATTTCTCTCATGTGGATGTCGTCCGTCACAAATTGGTACAGGAGATTATCAAAGCTTATCAGTATGAGGATGCAAACGGTGAAAAGCGAAAAAACCAGTAATATCACATTTCGATTGTTCTCCGATGATGAGTTTGTCAGACGTCGCCGGCTGACAGTCTTATTCACAATTCTTTTTGCCATTCTCAACATCTATCTTTTTTATAAGGAAAATACTTATACTGTCGACCGGGTCTCTTTGCGTGAAGTCGTGAAGGAGAATATACCCGCCCGTATTGACTTTCAGTGGGTCGATAAAGCTCAAAATGAGGCCCGTCTCAGAGAAAGGCTGGATAATGCCCCTAAAGTCTATCTTTTGGATGAAGATATCGGGGAGAGTGAAAAAAAGAGGCTCTCGAATGATATTGCTTTGGCAAAAAAAGCCTTATCCGATGAGAGCACGGCAGAAGGCCGGACGGAAGCTCTGCACAAGATCTGGGGAACGCAGGATGGATTGACTTCTGCCCGTATGAAACCTGATCAGTTGAATACACTTTCCGCCATATTTCTCAATGTGTTGGATGCGATCTACCGTAAAGGGATCATCGGCGAACGTTTTTTTCTGGAAAGTTCGACCATTCCCGTGGAGATCAGAAAAAAAAATGATAATGTACTTGTCGACAGAGATTCCCTGATCTTCAGTACTGAAGCTGCAGATTACCTCCGGTCCTTGATCAAACGCTATTTAGAAGCCGACCGTCAATATGTGGATTTCACCTATTATGTCTTAAAGAACTATTTGAGGGAAAATGTCTACTTCAGTGAGGAATTGACGAAAAAAAGGGCCGAGTCCATCCGCGGCAATTTTGTCCCGGAGACGGTGACTATTAATAAAGGGGAGATTATCGCCCAAAAAGGGCAGATCGTGGATGAGACCCTTGTGGATAAGTTGCATAAAATGGAAGAAAAACTCAAAAATGTTGTCACTTTAAGACTTATCGGGTTTATGTTTACCCTTTTTTTTATGTTAGCCGTCATCTTTCTCTTGATGAGACAGCAGGGGTATTGGACAAATATTCAAAAGATATTTTTTTGGTCTTTGATTAATTTTCTTTTTTTCCTGACTTTTTCACTTTTTTTCGTTTTTATGAAATTCTCTCTTTATGCATTTCCCTTTTTGGCTTTTGTTATTATGGCTTATTTTCTCATCGACCTGAAAGGAGCTTTGATTTCTTCTGTTTTTTGGGTGGTTCTCCTGGCGGCATTCAGCCCTGATTTCAGGTTTAGCGCTTTGTGGCTGCTCTCTTCCATGCTTTTTTTAGCGGAGACAGGCCATTTCCGGCTGAGAATACCGACCTTAAGCACTCTTTTAAAATATCTCACTTTTGTTCTTCTCTCTCTTTTTGTTGTAGAGTTGGCCGCAGGACGCCCCCTGCGGGAGTCTCTTTCTGTATTGATCTGGGTTCCGGTCTATGTCATGCTCTCCTTTGCATTAGGTTATCTTTTAGTCTATCTTTTTGAAAAAGTCCATAATATCACAACGGAAGTCAGTTTGAATGCCCTATTGAGCTGGGAAAACCCTCTTCTGCGCCAGCTTATGTCAGTCGCTCCGGGGACTTACCGCCACAGCCTTGTTGTCTCTGAATTGTCGGGGGATGCTGCTTCAGCCGTGGGTGCCGATGTGCTCCTGGCAAAGGTCGGAGGCCTTTATCATGATGTGGGAAAGATAAAAAGGCCGGATTATTTTATTGAAAATCAGATCTACGGGCCGAACCGCCACGATAACCTGCTTCCGCTGATGTCCGTACGTATTCTTAAAAATCATGTGGAGGAAGGTGTTCTTTTAGGCAGGAAAAATAGATTGGGGCGCCGTCTTACGGCGATCATCCGCGAGCATCACGGGACAAGCCTGATTCAGTATTTTTATCAGAAAAACCAAAAGGACAATAAACACAAGCATCTTGATGAGAAATATTTCCGTTATGACGGACCTAAGCCTTCCGGAAAAGAATCGGCTATTATATTCTTAGCCGATAAAGTGGAAGCTGTGACCCGTTTGCTTTACAATTCGCCTTTTCATCATGTACAGGAGAGGATAAACCGTATTTTCGAAGAAGCTTTGCTGGACGGACAACTAGATGTCTGTGACCTCACTTTAAGGGATGTTCACGCGGTGCGTGAGGCTTTTATTGAGTATTTCCGCGGCAGCCGCCATAAAAGGATCGAGTACCCCAAAGAGATCGGAGGAAATGATTGATGCTTCAGATCACAGTTAAAGAGGGGCTCTCTTTTGTCCCTGATTCAGAAGCCCTCAATTCTATGGCCTTGCGTATCACGGAATTTATTCTGAAAAAGACAATGCCTGCAGGACTCTATTTTACAGATGATGCGGAAATGGAGCGGCTGAACAGGGAATATCGGGGTAAAAAGGGTCCGACCGATGTTCTTTCCTTCGTGCTGAAAGATCCCTGGGATGATTTTTTGGGGGAAATCATCATTTCCGTGGAAACGGCTGACAGGCAAAGAGAAGATTCTTCGTTAGAGCAGGAAGTCATGAGCCTTTTTGTCCACGGTCTGCTTCATCTTTTGGGGTATGACCATGAATCGGAAGAAGAAGCGGCACAGATGAGGCCTTTAGAAAGGTTGTTTCTGGAATATGACAAAGAATAGGTCCGTATGGGAAAGCCTCAATAATGCCTTAGGGGGGGTTATACTCTCTCTTCGGTATGAGAAAAATATTCGTTTTCACTTTCTTATCGGTTTTTTCGTATTCATTTATACTTTGTTTTTAAATTTGACCATGACGGAGCGCGCCCTGATAGTCTTTGCCATCTTTTTTGTGATTGCTGCGGAAATGTTTAATACTGCCATTGAACATATTATTGATTTTTTTATTACAACAAATCCGAACCCTGTCATCAAGATGGTCAAGGATATCAGCTCGGGAGCTGTTTTTCTGGCTGCCGTGAATTCGATTTTGGTAGGATTCTTCATTCTTTACCGTAATTCCTATTCCCATGTCGGGTGGCTGATCAAAAGAATGCGCTCAATGGAAAATATGACGATATTTTTCTCCATTGTTATCGTCGTCACTTTGGTGGTCTTTATAAAAGCGGTGACGAAGACCGGGACGCCGTTTTACGGCGGATTTCCCAGCGGGCATGCGGCCTTCGGGTTTGCTGTATTTGCCCTTTCGGTCCTTTACGTTGATTATTATGTCATTTCAGTTCTGATCTTTATTATGGCTTTTATTTTGTCGAAAGCGCGTGTGGATAGAGGGATTCATACCCCGATGCAGGTCATAAGCGGGGGAATCCTTGGTTTTTTGGTAACGATTTTGATCAATAATATCTTGACAGGAGGATGATCAGATTTATGGAGCCCCCCTTATTGTATTTGGCTGTTTTAGCGTTAACTGCCATGGCTCTGGCTTTGGTAAAATATGTGGAAGTGACATTCATCGGCATTAAATATGGCAGCTTGCGTGCGATTTTTAAAGAAAACGAGAAATTCAAGAATATTTTTCTGCGTTGGGTCAAACGCGGAAACCTTATGCTTGCTTCTCTTCAATTCCTTCGTTATCTTCTGGAAATATTTTTCATTCTTTTCCTTTTTCATATTACAGAGAATATTGTCTTCTCTTTACTGATTGCCTTCGGTGTATTTTTGATTTTCGGGGAATATGTTCCCCGGACCCTTGCTGTTCAGCAGGGTGTCAGAAAAGCCTACCGGCTTTACGGATCCTTTTATTATGTGGCGGTCTTTCTTTCTCCCTTCGTCCGCCTCTTGATGTTGCCGGCCGATATTCTGATTAAAGTCATGGGCGGGGAAATGGTATTAAATGCCCCTTATATGACTGATTTAGAAGAACAGATCATCAAAAATGTCCTTTCTGAAGATAATATTCAGGAGAGCGAGATGATCAGCAGTATATTGGAATTCAAGGAAACGACTGTCCGCGAGATCATGGTTCCCCGTGTGGATATTGTCGCCGTATCCTCTGATGTGACCTTCGATGAATTGATCGATGTGATCGATGAGGAGGGGCATTCCCGCCTTCCTGTTTATGATGAACGCCTGGACAATATTTTGGGCATTGTCTATGTCAAGGACCTGATCCGGGTAGGGAGGGACAACTTCAGTCTTTCTGTAATGCTGAGAGATGTCTTTTTTATTCCCGAGACAAAAAAGATTAATTCTCTTCTTAAAGATTTTCAGGCTAAACATATGCATATGGCTTTTGTCGTCGATGAATATGGTGATCTTGTGGGGCTGGTGACCATAGAAGACGTCCTGGAAGAAATCGTGGGTGAGATCGAAGACGAGTATGATGAAGAGGAATCCCTCTACAGAAAGATTGCTGATAATGAGTTTATTGTTTCACCGAAGATGACTCTGGAAGAGTTTGAGGATGAATTTGCCATCGATTTAACAGAGCATGAGATTACAGGGGATGAAGATTTTGAGACTCTGGCCGGATTTATTATCGCTCATTTGGGAAATCTTCCCAAACGCGGATTCGAGTATGACTACGGCCGTTTTATCCTCCGGGTGACTGACGCCGATAATCGGCGCATTCTCAAGGTCTATTTGAAAATCAAAGAGAATGACAGCCCGAAAGGAGGAAAATGAAACGCATCATCGCTGTTTTAAGGACATACCTGATTGCCGGTATCGTCACATTGTTACCTTTTTTGCTTACCGTCTATTTAGTTTACCTTATCTTCGCTAAATTTGATATCTGGATGAGAAGGAATCTTTATATTGAGATTCCCGGTATCGGGATCATTCTCAGCCTTGCTGTCATCATCCTTGTGGGTTTTCTGGTCAAGAATTTTATCGGGCGCTGGATCATTCGTATTCCTGAATACCTTTTTCTAAAAATGCCTCTTGTCAACAGGATCTATAAGTTGACAAAGCAGATCACATCGGCTGTTTTAGGCCGTGGCAACTACCTTTTCACAGGTGTCGCTCTTATCGAGTATCCCCGAAAAGGGGTTTATTCTTTAGCCTTTATTACTGAAAAGATGGATGTGACGCTGGGAGAACAAGAGGGACTCAACGGAAAAGACTATGTCGCCGTGTTTATCCCGACGACTCCTAACCCGACCTCGGGAATGATGATCTTTGTTAAAGAATCAGAACTGGTTAAATTGAATATCAGCGTAGAGACCGGGATGAAGATCGTCATCAGCAGCGGAATCGCCAGTTTGGAGGATAAGTGAGGTCAGGATTTGCAGCAGTGGTGGGTGTCCCCAACGTCGGGAAGTCAAGCCTGATCAACAGGCTTGTGGGCCATAAGGTCAATATTGTCTCTCCCCGCCCCCAGACCACCCGGGACAGGATTCGGGCTATAGCGCATTGGAAGGACTTGGAGACACAGGTTGTCTTTTTGGACACCCCCGGCGTCATTGTCCCGAAGATGCCTTTAGAAGAATATATGGTTGCCAACATCAAAGGGGCTTTAGAAGGCGTGGAACTGATCCTTTTTGTCATTGACGGTAGTCTGGGATTCGGGCCTAAAGATAAAAAAGCATGGGAGAAGTTCCGCGGAGCTGCTGCTAAGACTCTTATGATCATTAACAAAAGCGATCTGATAAAAAACAAGAATGAACTTCTGTCTGTCATGGATATTCTTCACCGGGAGACAGATGTAACGGATATATTCCCTGTATCGGCCCTTAAAGGGGATCAAATTGAACATTTGAGGCGTTTTATGGCTTTATCCCTTCCGGAAGGGCCTCCGTACTTTCCCGAAGATATGTTGACGGATAAGGACAAAAGTTATATGATAGAGGAGATGGTTAGGGAGACTATCATCTATCATGTTTTTGATGAGTTGCCCTATTCCGTTGCGATCGTGGCAGAAGAGATGAATGAGAAATACATCCGTATCGCTATTATTTGTGAGCGTGAATCGCAAAAGGGAATACTGATCGGGAAGCGCGGAGCCATGATCCGGACTGTGGGGAAGGAGTCCCGCAGAAAAATCGAAGAATTTTTGGGCCGTCAGGTCTTTTTGGATATTGGCGTCAAAGTGATCAAGAACTGGAGAAAAGACAGTCGTGCTTTAAGGCGTTTGGGGTATTACGGATGATGAAGGGCCGATATGGGGAAAAACGACAAACTTCTCAAAAGAGTTGACAAGATATGCCGCGCCGGAGATTATACTGATGCGATGTATAAATTGCAGGATGCTTTGTTGCAGTATCCTGACGACGGCGACCTTTTGTGGAAGCTGGTCGAAGTCTATTCTTTTCAGAAAGATGATGAGAATGCCGTTAAGACTCTAAGCAAGATCGTCAAATATAAGATCAAAGCTCCGGATTATGTCATCGGGTACATTAAACAGGATTTCCGCCAAGCTTTTCCATATTCTAAAGCGGCTGATCTTTTTCTTTTTGATCTCTATATCCAAAGAAAAGAGTATAAAAATGCAGCTCTTGTCCTGAGAGTGACAAAAGTCGAAGAGCTTCAAAAACTGGAAAGAGAATTGTCTGAAAAGATGGACAAGCTTCTCAAAGTCTCAGGGGAAGAGGGGGTCTTTAAAAAGAATTTTGACCTTCTATGTTCTCTTGTCATCGTCCGCGTTCTTTTGAAAAAGGAAGAAGAAGCGTTTACTCCCGTTCAAAGAGTTTTAGAAAACGGTATAAAAGACCTTTTGAAAAAAATGAAGACGCTTCTTGAGGAGATTTCAGGATTAGACAGTGTCAATCCTTTTCCTTTCTATTATGCCGGGCTTACGGAATTGGCCTTGGGGGAGACAGAAGCAGCCACCGGGCATCTTCTTTCTGCCGTAAAGATCAGACATGCCTTAGCACCCGCTGCACTGGAACGGTTAGAGCCTTTTATCGGATCTGTTGAGCAAACGCCTCAGGGGCTGAAGTCTTTGGCAGATATTTACTATTACGGTGAGAATTACGAAAAGTCAGTTTTTTATATTACCCGGTTAGCGGAAAATGAAAAAGATCCTGAAAAGTTGTCCTTTTTGGAAGAATATTTGACTGATATTTATCTGAAGACCGGCCCCCGGACGCCTATCCTTTTGGCCCAATGCCGTTTTCAGATGGCATTAGGGCAATATGACGAAGCTTTTCGAAAACTGACGCAAATCAAAGATTTTTCATCTCCGGATATTGAACCTTTATTAAAAGAGCTTTTAGATAAAGTCGCTGATAAAAGCACAGCTTATAAGCTTTTGGGAGACATGAAGCTTAATGAGGGGCAGCTTGAAGAGGCGGTCAAAGCCTATAGTGAAGTATTCCGCATAGACAAGGGATATGCGGATTATTTGTCTGAAAAACTAAAAAATGCAGATTTGTCCCAATCCCTTCCGGGAATTCATCTGATGGCGGATCTCTCCCTTTACAGAGGGGATCTGAAAAGTGCTTTCCGGTATTATAAAGAGCTCATGGACAGGTACCCCGACGAGACGGAACAGGCTATTCAAGGCATTGAGAAGGTAGTGGAAGGGTCTAAAAAATCCGTAAAGATCCGGACTCTTCTTCTGGGGATCTATATTGATAAAAAAATGGGAGATAAGGCCTTGCGCCTTATCGGCGATATTATTAAGCTGGATTATCATGCCGTACAGGATATTTACCGTTCGATTATTCATTTAGCAGAGACTGTTCCCGGAGCTGCCGAAAAGTTGGTGCAGCTTATTACTATTATCCTTTCAAAAGATCCGGCGAATCTCTACGCTATTTTTGCCTCAGCTCATCTTTATGCTCTGATGAATGACCCGGCTAAGACCACCGAGGCGATCAAAAAGATCATGGTATCCGGCAATCAGGAGCTTATTGAGGGGGTAACAGGGATCTGCGATTCTCTTTTGGAGAACAATCCCCATGACAGAGAATTGCAATGGTCTATTGTCAACATCCTTTTTGATGCCGGCCGTTTCGATCAGATCACCGAACAGCTTTATACTCTCTATTTGAACAATCAGGGAGAAGGGGGGAATATCCTCAACCTTCTGGCGGAGACTGTCAGGCGTGGTTATGTGGATAATAGCCTGGTGGAGATCTACTATAAGATTGCCATGGAACAGAATCTTTTCAATGAGATGGATCTTTTTATCAAAGAGGCTCTTACGGTGAATGGCGAGATTCCCTGGATCTATATTGCCCTGGCCCGGTTGAGCTTTAACAGAGAGGATATGACGACCGTCATAAAAAGTTTCCAGCGCTTGTTAAAATATGGAGAAATGGAACATTTTTATATGGTGCGGGATATCACTGACGATATTCGGAAAATCGTTAAACCCAATCCAGGGCTTTATTATATTTTAGGACTCATTTACCGGCGTATCGGCGAGCACGATGTCATGCTGGATCTGTTTGAAAAGGTGGCGGGAAAAGACGAGCATACGGATACGCTTATCATGGAAGAGATACGGGCGGTTATAGAGGAGAAACCCCAGGAATTCAGATTTCGCATATTAGCCGGAAAAATGGAATATCTGAAAGGGAATCACAAGGAAGCAGTCTCCTTTTTTAATCAGGCTGTCAAGATCAACAGGGAGTCAGCAGCAAATCTGGTGACTTATTATGAAGAGATGTCCCGTGACCACATCGATGATCAGTTCTACCTGCTGGAGCTGATCAAAAACTATCTGGAATGCGACCTTTATGATGAGGCTGTAATGTTTTTAAAAGAGATTACGGTGCAGGAAGAGTATTTTCTCAAATATATGCAGGTTTTGCGTTTGATGACTGAATATTATCCTGAAGATTCTTTCGCTTATACAAAATTAGGAGATTATTTTTGGGAATCGGGAAAACATGAAGAAGCTGTCCCGCATTATGTCAGAGCCATGGAATTAGGGGATTCAGGATATCAGGAAGAGATCATCGATAAAATCAGAAAGGATCTGGATCATATCTCAACCGGTGTTGTCTGGCGACTTTTTATCGATCTGGCTTTAGAATTGGGAAGAACGGATGAAGCATTCTCCTCTCTGGATGATGCTCTGGAACGGTTGAGCAGAGAGGATCTTGACGAGTTAAAGGAGCGCCTGGCTAAGACAGATGATGAAGGACAGAATATCAAAACAACACGGATTATGACACGTCTTCTTTTAAAGCTGGGAGAAAAAGATGAAGCCTTTGCTTACATGAAAGGACATTTGAAACTCCTTCTTTATCATCCTCAAACAGCTGTCGAACTGTTTGACTCTCTTCTGGAAAAGACAGGATACGACAATCGTATTTTTACCTATTACCTTTCTTATCTTTATCAGAGTGACCAGGTGGATAAGATCGAAGAGGTTCTTTCCCATTTGGATAAAACGAATGCGGAGCCCCGTCAGAAAGCCAAGTATGCCATCATGTGCGGGGATATAAAGAAGCGCAAAGGCAAAGCAGCTGAAGCCCGTGATTATTATCACCGGGCTCTTGAGTTTTCCGGGTCGGTCAAAGAACAGATGGCTCTCTTTGAAGAAGTAAAAAGAATCAATGACGAAGCGTGGATCTCTTATCTGGAGAAGAGCCGGGAGCCTTCAGACAAATTGGCTCTTATTGATATTTTGATCAATCGCGGCGATTATGACCGGGCCTATGGACTGCTTATGGAACCCGGACGTCCTGAAGATGAAAAACTGAGGCTGTTCCTTCTGTTAAACTATTACATGAAAAAACGGGATTATATGAGTTATATCACTACGGCGGGAAAGATCACATTTGATTCTCTCTCCTTGGGTGAACCCGAAATCAAAATTATCCGGAATCTGGTCAAGGCTTTCAGAGAGCTGCATCTTTTCCAAAAAGCTCTCTATTATCTTCACTATTTGAAGGGATTTGTGGAAGATGACGAATACACGGCTATTCGCAACACTATTGAGCAGGAGAAACAGCAGTTCTCTCAATCTGAGACTGGACATTATTTGACCAAATAATAAAGGAGGAGAGATGGATAAGAATTTATGCCCCTTTCTGAAGAACAAAGAGGGGAAATCCCTTTCCTGTATGAAAGAAGGGTGTTTTCTATACGATACTGACGCCCGCATTTGCATTTTTAAGATGATCGACCTGCATAATCAGGAAAATGTGACAAAATTGGGTAAACTCATCAAAAAGAGCAGTGCGGACAACGGAGTCCTGATCAAAAAAATCGGAAGCCTTTTGAATAACGGTTTGAAACCCATGACAGAATTTTTCAAAGCCATGGAAAACGGGAAGAAAATTGATGATCTCTTTACACTTCTCAAAGAGGGAGGGGGCTCAGCTTCTTTCGTTTCGGGGCGTGAGGATACATGGAAAACCCTTGAAGACCTGATTTCACAAAACGGCACCATATTAAAGGAGATCGCCGGATTAGCCGGAGACGGGGGCCCCCTGGCCTTGAAGATGGGAGAAACGGAGAGTGCCGCCCGCGAAATGAGATCATCTGTGATCGAGTTGAAAGACGCGGTAAAAAACGCTTTGGAACTGGCCGGGAAAAAAATAACGGATCAGGAATCTGAAGACCCCATGACTTCAATGAAGCTGTTGTTGGAAACGCTTAAAAAACCTTTGGCCGCGACTCTCAAAATTCAAAAAGAGACTTTTGACAAACTGACACTTTTCTCCGAATCAGCCAGGGAGACCCTTGAGATTTTGCCCTCTTTTCTTACAGACAATCGAAGTTCTTTCAACCGCCTTACCGAAGTCCTGGATAAACATACGGAGATCTTAGAACAGTTTTCTCAAAATCCTCCTTTGAAAAATGAGTTGGCGGCGTTATCAGGGCAAACAGAGGAACTCACAGAGATCATCAAAAGCGGGATCGAATCACGGGGCGAGGAATCTCAGAGAACTCTGGAAGTTTTACAGGGCATACAGGAGATACTGCATCAGATGAGTCAGCGCCTGGAAAAGGTGGAGACGGGTATGGATAATATCCTGACGATCCGGGAAGGGATGGATATCTGCGTGGAATCCCAGAAAGCCATGTCCTTGAGCTTCGTCAACGGGATGGGGAAGATGGAGGCTTTCGCTGAATTGCAAAAAGAGTATCTGCAAAGTGAAGAATCGGCGATTCGTATGAAAAAAGCCGATGATTTAAACAATACGGGACTCACCTTTATGATGAATCAGGAATACAATGCCGCTGTCGATTGTTTCAAAGAAGCCATTACTTTGAATAACCGTCTTTGGGGAGCTTACAGCAACCTGGGGCTGGCTTTCAGCGAAAAGGGTGAGAAAGATAAAGCGAAAGATGTTTTTAAGAAACTGATCAAATTGAATCCGGAATTCAGTGAAAGCTATTATAACCTGGCCATGCTGCTCGTAGAAGAAGACCTGACCGAGAAAGCGGTCCCCCTTTTCAGAAAATCAATTGAAAAGCGGCCTGACTTTGCTAAAGCTTATGAAGCCATGGGCAATGCCCTCTATGAACTGGACCGCATAGAATTTGCCGTAAAAGCCTGGGAGAAAGCGGTGGCCCTGGATCCCACATTGGATGAAACCAAGGAGCAGCTGATGAAGATCAAAGAATTAAGCCGCATGGAGGGAGAGGAAGAATGAAACAGTACAATTTTAGCGATGAATTACAGCAAGTCATTCAAAAAGCGGAAACGGATGCCCTTAACAAAGGCCATCAGATTATTGTCCCCCTTCACCTGATGACAGCCCTTTTGGAGCTGGGAGATCAAAAAGTCGAGTATTGGCTGAAAATTCACAATATTGATCCGGGAAAGTTGCTCAAGACCTTACAGGAGGCTTTAGAGGAAAAAGGGAATCAGGAGCCTGATGAAGATATGGCGATCAGCCCTCAGACCCGCGAAGCCCTGCGTATGAGCGGTATTATCGCTTTGGAGTCCCAGGAGTCTGAAGTAAAACCGCTTCATCTTCTGTTGGCTCTTCTTTATGAGGCCGATCAGGAGCTCTCGGGCCTCTTTTCCCGTTTAGGCGTTTCCCTCTCATCTCTGGATGACCTGATCTATATCGGCGAGCTTAAACGTTCTTTTAATGAAGATAAAAGCCTTTTAGCCCAGTTTAGTGTGGACCTCAGTGAATTAGTGCATCGAAGAAGCAGAAAGCCTTTGGCTGCAGAATGGAGTATTACGGCCACTTTACTTGAAGTTATCAGCCGTATTTACCGCAATGTCCCTCTTCTTGTAGGCGGTCCGGGCATTGAAAAGAGCCTCCTTGCAGAAGGTCTGGCTTATCGGCTTTCCCAGGGTGAAGGACGGCTGGAAGAGCCCCGAGTCCTCCATGTTCTGACAGACGCCATGATGAGTCAAGCCAAGGACCCGAACGAATTTGTTGAACTCTTTCGTCAATTTCTGAATGAAGCCTCCGAACATTCGGAAACGATTCTTTATTTTGACGAGATCTATCCCGATTTTACAGGCTCAGGGCCGCTTGACCTCCCCATGCTTTTGAAATCTGTTCTGCGCCAGGGGATACTTCGGATCATTGCCTCTTCAAAAAGGGAGAATATTTCGCTGATATTGGATCAGGACCCCTTTTTGAAAGAAAAAGTCCATATGATCAAAATGAAACATCTTTCTCCTGATAAAGTGTTGACGATTATTAATGAATCAAAAAAAGAGATCGAAACTTTCCACAATATTTCTATCTCCTCACCACTGGCCCTGCAGGCCTTTTATCTGGCAGAGCAGTTTTTTAATACCGGTGAAATCGACGGGACCTTACAGCTGATGGATATGGCGGCGACTCAGATTCGTTTAAAAGCCAGAACAAAATCGACCCGACGGATGAGATCCGAAGACCTTTATCAGGCCGTTTCTGAGACCCTGGGTGTTCCGGCCTGGCGGATCAGCGGGGACCGGCGTTATTATGACAGCATTTCGGAAAAATTAAAAAAAGTTATTGTGGGACAGGAAGAGGCTATAGAAAGTGTCGCTGAAATCGTCACAACACGGGAGACTCCTTTTAATCTGAGTCCCCAAATGCCTAACGGCATCATGCTTTTTGTGGGTCCTCGGGGTGTAGGGAAAAAAGAGTTGATCCGCAGCCTGGCTGATGTTTTGTTCGAGGACTCGGAACGGATATCTGTCTTTGATATGTCGCGTTTTGAAGAGCCGGAAAGCCTGTGGGAATTAACCGGTTATGCCGATAAATCCAAAGGGGAGATGTATCCTTCGACGTTGACCCGGGTACTTCAGAAATATCCTTTAAGCATCCTCTTTTTGGAGGAGATCGATAAAGCTTGCCCTGATGTTCAACGCTTTTTTGCTGAAATATTCCGGTCGGGGTCTTTTACAGATAATCTGGGACAAATCTCTTCTTTGTCGGGTGTCACGGTCATTATGACAGTGAAAGCCTATGAAGAAAAGAAAAAACAATTAGGTTTTACGCCGGACAGTGAAGTGGATTATGATGTTGATGCTGTTCATTCGGGGCTGGCTGCCCTTTTGGATACGGAGATCATGGAGATCATTGATAAGGTGGTTATTTTTAAAGAACTGCGTGATAAAGAGCTCAAAAAGATCGTTCAGCGCAGTCTGCTTCATCATCTCAAAGAGAGATGGGATATTCAATGGGTGCCGGAGGATAAGCTTCTTCAGTTTTTGGTGGAGCAAGTGAAAGCCAAAAAGGATAAGCTTCGTTCCATGGAGCGTCTTTTCCAGATTCATATCTTTGCTCCTTTGGCGCTGGCTTTAGGGCGCATGGATTTGACAGAAAGAGAAAAAATCGTATTGGGCCACGACGGAAAGGATTTGACTATTCAATGAGGATCTTTGAAAAAACACATCTTACAACTCTTAAGAAATATGCTATCCCGGGCCTTATAGCCATTCTTCTTTTTGCTTTTTTCTTTGAGTGGTTTCGGCCCCTGAAAGTCCCGGGGACCGTTTATCTGGAGATCAAAAGAGGGGATAATCTGTCAACGGTGATCCGTTCGCTTTATCAGCGGGGCATCACTCCAAGCCCCACGTCGTTCAAGCTCTTTTATAAAATATTCAAATGGAAGATCAATGCCGGCGATTATACTCTCAAGGGGTATGTCAGCATTGTCGAATTAGCTCGAATGTTTAAAACAGGTTATAAAAAGGGGATCAAGGTAACGATTCCCGAAGGGTTTCAGTTTGCTCAAATCGCCGGCCTTTTGGAAGAGAAGGGAATTCTTGACGACCGGGATGACATGCTGAGCCTTTACCGTCATCCGGCCCTTTTGGAAGAACTCAAAATCCCGGGGGGGTCTCTGGAAGGCTATTGCTATCCTGATACTTACTATTTTGTGCATGGGGAGAAGGCTCGGGACATTATCCTTTTTCTGAACAGACAGCTGCAAAAAAAAATGAAAGATGCACAACTGGACACAATACTCAAAGACTCTCCCTGGACCCTTCATGAAATGCTGACACTGGCTTCAATTGTCGAGGGAGAAGCGCGTCTGGCAGAAGAGCGCCCGCTGATCGCTCAGGTCTTTATTAAACGGATGGAGATCGGAATGCCACTGGAAAGCTGTGCCACAGTTCTCTTCGCGTTAGGAACGCACAGGAAGAAGCTCTATTTTGAAGATCTTGAAATCAAATCACCCTATAACACATATAAAAATTTCGGCCTTCCGCCTACACCTATTAACAATCCGGGACTTGATTCGATCAGGGCGGTGCTTCAGCCTGCATCGACAGATTATCTTTATTTTGTTTCTAAGAAAGACGGCTCGCATCATTTTTCCAAAACCTATCAGGAACATCTTCAGGCTAAAAGGATGTATTGATGAAAAGAGTGGAATTACTGGCTCCTGCGGGTACTCCGGAAAAGGGAGAGATCGCCGCGGCTTTTGGAGCCGATGCCCTCTATTTCGGTATTGAAGGTTTCAACCTTCGGGCCAGAAGCGGAAATTTTTCATTTTCCGAAGCAGCGGTATTTCTTGACTCTTTGCATTCACGAGGAAAAAAAGGGTATGCGACGTTAAATATTTACCCCAGAGAAGAAGAATGGCCGATGTTGGAAGCATTTATCCGGAAAATGGCTTCTCTTCCACTGGACGGGGTGATCGTCTCGACTCCCGGAGTCCTCTCTCTTGTCCGCCGGTCAGCCCCCCGGCTGCCTCTTCATGTCAGCACACAGGCAAACGTGACAGAAAGCGCCAGCGCACGGGCCTGGAAGGAATGGGGGGCGTCCAGGGTTATTTTAGCGCGAGAGCTGAGTTTGGAAGAGATCAGAGCCGTAACGGCCAATTCAGGCGTTGAAACAGAGGTCTTTATTCACGGCGCGATGTGTATGGCTTATTCGGGGCGCTGCCTGATGAGTAAGTATATGACAGGCCGGGATGCCAATGCAGGTGATTGCGCTCATCCCTGCCGTTGGCGTTGGTATGTGCGTGAAGAGAGTCGTCAGAATGAATTATTCGAGGTGACGGAAGATGAGCGGGGTCTTTATATATTTAATTCTAAAGACCTGATGCTATATGACTATATCAGGGAATTGACCGCTGCCGGTGTTTCCAGCCTGAAGATCGAAGGGCGCATTAAAGGAATCCTCTATGTGGCGACAATCGTACGGGCTTATCGGCTTCTTTTGGATGCGTTTTATCGGGGGGAAACTCCTGATCCTCGTTGGAGAGATTCTCTTTTCGAAGCAAATAACCGAGGGTATCATCCGGGCTTTCTTATTCCGGGAGGGTATGAATCTCAATTGAGTTCTTCCCGGACAACGGCTCCCTACGATCTCTTGGGTTATATCGATAGGGAAGGGTTTTTGGAGGCCAAAGCTCCCGTGGAAATCGGAAAGACCTACGAAGCCCTTCAGCCTCTGGAGCCTGAAACAGTTCCTCTTACAATCAGCTCCCTTTATTCTCCCGAAGGGGAATCTCTTGAAAGGGGGCATCCCGGGAAACGCTATGGAATAAAGGCCTCTCTCTTGTTAAAACCGTTCAGTGTGATCCGTTATCGCCGGATCGGGGAGACGAAATAAAATGGAGAGGCGCACATCAGGGATTTTTGCTCTTCTGCTCCTTTCTATTGCTTATCTGAACTTGATCCTTGACTCCCCGGTCTGGATCATTCTCTTTAGTTTAATTGCTTTGGGGGCACCCCTTATTTCAAAGGAAAACCGCCCTCTTCTTTTGGCTTTGATTTTGAGCCTCCTTTATCTGATCAATATAAACGACATCTACCATAACCGGGATTATAGAGAAAAAAAATTGTTTGATATCCGAAATACTGTCGAGTCGGCCTACAGCCGGTTAAAAATTGACTTTTATGAAAAGCGTTATGAAATTGTGGGCCGTGAGCACAGTCCTGAAAGTGATATCGGGTATACAGAAAGGGATTTGGATTATACGCTTTCCCGATGGAGCGGAAAGGCCCGGTTCAACTCTCCGGAAAAGAGGCCTTTTGCTCCCGAATTAGTAATCAGAGGGAATGAAGCCAGTCTTTGTTTTAGTTTTTATCACGGGAACAGGTTATATGGGCTCAACCATTTTTTGACGAATCTGTATGGGACAGAAGAGACAAAGTCTCATTGGCTCAGGCAGATTCAGGGACGATTTGACACTCCTATCAGCCTCTATTTTACCCCGGGACAATTTTACATCTATAATGAGCCCCTTCTTTTTCAGGATCTTGCAAGAGGAGAATCTCTTTATATCTCCTCGTCCCAAGCCCTTTATTCTAAAATGGAAGATGATATTATTATCAAAATTGAAGACCGTCCGATCTCCAGCTTTTTGAGCGAAACAAAAAAAAGATTTTTTCTGTTCAATATACTATTGGCCCTGTTATTTACCCTGCTCATCTATAAACGGGAAAAGCGGCTGGATATGGCTGCTTTCATCGGTTTTCTTTTTTTTGTGGCCTTTATCCCCCAAGGGACGCTTTACCTCGTCTTGCTTTATATGGCCTGGAAATGCCGGATGCTTTTGTCCCTTCTCCGAGAATCCCTTACGGAGAAGAAAGAGGCGGTCAATATATTTTTGGGACTTGAAGCATTTCTTATCGCCTGGCATCTCTTTTTTTCTCATTCATCGATTTTTGTAAAAATGGCTTTCTGGACGGGCACAATCATTGTCAGTCAGGGCTTTACCCTCATTGCTTTTTTACTTATTTTTTTTATTACAGTTTATATTGTCCGTTTTATCCATCTCCGTTATCGGATTTTGCTTTCCATATCCCTTCTTTTTTTGATCACGACTCTTGAACCGATTCTTCTCGTTTACGCACTGTTTGGGGCTCTTTTTCTTTTTGTCTTTTTTTTAAAAAATATTAAAGCCGCTACATCCTTCTATTTTTTTCTTCTTTTGATCCCGTTTCTACCTATTGCCATCCAATTATCGGCCGGCATCGATGATTCAGTCGCCAGGAGGCAGATGGAAGTCATGGAAGCAGAGCCGGCCCGGGTGATGTTTAACACGGTGGAAATGCTTCGCCGGGATCCTACCTTTTTATGGTCTTTAAAAGAAAATGTGCATTATGACGACGAAAACTTTGCTTTTTTTAAATGGCTTCGCTCTCCTTTGGCGGAACAGCCTTATCATAATTTTATTTATTTTGAGAAAAAAGGGGGAGAGATGTACAGTCATTATGCCTGGGGCTGTGCTGTTCGTCAGCATGATCTTCCTTCGGGCTCTTTTGTTTACCGAGACGGGTTTCATCTTCATAAAGCACCGCTCTATTATGACGACATTTTTGTGGGAAATGTGGTCATTGGGCTGAAAAACGATTATTTTATTCATTTACCCCATTTCCCCCAACTTTTTTTCACCCATTACAGAAAAGGCAAAGAGATCTTCTCAACGTTGATCTATGAACCCCAGATCTATCAAAAGATGCATATGATACGCATCGGGTCATCATCGGATCATTATAGGCTTTATGTTAAAAACCCCTGGATGATCGGATTGAAATATGCATTCTTTGTCTTGATCTCAGAACTGGCTGTACTCCTGATTTTGGGGCTTTTTTCCAAACGCTGGCGTTCTTTAGCTAATGATTTCTTTCGACGGAATATGTTAATGGTCTTCCTTCTTCTTTTGATCCCTTTTTCGGCGAACCTTCTCCTTTATTCCACAGGCGTACTCTCTGATATTTATGAAACGTTAAAGGGAAGACTGCTTGAGGATAAAAAAACACTTTTAGAAATACTACAGGAGATCCCTTCTGAAGAGCTGTTCCGCGAAGAGGGCCGTCGTTCTCTATCGGAAGCTCTTAATCAATCTTTGGCGAACTGGTCGATTTATAACGGCCCTGTCCGTCTTCTTTCCCACGATGAGGACAGTTACCGTGTCAACATGAAGCAGTCCTCTATTCCCCGCCGTGAACTCATGGAGATCTTCGCGAGAAAAGAAATGTGGTCTTCTGATTACTCAAGGTTGGGCTTGCAGCATCGTTTCATGTCTGAACGCTATGGCGGTATTATCTTTGAATTGACTGCAGTCATGGGCAAGCCTTCGTTATGGCAGGTCGTCGACGGATTAGCTGTCTCTCTTTTTGCACAGCTTTTTGCAATCGGCCTGACAATCCTTTTGGTCTATAAAAATGTAGGCCAGATTCTAAAACCATTGTCCAAGATCATTATCGCGACCAAAGAGATCAGCACTGGGAATTTTAATTATCGCGTAGAAACGGATACCCCTGTATCCGAGCTGAAGGTCTTGTTCACCAATTTTAATAATATGGTCAAAAGACTCTCTGTGTTGAAAAACAGCCTTACGGAGAATCAGAACTTTTTAAAGAATATCATCGACTCTCTTCCTGTGGGGGCCGTGACCTATGATGAGAAGGGGCATGTGGCCTTATGTAATAATGAGCTGAAAAAAACAGTTTCGGATATTTCCTATAAAGATGATGTCCGCGAGGCCTTGCATCTTCCTGTTGACTTTTTTAAAGAAAGCCAGGGGGAGCTGCGGGACAAGGGAACTGTTTTCAGGTACAGTATCAGAAAATTCAAATACGGGTATATTCTGCTTATTTCTGATATCACCTCGCTGATTATCAGTGAAAAGTTCGATTTATGGTTTCAACTGACCCAGGAGCTTGCTCATGAGTTGAAAAATCCCCTGATGCCGATCCGTTTTTCTTTGAACCGCCTGGAGAAAATGACGGAAGAGGGGGTAAAGGATTCCGGATTGAAAGAGTCTATGAGGGATCTGTATGCCATTATTCATGAAGAACTGGGAAGTATTCAGAGACTGATTGATAAATTCAAGGCCCAGACCCTGCAGGGGGAAAAAGAGATCAGGCAATTTGATGTAGCCAAAGGGCTTAAAAAAGTTCTTTCTGCCTTTACTTCCTGCTCCATAGAGCTTCATCTTTCAAAGAATCTGCCGAAAATTTATTTTTCCAGTGAGAAATTTGAATTGATTATAAAAAACATCGTTGAAAACAGTTTAGAGGCGGCCTGCGATAAGGCCTCGCTTGAAGTCTCTGCCTACTATGATATCTTTAATGAAGAGTCCGGCGGTAGAATTGAAGAAAAGCATGTGATTATCCACGTAAAGGATTATTCCGGAGGAATGGACAGGGATGTGCTCGACAGGATTTTTGAGCCTTATTTTACTAACAAAAAAAGCGGTAGCGGATTAGGGCTTTATTTGGTTCGAAAATATATGGAGGAGTTTGGAGGACATGTTCACATTGATGTCAGAGAAGAGGAAGGGACAGACATCTATCTTCTTTTTAAGACAGGGAGCGGATAACTATAATGACAGTCTTAGTCGTTGATGATGAGAAAAATATCAGGCGTGTGATGAAGATGATCATCACGGAAATGGGATTTTCGTTTTTAGGAGCCGAAAACCCTGAAGAAGCCGATAAAGTATTAGAAAATAATCCTGTCGATATTCTAGTCCTGGATATTAAAATGCCGAAAATGGACGGAATATCCTACTTAAAGGCTGTCCAGTCGCGGTACCCTGAAATTCCGGTCATCATGCTTTCGGGGCACGGCACGGTATCCGGGGCTGTGGAAACAATGAAAATCGGAGCCGTTGATTTTATTGAAAAAACAGGGGATGAATCACGGATCAGGGAAGTCTTGCAAAAAACAGCAGAGAAGGTCACTTGGGACAGTTCATACAGGGAAGAGGATATTATTTTCCATGATCCCAAAATGAAAAAACTCATGAAAAAAATTAATACCTTCGGGGACAAGAAAATCAATCTTCTCATCACCGGGGAAAACGGTGTGGGCAAAGAAGTCATCGCTGCCACTATTCATAAAAAGCGTGTAGGCCATCATGCGCCGTTTGTGGCCGTTAATTGCGGCGCGCTTCCTGAAGAGCTTTTTGAATCAGAGATGTTCGGGTATGAAAAAGGGGCTTTTACCGGGGCCGACTCTCCCCGTTCAGGGAAAATGGAAGCGGCAGAGGGGGGGACTCTCTTTTTGGATGAGATCGGGGAGCTTTCACTCAAAAATCAGGTCAGCTTGCTGCGTGTCCTGCAGGATAAGCAGGTGACCCGGTTAGGGAGCCATCGCCCTGTCTCCTTAGACTTTAATCTGATATCGGCGACAAACAGGGATTTGACTCTCATGGCTATGAATAAGGCTTTCAGAGAGGACCTTTATTTCCGCATCAATGTCATGGAGATCACGGTTCCTCCTTTAAGGGAGCGCAAAAACGATATTCTTCCTTTGGCCTATCACTTTTTGAAACAGATGAATGCGGAGTATAAGACAGGAAAAAAGCATATTCATCCGGATCTGGAAGTTTTTATGTTAAACTACGCCTGGCCGGGCAATGTCCGGGAGTTAAAGAATTTTATTGAAAGACTGACTGTCTTGACAGAAGGAGAGACCCTTTATTATAACGATTCTTTCCTTCAGACGTCTCGTATGGATCTGAAGGCGTTATTGGATAAGAATGAAAAAGAGATCCTCGCCCGTGTTATCAAGATGACAGGGGGAGACAGAAGTCAGATGGCAAAATTATTAAATATTTCACTGAGAGAATTAAAAGAAAGGTTTTTGCGTCATGCGCTCAAAATGGATTGACCTGATTTTGCTGCTGCTGCTCTTTTTTCACGGAAGCGAGGCGCAATTATTGCTGAAAGCCCCGTTAGGGAGAGCTTCCCTTCGGGGGGATATCTGGGCCGGGTCATACTCCCTTTTGGTGATCCGCGTCGAGTTTGAACAAGATGCAGATCCCCTGACAACAGGTGACGGCCTTTTTGCAATCCGTACGGAAGCGGAATCTTCCGCTCTTTTTGGCCAATATGATTATTACACTCTTTTGGGAATTGTCGGAAAAGAGAGCCTTTTCCGCACGCCTCAGGGGAAGACGGCTTTTCCCTATTACAGCCTGAACGAATATTTCAGAGAGATTTCGGCGGATGCCTTTAGTTTCTCCTCCATCATCCTTTCTGAAACCATCTATGTGACGGTCGGTTCATCCATGGCTGATTTCGGCCGTAATGACAATCAGGAACAGCGGCTATGTGACTTTGTCGACACAGCCCTGTCTCTGGCGGAGATGGACTACGACTATACACAATTTGATTTTATTGCTCTTCTCCATGCCGGAGTCGGCGAAGAGTTTGACCTTAACGGAGACACTCCGAATGATATTCTGACAACCGGGCTCACACGAAAGATGTATCAAGACATCACCGGATCCCCCTTACGCAGCGATGTGGCTAATGGTGTTTTGATTATTCCGGAAACAGCTGATCAGGACAGAACCGATGGCGATATGCCCCTTTGCAGCCTGGGGCCGGTTGCCTTCTCTTTGGGAATCGTCCTGGGAATGCCCACAACCTATGATACGACGCTGAAAAGTTCAGGTGTCGGCATGTGGGATCTCATGAGCTACGGATTCTGGAATTATATGGGATTTTTACCTATGCATCCTTCAGGGTATACAAAAATCAGGATGGGATGGGCCGAACCGCTTCTTTTAAATGAAAGAGGGAGTCATGTTTTTCAGCCCTTTGCCTGTGATGTCAAAGAAAACCTGTGGAACGGTAATCATCTGTACCGGGTCGATGTGAATGAGGATGAATATTTCCTCATCGAATACCGTAATGGCCAGGGTATCGGGAAGCCTTTTCAGGCCTATGAGTATACGGGAAAGGCCGGAGATTATTATATCATGTCTGAAGTAGAAGGCGCTTTTCCGGGAATGCTTATATGGCATGTGAACGAGGCGGTCATTGGGTGTGATCCCCAAAATCTCAACGGAATAAACGGAAAAGGAATTGATCTGGAAGAAGCTGATGGCTTGAATGACCTGGACAGGTTATTGGGGGATACCGGAAGTTTGGGCGACCGTTTTGATTGTTTCAGCAGTAGGACATGGGATCTTTTTTCGGATAATACTCACCCCTCAGCCCGTTGTGACCGGGGGGGAAAAAGCGGAATCGTCCTGAGCGGTATTGAGGCTACAGAGCATTTCGGAGGCCTTGACCTGGAATCAATATGTCCTGATTATTTTCCGCTTATCCGCAAAGGGGCTCTTTTAGCATCAGGCCTCTATTATGCCACGGAAACAGATCTGAGGGCCCATTCAGGGGATCTTCTCTTTTCTATTGAGACGGAAAGCCCTCTTCTGCTGACCGATGATTTTTTAGTCACAGACCTCTCGCTTTACAGCCTTCCTTCGGGAGATAAACTTTTGGAATGGGCTGTATTATGGGGAGATCCGTTAACAGAAGCCCGTGAGGAAAACGGTTACTATTTTTTGAGGACGTCTCAGGGAGTCGCCTTGTGTGATACAGAATGGAATACCCTTTTATCTGATTTTCACTCAAGCTGCTCTTTTTTGGGCTATGCCGGCCCGCATTTCGTCCGTCTCAGCGGCGGGTCTCTTTTTCTGAATGGCTCTTTCGTGACAGCAGATGTCGATGATCTCCGCATACGGGAAACAGACCTCTATCTCAAAAGCGGGTCCAGCCTTTATCATCTTTGCAGTGATGAAGGCCGGATAAGTCCTTTAGGCTCTTTTTCGGAAGCAGTTGAAGACTTTTGGCCTTTAGATTATGATGGTGACGGGGTTACGGAACTGATTGTGCTGACGCCTCAAAGGCTGGCAATCCTGAATCCTACGGGTCCTGAAAAAAGCTTTGCCCTGAAAGGTTTTGACGCTCTCCTCCCCTTTGAGCGGTACAACAGACTCTTTCTTTTTTTAACAGGGCAAAAGACCCTGGTTTTTGATGTTAAAGAAGAGACGGGGGATCCCTTGACGGGAGATTCCTCTGTATGGCTTCCTCCCCGGGACGGTTTTATTTTTTATCGTAGCGGAGAAACTCTTTATGCCCAATCTTTATATGACCGTTTGCTTCGGCAAGGGGTCTATGCAAGCCCCCCGGGGCCCGGCATTGAAACAGATGCGCCTGATAAAAGTGTCTTTGCTTTTCCCAATCCCGTGCGGGGAGAAACTGTCTCTTTGCGTTTTTGGGCTCGTCCGGGAGAGCAGGTAGAGTTCACCTTGTATGATGCTGCAATGACGGAATTGAGGAAAGAACAGGCTCATGCTATCTCAGGTGAAAATAATTTTCTTTTTCCACTGCAAAATATTCCTCAGGGCACTTACCTGATAAAAATAAAAAAGGGAAAACATGTTTCCTATGTCAAGGTGCTGAGATTATGAGAAAAAAACTGATCTTTTCTTTTATTGTCATCAACCTGGCTCTTTTGACGCTTTTTTATCTGGTTTACAGAGCCTATCTGGATACCCATCGATCCAAACTGCAGGAAGATCTGTATGGGTTAGTCAGGTTAACCGAACAGGTGCCTGTCGATCTGCGGCAAAGAGAATTGACTTCTATGGCCGGCGCCCGACTTATTGAGACGCTCTATCTGGTTGATACAGACGAGTTTGTGGGAAGGATGGACTTGTCTGTCAAGGAAGAGATCCGTTTTCTTGAGAAGGGGAAAGAGTTTTTTAAAGGCCGGAAGCTCTATTACTATTATTCCTTGCGCAATGGGCCCAAAACAGTCATTGTCCTTTCCGTCCCTGAGAAGATATGGAGAAGCGGCATCATGCGCATGACGTTGCTACTCTTCTTTTTTGTCATTGTGATGAACCTTTCATTTTTTTATCTGGCACGGGTCTTTCTTATTCAACCCATGGAATACATCGGTATTATCACAGACCGTATCCGTCAGGGAGATTATGAGGCCCGGGTCCGGATCCAGGGAAGCAAAGAAGTGTTGTCTCTGGCAGACAATATTAATGCAATGGCGGAGACGATAAAAAAAGATATCACATTACTGAACCTGGTCATTGAGAACATGAAACTGGGTTTTCTGGTTTTTGACAAAGCCGGAGAGATCACTCTCATCAACAGTGAAGCCCGGGCCGTATTAAAGCTTCAGGAGGGAGATTCGGTTTTCCCTCATTTCCCTTTTCTTCCCCGGGAAACCGATAGCCGAAGGGAAGGTTTTTTTTCCGGGGCCAAGGTCTACACACGCTCAGGGTCACCCCTTTTCGCCGACACAGCCCTCTCCTCTTTTCGGGAAGGGGAAAAATGTTTTTATGCGTTGGCTCTGAAAGAGATCGAAGACCTTTCTCATCATAATAACAGCCGCCTTCTCTCGTTTATGAGAAACCTCACTTTCATGATGGCGCATGAAATCAAAAACCCCCTGAATGTCATTATGATGATCACCCAGTTGGCGGAAAAGAAATACGGTACCGACCCTATGTGGGACGATATACGTCATGAGGAAAAGACCATAACCGGGGTTATCGACACCTTTTCTTCGCTCTTTGATATGGCACCCGGGCCGTTTGACCTGAAGGAGTTTATCGGGAAATGGAGCCTGAAGTGGAGCGCGATTTTTGATGAAAAGGGAATGATTCTTGAGACAAAGGCTGAGGAAGCGGCGGTTATTGATTTTGACAAAGCCCGCCTGGAAATGATTCTGAACAATCTTGTGAAAAATGTTTTAGAGAACGGTAAACCGGGATGCAGAGCGCTTCTTGATCTGGCCGTGAATAATGATAAGATATATATCGGGTTGAAAGATAATACCGGCGGGATTCATCGGGAGACCCTTTTTCGTTTTTTAGAAGGAGGACATTCCACAAAAGATGAATTCCGGGGATGGGGAATGACATTGGTCAGGATGCTTTTGAACCTGGGCGGAGCTGATTTGGAGATCAAAGCTTCTCCCGGGAAAGAGACTGAAGTGAGGATGATCTTTGAAAAGTATGAAAGTACTCATCGTTGAAGACGAAGTGACACAGCTGAAATATATGAAACGTTTTGTCTCTTCTCTGGGATACGAGGTCCTTGAGGCCGATGACGGCGCCAAAGCTCTCCAGGTTTTAGACAGAGAGAGCGGTATTGACGTCCTTATCACCGACTACAGATTGAAAGAGATGAATGGACTTCTTTTGCTTCAACAAGTCAAAAAACGCAAACTTTCCTGCGATGTCATTATTGTGACCGCTTATGCAAATACAGACGACGCTGTTCTGGCTATGAAATTAGGGGCCTATGATTATTTGACCAAACCCCTTAATTTTGATGAGTTGGAACTGGTATTAAAGAAAACAGAACATACCCGCGAACTTCAATCCAGAGTCGAGCAGTATGAGCAAAGCACAGCTCCGGCAAAAAAGATCATCTATAAATCCTCTCTTTTTGAAAAAGCCATGGCCCGTGCCCGAAAAGCCTCTGAAAATGATGTCACCGTCCTTTTGTCCGGGGAGAGCGGGACAGGCAAAGAACTGGTTGCAGAGTATATTCATGAAATGAGCCCCCGGCGCTCTTCGCCTTTTGTCAAGGTCTTTTGCACCGCCATTCCGGAAACCCTCATCGAATCGGAACTCTTCGGCTATAAAAAGGGCTCTTTCACAGGCGCAGACAGCGACAGAAAAGGCAAGCTGGAATATGCCGACCGAAGCACGATCCTTCTGGATGAGATTTCAGAAATCCCCCTTCATATCCAATCCAAACTTTTGCGTGTTCTTCAGGAGAAGGAAATACAGCGTGTGGGAGAAGTCACACCGCGGATTCTGGATATCAAGATCATTGCCACAACCAATAAAGATCTGGGCCAAAGCGTAAAAGAGGGCTTGTTCCGTGAGGATCTTTATTACAGATTGAAAGTCTTTCCTATCGAATTGCCCCCTTTAAGAGAGCGCCCCGAGGACATCGGCCCGCTGATCACCTATTTTTTAGAGTTTTACAACAGAAAGTACGGAAAAAATATTTCTTTGAGTGAAAAAGAGGCCAATCAACTGAAGCGCCATTATTGGCCGGGGAATGTCCGTGAGCTGGAAAACCTCATCATCAACCTCATTGTCAGTGAAGAGCGATATTTATTGAAAAATCCCCAAAATTGGAATATAATCAATAATGAAGAAGGGATAAAAACATTACAGGAAGTAGAATGCGAGCATATAAAGAGTGTTTTGGAGAAATGCGGCGGAAATCTTTCGAAATCCGCCGGCTTATTGGGAATTCATCGTAATACATTGATGAAAAAGGCAAAGGAGTTGGATATTGACCTTGACTTTTACAGGCAAAACGATAAACTATTATAGAAACTAGGAGGAAACATGAAAAAATTGATTGGATTGGATATCGGCTCCTACAGTGTGAAGGCCGTAGACATCAAGGTTTCATCCAAAGACATCGAAGTAAAAAATTTCGGTTATGACCTTCTTTCCCGCGAGAGTATCGTGGAGGGAGAGATCATGGATACCAATCTTGTGGAGGAAGTGATCCGAACTGTCTTCACAAACCGGAAAATCAAAAACAAAAATTTATCAATATCTATTTCCGGAAGAAACCTGATTTTAAAAGCTGTGACAATTGATGCCGTGGGGGAAGAAAAAGTAAGGAATACATTAGAATACGAATTTCCCAATCATATTCCTTATGAAAGGGAGGACATTTTTTACGATTTTTCTATTGTTTCTGAAGAAGGCGGACGCTCTGACGTTTTAATCGCTGCTGCCAAAAAAGAAGTGGTGAACAGCCGCGTTAATCTGCTGAAAAGCCTGGGACTTGTCCCTTTGGCCGTGGATACGGCTGCCATGGCTATTCAGAACGCCTATCAGGCCATTCACGGGCCATTATCAGGAACTGTTTTCATTGCGGATATCGGGGCGGAAAAGACGAGTTTCAGCATTGTCGTTAACGGGGTTCCTAAATTTGTCCGTGAGATCCCCGTGGGAGGCAATCATTATACCGATGTCATCGCCAAGGAACTGGGTGTCAATTACGAAGTCGCTGAGCGGATAAAATTGGGAGAAGAGAAAAGCGCTTCAGATCTGGAAGAGCTTTTTGACGCTACAAATCAGAATTTAAGCAATCAGATGAAGCGTTCCCTGGAATATATTAAGGGGACTGCCCCGTTGATGATCAACAAAGGGATATTGACAGGGGGAGGATCGTTGACTCCGGGCCTGATGGATTTTTTAAAGAATGAAATGGATGCCTCGGATATTGAAGTTTTCAACCCGGTAGAGTTTGTGAAAGCTCCTGCGGAACTTTTGCCTCAGCTCCAGAAAGTTGGGCCGGCCCTTTCGGTCTGTATCGGATTGGCCATGAGGAAGGTGAGATGATATGTTAGAGATAAATCTTATTCCCAAAGAAGAGCGGCGGGGAAGGCGGAATATTCCTATAGGCGCTTTTTCTGTTATTTTGGCTTTTGCCGGGGTAATCATTATTCTGATTCTATTTTACCTCAATAATCTGCGTGTGATCAGCAAGCTGAATAAAGATTTTACGGAAGTCAGTAATGAAAAGAAGAGATATGTGAAGTTCGATCAGGAGTACAAGACTCTGAGTAATCAGCTCAAGGATATTGACAAAAAATTTCAACTTCTCAGCAAACTGGATAAAGGACGCACCTTCGCTCCGAAACTTTTGGAGGATATTCTTATCCGTATCCCTGACAGTACCTGGCTGACCTCGTTGGACTTGAACCGCAATAATTTAAAAGTCAACGGCGTCGGGATGAATAATTATCTTGTATCGGATTTTGCCGAAAGCCTGGAGAGATCGGAATTCTTTAATACTGTGGAAATAGGTGAAGTAAAAGAGCAAAATCAAAAAGTTGGAGATCAGGATGTTTTGACGTCAGCCTTTGATATGAGTTGCGTCATCAAGCCTGATTTCAGGTAGGAGGGGACATGGCTGAAGGATTTAATTTAAACGATCCGAAATATCAGAAGATTCTCTTCGGTATCCTTATCGGAGTGGCTCTTTTGGTGCTCTTTTACCTGAATGTTATCGGCCCTCAGCGGGAAGAAATCGGCGAATTGAAACAGAAGATCGAAAAAGAAGAGAACGAAGTCAAACGGCTGATCGCTCTCAGTAAAAAAATCCCTGAGCTGAAGCAGGAACTGGAAGATAAAAGAGAAGAGATCGTCAGGATCTCAAAGTCACTGCCGACCAAACAGGAGATCCCCGCCCTTTTGCGCCAGATTACTGATGCTTCGCAACAAGCCGGTGTAACCCTGACCTATTTTAATCCCGGGAAACTAATACCCAAAGAAGATTATTTGGAATTTAAGGTGGATATTCAGCTTCAGGGGACTTACCATAAAGTCGGACGATTTCTTTCACAATTAAGCCGTTTGTCCCGTATAATCAATGTAGGAAACCTGAGCATAAGCAAGTTGACGGTTTCCGATGACCATACCATCGGGGTCAAGCTCGACCTTGTTGCCTATGTCTATCAGGCTCAGGCCGATGAAACGAAGAAAGGAAAATAAGGAGAACCTATGAAAAAAATACTTTTAGCCATCCTTATTCTCGGACTTCTTACCGCCTGCGGAAACGGTGGAATAGGCGAATTTTTCAGCGGCCTTTTCTCCTCCTCTGATGATAACAAATCTGCAGAGCGCCCCCCTGCACAGGTGGTGAAACCTGCTGATAACGGAGAGGCTCCTGAGATGAAAGAGACCAAAACATTAAACGCAAAACCAGCGCAAACGGCTTCTGCCGAAAGTGCTGCAGCCGCTCCGGATAAGGCTGCAGCACAGACATCACCTGAGAAAACGCAGAAGACGGCTTCTGAGACAAGCTCTACCCAAAAGAAAACAGCGGCTGCATCACCCGCTCCTGAAAAGAAACCGGAAAGTGAGAAAACAGAGGCTGTCCAGGCCTATCAATATAAGGATCACGGGAAAAAGGACCCGTTTCTTTTACCTGCCGATACCGTGAAAGATAAATCCGGAAAACTGACTTCAGGCCTTGCCGGATCACAGGAGGGAGAAGTCGATTTTTCAAAGTTTACCTTTAAAGCAACGATCAAGTACGGAGTCGAGAGTGTCGCTGTTCTAGAAGATTCCGGTGGTAAGGGGATCATCCTCAGAGTCGGGGAAGTCTTCGGCGGGGCTAAAGTGATTTCCATTACAAGTGAAAAAATCGTATTAAGAAGATTGACTTTAAAAAGCGAAGACCAATCCAGAGAGATTGTTCTTCAGCGGGTTAAGCCCGAAGGAGGGAACCAATGAAACGGTGGATGATTCTCTTAATTCTCCTATGTGCGGGAAGTGTATTATACGGGACGACATTGAAAAATGTGAGTTATGAAAAAATAAACGGAGGACTTGACGTCAAATTAGAATTTGAGGGCCAGATCAAGTATGAGATCTTTAAGCTGGAAAAACCTCTGCGATTGGTCATCAACCTCCCGTCCACACTCAGCTCCAAAAAGGTCGGAAGCATTCCCGTGGATGTCGCCGGAGTCGATGAGGTCCGGTTCTCACAGTTCAACAAGGATATGAGCCGGGTCGTCGTACAGCTTAAAGAATGGTATCCCTATTTCCCGGAAAGGAAAGACAATACCCTTATTTTGCATTTTACTATCGCCGATGTTCAGGCTCTGACTGAAACGACGGCTCTGAATGCGGCTATGCCGGCCGGGTCCAATGAATTGAAAAAAATCGACTTGGCGAAGGCAGAAAGCGGGATGTCTGTGATCTTTGATTTAACAGAAGGCTATAATTATACTGTGAAAGAATCGAAAAAGGAGATCTCAATCGACTTGTTCGGAACGGATAATAAGTCAGGGAAAGAGCGCATCGACGGTGACGGGATCCTTGTCGACCATATTCAGCTGACTCCGGTCAATGAGAAAGACCTGAATGTCACAGTGGCATTGAAAGACGAGATCCCTTATGAAGTGGATAAAAAAAGAGACAAGCTGATTTTAAAGCTCCGTAAAGCCGACGAGATAAGAAGAATGAAAATCGCTGAGATCGAAAGCCAGACGAAAAACGAAAAGGTCTATATCCGATTTAAAAATGAAGGATGGATCCGTTATTCTGAAGAACAGCTGCCCAAGGAAGAGAAGATCAGGTTGGTTTTTGAAAACGCCTATATTGATCAGAATATAAGAACGGTTCCCGTACGTAAAGGCGCCGTTGTGGAAGTCAACAACCGGACAGCCGGGAATAATGTGATTTCAGACATTCTTTTAAATGATAATATCTCTTATCGTATCTACCGGGACACCGATGATATCGTCATGGAGATTGAAAACCTGATGAAAGAAGAGGCTTTGGCATCCGCCGGGCCGGTGAGACGCAATGAAGGGGTTATCAAGGAGATCTCTGTCCATAAGGGTGATATCACCCTGTTGTTGACCGCTTTGGCCCAGGAAACCGGGTATAACATTGTCATGTCCAAAAGCGTACAGGGGGAAGTGACCATTGATCTGCACAATGTCCCCTGGGAAGAGGCTCTTTCGACGATTCTCCAAAGCAACGGTTATACCTATCGTATCAAAGGGAATATTATCAGGGTAGCCACTCCCAATGAGTTCAAACAGGAGATCGACGCGGAAAAGAAGAAAAACGAACTTCAGGATATGGGGCCCGTTGAGACCAGGATCGTTCCGATCTCTTATTCCTCGGCCGGCGACTTGGAAAAGATCGTCAAAAGTGTTTTGACGTCTTCGGCTTCAACCATGGTGGACGGCAGAACCAATACTTTGATCATGACCGATGTGACGCCTCGCCTGGAAGAGGCCATGGAATTGATCAAACATCTGGATAAGCCCACAGCCCAGGTCATGATCGAATCCAAATTTATCCGTGTGAGCACAGAAGTCCTGGGGAGCTTAGGAATCAATTGGCAGTTAGCTGATAATACCGCCTTTTTTACAGGGGATGATGCCACTTTGATCGCTTCAGGCGGAGGTGTCAGTTTTGAGAAAGGGTCAAGCCAAAACACCGGACAAATCGTGACATCCCTTTTAGACACCTTTGATCTCAGTATGAAGCTGAATATGCTGGTTTCGGAAAATAAAGCGGAGATCCTGGCCAGCCCCAAAGTGACTGTTTTGAATAATGAGACCGCAAGCTTTATTTCCGGTAAAAAAATACCGATCAATATGACAGATGAAAGCGGCAATACGGTAAGCCAGCTGCAGGAAGTGGGAATCAAGCTGGATGTGAAACCTACGATCAACGCATCCAACGAAGTCCTCATCGAAGTCATGCCCGAAGTGAGTGATTTGGTTCCTCCCGCCGATGGAGCGGATTTGATTATCTCGACTAATTCAGCTAAGACAAAGCTTCTTGTGGGAGACGGCAAAACCGCTGTTATCGGCGGATTGGTCAGGCGTGACAGTTCTGACGGCACAAGCGGTGTTCCGATCTTAAAGGATATTCCCATTATCGGTTTGCTTTTTAAGAACAGAACTAAAAGAAACGCTTCTGAAGAGATCCTTATCTTTGTGACGCCCCATATTATTCTTCCTTCGGAATTTTAATATGGCCGGCAAAAGAATGGGGGCGCCTTTACAGGCGCCCCTTTTTTTTGAAATATTAAAGCCGTTGTTTATTTCCCTTAAATTATTTTATCTGGCCCTGCTCATGGGGATCCCCTTTGTAACGGGATCGGTTTATGTTCAGCACCCTTTGGCTCCTTATGCCCTTCTTCTTGCCGGTTTACTGATTCTTCTCGGTTTTCTTTATCAAAAGAGATTGCCTTTTCCTGCGGCGGCGGCTTTTCTTTTTCTCTTTGTTGCGGCTCTTTTATCTCCTGAAAAAACGCTTTCTTTTGAGTACTTAGCCGCTTTTTTCCTTTCTTTTACGGCGCTTCTCGTATTTGATCCGGCGGATGAAAAGTTATTGACGCCCTTTTTGGCGTTCTATTCTCTGACTATGGCGTGTTATGTGGCTTTTCAGTATTATGTTGTCTACCCCTCTCTTTTAGCACAAGTCACGGATCCGGCTCAGCGGGCCATTCTCAGGGGGATGCGTTTTTTCGGAACGTTTGCTTTGCCGAATATTTACTCATTTTTCTTAATGGCCGTTGTCCTTCTTATGTTTATGCGCCTTTTGAAAGAAAAGAAAAGCCTTTATTGGATTCCCTTTCTTGTCAATGGGACGATGCTGCTTTTGACCCGCTCTTTTATTGCCGCCGTCTTGACATTTCTTATGATTGTTATTCTTGCGTTGAAAAAGAATAAAATATTGGGGTGGGGCATAGCCGGTGCCGGGCTCTCTCTTGGGGGACTTTTTTTTCTTTTGACAAGAGGCACGGAAAGTTTGGGACAATCCCTTTTTTTCCGATATGCGAATTATGTATCGGCATTGCGCATTTTCAGGGATTACCCCCTTGCAGGGACAGGGTTGAATCATTTTGACCTCTACTACCCTCTGTACAGGCTGGAGGGGGCTAATTATGTCCATAATGCCCATGCGCTGCCTTTTCAGATGATGGCTGATCTGGGCGGCATCGGAATTGCCGTTCTTCTTCTTTTGGGCCTTTTTCTGTGGTCATTGAGAAAATCGCCATTTTTCCCCCTTCTTATGGCCCTGATGCTTCATTTTGTCTTTGACTTGACCTTTTATATTCCTTCCGTGGCGGCTTTGTTTTGGGCTTATGCCGGCATAGCTCAGAAAAAAAGAGAATACACAAGGAAAAAGGGATTATCATTGCCGGCGTTAGCGTCCCTTTTTCTGCTCTGTGCCGCTTTTATTCCTTCTTTTCGCTATTACACTGTAAATCCGCCCCATCCTGTTCGGCGCATGGAGAAAGAGGCGCGTTTACACAGGGAAAGGGGAGCCCTTTATTCCCATTTTATCACCATGTACAAGCTCAATCAATTTGTTGATGCCAAAGAAAAACCCCAAATAAGGGAGCAATATGAAGAGTATAAGAAGATTTGGAACCAGTGACATCATCATCCCGCTTGTGATCTTTGTCTCTTCTTTTTTGAACGGCGGAGAGCATTATGCCGTGAAGTATCTTTTGCCCCTTATGGGGATCATCTTTATCCTTAAAGAGAAAAAATTCGTACTTCAACGTTCTCATTTTGTGTTTATTTTCTTTTTGTTTTTTTCTTTTGTCTTTACAGTTTTGACGGGAATGGCCAACACAGATACGGTTAATTTTCTCCTTTGGGGCCTTTTTCTCGCTTACGTGACGACAAAAGCCCCCTCTAAAGCTTTTTTAACACAGGGGCTTATCGTGACATCATTGCTTCATACCGGGATTCTCATTTTCCAATGGATTGAAAGGGGTGCATTGCGTCAGCCTTCGACATTCGTGAATGCGAATTGGGCTGCGGTTTGGATCGCAGCGGGGTTGTATGCCGCTCTTTTCATGTGGGATGCCTCGGGGCCCCGCTTGAGAGGGACTGTCTCTTTTCTTTTGGCGGCAGGATTCTTTATTACTCTTTCACGAACCGGCTTTCTTCTCCTTTTTATGATGTCCTTGATCATGGCCAGGCGGCTGGGTAAAAGGGGGCGTAAGGCTGTCCTTCTTTTGTTGCTGTTTGCTGTTCTCCTTTTTGCGCTGCGTTTTTCCCGGGATGTGAAAGATCCTGTGGCCTTTTCAAGGGGGAAGATCTATGATGCTGCGGGCAAAATGTTTCTTCAAAGGCCTGTATTGGGGTATGGGGCTGCCGTCGTTGATGACCGGCTTCCGCATTATTTTTCCGGTGAGGAGCGGACTTACTCCCGTTATTCTCTTTTTCCGCGAATGGCGCATTCGGTTTATCTGGAAAGCCTTCTCTCTTTCGGCCTTTTCGGGACCTTGATATTGGGGTATGCGATCTACGGGTTTTACAAACGATCAGGTTACCGGGCCCTTTTTCTTCTGCTTCTCTTTGCGGGAATCTTTAATAACATAGAAAAATCATTTTCACTGCTTCTTTTGGGCGCTCTTTTTTTAACAGTTCCGACAACCTTCAAAAGGGAAGAAAAAGAGTCTTATGCTTTTGCTGTGACTTGGAAGAAAGGTTTTCTGCCGGTTTTTCTTATCAGCTATTATTTTATGTTGACACTTTTGAGCCATTTCTTTTTTCTTGCCGGAGAGAAGGCGATGACGGAACGAAGGCTTATGGACTCTTTCCGTTATTATTACCGCTCTTACCGGATCCTTCCGTTGAACCCCCTTGCTGCTGAAGGGGCTGTCCGCTCATTACTGGTCATCGACCAGATCCAATGGGATGTCAAATTGGCTCTTTGTGAAGAGATCCTTTCATCATCAGCCGCTTTGAATCGGCAGAACCCAAAGATCTTTTGGTCACAGGGAGTCTATTATCAGGCCCTTCTTCATTCCACGGGGTTGACACCTTTGAAACCGGAAGCTCATGCCCGGGCCATGCAGTCTGTCGAGCAAGCGCTGGCTCTGCATGGGAATAATCCGCGGTACATGTTTTTGAAAATGGCTTTGTTGGCTTATACAACAGAAGAAGAGGCCTTTGAAAAAACATTTTATGACCTGATCTCCCTTGAACCCTATTATCGTAACGCCTATGAACTGATGATGCAAAGGACCTCAAATGAGGAGTTGAAAAATTTTTGCACTCAAAGAATTGAAGTAATCAATAACATTCCCCACTCGGAGCCTTTAAACACATATGAAAAAAACATTTTGGGATTTAACGGCAGTCTTGACTGATAATATCAAGAACGGCCTTTCCCTGGCTGATGTCGGCAACTGTCCCGGAAAACCCGGAGTATTCCTCTTTGGGGATCCAGAGCGTGAGTGAGACAGATTGGGAGAAGGTATGCTCTTCGATGATACGTTGTGTCTCGGACAGATAGCGTTCCAGGGCATCATGGGAAGAATAGGGGATATTGATGCGGCACAAAAACATTTCTTTCAGAATATGGGATCCTGCACGATCCAGGGCTGCAGCAGCTGCTTCCGTGTAGGCGCGCACCAGTCCGCCTGCGCCTAATTTGATGCCGCCAAAGTAGCGCGTAACAACGACAAGGGTTCGGGTTAATCCTTTTTTTCGTATGACATCAAGAATGGGAAGGCCGGCTGTTCCCCGGGGTTCTCCGTCATCATGATAGCGGGCCTGTTCCCCGGAAAGGCCCAGGACATATCCCCAGCAATAGTGATTCGCCCCTTCTTCCCTTTTTTTGATCTCTTTTAACATCGTTTGGGCCTCTTCTTCGGAGGAGCAGGGAAGGGCTTCTCCGATAAAGCGTGATTTTTTAATAATGCATTGGGCTTGTGCCGGCCGGGACAGGGTCAAAATCTCCATGAAGGTTATCTTAAAGGCTCAGCTTTCTCTGTCAAGATACTTTTCTTTATTGAGATAAAAGTGCTTTATGGTATGATAAGGCAAAAGGGGGAGATGTGTACCTGATCACCGGCGGTTGCGGTTTTATCGGATCTCATATTGCAGAAGCCCTGCTTTCACAAGGGAGCCGGGTCAGGATTTTGGATAATCTCTCCACAGGGCGCAGGGAAAATATTGCTTCATTCAATCGCTCAGTGGAACTGATCATCGGAGATATCAGGGATGAAGATTGCGTTGAGCGGGCGATGGAAGGCGTCCGGGGAGTCTTTCATCAGGCTGCTTTGGTCTCGGTCACTCAATCTGTGCAAAATCCACAGCTTAATCATGATATTAATATTCAAGGGACTTTTAACATTTTGGAAAAGGCCCGCCGGGCAAAAGTCAAACGGATCGTCATGGCTTCATCAGCGGCCGTGTATGGGAATGATTCTGAATTGCCAAAAAAAGAAGAAAGCCTTCTTTCTCCTGTATCGCCGTACGGGACAGCGAAAATGATCGGTGAACTTTACGGCTCCCTCTATATGTCCCTTTACGGGGTGGAGTCTGTGGCTTTGCGTTACTTTAATGTCTACGGAGAACGGCAGGATCCGTCATCGCCCTATTCGGGAGTGCTTTCGCTCTTTAAAAAGGCTTTTCAGGACAAAGAACCCCGGATCACAATTTTCGGAGATGGAGAACAGACCCGCGATTTTATTTATGTCAAAGATGTAGCCCGAGCTAATCTGATGGCGATGGACTCCCCGGTTATGGCCGGAGAGGCTTTTAATGTGGGAACCGGGGAGCGGGTTTCTCTTCTTCATGTCTTGATGGCCTTTGAGAAAATCACAGGGAAACGCTGCCGAAAAGATTTCAAAAAAGGGCGTCCCGGAGACATCCGCCACTCACAAGCCGATATTGAAAAATTGAAGACGCGGGGGTTTCAGCTTGCCTATTCTCTTGAAGAGGGTTTAATAAATTATCTGGCAGAAAAGGAGTTTTATGGATAATATCATCAGTAAACGGATGAAAGAATCTTTAGAAATGATACAAAAAATGCGTGAGGCTGATTTCACAGGCTGTCTTCAAGCTGCCGCACAAAGTCTGCTTCAGACCTATCGAAAGGGAAAACGGGTCTTGCTGGCCGGTAACGGAGGAAGTGCCGCTGATGCCCAGCATTTGGCGGCAGAGCTTGTTGCACGTTTTTTCAGAGAAAGAAAAGGGCTGCCCGCTGAAGCGTTGAATGTCAACACATCGGTGATCACCGCTGTGGGTAATGATTATGACTTTAATCGGATCTTTTCCAGGCAAATCGAAGCGAACGGTTCATCCGGAGACCTCTTTATCGCTCTTTCCACAAGCGGGAATTCTCCGAATATTATTGAAGCGATTACAGTTGCCCGACAAAAAGGGATGACTGTTTTAGGGTTTACAGGAGGCGACGGAGGGAAGATGAAAACATTATGCGATGTTTCCTTGATCATTCCATCTGACATCACACCCCATATTCAGGAAGGCCATATTATCTGCGGGCATATTCTTTGTGAAATTGCCGAAACGCTTTTGGCTGATGAAGGAGTCATTTGAAGGTTTCTCGCAATGGCTGTTGAACCTTTTTCTTACCCATGATAAAATCGGGTATGGATATTTATCCTTTTGATTTGATTATTATTTCGGGGCCTACCGGTGTGGGGAAGAGTGAGATCTGTGAGATATTGGCTGAGCAATGGAAAGCCGAGATCATCTCCGCAGATTCACAGGCCGTATACCGGGGACTGGATATCGGAACAGCAAAACCGCGTACAGGAGTTATCCCGTACCATTGTATCGACCTGGCCGATCCGAGAGAGCAGTTTGATGTGGCCCGGTTTGTCGCATGTGCAGATAAAGCGGTGGAAGAGATCAAAAACAGAAAACGACCGGCGATCATGGCCGGGGGGACGCCCCTTTACATCCATCGTTTCCTTTACGGTTTAAGCCCTTTACCGGGGTGTCATCGCGCTGTCAGAGAAGAGTTGGAAACACGGCTTCAAAAAGAGGGAGCCGCTGCTTTGTTCAATGAGTTGAAAAAATGCGATCCTCTTACAGCATCGAAGATCCATCCCCATGACCATATGCGTATTATCAGAGCCATGGAAGTGTATCAGGTCTCAGGGAAACCCCTTTCGCATTGGAGGGAACGAGAAAAAAAGGAACAAAGATACCGGGTGCTTTACTTTATTTTGAATCGTCCCCGCTCCGTTCTTTATCAGCGTATCAATCAGAGGGTCGACATGATGATGGCCCGGGGTTGGACGGAAGAGGTCAGGGAGCTTTTACTTCAGGGAATTCCGACAGACGCCCCGGCACTGCGGGCTGTGGGATACAAAGAAATCCTTTCCTATGTGTCAGGGGAGATGACTTTGGATGAAACAGCTGATGCGATAAAAAAGAAAACACGTCATTTTGCCCGGCGTCAGCTGATATGGTTTCGTAAGGAACAAGAAACGATATGGATCGATGCAGAGGAAGATGGAGAAACAGTCTGCAAAACAATTATAAATTATATCAAGGAGGGTAAAGATGATCGTCAAAGAGAGTGAGTTGAAAAACGTTAAAAAGATTTCCAGAGGTAAGGTCAGGGATATTTATGATTTAGGAGAAAAACTCCTTATTGTCACTACAGACAGAATGTCTGCTTTTGACCATATCCTTCCGGAGCCTATACCCCATAAAGGGATGGTTTTGAACCACCTTTCTCTTTTTTGGTTTGACATGATGAAAGACCTGATACCCCATCATGTGGCTGAAACGGACCTCTCCCGATATCCTGAAGAGATCCGCAATGAAGAAAATACACTTTATGGCAGGAGCATGATCGTTCATAAAGCTGAACCCATAAAGGTAGAATGCATTGTACGGGGCTATATAACCGGCTCAGGCTGGTCCAGTTATCGTAAAAGCGGGGAGATCTGCGGTATTGCTCTTCCCGAAGGGCTTCGGGAAAGTCAAAAGTTAGAGGAGCCTCTTTTTACGCCGACGACTAAGGCTGATGAAGGGCATGACGAAAATATCACTTTTGAAGAGATGAAAAACCTGATCGGCAGTTCAACGGCGGATAAGCTGAAGGAAATTTCGCTTTCGATCTATCTTCGGGCCAGGGAATATGCAGCCCGGCGCGGTATTATCATCGCCGATACAAAGATGGAATTCGGCATTTACAGGGGAGAAATCATCATTATAGATGAATTGCTTACGCCTGATTCCTCCCGTTTTTGGCCGGCGGACCGGTATGAGACAGGCCGCTCCCAGGAGAGTTTTGACAAACAGTATTTGAGGGATTGGCTCACTTCGTCCGGTTGGGACAAAGAATCTGCTCCTCCTCATTTACCGGAGGATGTCATCGAAAAAACACGAAGTAAATATTTAGAAGCCTACAGACTTATCACCGGAGAGGATCTGACAAGCGTGCTGAAGATGGAATAGGAGGGGGGAGCTTTTATTTCCCTTGTCAACGCTTCCGTCTCTTGGTATAATAGTGAACTATGAAATGGATATTCATCTTTTTGATATGTTTCACCTTCTCTTCAGGATGTACGTCATCCCGGAAAGCTCTCTTGTATAACGAGTATGCCTTCTATCTGGTTAAAACGGAGCATTATAAAGAAGCTCTTTTTTACCTCTTAAAAGCGGATGCGAAAGAAGAAGATTACCGGATCAAAAATAATATTGCCTTATGCTATGAAGCTTTGGGCGATCACGAGAAGGCGGATGCCTATTACCGTGAAGGAATGGGGCTCAAGAAGACAAAAACCCTGAAGGATAATTATGAGAAGTTTAAACAGGATCATCCTTAGTCTGGCCGTTATCGGATTGCTGTCGTCCTGTTTTTCTTTGAGGGATGAGACGATTCGGGTGAAAGCCAGGCGCGAGCCTATGGCCGATCTCTCAAGAAAAACGGTCGTTGTTTTGCCCCCCATTGTCTATAGTCGGGATTTGCAGCTGAACAGGGATCTGGGGCAGTATCTTGTGGGCCTTTTAAATGAGAATGCTTTTAATGCTGAAATGACAATTCCTACGGGGGTGTCTGATTCCCTGTTAATGAAGGCCTCGCAACGCTTTCTTCAAGGGGAGGAGCCGGATACAGGGCTTCTACACAACATGTTAGCCCACTATATCCTTTCTGTTAAGCTGGACCTGCTTTATGACTATTTTTCTGCATATTCCGGAGATGACGGACTCAGTCCTGCATATTCTGTTGAGCATGGAGGGGCTCCCGGCCTGTTTGAACAGCACTCGCATTGGAAAGAACGCTCGTTTCAAGATATTGTTTTTCGGATGAAAGCCCGTTTCCTTCTGTATGATATTGAAAAGGGAAAAGTGGTCATCGATAAGACAGAAGAGTATCAGGTGATCCTGGAAGATTTCAGGCAGAAGAGCACTTCTTCGGTCTCCGCTGAAGGAGACCGGGCCTATATTGTCATGACACAAAGCGCCTCAGAAGATTTTCTCTCCTGGTGCCGTGAGCGGGATGTCCTTTTGGAGAGGACTTATCTCAGATGAAACCTCTTCTTTCTTTCCTTTTTCTCTTGCTCTTTCTTGTTGGTCCCGTAAACGGACAGTTCGGACGCAACAAGATCCGGGAACGTGATTTCCAATGGAAGACATGGGAAACGATTCATTTTATTATTCACTATTATGAAGAGACTGCTCACATTATCCCTGAAATCGAACGCATCCTTGAAAAGACTCATGATGAGTATCGGGACCGGATGGAGATCGAACTGAAGAATAAAGTCCCCGTGATCGTCTACTATCACTCTAAAGATTTTTCTCAGACGAATATTACGGATGCTCCGCTCAGTGAGGGAGTCGGAGGCTTTACTGAATTATCCAAGCGTCGCCTGGTCCTCCCCTACAACGGGGATATTTACGATTTCAAAAGGATTCTGCAGCATGAACTTGTCCATGTCTTTCAGTATGAATATATTGTTCCTTCGGATATGCCGCTCTCTTCGCTTTATTATAATCTGGCCTTCCCGCCTCTTTGGGTCATGGAAGGGATGGCCGAATATTTCAGCGATGACTGGCAGCCCGAAGGCCGGATGATGCTCAGAGAAAATATCTTGTCGGGTGAACTCCTGGAAATTCCCCTCCTCAGCAATGAAACCTTTCACTATTACGGGTATTATGCGTATAAACTGGCCCAATCGTTTACGGAATTTTTGTGTCAGCGATATGGAGAAAAAAAATTCGTCCGTTATTTTAAAAGTCTTTCAAGGAAGATCTCTATACGCCCGGAGGAAGCTTTTGAGGCCCAATACGGAATGTCCATGAAAAGAGCTGTAGAATTATGGCATCATGAGCTTAAGCAGTTTTATTGGCAGGATGGATTGGAAAAGAAAAACCCTTATGATGTCTATCATCTCACAGAGATAAAAAATTCATTTGGAGGAGGAGAGGGGCGCATTCTTCTCTATGCCCCTAAGCTCTCTCCAGCAGGGGATGTCATGGCGGTTTATTCCAATATCGGCGGAGAAGGGAATATTGTTTTAGCCGGTGCCGAAAACGGCCGCTTTATCATGAATGTGACACAGGGATATGCAGACCGCCTTTATGATTATCTACAGATCAGGCCTGCGAACCTGCATTGGTCCCGTGACGGGGAGAAGCTTTATTTTGCCGCCCGCAAAGTCAATTCTGATGTCCTTGTCGAAAAAAACATCATTACAGGGAAGGTCCGGATCGTTAAAATACCCGAATTGGCGGTGATCCACGGATTGACCCAATGTTCTGACAGCGGGGCTCTTCTTCTTTTGGGACAAAAACGTAATAGTAATGTCATTGTCTTCTACCAGCCTTCTACCGGGCATTCCCGCATTTTGGACTCCTCTTTTTACTATCGCAAAAGCATTACGGCCACGGAGTTGGGAAAAGCGGCCTTTGTCCAACGGGATGCGTATGGTGACAGCATCTATGAATATGACCTGAAAAAGGGGACGAAAAAAGTTCTTTACCAGACGGAGAATATCAATTCAATGGCTTATTATGATGGATGTCTCTATTTCGACAGGAATTTTTCACATGCTCTATATCTCTGCAAGCTGGATCTGGAAAGCGGGGCGGTTTACCAGATAACCGAAACCCTGAATTCCACTATCAACCCGGATGTCTCAGCGGAAAAGATTATTTTTAATATTTACAAAAATGACCGCTACGAGGTCGCTCTTCTTGACAGAGATGATACTACGGAGACCCTTCTTGTCGAGATGGATATTCCCGAGAGTTTTGAACCCGTGATGATCTCTGAAGAAGATACGGCGGCGGTCATTGAGGGCGGGAAACCCTATCGCCCGAAACTAAAGGCCGATTTTGTTACCGGACAGATGGAGTATTTCAGCAGCGGGTATTTTCGCACTTATGCCACATTGACGGGTATGGATATAATGGGAGATTACCGCTTTCAAGTTCATCTTGATATGACAAGGATTGAAAGCTTTGATGATATTAACGGCCAAATCGCTTTCAATTATCTCAAAAAGCGATACTCTTTAGGGGTCTTTTTCTATTTGTGGAAAGATTACTATTTCAGCGACTTCTCCCTTTTATATGATTACAGTGAGCATTATATTGGCGGGGCAGCGAGTGTTTCTTACCCTCTTTCACAGAAAGACCGTGTTGAAGGCGCGGTTCATGTCTATCGAAAGACTTTAAAGTTTATGCATATTCCTATTACAAATTCGGCTATGGCCTACACGACACAACTTGCCTATGTCCGGGATTCGTCCCGGTCATGGGGTTATTACCATCCGTTATCGGGGTATCGATTCAGGTTTTCATATGAACAAAGCTACCCGTTGGGGGAATCCTTGAATTATGGAATGGCCTTAGGAGATTTTCGAAGCTATTTAAGGATTTCAAGAAGGATCTCTCTGGCTCAGCGGGTGATCTACGGGGAGTCCTGGGGGGGGAATGCATTACCCTTTAAAATGGGAGGGATCAACACCCTTCGGGGATATGATTATCAGGATCTGCAGGGGGAAAAGATCCTTCTTTATAACGGAGAACTCCGTTTCCCTCTTGTGGATTATATTTTGTTGGCTATTCCGGGCTTTGGGCTCCCGGAGATCAGAGGACTGTTGTTTTATGATATGGCTTATGTAGGGCCACGCGATGGTGATATCAGGCTTTTTACAAAAAACGAAGAAGGGGAGAAAGCCTTCGGCCCTGATGTTTACGGAAGCTATGGTTTGGGATTGCGTTATAATTTCAGCGGCCTTTTAAACTTAAAATTTGATTGGGCCTGGAAAACTCATCTTGATACCAAACTGAACGATAAAGCGGTGTTTCAGTTCGGAATATCATCGGATTTTTAAGAGAGCAGGAAAGAATGAAAAGAGGATCAAAGCTAATCACGGCTTGTGTTATTTTGCTTATGTCAGGATGTGCCGGCACAAGGACATCACAAAAAGATGTGACTTTTGAGGATGCCGGTATTTACATTGATTACCTGGAAGAGAAGGAGACAGGGCGGGATTTAGAACGCATGGAAGAATCGATCCGCACACTTCTTGAGCGATATCCTCGAAGCGAACAGCTATTGACGGATCTTTTGGCGATTCAGGCCGATCAGCAACAATATAAAGAGGCATTAACAACGGCTAACCGTTTTCTGGCCCTTTATCCTGATAACAGGAGAATGCTTCATGTTAAGGCTTCTTTGGAGGAATTTGTAGGCAAATCCCCGGTTAAGACTTATGAGAAATTGCATGAGCTGGAGCCCGGAAATGAATTTTTTCTTTTAAAGTTAGCCGATCTGAATGGAGTCGAGGGGAACATGAAGGCTTCTTTTCGGGCGTATGAAAAGCTGGTTCGCGAATTTCCCCGTAAAGAACAGTATTTGGCCCGGGCCTTGCATCTTTTCTATGTTCGCAAAGCCTGGAATGAAATGCTGGACTTGAGAGACCTTTACCCGGGAGAGGGCGCAAATTTTCATGATAAGATCATCGAATTATTCGCTGTCAAAAATGATGCTCCGGGTTTATGGCAATTTCTTCAGGAAATATCTCCACGGTTGGAGATGAGAGAGAAAGCGCCCTTTTATTTTGCTCTTTTTTATCTTACACAAGATGAAGGTATCTATGAAAAAGAGGCCGCCGTATTGAAAAAAAACTTGAAGAATGAACTCTATTTCTTCCTCGGAGCCTATATTATGGAGAGCGATGATGAAGCAGGGCCGGTGAAAGGAGCTGTTCTCCTGCAGCATGTCTCAAAACGAAGTCCCTACTTCGGTGAAAGCATGGTCTACTTGATGAAAAGTGACATTCAAAGAGAAGACAAAGAAAGTCTGGTAGCGCATTACCGTGATTTTCGCAAAACAGAATATGAAATGCCTGCCGAGCTTTCACTGCTTTATTATGCCTATGAGAAAAATCCGGGATTTGCACAATATCTGTATCAAATATTTGACTTTTCTACCCTGAGCAGGAGCACTTTAGCCGGTTTTATCGATATTCTTGTCAGCCGGGAGTATCTCGAACAGGCGCGGGTCTATGGCTCTCTTGTAGAAGGTCTTTTTCAATCAGCCGAAGAGCGGTATTCATATCATTATGCGATGTTGCGCCTTTATTCCCGCCTTGAAGACAAAGACCATATGGATATTCATTTTGAAAAGGCTGTTGAGCAGGGAGGAAGGCTTCCTGACTTGCTCAATTATTATGGGTTTTCTCTTCTTCTTTTGCAACCGCCTCCCGTCGAAGAAGCGTTGCCGTTACTGGAAGAAGCCTATGCTGCTGATCCTGCAAACCCGGCTGTTGCCGATTCTCTGGGGTGGGCCTATTTTTTGTCCGGTAAAGAAGAAAAGGGAGAAAAGCTTATTGATGAAGCTTTGAAAGCTCTCCCTGACGATGAAGAGATCTTGTTTCATAAAGCAATGATAATGAAGAGAAAGGGCCTTTTTGAAGACGCATTGGAAATTTTAAAGAGAATAGATAACGAGGAAGGAAACAGAAAGATCTATTATGAAGACCTTGATGATGAGATGGATCAGCTTCGCTCTCTTATTGAGCCTTAGTTTAGCGGCTTGTTCTTTGGGCCAGAAAAGAAATGAAGAGGCGATCCGGCGAAAAGGACGGATTTATATCGATGACGGGGAAAATCGTTACCGATTTAATTTTCGCATGGATTATGATGAGGAATCTTTCGCCATGGTTCTCTTTACCCGCTGGGGTGAGAATATCGCCTTTATCTCTTTTGAAAAAGGGGTTTTGACAGTGAAAGACAATGACGGCCGTTTCTGGGAAAGCGGTGATTATGAGCCCCTTTTTTTGGAAATGTTTTACAGGTTGAACGCAGAAGAGCCTCTTGAGGGAAGCATAAGCCGGAACGGGATTGAAATCACTTTTTCCGGGGAAGATGATAATGAGTTTCCTCTTCAATGGCTTATTCGGGATGGGAATGTCGAGATTAAAGTGATCTTTGTATGATGATCCAGCTTCAGGCCCCTGCTAAAGTAAATCTGTTTTTAGAAATCCTTCGCCGGCGCCAAGACGGGTATCATGACATACAGGGGGTTTTTCAAACGATTTCTTTAGCGGATGAAATCTCTTTGGGCCTTCTTCCGGCCGGAAAGGGCATAGAACTGAGAACCCGGGGATGTGAGATCCCCAAGGAGAAGAATACAGCCTACAAGGCTGCCATGCTCTTTTTCAATTACTATTCACTCCCTCCGGGTGCGGTCATTCATATTGAAAAAAAAATACCTTTAGGGGGAGGATTGGGGGGAAGCAGCGCTGATGCCGCTGCCGTGGTCAACGGGTTGGCTCATCTTCATAAAGTTCCTTTAGAAAAAGATTTTATAAAACAATTAGCTTTTGTTGGTGCCGATATTCCTTTTATGTTAACGGGTGGATGCGCTTTGGTGGAAGGGATGGGCGAACAGGTAAAGCCGCTCAATTCATCCCTTGATATGACACTGGCCATCGGTTATCCCGGGATAGAAGTGGATAGCGGTTGGGCGTATAGGACAGCAAGTTTTCTGTTGACAGAAAACCCTAAAACCTGTACCATACTGCTGCGTTGCCTGAAAGAAAAGTGTCCGGATGCTTTGAATGACGCTCTTTTTAACCGGTTTGAGCAGGTTGTCTTTGAGGCTCATCCTCGAGTATTTCGCTTAAAATCGGACTTTCTCAAAAACGGCGCCAGAGCAGCATTGATGAGTGGTAGCGGGTCTTGTGTATTCGGCCTTTTTGATACACAAGACAAGGCCCGGGCAGCGCTAAAGTCCATGCAGGGAAAATGGGACTGGATCAAACTTGTTGCAACGAGCAAGTGAAAGGGTGGTGAAGATGCAAGTTACTGACGTGAAAATCTATCTGAGGGAAAACGACAAGCTCAAGGCATTCGCGACCATTACCCTTGATGATTGTTTTGTCATCCGGGGTCTCAAGATCATTGAAGGGAACAAAGGACGGTTTGTTGCCATGCCCAGCATGAGAAAAAAGGATGGGACTTTTCAGGATATCGCACATCCCATCAATAATGAGACAAGAATGATGATTGAAGAAATGGTCTTCAATGCTTATGAAGAGACTGCCGCTTCAGGAGAACAGATCAGCGAAAGAACAGACGAAGAGGCTCACGAAGAAACTCACGAAGAGATGGAATAGGCCGTTTCAATAAATTGGGCTGTAGCCAAGCGGTAAGGCACGGGACTTTGACTCCCGCATGCGGTGGTTCGAATCCACCCAGCCCAGTTTTGCCTGCCGAGCAGGCATTTTTTTTTATGGAGAAGAGAAGATGCTAGGTATCATACTTGCTGCAGGAAAAGGAACACGGATGCGATCAAGCCTGCCTAAGGTTGTCTTTCCCCTTTGCGGGAAACCAATGATCCGGCGTGTGGCCGACAGCCTAAAAGGGGCCGGTGTGGGTGAAATAGCCGTTATTATCGGGCATGAGGCTGAAGAAGTCAAAAAAGCTTTGAACGGGCTGGAAGGGCTTTCCTTTTTTCTTCAAACTGAGCAGTTGGGGACAGGACATGCTGTAAAGCAGGTTGATTTCAGTCTTTTCAACCATGAATATGTGCTGATACTCCCCGGCGATGCTCCGCTCCTTGACCCGGAGAAGCTACAGCTGTTTCTTCAGAAAGCGCAAAGTAACCGATGTGATGCTTTCATCCTTACGACACAACTGGAAAACCCTGCAGGATACGGACGCATACTCACCAGAGGGGAAAGGTTTGAAAAAATTGTTGAAGAAAGGGATGCTTCTCAGGCCCAAAAAGTCATCTCCCGTATTAATACGGGAGTATACCTGATTAAAAAAAAGCATCTAATGGCCTATTTGCCGTTATTGAATGCAGAGAATATGCAAAAGGAGTATTACTTGACTGACCTTTTCCACTTTCTTGTCCGGGACGGACATCGGGTGGAATACGGAGATTATTTTCCGTCTGAAGAATGTATGGGGGTCAATTCACGTGCTCAGCTGCAAGAAGCGAATCATATCTTCAAAATGAGAGTGTTAAAGAAGCTTATGGACGAAGGGGTTACGGTGAATCATCCGGAAGGCGTCGTTTTAGAGGGCGATCTCCGATGCGAAGAGGATTGCACGATCCTTGCTCCGGTCGTGTTCAGAGGAGAGGTGCGGCTCAAAAAAGGGGCTGTGGCCGGCCCGTTCGGATACTTTGAGAATTGTGAGTTGGGGCCGGAAACAAACGGGGAATGGGTTAAAATAACAAACAAAAGGGTAAATCCGATATTTTGACAAGGAGGAATGGGCATGAAAAAAATTGAACTGCAAGTCGAGACACGAGGGGAAACAGGAAAAGGCGTGAACCGCAGGCTTCGCTCCCAGGGTGCAATACCCGCGATTCTTTACGGGGGAAAAGAAGAAAAGATGTTTACCATAAATTTCAGAGATTTTATCAAACTTCTGAATAACCCTGACGGCACGAATATTATTGTTGATTTAAAAAGCAAAAGTTTTAAAGGAATGGCTGTTATTAAAAACATACAGCGGGATCCTGTCAAACGCGAACCTCTTCATGTTGATTTTTATGAAATTGCCATGGACAAACCTTTGCGCATACCGGTAACGGTTCATCTTACAGGGGCGGCTCCCGGAGTCCGTGAAGGCGGAATGATGGAACAGAATCTGTGGGAGATCGAAATCGAAGCGCTTCCTGGAAATCTTCCCTCACATATCGATGTGGATGTGTCAAATCTTTCCATCGGGGATTCTGTTCACATTAAAGATCTGAATGTGGACGAAAATTTGAAGATTTTGGTCGATAATGAGGAATTGATTGCTCATGTGGCCGCACCAAGGCTGGCTGAAGAGGTCGAAGAAGAAGAGGGCGAAGCCGTAGAAATGGCAGAGCCAGAAGTTATTACGGCGAAGAAAGAAGAAGAAGAGGAAGAATGAGGGGAGTAACCCCGTGATTATTCTCGGACTGGGCAATCCCGGGCCGCAATATGGAGAAACCCGGCACAATGTCGGGTTTCTTTTTTTAGATTATGTCCGTGACCGCTATCTCAAAACAGATGAAAAACAAGAAAGAGATTATTCTTATTTTACGGGAAGGATCAAAGGAGAGGCTCTGCTGTTTATTAAGCCGCAGACCTTTATGAATCTCTCCGGGAGAGTCATCAAATCGTTAAAAAAGGGAGCAGTGGAACCCTCAGACATTCTGGTGATCTATGATGATGTCGCCCTTCCTTTCGGGAAGATAAGAATCAGGACTTCCGGCAGTAGCGGGGGACATAACGGAATCCAGTCTATTATCAATGCTTTAGGCGGGCAGGAGAATTTTGTGCGGATCAGGATCGGTGTCGGGGGAAATCGGGGCGATGAACAGCCACTGCATGATTATGTTCTGGAAAAGTTTTCAAATGAGGAATGGGGTCATTTGGGCGAAATCTTCGATTTGGCATGGAGCGCTTTGATGACAATAATGACTCAGGATGTTGGAGCGGCGATGTCCCGATTTAACGGAAAGATAATCGAGACGGAAAGCCCATGAACCCGTTGATTCTTTTTGTCACTGAACACAAGAAGGAATTACAGCCTTATCTGGATCTCTTCCACACCGAAAAAAACGGACGGGAGTATCTTTACTCAAAATCAGATTATCGGATTCTTTTTTTTTCAAATAACGGCAAAGGCGGACTGGATCTGTTGCATACCCTTTATCGGCTGAAAGATAAGTGGCAGCCGTCTATTGTCGTCAACGGGGGATTAGCAGGCTCCCTGGCTGAACATGATTCCCCCGGCACTGTTTTTACCGTTGAGGGCGGCCTTATGGCTGATATTGCCGCTGAAAAAGTGGAGCATCCCTATATTGACGCCGGGTTAAAGGGTCTTTCGTCACGCCGGCTGATCACCCTCCCTTATCTGCAGCCGGGTTGCCACAAGAAGGCTTTGGTATGGGGCTCTTTAGTCGATCTGGAAGGTTATTATCTCCTCTCATGGGCCAAGTTCAATCGGGTCCCGGTTCTTCTTTACAAGATGGTCTCTGACCGGAATGAAAGCCGTGAGAAGATCTCATATCCTGATATGAATCCTTTAGCGGAAGTCTTTAAAAAGGACTTGGAATATTTGGCCCCTGTTATTCAGGATCCTGTTTCTTTAGAGGCCCTCTTGAGTCTTTCTCTTCCTCTGGAAAAAAGTTTTGAAGCTGTTTCCGTGGGACGTGAATGCCGGGAAAATAATCTGACTTTTACCCGCCGGCATCAATGGTATCAAAGCCTTAAAATGGTAAATGAAAAAAAGTGCAGAGAAACACCTGAAGAAAAGAGGGCGTTCCTTTTTATGGAAAAAGGCCTCTCAAGGGAATCGGATTATCGCTGTTATTTTTCCGGGAGGACAGTTTTTAATATTACACATTATTTGGATTATTTCCAAGTCCCGGATAACCCCAACGTCTCGGCCCTTTTCATCGCTCATAAAAAAGGGGAGTTGATCCGTGAAAAAGGGGAAAGGTACGGCCGTCCGGGCTGGTCTCATTATTCAGCAATAAACGGATATAATTGCCCCATGGATTGCGCTTACTGTTTTCTCAAAGGGTATTTTAAAAATCATTCTCCGGTCTTGTTTACCAACAGGGACGAGCTGCTCGAAGCCATGGCTCGGGAATCACATAAGCAAAAAAAACCTCTTCTGTTTCACTTCGGCGATTATTGCGACGGCGGTGTCTATGATGCCTTGACAGAGAATATTTCCTGGTTTTCCCAAGGTATTGCTCCCTATTCTTCTGTGTTTTGTGAATTCCGGACCAAGGCTGTCGGGTTAGGGCATTTAGCAAAAGCCCCGGCTCATGGCCGCCTGAGTATCGGTTTTTCTTTGGCACCGCAAAGGGCCATTGACACATGGGAGAAAAAGACTCCGCCGCTGGAAGAGCGCTTAAAACAAGCCCGCAGGCTTCACAAAAACGGGTTCCCCATCTCCTTTCATCTGGATCCTCTGATCCTTCAAAACGAGAGTGATTTGGTTTCTTATGAGGAGCTGGCCCGGATATTAAGAGATGAGTGGGCCATGCGGGGGGTTTTTTCCATATCCATGGGTACGTTGAGAATGAAAAGGGATTCGTTCCGCTATATCAGGGACAATGGATATGCTGCTGTTCTTCAGGGGCTGATTAGTGATCAGGGTTTTTACCGTTATGATGAGGTTCTGCGGCAGGAAGCCTATAACAGGGTAGGGCGTGTGTTAAAAGAAGGGTTCGGTGATCATTTCTATGTCTGCATGGACTGAAAACGGTATTACTGTTGCCGGCGGAACAGGTGAGATCGGCCGCCGTGTCGTTGAGCAGCTTTACCCAAAGGGGGAGATTCTGATTGTGGGCAGGGACAAAGAAAAATTCCAGGCTCTTCAGAAATCTTTTCCCAAGGCGCGATTTCAGCATATTGACGCCTATCAGGGTGATGGGACAGTCTTTATCAATGCCATTGGATCACCCTGTTATTTTAAAGCCGATCAGTTTTCTGCGGAAACGGCCCGCGTCTCTTATCATGATAACTTTGAAATCCCAGCTCTTTTAATCAGCCGGGCTCTTCAGAACATGAAAAAAAACGCAAGGGGATGGATTATCAATATCAACTCTCTCTCAGGACTTCACGGTTATCCCGACGGGGGAGGCTATGTCCCTTTTAAGTTTGCCTTGCGCGGTTTTCTTGAGACGGCCAGAAAGGAGAGGGGACGGGCGGATATCCGTATTTCAGAGATCTATCCCGGAATCATCGATACACACTTCAGTTCAGCGCTTCCTTTTTCTTTTGACAGGGCACAGGCGATCTCACCTGTGAAGGTCGCTGCTCTCATCGCATGGATGGTCTGCGAAGACATCTATCTCTCCCATGTGGAATGGCCCAATGACAAAGTCAGGTTTTCAAAAAAGAAAAACGAAAATTCTAGTTATTGAACTGAATAGAATAAAGCTTTCTGTATAGGGAACTTGTTTCCATCAATTGCTCATGATTCCCCACCGCTTCGATACGGCCTTTGTTGATGACAATAATACGGTCGGCATTTTGGATCGTTGAAAGGCGATGGGCCACAATGAATGTGGTCCGGTCTTTGATAAGATTGTTGATGGCATTTTGAACATATTTTTCTGATTCTGTGTCTAAAGCAGACGTTGCTTCATCAAAGATCAGTATGGAAGGGTTGCGGATAATGGCCCTGGCGATGGCGATGCGCTGTTTTTGCCCTCCGGAGAGTTTGACGCCCCGCTCACCGATCTGAGTTTCATATCGGTGCGGCATATCCATGATAAAATCATGGGCATAGGCGGCCTTTGCCGCTTCGATGATCAGGTCCCGATGAAGTTTTTCGCGGGCATAACCGATATTTTCGGCGATGGTTCCTGAAAAGAGAAAATTTGTTTGGCTGACCATGGCAATATGAGAGCGCAGGTTTGTCAGTTTGAAGTCGCGGATATTGATCCCGTCAATAAATATTCCCCCCTCTGTGCAGTCATACAACCGGGGAATGAGATTGACAAGGGTCGTCTTTCCGCCTCCGCTGGGGCCGACAAGGGCCACGACTTCTCCTTTTTTGACGTGCAGGTCAATTCCCGTGAGGACAGGCTCTCCTGTGTCATAAGAAAAGCCGACCTTATCAAAGAGAACCGTTCCAAGGATCCGCTCTTTCTCCTGAATGCCCTGGGTCTTAAGAATGGGATTATCCACATTCATCATATCGAAGATCCGGGATGCCGACGCTGTTGTCCGTTGAATCATCAGATGAAGGTTTGAGAGGCGGCGGATAGGAGTCGATGCATTACCGGCTGCGACAAAGAAGGTAATAAAAGCGCCGAGGGTCATATGGCCGTCGATGACATCTTTTCCTCCGAACCAAAAAATAAGAAGAAGCGCCGTATACCCCAGAATCTCCATAAGGGGCAGGCTCATGGCGGTGACGCGGATCTCTTTCAGTTTTTTTTCAAGATACGCCTGATTGGATGCTCTGTAACGCCGGTCTTCCCGCTGTTCCGAAGAAAAGATCTTGATGACTTCAATGCCCTGAACGACTTCCTGCATGACGGAAACAGTCAGGGCCAGAAGATGTTGGGTGATCAACGTATATTTTTTGACAAAAATGCCCAAAAAATAGATGATGACGACAATAATGGGGAGAACGACCATCATAATAAGAAAAAGGCGCAGATTCATACGAATCATAATGTAAACGGCCCCTAAAAGGGTCGCTGAGTTCATGATCATGTCGACAACGCCCCGCCGCATAAAATTCTGAATATTGGTGATATCATTGGTCAGGCGCGAAAGAATATCCCCGCTCTGTATATTTTTAAAAAAATGCATGGGAAGGTAGAGAATGCGTCCTAAAACATCGTTTTTCAGGCGGATAAGAAGATTTTCAGCCAGATAGTTTAATGTATAGTCCTGGCCGAACTTGGCCAGAAAGAGGATAACGGCATTGATTCCGCCGAGAAAAATGATCGCTTTCAGGCTTTCCAGGTTATCCAAAGCAATATTAATGAATTGGCCGATAACGACAGCCAAAAAGTTTTGGCTGACAGAAAGGACCAGCATAAATATAATCGCTATGGGATAGTAGGCCTCAAAGCCCCGCAAATATTTTAAAAGCCGTTTGATCTCTTTCATAAAACCTCCGGGTAAGGATACCTGAGGGGGTGTGCTGTGTCAATATTATTTAAAAGTCCCCCGCTGCTTGATAAGAATAAGTGAAAGCGCCAGGAAAAACAGAAGGATGTCAGGTAGCCAGGCGGCGATGAGAGGAGATATGCTTCCGGATGAGCCCAGAGAACGGGATGTGGCGACAATACCCCAAAAAAGGAAACTGATCCCCAAAGAGAATCCGATGATGGTGGAGAGAGGCATCCGCGGTTTTGCAATGGTGACGCCTAATCCCAATAAGGTGACAAGGAAAGAGATCAGGGGGAATGAAAATTTCATTTGATACTCTACACGATAGCGGGTCATATCCAGTCCCGCGCTTTGTTTGTCCCGGATGAAGCGGTTGAGTTCAACAAAATTCATCTCATCGGGTTTTTTAATGTTTTTGGAAAAGTCAGCGGGTGTTTCCGGTATGATGAGGAGAAGCTGTTTGACAGGTTGGTCCACAAGGACGGGGATTTCCTGTCTGTTTTCATCGAAAAGCTTGATATAGACATCACTGCACAGCCATCCGCTGCCGACAAAAACGGCTTCATGAATATCGGCCCGGTAAAGGATACGGTTGTTTTCCCATTGTTCGATCAGAAGTCCGGCGAGCTTTTGTTCACTATGATGATACGATTGAATACTGTAGATAAACCCGTTTTTCCCTCTGTAGGAAAAATGAGTTTTGTCCTGTGTGCGGACAAAGGGTCGTTTTTTGATTTGGGATTCTGTTTTATCGATCAAGTAATTGCAAGGGGGAACTACGAATTCGCTTAAGAGAAAAGAAGAAAGGCTGATAATAAAGCCGGATGCGATGAGAACTGCTGCAATGCGGAGATAACTGAGCCCTGCGTTAAAAAAAATGAGGATCTCATTGTTTTTGATCAGTTTGTGTAAGGTCACGATGACAGAGAAGATCGTGACCACAGGGATCATGTAATTGAGAAGATAAGGGGTTTTAATCAAATAATAGTAAACATACATATGGACAGGGGCCTTATTGTCAACAAACATCTTCAGCCGGTCAAAAAGATCAATAATTATGTTAATGAAAAGAAAACTGGCCATAGAGATAAAGAATATTTTCCAGAAAATTTTGTTGATGTAAGTGTCAATGCGGTTTAAGCCGGGCAAGAACTTTCTCCTTTAGTGTTTGGATAAAACGGAAAGAAAAATAAAAATGGCCGGTGAAAATAAGATAGTTTAAGTAAAGGGCGACAGCACCCAGAATAAAGTTGGCAAACCACATGGATACGAAGGGAGAGAGGGCTCCCCGGTCACCCAGAGCTTCTCCGCCGATGAGGGCGACCCAGTAAAAAAGAAAAACAGCGATACTGATCACATAGGAGTATCCTTTTTGACGTTTTCTCGTTATGATTCCCAGAGGAAATGCGATAAACGCAAAGATAACCGGAGCTACAGCCAGAGCATATTTTTTATGATATTCCACTAAAAGCCTGTTGATCTTCTGGTATTGATAAGAGAGGTTTTTTTTGGCATTGTCATAGACTTTTTCCAGACGATCGATGTCATCTGTGCTCAGTCCTTTTTTTTCAAGTTCACTGCGATAGTTTTCGGTCTGATTCAGCAAAGGGGTCAGCATCTGTTCGATCGATTGAATATTCTTGCGGATCTCCGGGCCGGTTAATTCCCGGTCACCTTTCGTAATCCAATCCTTTTGAGGCCGCGTATCATACGCCATTGTGATCTCATGGTCATTGAAATCAATTTTAAAAAGTTTGGAACGGTCTTTCGCTTCTGTTTCATAGATTGCTCCGTTTTCAAGGAAAAAAGTCAGTGTGCCTTCGAGGGGGTGGGAAGTAAGGCGTCCCCGCTCTGCGGTAATCGTTCTGACCGACTCATCATCTTTTTCATCATAGATCAGGATATTCTGTAATGTGCCTTTTTTAAAATCCACACGTTCAATATAGATCCGGTATCCTTTGATCTCTTCAATAAAGGTGTTTTCAATGATCTGTGCTGCGGGCCGCTTTATTTTGATGTCAAAAAGAAGTTTTTTTGCTTCAAAATTGGCCCGGGGAATAACGGATGTATTGAAATAGAGCAGAAAGAGAGAAAGAAAAAGCGCCATGAACAGAGGCCCCTTAAAAAGACGAAAAGGATGGATCCCGCTGCTGTAAAAAGCGATGATCTCCTGTCCGGCAGCAAGTTCCCCATAGACCATAAGATAGGTGACGATCACCGACATGGGAATCGTCAATGTCAGAATAGAAGGGATGATGAAAGCCAAGAGTTCTGTCACCATGATAAAGGGAATCCCTTTGGCGATGATGAGGTCTGCGATTTCAAAGATCTTGTCTAAAATAAGAAGAAAGGTCAAAAGGGCCAAATTAATAAAATAGACCGGGATGATCTTTTTCAGGATATAACAGTTCAATGTGGAGAATCTTTTGCACAGCATGGGAAAAGTATAACGGATGTTCGCTAAAAGGCAAGATTTTTGCCGGGGGGAAAGAAAAAGCCTAATTGTCCAAGAGGGGGATCTTTTCAGTGATTCTCTTTAAAATGAGTTGATTCGTATAATCGAAGAAATCATAGAAGTCATTCCAAACATCACCATCGCGCCAACCGGCCATAGAGTAGACGATCCGTGTCTTCTGTGAAGAAATGGGGATAAGCTGAAGAAAGACAATAAGACGTTTTGCGATTTCGGGATGAGGAAAGCCCAGAGGAGTATTAAGGATGCGCATAACGATGATTTCTCCCGGCAGATAGCCGGTTATTTCAAAAAGAAGATGATCCGGTGAATCCACAGGGGTTTTTTCAGACAGAGGGCCCTGAATTCCACTGAGAGGATATTGAATATCAGCTAAGGGAGAAAGAAACGGCTTAAAACCTCCTGAAGGAGAAGCAAAGAGTTTCCATGCCCTTCCCGCCGAAAGGCGAAGATCCACCGCATGGCGCAAGATCCTTTCTTCTCCGCGGGTTGGGGCGCGATAAGCTGTGAATGGAACGGGCGGCTCTTTTTTTCGATGGAATATGAGGACAACGAGGATAATCAGAAGCAGAACATTTGAAATAATCAGAAAAAGATACGTCATTCTCTCACCTTCACCATTATAAACGCTATTATAAATAAATCAAGTTAAATATTGTATTTACAAAAAAAATGAGAATTGAAAAAAGAGAAGAGAAGGCGTATGATAGACAGGGTGATATGATGAAAAGACAAAAAAACGGAAAAAATGCCTCTGCCTCTTTAAATACCGGGGCCTGTCGGGTCTTGCAAGCCCAGGGTACTGTCTCTGCCGGGTTTCCTTCTCCGGCCGAAGATTACACGGAAGGGCCGCTGGACTTGAACGCCTATTTGATACGGCATCCCGCGGCGACTTTTTTTGTACGGGTTCAGGGGGACTCTATGATAAAGGCCGGTATCCATTCAGGAGACCTCTTGATTGTGGACCGCTCTCTGGAAGCCTCACACAATAATATTATTCTGGCTGTCCTTAACGGTGAGTTTACCGTCAAACGGCTGATTAAGTCAAAGGGACGCCTTTTCCTTGCCCCTGAAAACCCGGAATATTCTTCCCTTGAGATCACAGAAGAGAGTCATTTTGAGGCCTGGGGAGTCGTGACCGCGGTTATTCATGAGGTATTGTGATGTGCGGCCGCTTTGCCCGGACAGTTCCTGTAGAAAAAATAGCCTGCGAGTTCGGGGTTACTGCCGGATGCACAATACCGCCTTCCCGGAATTGTGCCCCCGGAACAGATATCGCCCTGATAACGGGAGGAGATGACTATTTCATCAGGGCATCTTTTTGGGGGCTGATGCCTGATTGGGGCAAGAATTTTTTGAAAGCCCCTCTTATCAATATCCGTCAAGAGACATTGACGGAGAAAAAAACCTTTTCCCCTCTTTTAGAGAGGGGGCGATGCCTGGTCCCGGCCGACGGGTTTTACGAATGGAAAAAGTGCGCAGCGGGGAGGCACCCTTACTTTATCTGTCTCCCCCGGAAGCAGCTTTTCTATATGGCGGCTTTAAAAAACGAGCAGGGGTGTGCCGTGATCACTTGTCCTGCAGAACCGTCTATAGCAGGTATTCATCATCGGATGCCGCTTATCTTTTCACGGGAAGAGGGATATCATTGGTTCTCCGATACTTTCGACAGTCTTTTGAGAGCAGGTCCCAAGCGTTTTGCTCTTAGAGCTGAACCGGTGTCCCCCTCTCTCAATGACCCGGAAAATGAAGGGCCTTTATATGTTGAAAAGGATGGGGACTAGATGCGTTCCTTCGCCTTGGTGGATTGTAACAACTTTTATGCTTCCTGCGAGAAAGCCTTCGCTCCCCGGTGGGAGGGGCGGCCGTTGGTGATCCTTTCCAATAATGACGGATGTGTGGTGTCATTGACGCAGGAGGCCAAAGTTTTGGGCATTACCCGTGGAGCGCCCTATTTCAAGATCCGCAATATTCTGGAGAGGGCCGGCGGAAGAGCTTTTTCCTCAAATTATGCCCTGTACGGGGACATGTCCCGCCGCGTCATGTCCCTTTTGGGGGAATTAGCCCCGGCTGTTGAGACCTATTCCATTGATGAATGCTTTTTGGATCTGACCGGGATCGGCGGAGAAGTCGAAGACTTTGCACGACGCGTTAAAAAAAACATCTGGCAGGGGACACGCATTCCCGTGTCGGTGGGGGTCGCTCCGACCAGGACATTGGCCAAGGCTGCCAACAGATGCGCTAAAACAGAGCGAAAAGGAGTCTGTGTCCTCTCTACAGAGGCTCAAAGAGAAGAAATCCTCCGGGCGATGGACCCGCAGGAGATCTGGGGGATCGGGCCCCGGCTTTCTGCACGGCTGATGCGCCGGGGAGTTACAGACGCGTATACATTGAGCCGCCTTCCTGATGAATGGGTGAAAGAACATCTCGGGGGGGTGTACGGGCTGCGTCTTGTGCGGGAGTTACGGGGAGAATGCTGTTTGGAGATGGAAAACATCGCTTCGAAAAAAGAGATCGTTTCTTCTCGCTCCTTCGGGACACCGGTGACAAAAAAAAAGGAATTGGATGAAGCCGTATCCTCTTTTGCCGCCCGGGCCGCGGAGAAGCTACGCAGGCAGAAGTCCCTGGCATCACTGATGACTCTCTTTTATTATACAGACCGCTTTAAAAAAGGGGAGCCCCAATACGGCAATACAGCCTCATTTTCTTTTGATCCCCCGACAGCGGCGACAGCTGTCATTATCAAGGCTGCATTGGAGCTGTCGCGGCGGATATACCGCGGCGGGTTTTCTTACAAAAAATGCGGAGTGCTGCTTTCGGGGATCTTCCCGGCCTCTGATATCTCCCGCTCCCTTTTTTCTTCTTCCGAAAACGAAAAAGAAGGAAATATCTCGCAGGTTTTAGATGCCGTTAATGAAAAATGGGGGCGGGATACGTTGGCTTATGCCGCCCAGGGAGCCCGGGATGAGCCCTGGCATATGCGGCGGCAGATGCTTTCCCCGCGCTGGACTACTGTTTGGGACGAAATCCCCGTAATACGCCTATAGGAGAGCTCCTCATTTCAAGGATTAATTCTTGACAGCTTTTGAGGGCTGTGCTATATTTTGACCCGTTGATTGGGGAGTCGTCTAATGGCAGGACAGCGGACTCTGACTCCGCCGGTGATGGTTCGAATCCTTCCTCCCCAGTTTACTTTGGTCCCATCGTCTAGCGGCCTAGGACATCGCCCTCTCACGGCGAAGACAGGGGTTCGATTCCCCTTGGGACTGTTTCTCTTTTTTTTCTTTTTCCTCTTTTTTTGAAAAATATTGACTTTCTCCTGAAGGGCCATACAATGGGGAAAAGAATATTTTTTACCGTTTGACCTATAGATAGAAGGAGGAGTTTATGAAAAAAACAACCTTAAACGAGATTCACAAGAAATCAGGCGGAAAGATGGTGGACTTTCTGGGATGGGAATTGCCTGTGCAGTATGGCAAAGGGACGATTGCCGAGCATATGGCCGTGAGAAAAAACGTGGGATTATTCGACGTTTCTCATATGGGGCAATTCGAATTTAAGGGAAATGATGCCGTCGCTCTTATTCAAAAACTGATTACAAACAACGCTGCCAAACTGGAGACCCGGCAAGTGCTTTACAGCCCCATGTGCTATGAAAACGGAACTATTGTGGACGATGTTCTCTGTTACCGCTTAGGAGAAGACCATTTTTATATGGTCGTCAATGCTTCGAACATCGAAAAAGACTGGGACTGGGTGAAAAAAAACGCTCAGGGGGCGGATCTGGATATTATAAAGAATTTTTCTGATGAAGTCTCCCTTTTGGCGCTACAAGGCCCGTACGCCGAAAAGACGTTGCAAAAACTTCTCAAAGAGGATCTTTCTCAATTAGGCTTTTTCTACCTGCTGCCGCAGACTCAGGTCGATGATGTGGATGTGCTCATGATATCGCGAACAGGATACACCGGAGAAGACGGCTTTGAGATCATGACAGTGAATACCCATGCGCCGGCTTTGTGGGAAACGATCATGAAGGCCGGAGAAGAGTTCGGGATCGAGCCCTGCGGTTTGGGGGCCCGGGATACCTTGCGCTTTGAAGCAAAACTTCCTCTTTACGGAAATGATATTGATGACACGACAACTCCCGTAGAAGCGGTTTTGAAATTTTTTATTGATACTGAAAAACCTTTTTTTAACGGTAAAGAGACGATCCTCGACCAGATCAATAACGGCACAGAGCGGCTGATCCGTGGTTTTGAGATGATAGACAAGGGGATTCCCCGCCATGGCATGGAGATCTATTCGGCTGAAGGGGAAAGAATAGGGTATGTGACCAGTGGAACCTATGCTCCTTTCCTGGAGAAAAACCTGGGCCTGGGATATATTGATAAACCGCATCATAAACCCGGGCAGGAGATCTTTATCGATGTCAGGGGAAAAAGGAAAAAAGCGGTGATCGTCAAAACACCTTTTTATAAGAAATCCTATAAATCATAATTCTTTGGGGGAGTGGCGTCTCCCCCATTATTTTTTCGGTATTCTATAAAAATTTCTCTTGCAATGAAAATAAAGTTGTGCTATAAAATATTAGCACTCACCTTAAGTGAGTGCTAATAGGATAAGCAAGACCTGTTATGGTGTAACGAAAGGAGATGGTTATGAAAGTCATGCCTTTGGAAGAACGTGTTCTGGTGAAGGTGGAATTGACCCAGGAAAAAACGAAAAGCGGAATTTATCTGCCCGACACCGCCAAAGAAAAAACGCAGCAGGGTGAAATAGTCGAGGTGGGGACTTCCGAGGATTTTAATAAGATGGGCATTAAAAAGGGTGTTAAGGTCATTTTCGCCAAGTATGCCGGGACAGAGATTAAAATCGACAATGAGGATTATCTGATTTTGAACAAGACAGATGTCCTTGCCAAAGTCGAGCAGTAATAAAGGAGGTTATCTATGGCTAAGCAAGTTATTTATAATGAAGAAGCCCGCCAGGCGCTTTTGCGCGGCGTTGACAAATTGGCCGAGACAGTCAAGGTGACATTGGGTCCTAAAGGACGTAATGTAGTGATCGAGAAGAAATTCGGTTCTCCCTTAGTGACTAATGACGGGGTGACCATTGCCAAAGAGATCGACCTGGAAGACCCCATTGAAAATATCGGGGCCCAAATGGTTAAAGAAGTGGCCACGAAGACTCATGATGTAGCCGGGGACGGCACGACATCCGGAACTGTCTTAGCCCAGGCCATGATCCGTGAAGGGCTGAAGAATGTGACTTCAGGCGCCAATCCCATGTTTATTAAAAAAGGAATCTCCAAAGCCGTGGACGAAGCGGTAAAAGCCATTAAAGGGATCAGCAAAGAAGTCTCCTCAAAAGGAAACATCGCTCAGGTAGCGACGATTTCAGCCAACAATGACCCTGAAATCGGAGACCTCATCGCCGAGGCTATGGATAAAGTGGGAAAAGACGGTGTTATTACTGTAGAAGATGCCAAGGGAATGGACACTCATCTGACCGTTGTCGAAGGAATGCAGTTTGACAGAGGGTATATTTCTCCCTATTTTATAACCGACAGTGAAAAGATGACCGCCGAATTAGAAGAGCCTTTTATCCTGATCCATGATAAAAAGATCTCTGCCATGAAGGATCTTCTTCCTGTTTTGGAAAAAGTCGTTCAGACAGGAAAGCCGCTGCTTATTATTTCTGAAGACATCGAAGGAGAAGCGTTGGCGACTCTTGTCGTGAATAAACTTCGCGGCACTTTGAATGTCTCCGCTGTGAAAGCGCCCGGTTTCGGGGATAGAAGAAAAGCTATGCTGGAAGACCTTGCTGTCTTGACAGGCGGGCGTGTCATCACCGAAGATATCGGACTGAAATTGGAGCATGCGACGATGGAAGATCTTGGACGGGCCAAGAAAATCAAAATTGATAAAGAAAACACAACGATCGTGGACGGGTATGGTGCTGAAGAGGCCGTAAAATCCCGTGTTAAACAGATCGAAGCCCAATATGAAGAATCCACATCGGATTATGACAAAGAAAAGCTCATGGAAAGAAAAGCGAAGTTGGCGGGCGGCGTCGCCGTCATCAATGTCGGAGCTGCTACCGAAGTGGAGATGAAAGAGAAAAAGGCCCGCGTGGAGGATGCCCTGGCTGCTACGAAAGCAGCTGTGGATGAAGGGGTCGTCCCGGGCGGCGGAACGACACTTCTGAAATGTGTCCCCAGCTTAGAGGCTTTGGCTAAGAAAGAAGAAGGCGACGTGCGTACAGGTGTTGAGATCGTATTGAAAGCCATCGAAGCGCCGGCTCGCCAGATCGTAGCTAATGCCGGTTTGGAGGGTGCCGTTATTGTCGAGCAGCTCAAAAAGTCTAAAGGCTCCAACGGATTTAATGCTGCTACCGGAGTATTTGAAGACCTTCTGGAATCAGGAATCATCGACCCGACAAAAGTCGTGCGTTCTTCTCTTCAGAATGCCGCATCAGCGGCCTCCATGCTTCTGACCACAGAAGCTGTTGTCTTCGAGATCCCTGAAAAAGAAAAAGCACCTGCTCCCGATATGGGCGGCGGAATGCCCGGTATGGGAATGTACTAAAACCATAAGGGCGGGGTTCTTCCCGCCCTTTTTTTTTCTTAAAATGTCTTGACCGTTCTCATCTCATCCCTTAGTATTATTTAGTAAACCGAAATATAAGGGGTGATGAATATGAAAAATATTGCTCAATGGGCTGTGGAAGCTATGGCAGCTGAGGGCGTAGACTACGGAGATGCCCGTTTACGCCGGACAGACCGGGAAGTCATTATGACTCAAAACGATACCCTCCGCTTTGTTGATAATTTTACAGAGCGGGGGATCGGAGTGCGTGTCCTTGTGAAGGGACGCTGGGGATTTGTTGCGACGCCGTTTTTGTCCAAAGAATCTGTACAACAATGCGTCTTAAAAGCCGTAGGTATCGCTAAGGCAGCGGCTGTTGTCAATCAGGAGCCGATTAAGCTGACTCAGGATAAGGCGGCACAGGGTGTTTTTAAGACTAAGATCGAAAAGGACCCTTTTGACCTTCCCCTGGGGGAGAAGGCTGCTCTGCTGATCGCTGCTTATGAAAAGATGGCCGCTCAAAAAGCTATTAAACGGGTGATGGGCCGCATGTATTTTCGGCGCATGCATCAGTTTTTCCTCTCGACAGAAGGTGCTGACCTGGAAAACCTTGTTTACACTTCGGCCGCGACGTATAATGCTACAGCTGTGGGACAAGGGGATTTTCAGACCCGGGGATTACCCGAATACCCGAAAAATGCCGGATTTGAATGGATCGAATCCCAAAATATCGTAGAGAAAGCCCCGGAAGTCGCTGAGGATGTCATGAAAAAACTGGGAGCCTCCCGGGCCCCGTCCGGGAAAACCGATCTGATCCTTATGCCGTCCCATCTTTGCCTGACCATACATGAATCAGTGGGACATCCTACCGAGCTGGACCGTGTTTTGGGATGGGAAGCCAATTTTGCGGGGACATCTTTTGCAACGCCGGAAAAAAGAAATCATTTCCAATACGGTTCCCCGTTGGTCAATTTTGTGGCGGACAATACATTAGAGGGAGGGCTGGCGACTTGGGGGAATGATGATGACGGGATCTGCGGGAAGCGTTGGCAGATCATTCAAGACGGCCTCTTAGTCAATTACGGGACGACCCGGGACACAGCCCATTATATCGGAGATACAGAAAGCATGGGCTGTAACAGGGCCGATTCCTATGCCTCTCAGCCGATCAACCGTATTCCCAATTTAAGCCTGATGGCGGGAAAAGACCCCCTGTCTCTTGATGAGCTGATCGCTGACACGGAAAAGGGGATCCTTATTGACGGTATGGGGAGTTTTTCCATCGATCAAAGGCGGTATAATTTTCAATTCGGAGGAGACATGTTTTATGAGATCAAAGGCGGTAAAATCACTCGTCCGCTGAAGGATGTCATTTATCAGGCGATTACTCCGGAATTCTGGAACTCCTGTGATGCTATTTGTGACGAACGTTTCTGGGAGCCTTACGGAGTACTCAATTGCGGAAAGGGAGAGCCGTCACAGACCCAGCAGATGACTCATGGTTCGGCTCCGGCCCGGTTCAGAAATATTGATGTGGGAGGTGCCTTTAATGGATAAGAAGAAACGTTTTCAGGATATTGCAGAATTCATCGGAAACACGCTGAATGCCGATGACTATGTTATCAAATACGAAAATGAGAATGAGGCTTTAACGCGATTTGCAGACAATAAAGTAACACAGAATGTGGACACATTGAAAGAAACGGTCTCTTTGACAGCCTGGATCGACGGGAAGAAAGCGACGTTGAGCAGCGCCGACTGCAGCCGTGAAGGATTGAAAGAGCTGACCGGGAAATGTGAAAAAGCCGCCCGGGCCTCTGTTCCCGACAAAGAGTATTTACCTTCATTAAGCGATGATGGCCAGGTTATCGAACAGATGGTGGATCCCGCGGTTTTGAAAGCCGGGGCTCCCGAACGGGCAGCCATTGCCGCACGCACCATCGCCAGGGCCTCTCAAAACAAAGTCACGGCTTTTGGGACGGTCTTTCATACGCTGAATGCCACGGGCCTGGCGACGGCTAACGGGCTTTTGAAGTATTATGAGAATACGGCGGCAGGGTACTCCAATACGGTTGACAAAAACGGAGAAAAGGGGAGTTCTTTCTCGAACGGTTATGACCTGGCCTCGATGAATCCTGAAGAGGATTTCAGCCGGGCATTGAAAGATGCCGAGCTTCTTCAGAACAGGAAAGAGTTTGACCCCGGACGCTATCCTGTTCTTCTTTCTGCCCAGGCGGCTTCCAAATTGATGATGTGGCTGGGGTTCTTCGGAGCTGACCGGCAGGCTGTGGATGAGGGCTATTCGCCTTATTCCAATAAAATGGGAGAGACTTTGGTGGACACGCGGATCTCCATCGGGACGAATCCCGCTCATCCGTCATCGCCGTCTCTTCCCTTTGATTCTGCAGGATTGGCTGTAGAGGACAGAAAGATCATCGATAAAGGTGTCTTAACCGATATTCCCTGCTCACGATTCTGGGCTTCACAAAAGGGGTATGAGCCCTGGAGTGCTACGAATGTCGTCATAAGCGACGGGACAAAAACGGAAGAAGAGCTTCTGTCCTCTTTGGACCGGGGTTTTTACATCAAAGACCTCTGGTATATCCGGATGGTCCGCATGGAAGACTTTACTTTGACGGGAATGACACGGAACGGGTTCTTTTATGTGGAAGACGGGAAAATCGTCACGGGGGCTACTCATTTCCGTTGGAATGATTCTCCTCTGAGAATGCTGAACAATATCCTCGGACTGGGGAAAGGCTCAGGGTTTGTAGACTCATGGTTTTCAGTTTTTACGCCGTCTCTCCTTATCCGTGATTTCTATTTAAGCAGTAAGACACTGTTTTAAAGAGGAAAGGCTGCAGTAACCGCTGCAGCCTTTTTCCCGCTTATAAGGCCTTTTAACCGGAAGATCCCATGACCGGAAGGGTTTTTTCAATGAAATGTAAGGGTTTTCTCTTGTCAAACGCTCTCAGCATGTTATTTTTAGACTGCAATTGAGTGAAAGGAGTTGATTTATGAAACGACAGCTTCCCGTCATTATTACATTTATCTTCGCTGTCATCGGGATTATTTTACAGCTCTCTCCTGTGATGCAGGACAAATTTATCGATCCCGTTAACAGCTGGATTGCCTCGATCTCGTCTTTTGCCGTGATTATCGGCCTGGCCAGCCTGGTCAGGCATCACACCACAAAGATCAGGCGGAAGCATAAAGATCAGTTTTTCAGTTTTGTTACCTTTACGGCTTTAGTGGTGATGGCCACTGTCTCGATTGTCGGGTACTATCATCCGGGTTCGATTTGGAAAGTTTTCGCCGATAACCTTTACCGACACATCATGGTCCCGTTGAATGCGACAATGTTCGCTTTGCTGGCTTTTTATATTTCTTCAGCCGCTTACCGGGCTTTCCGCGCCAGGACTTGGCTGGCCGGGACATTGCTCGTATCCGGGTTTATCGTCATGCTGGGCCGTGTCGCTTTCGGGCCTTTGATGATCGCCGCGGAAATCACAAATTGGCTTATGCTGATCCCCAATACGGCTGCCATGAGAGGGATCATGATCGGTGTGGGATTGGGGATGGTGGCGACAGCCATTAAGATCATGCTGGGTATCGAGCGCTCCTATCTGGGAGGTGGTGAATAATGAGAAAGAATAAGAATGCCTGGTATGAAAAGCTTCTGGCTATTCCCAAACCTGTGATCTATGTCATCATGTTTTTTGTCGTGGCACTGCCGGTTCTCTTTAAGATGCAGATCAGCACCTATGTCACAACAGAAGTCCAGCTGATTTATGATCATATGGAAGAACTTTACCGGTATAACCTTGAAAATCCTGATGAAAAAAAAGCCGTTTTTATTGCTTTTGATTATGACCCGTCTACTATGGCGGAATTGGATCCTATGGCTTTCGCCACCCTGCGGCACGCTTTTTTGAGGGATATTCCCGTTCTCGGCTGGTCGGGACTGCCCACAGGGGTGGATTTAGGAGAGCAAAACATGCATCTGATCGCTAAAGAGTACGGAGCCGTTTACGGCGAAGATTATGTTTTTCTGGGGTACGGGTATCCCTTTGTCCAGGCGATTATCGCTTTAGCTACAGATGTGAAGACTTTTTTTGCCAGTGACAAAGCGGGAAATAATACCCGTGATCTTCCTTTGCTGGGAGAGATCTATAATTTTAACCGCATCGGGTTGGTCTTTACCATGTCCGGAACCTCCTACCCCGAGTCCTGGGTGACGTATGCCAACGGGCTTTACGGGAAAAAAGTCATAACAGGCTCCACAGCGGTTTCTGCAGCCAAATATTACCCTTTTTTGCAAACGGAGCAGATGTCCGGGCTTATGGGGGGATTAAAAGGGGCTGCCGAATATGAGCAGCTTGTGGAAAACCTGGAAAAGGAGATTCACGGGAAAGACGTCAAAACCTATTTGGAGAATCTCTACCGGGACAAAGACCTCAGCCGGTATGATTCTTCCAATTATAAGACAGGGTTTACTCCTGATGAGATCCAACTGAGTGTGGCCCGGAGAAGTACGGCCCGGCAGGGCATGGCTCCTCAGGCGACAGCTCATTTTTATGTAATCCTTTTAATAATTATCGGTAATATCGCCTATTTCGCCCGTATGCGGAATAGTAAATGACAGGAGGGGAATTATGGGTACATTGATTTGGATGACCATTGCATTATTTCTGACCTTAGCTGTCTTTTCCTTCCTTTTCAGAGATAATGTCCTTTATAAATTTGCAGAGCATCTTTTTGTAGGTGTCTCTGTGGGCTATACAGTGTATGTCAGCTATACGAATCTCTTTTTGCCGAGAGTCTGGAACCCCTTGCGCCGGGCGATCGGCGACGGGAATATACTCCTGGCGCTGTGGCTGGCCCTGGGTGTTCTTGTGGGAATCCTTTATTTCTCCCGCTTTACCCAAAACTGGAACTGGGTGAGCCGCTATCCCATCAGCATCACTGTCGGCTATTTAACGGGCTACTCGATCATCCCCAGCCTGAAGGCTCGTATTTTGAGTCAGTTTTACGGGACAGTGGTGGACCCGGCCGGCGATTCGCTTCTGAACGCCGAAAAAATCGGGGTCTTTTTTAAGGAACCCACTTTGCATAATTTTTTCTTTGAAGCCATGGCCGGACCGCTCCTGGTGTTTGGGGTCTTTGTGGTCATTGTCTACTTTTTCTTTTCTTTTAAGAATACGAACCCCGTGGTCCGTTTTTCACGGAATCCGGCGCTGGTTTATCTGATGGTGGCCTTCGGCGCTTCGTTCGGCTATACCTTCATGGGGCGTATCAGCCTTTTTATCGGACGGATGAATTTTATTTTCCATGAATGGTGGCCGATTTTTAAGAATATGATCAGCGGATAGAAGGGAGTGACAATGAAAACGAAAAAAATAATGATTATTCTTTGGGCCCTTCTTTTCTGTCTGCCTGTCGCTGCAGAAGAGAGGGCTCCTCTAGCTAATTTTGAATTAAAAGATACGCCGAACAATGCCGGAGAGCAGGTCGAGTTCCTTTTTGTACCGGCAGCCTCTCCTGAAGAAGTCCCGGAGTTTCTGCTTCATATCGCTATCGGCGATGAGCCTGTCAAAGAGCGGCGGTTAGTGAACGCCGGCAAAGAGATCTTTCTCCCTCTGATCACCGGCGAAGCAGGGGTTCCGGTGGAAGTCCGTGTTGAAGCTGTCATGGATGACGGTTCTTTGAAAAACTTAGGGACATCTTCCCTTGTCAGCCGCGGAGAATGGCTGAATATGAACTCCATGAAGGCCTTTATCCTGGGGCTTCTCTTTATTGCCCTGATTATCTTTTATGTGGGCCGGGCGAAAAAAGGCAAAGATCTTTTCATCAGGAAGATCCCGGGACTGGAGGCTATTGATGACGCTTTGGGACGGGCCACAGAAATGGGACGCCCGGTCTTCTATGTGCCCGGAACATCAAGTATGGCTGATGTGGCCACGCTGGCTTCTTTGAATATTCTGCGACCGGTAGCCCGTCAGGTGGCCAAATATGAGACGCCCTTTTCTGTCCCTGTCAAGGACCCTATTGTGGTCTCTGTAGCTCAGGATGTGGTCAAAGAAGCCTATATGGCCGCCGGCCGCCCTGATCTCTACGATGACGGAATCGCCTATCTGGCTTCTATGGGACAGTTCGACTATTCGGGAGCTGTGAGCGGTTCTATGATGCGTGAAAAGCCGGCCACGGTTTTTCTTTTGGGGATGTTTTATGCCGAATCACTGATTTTGGCTGAAACGGCTAACAGCGTCGGGGCGATTCAGATCGCCGGGACCGATGCCTCATCCCAGCTGCCCTTTTTCATCGCAGCCTGTGATTATACGCTGATCGGAGAAGAGCTTTATGCTGCTTCTGCCTACATGAGTCGTGAACCGCTCCTTTTGGGAACATTAAAAGCACAGGATATTCTCAAAGGGCTTCTTCTTTTGCTCTTTGTCACGGCGATTATTTTTCAGCTTTTCGGTATTGATTTCGTCATGGACACTTTTTTAAAACCCGAATGGTGATTTCGCAGGGGTGCTTCCGGCGCCCCTTTATTTCTTTTCGTTTTTCACAACAAAATAAATCCGCAAGCGTATAAGAAAAGGACGTTTTTTAGTATTGCGGACAAAAAGAAAGTAGAGTATCTTTTTTTTAGACCTTATGATCATTTAAACGGAAGGAGTTAACCCTATGAAGAGAACCCTGCCTCTTGCTTTGGCCTTCATCTTCGGTCTTATCGGGATCGCCGTTCAGATCGTGCCTGCTTTGAAGGGATTCCTGAATACGATGCTGGACTGGATGGCCATTATCGGGTCTTTTGCCCTGGCTTTGGGTGTTTCCAGCCTTACCCGCCATCATATGACAAAGATCCGGCGGAAGCACAAAGACATGTTTTTCAGTTACGTGACCTTTGTCACGATGCTTTTTATGATGATTATCGGCCTTATCGGCTACTTTCAGCCGGAAAGCCTCTATCAGAGGCTTTTCGGAAATATGTACAATTATGTACGTGTCCCCCTGGACGCCAGTATGTTTGCCTTATTGGCCTTTTTTATTACTTCAGCGGCGTATCGTGCCTTCCGGGCCCGCACTTGGCTGGCCACGGTTTTGCTGGTGGCCGGAGTCGTGGTGATGATGGGCCGGGTAGCCTTCGGCCCCTTTATGATCTTTAATGATATTACGGCCTGGCTGATGAAAGTTCCTACGACAGCCGCCATGCGGGGGTTGACGATCGGAATCGGTTTGGGAATCGTGGCCACATCTATCAAGATCGTTCTCGGTATTGAGCGCTCTTATCTGGGAGGGGGAGAATAATGAAAACACCCTGGTATGAGAAGATCGCCTCCGTTGATAAAAAGATCCTTTATGTGATCATGTTTGTCGTGGTGATGATCCCGCTTCTGGCCAAATGGACCTATAACCCTGATGTTATGGACGAAGTACAGGACATTTACGATGAGGTCGAGGAGATCTATGCCTATAACCTTGCTAATCCTGATGCTCCCATGGGGATACTCTTCTCTTTTGATTACGGACCCTCGACAAGTGCTGAGCTTGACCCCATGATGATGAGTGTCCTGCGCCACGCTTTTTTAAGGAAGATCCCTGTAGTGACTTGGGTCGCCTTTGTGGACAGCATCGATCTGGGGAAAAGAATCACCAACTTTATTGCGAAAGAATACGGCGCTGTCTACGGCGAAGATTTTGTCTTCATGGGCTATCCTTATCCTATGACGGCGGCCGTCGTGGCTTTTGGAAGTGATGTGCGTAAATTTCTGGTAAAAGATTTTTACGGCAATGTCAGCACGGATCTGCCGCTATTGAATAAGATCTATAATTACAAAAGTATCGGATTGATTGTGACCGTTTCCGGCACGTCCATGCCCCGGTTCTGGGTGACCTATGCCAACACCCTTTATGGCAAAAAGATCGCCACAGGGACGACGGCAGTTTCTGCCGCGGACTTTTACCCCTTTTTGCAGACCAAACAGATGATCGGCATGATGGGGGGGCTTCGCGGGGCTGCTGAGTATGAGAAGCTGGTCTATGAATTGGAAACCGAACTTATCGGAACTGACACAGAGATGTATATGCAGAGTGTCTATAAACAAAATACGGTACAAAAGTGGGATACCAAAGTCTTTACGCCCGGCTATACGGAAGAAGAATTGCGCGAGCATATCTCTACCCGTATGACAGCCCGCACGGGGATGGCCTCTCAGGCTGCAGCTCACTTTTTTGTCATATTTTTGATTATTTTGGCCAACCTCGGCTACTTTTTTAAACGCCGGGCCGAAAACAAGAGGTAGGAGGTCCTTATGTTATTCTGGTATACTGTCGCGGTATTATTAAGTCTTGCCATCTTCTCCTTCCTCTGGAAGGATAATCCCCTCTATAAATTTGCTGAGCATCTTTTTGTCGGGACCATGGTGGGATATACGATCGTCATGGTCTTTTCACAGATTATCATGAGAAAGATCGTAGACCCTATTACGCTTGCCGTGCATAATCATCAATATCTTAACCTGATCTCTCTGATTATTGCCACATTGATCGGGCTTCTTTATCTCTCCCGTTTTTCACAGAAGGCCCAATGGGTTAGCCGTTATCCCATCTCCATCACCGTAGGGTTTTGGAGCGGATATGCCATTGTCACATCATTTAAAACCAATATCCTCACCCAGGTGCGCGGGACAGTAGTGGATGATATGGGAGCTCCTCTGTTGAATGGAGAGCTTTTGGGTGATTTCATTAAAAGCCCCTCCTGGTCATCTTTGGATCTGGCTGTTTCAGGCCCGCTTCTGGTCTTTGGTGTCATCGTCGTCTTGATCTACTTCTTTTTTTCCATAAAGAATGAGAATCCCATGGTCAGATTTGCCAATAAGCCGGCGCTTCTCTATCTGATGCTGGGTTTCGGGGCTTCTTTCGGCTATACTTTTATGGGCCGTATCAGCCTCTTTATCGGGCGGATGAATTTTATTTTTAATGAGTGGTGGCCGCTCTTAAAACAGACCATAGGAGGATAAGGATGAAAAAAATACTTTTTTTAGCTCTTGTCGTACTCGTGAGCCTGTCATTCGCGGCTGCGGTGAAAGCCGAAGAGGAGCGTCCCCTTTACGGATGTGAATTGAATCTTTATGATACACCCAATGACGACGGAATCTCTGTTGAGCTGGAGTTTATGCCTTTAAGCTCTCCCGATGAGGTCCCCCAATACGGCATTGACCTTTATGTGGACGGGGTTTTTATGAATACTTTGACCGTTGTCAATGCCCAGGCCCTTTTTATATACACGGTACCCACCGATAAAAGGGGAGCGGAAGTTCGGGCTGAAGTCTTTGCGTATGATGCAGAAGGGACGCGTCAGGGGCCTGTTCAAGTCGAAAAAGCTATCTCCACGGCCCAATGGTACTATTCTGACCGCATTGGCGCCTTTATCTGGTCGATGCTCTTTATCGGACTGATTATGATTTTGATCGGTAAAGCCAAAAAGGGACAGGATATCTTTATCCGCCGTATTGCCGGATTGGAAGCCATTGACGATGCCGTAGGCCGTGCCACGGAGATGGGGCGCCCTGTTTTCTATATTCCCGGGACATCCATCATCGATGATATTGCCACATTGGCTTCGCTGAATATTCTGCGACCTGTGGCTCAGCAGGTCGCTACCTATGAGACGCCTTTTTCCGTGCCTATAAAAGACCCTGTGGTGCTGACGGTGGCCCAGGATATCGTCAAAGAAGCCTATATGGCGGCCGGCCGGGCTGACCTTCATGATGAAGGAATGGTCTATTTGGCGTCTGTAGGCCAGTTTGACTATGCCGCCGCCGTAAACGGAGCCATGGTGCGCGAAAAACCGGCAACAGTTTTTTTGCTGGGGATGTTTTGGGCCGAATCTTTGATGCTGGCTGAAACAGCCAACACGGTAGGAGCCATTCAGATCGCCGGAACCGATGCGACTTCTCAGCTGCCTTTTTTTATTGCTGCCTGTGACTACACCCTCATCGGAGAAGAACTTTATGCCGCATCAGCCTATATGAGCCGTGAACCTTTACTTTTAGGGACGCTGAAAGCCCAGGATATGATCAAGGGAGCTGTTATTTTCGCTATGCTTCTTTCCCTGGTCTTTATGCTTTTCGGCATCGATTCTGTGATGAATTTCTTTTTTCAGTAATCTTCATATGGGGGAGGAGAGCGCTCTCTTCCCCCATAATTCCTTGACAATCCCCCGATAAAATATATACTTCACTCCATATGAATAAGGATCGTCTTATTAATCTTTTAGATACTTTTCTCTTCACCGGGACTGTGGTGGCTGTTATCTCTTTTTTTGCCCATTACGGTTTTTTTGTAAACCCCGAACTTCTGACAATCATACGAAAGGGCGCTTTTATCCTGACAGGGATCCTTGTCTTTGATAATATTTTGATGCTATTTTTGAATGCCTTTCCCGGAGAAGCCTTTCGGAAACATCGTTTTCTTTATCTGGTGACATTGCTGCTTCTTATTCATTTCCTTTTCACATTTATCGGCGTTTATGGCGGAAATCCGGATGCGCGGCTTTTTTATTATTTTACAGCGGCTCAGATCTATATTTTCTTTATGTTCATCATTAAGCTGACAAAGATCAACCGGATGGTTTTCCCGGGAATCAACTGGCGTCCCGAACAGCTTTTTATCCTTTCATTTTTGGGGGTCATTGTTCTCGGGACTCTTTTTCTGTCATTTCCCCGGGCTACTGTAGCTGAAGGGGCGATGCCTTTGATTGATGCCTTTTTCACTTCGACTTCAGCTGTTTGTGTCACAGGGTTGATCGTCGTGGATACGGCTGTTTATTTTACACGATTCGGCCAGTTTATTATTCTGGCGCTGATTCAGATCGGGGGATTGGGTTTGATGACATTCACGTCCTTTTTCACGATCTTCTTTTTTAAGACGATGAGCTTTAAAGAGCGCTTTTTGATGAGTGATGTGTTGAGCACGGATTATATCGGTAATGTTCATAAGATCATCGGGAAAATATTGATTATCACCTTCACCATTGAAACCGCCGGAGCACTGCTTCTGTTTATGTCCTGGCAGGATAAGTTTAACTCTCTGGGGGAAACAGTTTTTCACTCTGTTTTTCATGCCGTCTCATCTTTTTGTAATGCCGGTTTTTCGACGTTTAGCAACAGTCTTATGAGCTTCCGGGGAGATGCCGCTGTGAATCTTATTGTGATCGTCCTTATTATTCTGGGCGGTTTGGGGTTTCTAGTCCTCATGGATTTTTTTCAGCCGCTGGACCGACGGCGGCGCATGCTTATGGTACAGACAAAGTTAGTTTTGACCACATCGGCGCTTTTAATCCTCATCGGTACGGTGGTCTTTTTCCTTGTGGAAAACGGCAACACTCTGCAGGGAATGAGTATTGGAGAAAAAATATTAGCTTCCCTTTTTCAATCGGTTACCCCACGGACAGCCGGTTTTAATACTGTAGATATCGGGCTTCTCTCCCTTCCCATGCTGATGATCTTTACGATGTTCATGTTTATCGGAGCCTCTCCGGGCTCAACCGGAGGAGGAATTAAAACGACGACGTTCGGTATCTTGATTATGACAGTATGGTCTTATTTGAAAAACAGAGACCAGGTCAGCCTTTTTAAACGTCGTATTCCTTCGCGTATCGTTTACAGGGCTATGTCTCTGGTCGTTGTCTCCATTGCGTATCTCTTTATGGCTTATCTGTTCCTTGTTGTCAGTGAAGACATCTCAATGATCGATGCTTTTTTTGAATTGGTTTCAGCTTTCGGAACGGTAGGACTTTCAACAGGGGTGACCCCTTATCTTTCCACAGCCGGGAAAATAACGATTATGCTTACAATGTTTGTGGGGCGCCTGGGGCCGATGACATTGGCCCTGGCCCTAAGCCGGGGCGAAAAAGCGGTTGTGACTTATCCTGAAGAGACCAGTATCATGGTCGGTTAGGAGTATTTATGGCAAAAGGAAAATATCTGGTCATTGGATTGGGGCGTTTCGGGATGGCCCTTTTGGACACCCTTTTAGAAGGGAATGCCGAGGTCCTTGTCTTTGATAATGACGAAGAGATGATCAATCAGGTCAAGGGAAAGATCGCCAATGCCGTGATTTTGGATGCGACCAATGAAGAAGCCCTTAAGAAATTCCCCTTGGAGGAGATCGATGCGGCCATTGTTACCATGGGAGACGATTTTGAGAAGAATCTTCTGACAACTGTGATCCTCAAAGAGATGGGAGTCAAAAAGGTTGTTTCCCGTGCTTCGGCAGCCATTGAGGAAAAGATCCTGAAAAAAGTCGGAGCCGATATGATTGTTTTCCCTGAAGTGGAGATGGGCCGAAAACTGGCGAATACGCTTTTGCGCAAAAGCGTGAAAGAGGCTATCCCCCTGACAGACGGAAACTCCATCGTTCATTTTAAAGCCCCGGCCTATTTAGTCGGGAAAACATTGAAAGAAACAGAGCTGAGAGAAAAATACTCCATCAATCTTGTGGCCGTTAAAAAAAACGACGCTGAAGAAGAGATCACGGTCATTCCTGATTCTGATTATATCATTTTGGAAGAGGACACGTTGATCATTGTGGGGGATAACAACAATATCGACCGGTTTTCGAAGGAGCGGTTGTGAAAAAGATACTCCTGATAACAACAGGAGGAACCATTGCCATGCAGGTCGATCAGAAAAGGGGCGGGGCTGTTCCTTTACTGAAAGCGGAAGATTTTGCCCGTTATCTCCCCCCGGTCAAGGATTTGGCGGATGTGGATATCCATATGTTTTCAAATATCCCCAGCCCTTACATGAATGTTCCTTTATGGCTGCAGTTAACGGATTTTATCGATGAGAAGCTGGCTGACGGCTATGACGGGGCCGTCATCACTCATGGGACGGATACCCTGGAAGAGACTGCTTTTTTTGTGGAATTGACTGTTAAAAGCGACAAACCTATTGTCTTTACCGCAGCTATGCGGACACTGGATGAGTTAAGCGGTGACGGCCCCCGAAATATCTGGGGAGCCCTGAAAACAGTCGTTTCGAAAAATTATACACCGGATATCGGTGTTACTTTGGCCCTGAATGATGAGATCCACGCTGTGAGAGATGTGACAAAAACCTATACATCAAATGTGGCTACGTTCCGCTCTCCGCTTTTCGGCCCTCTGGGGTTGGTCGACAATGACCAGGTCACCTTTTATTATAAGCCTTATCAGCGTATTAAGATTTCCAGCCGTCAAATAGAGGAAAAAGTAGCTTTGATAAAAGCCTATGCCGGAATGAGCTCCGATCTTATTGATGCGGCGGTCTCCATGGGCTATAAGGGGCTGGTCATTGAAGCTTTCGGACGGGGGAATCTTCCTGATTGGATCGTTCCGTCTATCAAGCGGGCCATTGAAAAAGGGGTGGCCGTCGTTATCTCCTCCCGATGCTATATGGGACGTGTTTTCGGGGATTACGCCTATGGCGGGGGCGGAAAGCATTTAGGCCAAATCGGAGCGATTTTTGCGTATGACCTCAGAGGTATTAAAGCCCGGATCCTTCTGATGTTGGCATTGGGTAAGTACGACGGGGACCGGGAAGCTGTCCGGCGCCTTTTTGACACTTTATAGTATCGGAATATGAGGCGGAACTGTTTCATAGCATCTCTCTTTTTCTTTATCATATTTTCTTTTTCGCTCTATGCCCGGGAAGAGCAGGGGATTGCTTCATGGTACGGCCCCGGTTTTCACGGCAGGAAAACGGCCAGCGGCGAGACATATGATATGTACCGGATGACAGCAGCCCATAAGACGCTTCCTTTCCATTCTATTGTTCAGGTTACTGACCTGGATACGGGGAAAAGTGTGCAGGTGCGTATCAATGACAGAGGCCCCTTTGTGTCGGGACGGATCATTGACCTCTCCTACGCAGCAGCCCGGGCTTTGGGAATTGACAGGAAAGGAACAGCTCGTGTCGTTCTTAAGGTCCTTTCCTCTGAATCCGGCGGAAAAGAAAGAAGCAATTCTTACTACGTGATGGCGGGAAGTTTTAAACAAAAGAAGAATGCGCTCAGACAGCAGGACTCTATTTGGAAAAAGACCGAACTGAAACCTCGAATATACAGATCAGGCCGTTATTACCGTCTTATATTGGGGCCATGGAGAAATGAAGAGATGGCCCGTGATGCCTTAAAGAAGCTGGAAGAAAACAAGATAGAAGGGATTCTGCGATATGGCTCTTTTGACAGCTAAGGATCTGTCCTTTTCCTTTGGAGCGGAGCGTCTCTTCTCAAACGTTTCTTTTTCCCTGGACGAAGGGATGAAATACGCTCTCGTGGGGAAAAACGGGACAGGCAAGACAACGCTTTTCAGGATTCTTAATGGTGAATTATCTCCGGATGAAGGACGGGTCTCTTTTTCTTCCGGCTTGAAACGAGGTTATTTTTCTCAAAACCCGCAGTTTACCGGCGGACATACTCTTCTTGATGAACTTTATACCAATTTCGCTTATTTGGAAGAGCTGCACAAAGCGGTTCACAAGGCCGCAGAAGAGATGATGCATTTGGAGTCAGCCGCTTTGCGCTATCAGCGTTTGTGGGATAGCTTTGTGCAACAGGGAGGCCTGGACTATGAAACAGAGATAAAAAAAGTGTTGACGGGGCTTCGGCTCAACGACCTTGAAAGTGCTCCTGTCAGCAGGCTTAGCGGCGGGGAGAAGATCCGGCTGGCTTTAGCCAAACTTCTTCTTTCTAAACCTGATCTCATGCTTTTGGATGAACCGACCAATCATCTGGATATTGCCTCTGTCCGATGGTTGGCAGAGTATTTGAATTCTTTTAAAGGAGCCCTTCTTCTGGTTTCTCATGACCGCTTTCTCTTGGATAATGTGGCAACACGCGTCCTGGATCTGGAAAACGGTTCTTTAAATCTTTATCGCGGCAACTATTCTCAATTCAAAGAACAGAAAGAGCAGGATGCCGAATATCGTGAAAAGCAGTACCGGGAACAAAAGAAGGAAGTCATGGAATTAGAAGCCTATATAAGGAAATATAAGGCCGGCAACAGGTCCACAATGGCGAAAAGCCGTGAAAAAAGGCTGAATAAAATGACTGTAATCGACAGGCCGGCCTCTTTTGAATACCGTGTGAAACTTGATCTTAACGGTTTCCATGAGAGCGGACAGGAAGTTTTGAAGATCTCAACCCTTCCGGTACGGGACTTGTATACCGTAAAAGGACTGCATGTACGCAGAGGGGATAAAATCGGGATTATCGGCCCCAACGGCTCGGGAAAGACATCTTTTTTCAGGGCTGTTCAGGAGGCTGTTCCTGCCGTTCGATGGGGGCATAACGTCAGAATCGCTTTTTTCGACCAGAGTTTGACTCTTTTAGAGGAGAATATAGCGCTTACTGATTATTTAAACCGTTTTTTTGACCTGGACGACTTTGAAGCCCGTAAAGTTTTAGGCCAATTCCATTTTACCGGAGAAGAAGCCGATAAGACGGTCTCCGCTCTCAGTGGCGGCGAGCGTTCCCGCTTTAAGCTGCTGACACTGACCTTGGAATCCCCCAATGTCATCATGATGGATGAGCCGACAAATCATCTGGATATGGAGTTTATTCATCTGCTGGAGGAGGCCTTGACCCGCTATCAGGGAACACTTTTTCTCATATCTCATGACATATATTTTCTTGAAAAAATCTGCCACAGTTATATCCGCATCGCTGACGGAGCTTTTGAAAAGGGAGACAGCACTCTTCTGGAGAAGGAGAAAGAGGGGCGAAGCTGCAGAGGATCAGAGGAGAAAGAAGAGGAGAGTGTCGAGAAAGAAACGGATTATATTCGGTTGAAAAAGGAAAGGAACAAATACAAACGGCTGAAGCGTGATATTGAAAAATGTGAAGAGCAGATTCATCTTGACGAGGAAGAGCTTAAAACTCTGGAAGAAAAGATGCATGCTTTAGGAGAGAGACTGGGTTCTGTTCAGGAGATGGAGAATGAAAGACGTGTGATAAAAGACAGATTGGATCATTTATACACCCAATGGGGAAAACTCCATCAGGAAACAGAAAAGGCCTCATTCAATGATTGACATTTTTTCAATTACAGCTATATTTAATACATGGAATATAAAGTATTGCTTCTTTTCGCTCTTTATATTGTGATTTATCTCGTTAATTCCCGTTCCTTAAAAAAGGAAGAATTGGAAAAAAGCGCAGCTTCGCGCATACAAGCCCGGTGGATTTATTCTCTTATCCTTATTTTCGGATGGAATTTAATCATAGACGCGGTTCTTGTTTTGCGGAAAAATGATGTTTCCCCGTGGATTCTGTTGGCTTTAGGGGGATTTTTTCTTGTTTTTTATACTTTTGTCGTTTTTTGGCAATACAGAACCCGCCGTAAATAAAAGGAGTGTCTATGGCCATTTATATTTGTCCTCAATGCGGCGCAGACATTGAGTTAGAACACGGGTTGACCTGTGAGTACTGCGGATATGAAGTTCCCGGGAAAAAATGCAGCCAATGTGGCCGGGATATCCCTGATGAAAGCATTATGTGCCCCCTTTGCGGAGCGCCTCAAAAAGGAGATTCTACTCCGTCAGCTCCGGAAGGTCTTGAAACTCCTGCATACGGAGAAGTCATATCCAATGTACCCCAAAGTACAGAGCTTCATGGCGGGGCATTTGAAGAGAAAGAGACGCATTTCGGCCATCATGAAGAGATAGAGGAAATCATTGATGATCATGAAGAGATCGACGAGGCTGAATTTCTTGAGGAAACTGTCTCCGGAGAACCTGTTGATGAGGAAGAAATTCCTGTACAGGCTGAAGAGGAGACGTTGCCCTCAAAAGCTCTTGGAAATGAGGAGCCTGTTCCTTTGTCCATAGGGCATGATGAGGAAGTCCAGTATATGACCTATAGCGAGACACAGAAAGAAGAGCGTCAGGCTGAAATTTTTGAAGAACCGGAAACTCCGGAAGAGAAGATCTGCGAAAGCTGCGGATTTGCTAATCCCACTATTGCTAAATTCTGCTTAAGTTGTGGTTCTCCGCTGGATGAAAAACCGCCTTTGCAAGAGGAACCGGAATCAGTCATCTGCCCCGATTGCGGGTTTGAAAACTCAAAAGATGCCCGTTTCTGTATGGTCTGCGGGGCAAAATTAGACAGAGAGGCCGTATCGGAAATGGCTTCGCGTCCTGATGTGAAGGAATCTCCTGCTGAGGTTCCCGTACAGAATATGTCTGCAGATCAGCATGCGCAGAAGCTCTTTAACGTGAAGATCACTTATGACAAAGAGAATAAATTTCAGCAGAAATTTGTTTTTAATAAAATAAGGGAGAGTAACCATTCCATTGCTGAAAATGAATTGAATATGTTGATGTCCAACAATACATTTATGATCCAGGTGGAAGAGGACCGATTCCAGTCCTTACAGGCTGAGTTAGAGGATTTAGATTGTACGGTGGAAATGATCGGAGAAGAGATTTCGGGAGTGGAAACGAGCCCTTCTGAAGAGGATGAGCCTGTTGCCGCAGTCAAAGGCCCGGTGTCCTACTCTCTTCTTGTCAAGGGAATGAAGGGGCATGAACAATCCTGGAGGGAAAAATTCTTTAAGATGATTATGCTTATGATCCCCTCTATGACAGAAGAAATGGCCTGGCAGATTGCAGCGTCTGAAGAAAAACGCATCCCCATGGAGAATGAAGAGACAGCCAGGGATTTACAGAAGATCCTTTCGCGGATGGGGTGTATCACCCAGATCATTGAGCACAAAGGGCATCATCCTGCAGAAGAAGATGTGCAGATGAAAGAAACGGCCGCCTCTGCTGAAGAAACCGTTGTTCAAAAAGAAAAGACGCCTCAGCCGGTATCTCCTGAAGAGAAAAAAACGTCTGCAAGGCCGGTAGATGATAACATCGGGAAAGATGACCCGAGATACCTTATCCTGTCCGGGGTTGACAAAAGAAACTGGGTCGTCCGTGAAAAGCTTGCTGAATCCATTGTAGATATTTATCCTAACATGACTCCGGACATCGCAGCAGGAATCGTTTCACAACCGGTAGTCAGGTTACGTGTCCAAAACCAGGATGATGCCGAGCGTCTGGGAAAACAGTTTGAGGAAATGGGTTGGAATATTCGAATCGAAGATGTTGCAACATTCAGTGATAAATCAAAAAAGACCGGTGCCACAGTAAGCCGGGTCGATGTGCAGCGGCGTAAAGCAGCCCGTTTGTCTTACTTGAAAAGAGAAAAGGGAAAAAGACGGAATTTTGTTACGACCATCATTATTACGATTATTGCTGTTGCGGCCCTATTGATCGTCTACGACACTTATTTTAAGCCACGTTATTACGTGACTTTGCAAGCTGAAGCCAATCACCCGGAAGTCGCCTTTACGGCCAGCTCGGGAAGTTTTATCTACTTGAGAAAAGAACCGAGCCTCAGCGCCATGCGAGAAGATTACAGAGTGTCCCTTGACCAGACACTGCGTCTTTTCAGAAAGGACGCTCTTGTCGGTGAGGACGGCATGCAATATTATGAGGTCTATGTCCCCGGATTCCGCGCTCACCGGGCCTATCTTTTGGCGGAACTGGCTTTCAGGAGCGATGAAAACGGGGCGCCTGTCGCCCTGGAATAAGAAATCAGGGGGTTTCGGCCCCCTTTTTGTTTTAGTATGCGTTTGTTTTCTGTGGCTCTTTTTACAGATCATTTCTTTGTCGGACTTTTCCTTCTTCTGGCTGCTCTTTCAGCCAGGAACGTTATGGAGTTTCGTGAACCGTTGTTCCTGCTTGTTCTAGCCGCTGAGTCATTTCTGCTTTCCCTGCTTTCCAGGTCCCCAAGATTGAAAGCCTTTTTTTCCTCTGTAATGATTTTTTTTCTTTTTTTATTTGTTTTTTCCCGGCATACGGGATTTCGCCTTCGTTCTCCTTTTTTTTTATCAGCCTATTTTATAGAAAAAATGGATTATTTTAAAAATATGGAGGTGTATGGATTTGTCAAAGCTCTGGCGACTGGTAACCGATCTGCCCTTTCAGCTCCATTAAAAGCGTTATTCTCCAGGACGGGAAGCTATCATCTTATTGCAATAAGCGGCCTGCATTTCGGGATTGCAGCTTCTCTTCTCATTGGATTGCTGTGTCGTATTAGAAAAAGAACGCGGATTATTATTCTTTTTTTGCTCTTGACTCTTTATCTCCTTTTGACCGACTTTTATGTTTCCGCCCTGCGTGCCTATCTCATGATCGCCTACGGTCTGGTCTCGGCCTATATGAATTTTCGAATCGAGCCTCTCAACGCGTGGGCTTTGGCGACTTCCCTGATTCTTTTTTTTCAACCGTTTGCTTTTTTTTCTGTCGGATTCTGGATGAGTGTTCTGGCGACTTTCGGTATTTTGGTTGTATTGCCGGCTTTGTCCCTCATCAAGGGGTTTGCGTTGAAGATAATGACAATTTCTCTCATGGCTCAGCTCCCTTTGATCCCGATTTTAGGAATGTATTTCGGCCGGTTGAATCTCGCTTCCCCTTTGATGAGTCTTCTTGCTCTGATCTTTATCTATCCCCTCGTTGCCATTGGTTTTATGCTCCTGTTTCCGCTTCCACACTTTCTGGCGAAAGCATTCGTTTTTGCTGAAGAGCATTTAGCAGCATGGTTCCTCCATTTTCTTTCATTATTTGATAATGAAGGGAATTGTCTGTCCTTTTCGTTCACACGGCAGCACGCTTTTCTTTATTGGGGGATCTATATTTTGGGAATTCTTATTTTAATCTGGATTTATCATAGAAAAGGTCAAAGAAAGCAAAAAATAAAAGGCGGACATTGCGTCCGATAGTTTTGTCGTCGATCAGAGTCGAGCGGTCATTCATCGTATTGCGCTCGGGGCCGGCTTCTCCGCGTATATAAAGAGAAGGGATACCGAGTGGGGAAAAGATCTGGCCTTCTCCGAAAGTGCCTTTGGACATTGTGAGAGAAAGGCCATAAGAGAGTTCCATCTGAGCCTCTTCCAACAATCGGGTGAGTGCAGGGTGATCCAGACCGCCTTCAATATGAAGAACCGGGCGGAAAGAGCCTGTTGAGTCCAGGCTGATGAATATCCGGGTATTAAAGCTGTCGAAAAAGAGAGATTCTCTCAATTCAACGGCTCCTTTATACCCTTGATGAGAGCCGGACAAAAAAACGAAGTAGATATTGGATTTTCTTGCTTCAGGGGGCAGGGCTGCTGCTAACCGGGCCAGATTAAGGGCTGTTACAGCTCCTGAGGCGTTAAAGACAGCACTTTCATAGACCAAGTCATCGCTCTGCTGTCCTAAACCGTCTAACGAGGCTGTTATCACAATATTACGGGGAGAGGAGATATGGGGTGCAGCCGGCAGGTAGCCGATAACATTTGTCGTGCGTTTATTCCCCCATACCATGGTAAAGTCCAGGTTAAGTCGGCTTTCAAAATCAAGAGGGAAATGGACGCGTGAACGGTCGATATCGTTTTTTACAGCGATGAGATCAATCCCTTCCCGTTGAAGTAATTTCATGAGAAAAGAGCGCCCGGCGATGAGCTGGGGAAAGTTTTTGAGGTCAAGCCCGGAAGGGATATAGGAAAAGTTGCGGCATTCAGCTGCTGTCTGAGCTTCTGTATCGACAAAAACAACACCCAGGGCGCCTCTGTTTTTGGCAATATAGGCCCGGTAGGCGGGGACAGAGTATTGGGGGTGATGGCTCAAAGCATGGGCAGGAATATCATGCAGCAGGATCACAATTTTTCCGGTGACGTCGCAGTTCAGATATTCGTTTAAGGGGCCGGAACCTTCTGCAAAACCATACCCGACGAAAACAAGAGGAGCCTGGCTGAGTGAAGTGCCTTCTGATGTCAGGGCTATGGCGAAATCGACTCCGTGTTTGAGAGGGATACCGCTGAGAGACGCCTTGACGGCTGATTCCAGAGAGGGAGCTTCCAGAGAATAGTACTGATAGAAATGCTCCAGAAAAGGAGGCGGGAGAAGACCGGCTTGTTCGAGTTGAAAAGCCGCATATTCAGCGGCACGGTCATACCCCCGGCTTCCGGAAAGACGGCCTTCAGTAAAGTCGTTGACAAACCCTTTGATATCAGAATGGATCTGATTGACATTTTCCCAATGTTGAAGATAAGCCTTTTTATAGGCAAAACGGTCCCCGCTGCGACAGGAGAAGAGAAGAAACGGAATCAATAAGAAGAGAATTCTTTTCATGTGTCTCATTATAAAAGAAGATCGATTCATTGCAAGGGGAAAGGAAACATCATATCATTTGATTTTTCAGGAAGATTTCTGTATAGTATAAAAGGTAAGGAGGAGAGATGAAAAGTTTTATCTATCATCAGCCCACCCGACTTTTTTTTGGAAGAGGCCAGATCAAGCATTTAGGGAAAGAAGCCGCAAAATACGGAGAAAAAGCCCTGCTTGTCTATGGAGGGGGAAGCATAAAAAAAAATATGATCTTTGATGCAGTTGTCAGAGAGCTTGAAAAATACGGAATTGAATATAAAGAATTGGGTGAGGTATCCCCCAACCCTGTTTTACAGCGGGTAAAAGAGGGCATTCGCCTGGCGCGGGAACAGAAAAGCGACCTTGTCCTTGCTGTCGGAGGCGGAAGCGTCTTGGATACGGCAAAAGCGATTGCGGCGGGAGTCTTTGCCACAGGGGATGTGTGGAGCATGTTCACGGGGCAGGAGCCCATTACCAGGGCCCTTCCGATCGGGACAGTCCTTACTATAGCAGCCACCGGGTCTGAAGCCAATGCCCATGCTGTTATCACTTATGAAACCGAGGCAAAAAAATGTGCTATTCATTCTGAGATGATTATTCCACGGTTTTCCATTATGGATCCGGAATACACATTTACTGTCTCTCCCCGACAGACGGCTGCGGGAGTGGCGGATATTATGGCCCATTTGTTCGAACAGTATTTTTCTCCGGATCCCGATGCCGTTGTTACGGATTACCTGACAGAGGCTTTACTGAAAATCTGCGTGGAGATGGGGCCGCAAGCTCACAAAGAGGGAGAGAATATGAAAGCCCGTGCAAATCTTATGTGGGCTTCGACTTTGGCGCTGAACGGCCTTATGAGTCTGGGAAAACGGACAGATTGGGCTCTTCATAAATTAAGTCATGAGCTCAGTGCCCGCTATGATATGATTCACGGGGAGACTTTCTCCATCCTTTATCCGGCCTGGATGCGTTATGTAGCCGATGCGGACGCATTGAATCGTTTTGCGCATTTGGGAAAAGTACTTTTCGGGGAGAAAGCGAACTCTTCTTCCGCATTTATTGAACATCTGGAGACTTTTTATCAAAGCCTGGGCCTTCCTCTTCATCTGAGCGAGCGCGGAATCGGTCCTGACAGGTTCGAAGAGATGGCGTCTAATATTATTGATCTCTACGGCCTTATCGGGATCTTTAAACGGCTTGATTATCATGACATTGTCCGTATTTTTCAAATGGCTCTTTGAAGAAGGGATTTATGAAGATTATCAATGACAGATATGAATTAAGAAAGAAAATGGCCGAAGAGGGGAATACTTCCTTTTATCTGGCCCGGGACCGTTTTAAAAGCAAGGCGGTCCTGTTGCGGATTTTTGATACGATGAGGGATGTTCTGGACAAGTTCGCTTCCTATCATCAGCTTATAAGGGTTAAGCATCCGTCGCTTTTGGAGTATTATAATTATGAGAAGGTTTGGTTTTTTGATGAAAAAATGACCTATTCCAACTATTATATTTTAATCAGCGAATATGTGTCCCGCGAAAGTTTTGCCGGACTTTTGGAAAAGGGGAATTTTTCCGAAGATGAGGTCATGGAGCTCATGAGCCATTTCTGGAAGGCCCTTTTTTACCTGTATAAACAAAAGCTTTATATTTACGACTTTCCCGAAATGAGCCTTATTATTCAGCAGAGAAAACGATTGAAGATCGATCTGTTGGGCTTGGATGTCTCATCCTCTTTTGAATCGGAAAAATTTTTGGGGTTATGCCGCTCCATAGCCGGGTTTCTTGAAACCTATCCGTATCCTTCAAAGCGCCTGGACGATTACAGGCGCCGCCTTTCTTCGTTTTCCGGTGCATCATTGGGGGAGTGGTTCGATGAAATGGAAGCGGGCGGTTTCTTCAAGGGAAACCGCTATTCCTATTTTTATGAAAAAAAAGAGTGGTCAGCCTGTGAGATGGGACTCTCCCTTCATTCTGAAATCTTGCGGGATCTTTACACGTTCCAGTCCAGAAGAAATTCGAAAATTGCGTTTATATTCTTTGGAGATACAAGTTCTTTAAAAGAAGTCGTGATCCGAGATTTCCTTGAATTCCTTAAATATGAAAAATATTTAAAAATTGAGATCATCATGCAGGATTTCTATGATTTTTTGAAATATCTTTTTGAATGTGTCAGTCATTACCGTCTCCGGGAGGATTTGAATAAAATTATCACCCGTCAATTCAGCCTTTACAATGAGACGCTGAATGAGCAATACCTCCTTAATGTCCAGTCCTATCTTTTGGAGCTTCTGTTTGATTTTTCTATTACAAAAAAAGTGGTGCTGCATGTCCAGAATATTGTGGGGATGGATGACAAGATCAACCGTTTTCTGAATATGATGCTTCATGTCAAACAACGGGGCAATATTGTCTTTCTTTTTGACGCCGGAATGGAAAAAAACCGTTTTCATGTCTTTTATAAAGATCCCCGATTTGAAATTGTAACCAAAGAGTACTCACGGCTGTCTCACGAGGAAGTCAGGAGCATGCTGGCGCATCTTTTTGACAATGGTATTTCTCTGGAACCCTTGGAAAACCTGCTGCTTCATTATGAAATCAACCGTGCAGAAAAGGTTATCGGGTTTATTCAGAAAATGGTGGAAAAAAATCTTCTTTCTATTGATGATAAGCACAAGATCCTTTTTATTAATTCGGCGGGGGTGGAGAAGTCTCTCCCTTATTTGCTGGCCGATGACAGCCTGGATAAAAAAGTCCGTTATCTGCGCAGGGAAGAAAAGGAGATCCTCTGGTATCTGAGTCATAGCCGGAAAATTATGAAATTGGATGAACTGATAAGCCTCCTTCAATGCGATCAGGAAGAGGCTTTGGCTTTTTTGGGCTCATTGCGTGCCCACGCTTATATCGATGAGATCTGGGAACAGGAAACGGCCTATTACCGCATCGTGCGCAATGATCTCAAAGAATATTTTTTAAAGAACAGCCTTGAAGAAGCCTCTGATTTTCGGGAAAAGTTTATCGTCTTTTTAGAAAATCAGAAAGCCGATCCTCTTCAGGCTATGAATCTTATCCAGATCCATATGGAGTTAGAAGCTTATTCCAAAGCCCTGGAAAACATTTCACGATTGTTGAAAATATACCATTTAGGGATAAATGACATGAATGAACTGCAAGCATGGCTGGAACGCATCGGCAGGGAAGAGGGACGTGTTGACATGCGTCTTTATCAGCAGACACGCCTGCATCTGATGCTTGCCATCGGCGATGAGAAAGGGATTCAGGCATTTGTTTCGGATCATGTGCAATTGAAACAGTTTTTGAAAGAAAAAGAGAAAAGGCTTTTTTCTGTCTACCTGGTGATTCGCGCCTTAGAGGGTTTTATCGGCCGGGGGACAGGAGCGACTTCACAGCTTCGACGGCTTAAGCGAAAGATCGAACGCTGGCCTGAGAATCCGGATCTTCTCTTCCTTATGCATTATATTGATTATCTTGTCGCACCCTCATCAGAGAAAGAGTCCCGGGGAGAGGCTCTTCTGAACGCTCTTGTGTCCGGAATGCCCTGGTTTCTTTATCAATCGGCCCTTTTGACAGCCACGGATTTTTATGTGGCCGGTTCTTATGAGCGGGTACGCCGTCAATTGGAAAGGTTTCTTTCCCTTTTGGAGACAGAAGATACAAGTGATGAATTATCCGCTGTGGTTATTCAGGCTTTTTTTCTTATGGGCAATATCAACCTGAATACGGGTGATGCCTCTAAAGCGTTAGGATATTATGAAAGAGCGTTAGAAATGGCCCGGGACATGGGCAGCTACAGAGACCAGATCAAAGCCCATAATAATATTGCCAGTGCCAAATATTATATCGGATATTCTTATGAAACGATTATCTATGAATTGAACAAGTCCGTGAATCTGGGGAAAAAGTCTGGAGATGAAATCAGTATTGTGGTTCCTCTTTCAAATATAGCTGAATTGTATGCGGATAATTTCTACTATAAAGAGGCCTACAAAACCATTGCCGAAGCTATGCGTTACGTCAAGAAAAGCGATGCCCGGCGCTATCTTGTTGTTCTGGATCAGCTGATTGCAATTATTATTCAAATGGGAGATTATAAAAAAGCGCGATATTTGAGCTCATTGATGAAAAAAAGCGCAAAATCAGCTACTTATTGGCAATATTTGGTGAATTATTATGCAAATAATGGAGATATTTATTATGCATGGCGCCGCTATGCCCAGGCATTGAGTTATTACGAGCGCGTGGCGTCTGAATGTGAAAAACAGCATCTGTATAATTATGAGTACTTTGATGCGATGTTAAAAAAAATAAGGATTCTTTATTTTGACAAAGGGAGAAAGACTGAGGCCCGAAATCTTTTTCAGCATCTGAAGAAATTAAAAGAAAGTTCTCATGTTGAATTGGGGGATATTGATTTTGACTATGCAGGGATTTCTTTCCTGCAATCTGATGATGAAAAGATCACAATGCTGGAGCGTTTGCTGGCCCGTTATAAAAAAGAAAAAAATAACGGCCAGATCTTAAGAATGCTGATAGAACTCTCCCAGCTTTATGAAAAAAGAGAGTTCAATTTTCGTCTTTATGAGATCCTCACAGATATTCTCTTTTATGAGCAGCATATAAAAAGCAATTTTCCTAAAGGTTATCTTGTCTTCTATCAGAAGACAAGACTTTGTCGTGAAATACAGGACTGTAAGAGGGCTGTAGCTCAGCGGCTGAAAATCCCCCTGTCAAGGATCACCTTTCCCTTTATCAAAAAACTCTGGTCAGATGAATATGCCGATAATATTTTTCGTTTTTACCGTAAAGAAATGCTTTCACTCATTGAAAGATGGAAGTATGATTTCACGGGCATAGACGAGAATATTAAAATCGTTCTCAATTTTATTATGGATTTTGCCCGGGCAGACCGTGTTACTCTCTTTGTCCGAAATGAGACAGAGCGTTATCATCCGCTTTTTGAGCAGGTGGCACGTCCTCTCTATGAAGATGGAGAATACAGGAATGACCTCCTTGTCTCCGCACTTCAGTCACCACGGCATATCCACGTCAAAAATTACAGTCATTTTTCATCCTCGATAGTGACCGCCGGGCTTTTTCCCGTTGTTGACCTCGGATATAGCGAAGAGGGCGGGGAGAACGGCGGAGAAGAAACTCTTTTGGAAGATTCTGTCCGTGGTTTGATTTATATCGATACGAAAAAGTATTGCAATCATATCCAAAAAGGGCTGACGGAATTCATTTTTCCGTTGATTCAATACCTTAGCATCCTGTTGCGTTATCGTGAGTTAAGAGATGAGATCATTCTCTGTCCTTTGACCGGAGTGATGACACGTTATTTCTTTTTAAATACGTTGAAAAAAAAGATTGCCCGAAGAAGAAAAGACGAGACCCTCGGCTTTATGCTGGTCGATATCGATCACATGACTGAGCTGAATCAGAAATTCGGAGAAATCGAAGGAGACCGGATCATCAAACGTGTAGCGGGAGTCATTGTTTCCTATGCGAAAAGCAACGATATTATCGGCCGCTACATGGGGGAAGAATTCGCCATAGCCCATTCCCGTATATCCAAAGGGCAATTGCTTGACAAAGCGGAGCATCTTATAAAACTGATCAAAGAGGATTCGGAATTAGCCCGCTACGGGGCCACAGTCAGCATCGGGCTCAGTTATATTCCGGATCACGGAGAAAAAGCGGATATCGTTTTGGCTAAAGGGATCGCCGCATTGAATGCGGCTAAAAAAAGCGAGCGGGCTGTTGTCCTTTGGGAGGAAAAATACGGGATCTATAAGGGGAAACATGATATTTTGGCCGGGATTGTAACCGGTGACATTGCATTGACTGAAGACGTCATCAGAAACCTCGTTGAATTGGCTATGCTTGCCCCGGAATCTGAAGAAGCCTTTTTCCAGACAATTTTAGGCATGATCAGCCGTTTTATTGATTACGATTTTATTGATTTCTCCTTTGGCGTCAGAGGCCGGACTTTCGAGTATCGGGACAAGGGCATCAAAACCATTGAAAAATATGTGGAGCATGCCGGGAAAATCAAGGACACCCTCATTGCCATCAACTGGAAGTATGAGGAAGGGCGACAGGGTCTCTATTCGGATCTTATTCATGTGGCGGAGGAAAGAGGCATTTCTTTGAAAATCTATCTGTCCAGCCCTATGGAGAAGAAAGAATATACCTATATCGAGGCGAATCTTCTCTCCATTGTCACGCAGCTTATCATCAGCCATTTGCGCTATTTAGCCATGAACACTCTTGACGAATGAATTTCTCCTGCTATGGTGAGTATCATCGAGGGAGGTGAGCGTGGAATTTTACACTCGATTTGTACAGGATCATGTTATTCTTTCATCCTTTTTTCAGTTTTTTATTCTGGGAATGGTCGGAGAATGCCTCGGATTGCGTATTGCGGGGAAAAACCCCTTTCGGGCCATGACCTTTCTTCAGTTTGTTCTCAAGATGGTGGCCTGGGGTTTTCTGGGAATTCTGATCAAATATGCTTTTACAGGATTTGTCGGTTTTGCGGGCTCTCTGGGAGAAAAGGGGCTTGTGGGCTCTCTCTTCTTCACGAAAGCCGGGAAGGCCTTTTTGATATCATTTGCAATGAATATCCTCTTTGGACCGCAAATGATGACATTTCATCGCCTGACCGATAATTGGATTATGAAAACCGGGGAGTTTTCGGGCCTGAAAAGTTCATTTCTGACGCTTCTTTGGTTTTGGATTCCGGCTCATACTGTGACGTTTCTTCTGCCGGAAGAGTACCGTATCGGGCTGGCAGCCTTATGGTCTGTTGTTTTAGGGCTTATTATGGGCTTTTATAAAAGGAAAGGGGCTCATGGATAAAAAAGGAGTCGTTGATTCCATAGGGGCACAGAACGCCGTAATCCGGGTCTACCCCGAGGAGGGTTGCAGTCATTGCGGGCTTTGTGATGCCTGTCAGGATCTTCTTTTAAAAAAGGAGCGGCTTCCCGCCGGGTTGCGGCCCGGGGACGCCGTATGGGTCAGGACTTCGGTTTCTTTTTATCGGGTGATCGCCCTTTTGTACGGGCTGCCGCTTTTGTCCCTTATTGCAGGATATGTCGCAGGACAGCTTCTCTTTCCCGGGAGAGGAGAATGGCCGGGGATAGCCGGAGCCGTTCTGGGGTTTGCTTTCAGCCTGCAGGTTGTGAGGATTAGGGGGCATCGTTTAGACAGCAAAGAGAATATACAGATACTCCCCTTTGATGAAAGTTATTGCGGGGGGAAAGGGGAGAGCGGATGAAAAGCCTCATTGTCGTCGAGTCACCGACGAAAGTGAAAACCATCAAAAAGATTGTTGGGAGAAAATACGATGTTGTCGCTACAGTCGGACATATTATTGACCTTCCCAAATCCAAGTTGGGCCTGGATGAAGAGACTTTAGAGCCCCAATATGTGACAATCAAAGGAAAAGGCCCGGTATTGAAGGACATCCTTTCTAAAGCGGCTTCCAAAGATTCTGTTATCATTGCCACTGACCCGGATAGAGAGGGGGAGGCCATTGCCTGGCATGTCCGGAGCAAGCTGGAAGGTAAAAATATTCCTGTCCGCAGGGCCCGATTCAATGAAATTACAGAAACGGGGATTTTGCAGGCTCTGGAGGATCTTACGGACATCGATATGAACATGGTCTATTCTCAGCAAGCCCGCCGCATCTTAGACCGTTTGGTGGGTTATAAGATCAGTCCTCTTTTATGGAGAATCCTTTATAAAGGCCTCTCTGCCGGGAGGGTGCAGTCCGCGGCTTTGCGTCTTGTCGTCGAACGCGAACTTGAGATCCGCAGCTTTTTAAAAGAGACCTATTGGGATGTGTTTTGTGAGTTTGACGGAGTCAAGGCAAAATTGACCAAATTGGAAGGTAAAAAGGCCGATATCAAAGAAAAGAAGGCCATGGAAAGCCTTCTGGAACAATTGAGGCAAGATGATTTTATCATCGTTAAAGCTCAGGAAAAAGAGAGTCCCCGCCGCCCTTTGCCGCCCTTTCGGACGAGTACCCTTCAGCAGGAGGCGTATAACAGACTGGGTTATTCGGCTAAAAAGACCATGATGTTGGCCCAGAGACTTTATGAAGGGATTTCACTTCCCACCGGGAATGCCGGATTGATCACCTATATGCGGACGGATTCTCTGCGGGTCTCCTCTGAAGCGTTGACAAAAGTCAGGGATTTTGTGCAGAAGCGATTCGGGGAAGAGTATTGTCCGGCAAAACCGAACTTTTACGGCAAAGCCAAAGGAAACAAAATACAGGATGCCCATGAAGCTATTCGTCCCGCTGACATCAATATTGATCCTGAAAAGATAAAAGAACATCTGGAGCGGGACCTTTACCGCCTCTATAAACTGATATGGGACCGATTTGTCGCTTCTCAAATGTCTCCGGCCCGTTACATCAATGCGCTTCTCCATCTTGAAAGCGGACCGGCTCTTTTTGAAGCAACAGGGAGCAAACGGATATTTGAGGGTTTTGAGAAGGTCTATGCCTTCGGCAAGCGGGAAGAGGCTTTTCTCGATATCAGCCGTTATCACCCCGGAGATACAATCCGTCCCCAAAAGATATACAGTGAAGAAAAAGAGACATCCCCCCCGCCGTATTATACCGATGCGACCCTGGTTAAAAAATTAGAATCTATGGGTATCGGTCGTCCTTCCACTTACGCTTCTATTCTCTCTCTTCTGACCAGCCGGAATTATGTGGAGCGGGAGGAGAAGAAATTAAAAGCAACAGATCTGGGTATGATCATTACCGATTATCTCAAAAAGCTGTTCCCCAAAATCGTTGATTATGACTTCACACGTCATATGGAAAAAGATCTGGATCTTATTGAAAACGGGGAGGTCGAACAGAAAAAGGTTTTAATCGATTTCCATGGGGAGCTGAGTATCTGGCTCAAAAAGGCTGAAGAGGAACTTCCTGCTCTCAAAAAAGAGACGGTGGAAGAGACTTCTTTGATATGCGATAAGTGCGGAAAACCCATGGTGATCAAATGGGGAAGAAACGGGCGCTTTTTGGCTTGCAGCGGGTACCCCGACTGCAAAAACACTATGAATTATTCAATCAAAAACGGAGAAATCATTCCGGAAAAAGGCGAAGAGGCTATCGGTGAGGCTTGTCCTCAATGCGGAGGCGAACTTGTCGTGAAACAAGGCCGTTTCGGGAAATTCATAGCCTGTTCGCGTTATCCGGAATGCCGTTACACACGAAAAATAGAGAATAAGACAGGAGTGCATTGCCCCAAATGTCATGAAGGAGACGTTGTCGTCAAACGGACAAAGAAGGGACGTCTTTTCTACGGCTGCAGCCGTTATCCGGAATGTGATTTTGTGAGCTGGTACAAGCCTGTCGGTGAAAAATGTCCCCAATGTGATAAAGGATTTCTTATTGAAAAGGGGAAGAAAATCCTTTGTTCAGAAAAGGATTGCTCATATGAAAGACAAAAGTGAAGACCCGATAGAGGCTTTTCTGCAGTATTGTGAGACTGAAAGAGGTTATTCATCTCATACGGTTTTGAGTTATCGCAATGATTTAGAAGAATTCTTCCGGTTCACCCAGCACAGCTATGCTTGTGTCTCCTCTTTGCATATCCGCGAGTTTATAGAGCATCTTTATGATATTGACAGAGAAAGAACTACAATTAACAGAAAACTTTCCGCATTGCGCCGTTTCTTCAGATTTCATCTAAGAGAAAATCATATTAAGGAGAACCCTGCGGAAAAAATCACCTCTGCCAAAGTATTCAAGCGGCTGCCGGATTTTCTGACCATTGAAGAGATGTCTGCTTTGTTGGATCGGTGCCCTGAAGGCACTGAAAAAGAGCTTCGCGACAAGGCTGTCCTTGAATTGCTTTATGCCACCGGAATGCGTGTCGGAGAGTTGGTCTCCCTGAAAACGAAGGATATACGCTTTGATTCTGCCACTGTGCGTATCCTGGGAAAAGGCGGGAAGGAAAGGATGGTCCCCCTTCATGAGAAGGCATCAAACCTCATCCGCCGTTATCTTTTTCTTCGCGGTTCTGATCAAAAGACCCTTTTTCTCAGTATAAGAAAGAACCCTTTGCATGCGCGGGATATCCGGCGCATTTTGAATAATGCCCTTATAGATATGGCTTTTGCCAAGCATATTACACCGCATAAGATCCGTCATTCTTTTGCGACACATCTGTTGGAGAAAGGGGCCGACCTCAGAACCGTTCAGGAGTTGCTGGGTCACAGTTCTTTGTCCACAACGCAGATCTATACACATGTTACCATGGAAAACGTCAAAAATGTCTATCAAAAATGCCACCCCAGAGGAGGCGAAAGAAAAAACTAAAGGAGTCCTTATGGAATTTATGGGAACGACCATTATTATGGTACGCCGTGACGGAAAAACGGCCATGGGAGGCGACGGGCAGGTCACATTAGGGAACACCCAGGTCAAAAGCACAGCGAACAAAGTCAGAAAGGTCAATGACAATGTCCTGGTGGGATTTGCGGGCAGTGTGGCAGATTCCTTTGCTTTGGTTGAGCGTTTTACGGAAAAGGTGAATATGTATAAAAACAACCTTCGCCGCGCAGCTGTGGAGCTGGCCAAAGAATGGCGCTCCGATAAAGTCTTGCGCCGCCTGGAAGCGATGATGATCGTGGCCGGTGCTGATGAGTCCTTTCTCCTTTCGGGAAGCGGGGAAGTCATTGAGGATGAGATCGGGCTATTAGCCATAGGCTCCGGGGGCTCTTTCGCCCATGCAGCCGCCCGGGCTTTAATGGAGGAAACAGATCTGAGTGCTGAAGAGATCGTAAAAAAGTCATTGGATATAGCAGCAGAGATTTGCATTTATACGAATCATCATATCTCTGTCATCTCTTTATAGGGGGGGAAATGCGGTCAGACGGAAGAAAAAACGACGAATTAAGAAAAATAAATCTGATACCCGGGTATATTGCCCATGCCGAAGGCTCTCTTCTTATCGAATGGGGAGATACCCGTGTGATTTCCACTGTTACTGTCGAAGAGAAGGTCCCGCCTTTTCTGAGAGGCAGCCAAAGCGGGTGGATTACCGCTGAATACGGTATGCTTCCACGATCCACTCAGATCCGTATGCAGAGAGAGAGTACTCGCGGAAAGCCCGGGGGGCGGACCATGGAGATTCAAAGACTTATCGGAAGAAGCCTGCGGGGTGTGGTGGATTTGAAGGAGCTGGGAGAAAGGACCTTATGGGTGGACTGTGATGTTATTCAGGCTGACGGGGGAACACGTGTCGCTTCCATTACGGCCTCTTTTGTCTCTCTCTATCTGGCTTTGGCCCGCTTAAGAGACCAAGGGAAGATCGCTACTCTTCCGGTGAATCAGTTTGTGGCGGCGGTCAGTGTGGGAATCTGTGACGGGGTTCCTCTTTTGGATCTTTGTTATGAAGAAGATTCTGCTGCAGAAACGGACATGAATGTCGTTATGACTCAGGATGGGAAATTGATTGAGATCCAGGGAACGGCTGAAGGGGTGCCTTTTATGCGAAGTGAGCTGAATGACCTGCTGGACCTGGCCGAAAAGGGAGTCGCCGATCTTGTCCGTTTACAACAGGAAGTGATCTTTTCACATGTCTCCCCTTGATATCATATTGGCGACAAAGAACGCGGATAAGATCAAAGAAATCCGCTCGGCCCTTGTCCTTCCGGGAATCCGCTTTATCGAAAACAGGTCTCTTTTGCCTGCTGTCGAGGACGGCGCGACTTTTGTGGAAAATGCCCTGATAAAAGCACGGAAGGCCTCAGAACAGAGCGGAAAGGCTGCATTAGCGGATGATTCAGGCCTTCAGGTGGACGCTTTACAAGGCGCTCCGGGAATCTATTCAGCGCGTTTTGCAGGTGAAAACGCCTCTGATCGGGAAAACAATGAAAAATTGCTGAAACTGATGCGTGCTTATCCCGAAAAAGGGCGTGAAGGGCAGTTTTATGCTGCCGTTGTCCTCTATTTCCCTTCAGGTGAATGGATTCATGCAGAAGGATCTTGCCGGGGCCTTATTCTGGAATCACCCCGCGGGGGAGGAGGATTCGGGTATGACCCGCTTTTTTATCTTCCATCCCTGAAAAAGACCATGGCGGAGTTGACCTTGGAAGAAAAAAACGCGCTCAGCCACCGCAGCCGGGCATTAAGCCGGCTAAGAGAAAAACTCTTTTCGGAGGAATTTCGTTCTCTTCTGAATATCACCCCTTGACTTTTTTTTTCTCCCATGTTAGATTATTAGCAGTCAAGCAAGGTGAGTGCTAATATATGGATAATACGAGTTTAAATGCCAGAGAAAAACAAATACTCAGCTACATCGTAGCGGATTATATTTCTACGGGGAAGCCTGTCAGTTCCCGCTCTTTGTCACGGCATCAGGGCATTGACCTTTCTCCTGCGACCATACGTAATGTGATGGCTGATTTGGAAGAAAAGGGTTATATCTTCCAGCCTCATATTTCAGCCGGCCGTATTCCCTCGGACCTGGGGTACCGTTTTTATGTGGATAATATGATGCATTTACAGGAGTTGACACTCAGAGAAAAAAAACGTATCAGGGAACAATATCAGCAGGAGATCTCAGAGCTGGACAATATCCTGCGTGATACTTCTCTTCTTCTTTCAAAAATATCCGATAAGATCGGTGTCGCCCTTGTCCCTCATCTGGAAAAAGATATTATTACCTGTTTTACGTTTGTTCCGGTCTCTTCCAACAGGCTTCTTGCTGTGTTGGTCACCCGGTCCGGGATGATTAAAGAACATCTTTTCCGCATTACCGGCCCGCTGGTACGGGAGGCCTTGGACCAGGTCAACCGTTATGTCAATGATCTTGTGGTCGGACTCAGTGTGGAAGAAGCCCTGAGACTGCTCAAAGAAAGCGATATGTTCTCTATCGGAGCCTTTATGTTGGATATTGTAAGAGAGCAGCTGAAAAAAAGCCTGGAGGACGAAAAAAAAGTTTATGTCGGCGGGCTTGTTGATTTTTTTCAAAAAAAAGCGGGAAACGAAAGCGGGGAGGAGTTTTTATCGGAAGAGATCCTGGCCCGTGTCCTGGCCTGCCATGATGAGAACGGCAGAGAAAAAAGCCTGGCTGTGACGATCGGAGCCGAAAATCGGATTCAGGCACTTCAGGAGTTTACCTTGATCACACGGAGTTTCCATATCCCCGAAGGGCTACAGGGAAAAATCGCGATTGTAGCGGAAAAACGTGTCAATTACGGCCGCATTATTTCTTTGCTTGATTACACAGGGCAAATACTGGAAGAGATGATGGATGATATATTTAAGGAGGATTGAGAATGACGGACACAGAAAAGAAAACGGATAATCTCAAGGGGGCTCCGGAAAAGGAACCACAAAAGAAAAAAGGGAAAGAAGGCAGCAGAAAAGAGGCGCTCTTTCAGTGTGAAAAAGAAACAGGGAAATTGAAAAAAGAATTGGAACTCCTGAAAGAGGAAAAAGGGCGTTTTCACGACAAACTATCCCGTCTTATGGCAGATTTTGAGAATTATAAAAAGAGGATTGAAGAAGATAAAAGCCGCTGGATGAAATTAGCCAATGCCGAGATGGCCCGAACCATCTTGCCTGTTCTTGACAATCTGGAATTGGCTATGGAGAGTATGAAAAAAACGGAAGAAGAAGGGGCCGAGACCTTGATCCAGGGGTTGGAACTTGTTGTGAAGCAGTTTTACGAGGTCCTTAAGCAGAACGGGATCGAAGTGATCGAAGCGAAGGGAAAACCGTTTAACCCGGCCTATCATGACGCTATGATGTCGGTCGAAACTGAAGGACAAGAGGATGAAGAGATCATCACAGAAGAGTTTCAGAAGGGTTTTCTTCTCTACGGGACGGTTATACGGCCTGCCCGTGTTAAAGTATCGAAACGTAAAGTAAAAGAGTAAAAGGAGGGATACAATGGGAAAAATCATTGGAATAGACTTAGGAACAACAAATTCAGCTGTCGCCGTTATGGAAGGCGGCCAACCCAAAATTATTGTCAGCAATGAGGGGAATAGAATCACTCCTTCTGTTGTGGCTTTTAAAAAAGACGGAGAGCGTCTTATCGGGGAGCTGGCCAAGAGGCAGGCTGTGACAAACCCTGAAAATACAGTGTCTTCCATTAAACGGTTTATGGGTCGGTTCACCGACGAAGTCAAAGAAGAAAAAGATATGGTCCCTTTCAAAGTCAAAGGGGGATCCGGCAATGTGGTGGCCGTGGAAATCATGGGAAAAGACTATACACCTCCGGAGATCTCCGCAATGATCCTCAGGAAGTTAAAAGAGGACGCCGAAAAATATTTAGGACAGGAGGTCAAAGAGGCGGTTATTACCGTTCCGGCTTATTTTAATGACAGACAACGTCAGGCGACGAAGGATGCCGGCAAAATCGCCGGATTAGAGGTAAAACGTATCCTTAATGAGCCTACAGCAGCGGCTTTGGCCTATGGATTGCAAAGCAGTCATGCGCATAAAATCGCCGTCTATGATTTAGGCGGAGGCACATTCGATATCTCTATTTTGGAGTTGGGGGACGGGGTGCTGGAAGTCCTTTCCACAAACGGAAATACCCATCTGGGCGGAGACAATTTTGACCAGATCCTTCTGGACCATATTGCCGAAGGTTTTCGCAAGGCGGAAGGGATTGACCTGAGAAAAGATAGAATGGCATTACAGCGTTTAAAAGAAGCAGCAGAAAAGGCCAAAAAAGAACTGTCTACTTCAACAAGCACCAATGTCAATCTGCCGTTTATCACAGCGGATGCCGGTGGCCCCAAACATCTGAATATGGATATTACCCGGGCCGAGTTTGAAAAACTGATCTACGATTTAGTTGAGTCGACTTTCGATCCTTGCAAAAAAGCCTTGTCTGATGCTAAAATGAAAGCTTCGGATGTCGATGAAGTCATTCTTGTGGGAGGGTCGACGAGGGTTCCTTTGGTTCACAAAAAGGTAAAAGAGTTTTTTGGCAAAGAGCCGAATATGAGCGTTAATCCCGATGAAGCGGTGGCTGTCGGCGCTGCTGTTCAAGCCGGGATCATCTCCGGAGAAGGGGAATTGAAGGATATGGTCCTTTTGGATGTTACCCCTCTTTCCTTGGGATTGGAGACACTCGGAGGTGTGATGACATCCATTATCCCCCGGAATACGACGATTCCGACAAAAAAATCACAGATCTTTACAACAGCTGCAGATAATCAGCCCGGAGTGGAGATCCATATTCTACAGGGAGAGCGTTCCATGGCTGCAGACAACATGACCCTGGGACGTTTTGAGCTTACCGGTATTCCCCCGGCTCCCCGCGGCGTCCCGCAGATCGAAGTGACTTTTGATATTGATGCCAACGGAATTCTTAATGTAAGTGCCAAAGATCTGGCCACAGGCAAGGAACAGAATATCGTTATCAAATCTTCTTCCGGGCTTTCTGAAGATGAAGTGAAGAAAATGGTTGATGAGGCTGAAAAGCATGCAGAAGAGGATAAAAAGAAAAAAGAGAAGATCGATATTGTGAATAATGCGAACAGCATGGCCTATAGTGTGGAAAAGTCTCTTCAAGAATTCGGCGATAAAGTGGGAGAAGAGGAGAAAGCCAAAATCGAAGAAAAGATCAATACGTTGAAAGAGGCTTTAAAGTCAGATGATATGGACCGCATCAAGAAAGCTTCAGAAGAGCTTCAGGAAGCTTCCTATAAGTTGGCTGAAGAGGCTTACAAACAGGCTCAGACATCGGAGAAACCTCAAGAGGGGGAAACGCCCGCTGAAGGGGATGATTCTTCAAGCGAAAAAAAGGATGATGTCCAGGACGCTGATTTTAAAGAAGTTGATTAACGCTTATGGCCAAAAAAGATTATTATGAGGTCCTGGAAATACCCAGGACCTCCACTCAGGATGAGATAAAAAAAGCATATCGTAAGCTGGCAATGAAATATCATCCCGATAAAAATGCCGGAAATAAAGAAGCCGAAGACCGGTTTAAGGAACTTACAGAAGCTTATCAAGTTTTAAGCGATCCGGCCAAGCGACAGCAATATGATCGTTTTGGCCATGCCGGGTTTGAGCAGGGTGGGATGAATGGGGGGAATTTTGATTTCTCAAATTTCACTGACTTGAATGATATTGTCGGTGACTTATTCGGTGATTTTTTCGGAACTTTCAGATCCGGTCGAAACCGTAATCCAGGCGTAACACGGGGAAGGGATCTTCAATATCAGTTGACCATTGATTTTATGGAAGCCGTGTCAGGGATAAAAAAGACGATCTCATTTCTTAAGCTGGATACCTGTGAGGCCTGCAGAGGACAGGGCACGGCAAAAGGAGACCCTCCCCAAACCTGCCCTGAATGTCATGGTACGGGACAAGTCAAGGTCAGTCATGGATTTTTCATGATGAGTCGGCCTTGTCCGAAATGCGGTGGAAAAGGGACCATTATTACCGATCCATGCAAGACTTGCCATGGCACCGGACAGGTCCGAAAAGAAAAGAAAATCGAAGTCTCCATCCCGGGAGGAGTTGATAACGGTTCTATTTTAAAGCTCCGCGGGGAAGGAGAGGCCGGTAAATTAGGAGGTCCGCCCGGGGACCTTTTTATCGAAATCAGGGTCAAGCCCCATCCTGTCTTTAAACGTGAAGGGACAGATATCATTGTCGAAGAAGAGATCTCTTTCGCTGACGCAGTGTTAGGTGCGGTTAAAACAGTCCCCACTCTTACCGGGCATGCCGAATTGAAGATCCCCCCGGGAACTGAAAGCGGGAAAACATTCCGGATGAAGGGAAAAGGCATTTCCCGCCAGGGAAGCTACACAGCCGGAGATCAATATGTTCATGTCAAAATCAGGGTGCCGAAAAAGGTCAATAATAAGACAAAAGAGCTTTTAAACCGCCTGAAAGAGGAAAATATTTGACAAACCTTGACGTTTCTTCTTTTTTTGGTATAATAGACTTATGGAAACCTAAAAGGAGGGTGTATGAATAAAAAGGGATTTACTTTACTCGAACTGATAACAGTGATCGTTATCGTCGGCATTTTGGCCGCTGCAGGCGTGCCGCTTTATTTGAATTACGTCAAGGATGCCAAAAGAGCTGTTGCCAAAGCGACGATTGATGCCATTCACACCGCTGAGAGAGTGTATAAACAAAAATACAACTCTTTTGTTGCTTTGGCGAATGTCGGAGCAATCGAATCCACTTTGGATATCGATATTGATCCCGGTGTCGAAACGAACTGGGGTTTTGCCGTAACGACTAGCGGTGCCGCTCCTGCTGATACTGTGACTATTACAGCTACAGGATTAGCTACCGGTAATGCAAACGGGTTGACTGTCGCTTACGACTCCAGCACAGGAAGCTGGACTGAGGGTGGCTGAGAAGTCTTTTTGAGGGGCGTTCTCCTGCGCCCCTCTTTTTTTTCTCTTCATGAAAATACTTCATATTATCACATCGTCTAATTTCGGAGGTGCAGAGCAGTACCTTCTTCATCTTCTCTCCGAACAAAAGAGACAGCATCATGACCTGTATCTCTATCGTCATCCTTTTGGGCGCAGAGATCGGGATGTGGAAAAATTTGTATGCCGGGACGTGAAGGTAAGTATCAAAAATTCTGTTTCACCTTATCATCTCAGGCAAATCGTTTCACTTATTAAACGGGCGAAGATCGATGTGATCCATACCCATCTCTCCAAAGCGTCCGTTTTGGGCGGCATCGCAGGGAAATGCTCCGGAACCCCCGTGATTGCTACTGTACATGGAGTCAATTCAAGAAAGGATTATCATTTTTCCTCTGCCGTCATCGCTGTTTCAGAAGCTGTGAAAGAGGCTTTGCTGGAAAAGAGGCCGTGGAATAAAAAAATCTATGTCATTCATAACGGTATTCCTGATCCTGTTCAATGCAAAAAGACATTTCTGGCAAACGGATCATTAAAAATTCTTTTCGCAGGAAGACTGACCTATGAAAAAGGAGTGGACCGGCTGCTTACTCTTCTTTCACGGTATCAAATGAAGCCGTGGACGCTGACAATAGCCGGCACAGGGCCCATGGAAAAAGAGTTGAAAGAAAAATGTGCAGAACTTGAATTGACTGGAAATGTCTTCTTCACCGGCTTTGTTGATGATATCGGCTCTCTGATGCTTGAGCACGACTGCCTGGTGCTTCCGTCCCGCAAAGAGGGTTTCGGGTTAGTTCTTATTGAAGCTTTTGCAAGAGGTATTCCGGCCTTGGGGGCGAACACAGGAGGAATAACGGAGATTATCGGCCCAAATAGCGGCGGACTTCTTTTTAACCCTGATTCCCCCGAGTCTTTGTACAAGACGCTGGATGAACTATCTCAACGGAACAGGCTTTCGGCCCTGGGGAAAATGGCATATCAAACCTATCAGAATAAATTTACACTGGAAAAGATGGGGAAATCTATTGAGGCGGTCTATGAATCATTTCTCTAGGATTCTTGTGATCTCGATGAATTATTTCGGGGACATTCTTATGACTCTTCCGCTGTGTACATCTATAAAAAAAGCATGGCCCCATGCCCGTGTGGCGTATTGTATAGGGAATAAAGGGGCCGGGATCACGGGGCTCACAGAAGGGGTGGACTTTTGGATTTTCCGGGGGAAGAAGGATTCTTTTTTTTCAAAAAACCGTCTGATTCGCGAAATCAGGTCCTTTGCTCCGGATACGGTTATCCTCATCCGGCAGTCTCCCTACACTGAGGCTTTGGCTACAGCAGCTTCTCCGAAGAGGATTTTAGGCCATTCTGATATTTCAGAAGGCATTAAACAGCATGTTACAGAAAAAAGCCTGTCTTTTGCAAAAGTGTTGGGGATACCGCCGATTAAGGAGGTTTTGTTTAAAAAAGAGCTTTTCGCCGTTGAAGGGGAAGCGATTCCGGTGCTGTTTTTCCCGGGAACTACGCGTCCATCGAAAATGTGGCCCATTGATCATTGGCTCCAGTTAGGCGAAAGATTATGGAAAGAAAAAGGAATACTCCCTGTATTCGCCGGATCCCGGAGTGATATGCCCTTGTCTAAAAGTTTAAAAAGAGCGAAGTTTCCTTATAAAGACCTGATCGGGAAAACATCTTTAAAGGAGCTGACCGCATTGCTGGAAAGAACCGAGGCCGTTGTGACTGTCGACAACGGGGCTATGCATCTGGCAGATTTTTTACATAAAAAGGTCATTGCTCTTTTCGGCTCAACGGATCCGTTTCTTGTCGGGCCGGTTCATAAAGAAGCCGAAACTATTGGCCCCCGCGGAGAATGTATCAAATGCGGTAAAAAAAGATGTATGCGTCGGCGCTTCTATTGCATGGCCCAATTGACTGTTGATGAAGTACAAAATACTCTCTTTCAGGCTCTTGAGAACAGGTGTCATTGATCTTTTCTGTTTTGCAGTGAGTTTCTGACTGTTATGGAGCTGAGAATACTGAGATCTCCTCCGATGGGAAGTCCCGTGGCCAGCCGACTGATTTTGACGGGGTAGCTGCGCAGTTGTTCTGTCAGGTAATTGGCTGTTGCCTCTCCTTCAAGAGTCGGATTAGTGGCGATGATGATCTCCTGAACAGAATCATCAATCCTTTTGAAAAGAGAACTGATATTCAGATCAGGAAGAAATATCCCATCGACAGGGGAGATATGCCCGCCGAGAATGTGATAAAGCCCTTTGAATATCCCGGTCTGCTCTATGGCTTCAACATCCCGGACTTCTTCGACTACACAGATGGTCGAGGGCTCACGGTGAGGGGAGCGGCAGTATTCGCATAACTCATCTTGGGTGAACATCCCGCAGCGGGGGCATTTGGAAATCGATTTCACAGCCATTATGGAAGAGGCAAATTTGTCTAGTTTCTCCGGGGGAAGTTTCAATAGATAAAAGGCCATGCGACGGGCGCTTTTTTCTCCGATTCCGGGGAAAATCCTTAAAAATTCAATAAGGTCTTCAAGAGCAGGTATCATACAAGTCCGGCGAAAGGCCCGGCGATCTCCTCCATGCGGGACTGAATATGCTCATCCATTTTGGTGTTGGCTTCATTGATTGCAGCAATAATCAGATCCTGAAGCATTTCTTTGTCTTCCGGGTCGATGACCTCATCGGCGATATCAAGACGGACCAGCTCTTTTCTCCCGTTAACTGTGACTTTGACCATTCCTCCGCCCGATTGGGCATCCATGGTCTCGCTTTCCAGTTTCTTTTGTTCCTCCATCATCTGTTGCTGAATTTTTTGAGCCTGTTTCATCATCTGTTTCATATTTCCGCCGTTAAGCATCTTCATTCCTCCTCTGTTCAATGATCTCACCATTGAAGGCGTTTTTAAATTCAAGGATTTGTTCAGGTATTTCTTTTTGAGCCTGTTTTTTCGTTTTCTTCTCTTTATCCGGATTCTGATCCGGAGCGCCCTTTTTTTTGATCTCCATGAGACGGACGGGAATTCCGCTTTCAACGGCATGAACTGTCTCTATGATCTGATCTTTTCGGGCCTGAGCCTGTTTGAAATAATAGGGATCTTCCCAGCCTAAAAAGAGTATCCCTTTATTATTGACGGCAAAACGGGCTTTTTCCAGGATGGGATAGAGGCTGTTCTCTTCTCCTGCTTTTTCCAAGGCCCTTTCTTTCCAGGAAAAAGAGCCGGATGTTTTGTCTTGAGCCGGCGTATGTGTTTCGGGCTTTGTCCGGTTTGCTTTTACCGGCACAGAAGCCACGGAAAAGAGTGTCTCGGCGTAAACCATTTTATAGAGAAGAAATTCCATAAAAATGCGTTTTTCGGAAAGAAAACGGATTTTTCGGGTAGCCTCAGCCAGCAAATCATTCATTAAGACGAGGGTTTCTGAGGGGAAAGAGGGGGAGAGCTCCCGATAAAAGTCTGATTGACTTTCATGAAAAAGAAGAGCCGATTCCCTGCTTTCACGGAAAAGCAGCAAGTCCCGGATAAAACGGGAGAGTTTTGATAAAAGAACTTGAAAATCCGCCCCCTGATTTTCGCATCGCCCGATATGATCCAGTATTTTATTAAAGTCTTTTTGTGCTAAAAGGGTTATGATCTCCTTGGAGAGTATTTCCTCTAAAGCGCCGGTGAGCATCTCGACATGAGATGCTTTAATGCCTTCATCCGCATAGGCGATCACTTGGTCTAAAAGAGATTGTCCGTCCCGCATGCTACCATCAGCAGCGTCAGCAAGGATCTCCAGAGCTTCTTCTTCAGCCTCTTTCCCTTCTTTTTCCGTAATGTGTTTGAGCTGAGTCTTGATTTCATCCCGTGTCATTCGTTTAAATACAAAACGTTGACAGCGGGAGACAATGGTTTCAGGGATTTTTGCCGGCTCTGTTGTGGCGAAGATAAAAATGACATGCGCCGGAGGTTCTTCCAGTATTTTCAAAAGGGCATTGAAGGCATGTGTTGAAAGCATGTGGACTTCGTCGATGATATAGACCTTGAAACGGGATTGGGAGGGCATATAGGGGACATTATCCAGGATTTCGCGAACTTCTTCTACTTTGCGGTTTGAAGCGGCATCGATCTCAATAATATCCAGGCTGGAGCCGGCCGTGATCCCGGCGCAGGAGTCGCAAACTCCGCAAGGTTGAGGAGTCGGGCCTTTGGCACAGTTTAATGATTTGGCAAAAATCCGTGCAATGGACGTCTTGCCTATGCCTCTGGGGCCGATAAAAAGATAAGCGTGAGCAATGCGCTCCTGAAGGATGGCATTGGACAATGTCCGGACAATATGTTTCTGCCCGACGACTTCACTGAAATCCTGCGGCCTGTATTTTCTGGCAAGAGCTAAATAAGACATGATCACCCCGTTCTTTTGGATGCTTTCCGGGCGGTTCTGCGCCTGGCAGAGTCAGTTACCGTTGCTTCCTTTCGGACCTGGCGGGGTTCACCGGTCTGCCATCGCAGAGGCCCGGGAAAGCATCCAAAACAACAGGCTGAACAAAAGTATACCAAAAACTGCTTTGTCGTCAATCTCTATTTCCCTGAGGGCTCTTTCATGATAAAATGAGTAAAAGGATCATGGAACAGGAGGGATGATGTCAGGCTATGATGATAAGGAGTTGAAACAAAAAGCGTTTGATGCCGTGAAAAACGGCCGGGCGTTGCTTTGCAGCACCGCAGGAGATCATGCGCCGGTTAATGCGATGACTATTGGCTGGGGTTTTTGGGGCACGGTGTGGAACAAAGATGTTTTTCTGGCTTATGTCCGGCCCGGAAGGCATACATTTCAAAATCTTAAAATATGGCCCCGCTTTTCGGTCAACTTATTTTTTGATGACAGATATAAAAACTGGTTTCAGGTCTGCGGAAACGAAAGCTTCAGAGACAAGGACAAAATAACGGATCTGGGCATTCCGCTAAAACGGGGACCTCAAAGTATTCCTTTTATTGAAAAGGCGGATCTTGTCCTTCTATGCCGCATCATTGCAGTTCAGGGACTTGATGCAGGATCTCTTCCGGAAGATGTAGAAAGCCGGTTTTACAGGGGAGAGGATTATCATCATCTCTTTTACGGTGAAATAATCAGGGTTTCGGGAGGCTCAAGAGATCTCCTTTAATGTCAATAAGGAAATAACATTTGACACATTTACATTTTCCTTTATAGTTTAGAGAAGATGCAGACGGAAGGAGGGCGTATGTTTAAAGTCTCGACGAAATTGCGTTACGGGTTAAGATTTCTTGCTGATTTGGCTCTTTACGGTAATGAAGGAGTCATCAGTACAAAGGAAGTGGCCCTTCGACAGCATGTCTCCAATAATTATCTGCGTCAACTTGTTATGCAGCTCAGCAAGGAGAAGATCATCGGGAGTGCCCGCGGGAAACATGGCGGGGTTTTTCTCCTCAAGAAACCTGAGGAGATCACTCTTTATGATCTCTATGTTCTTTTTGAAGGCAAAGTCCAGGTGGTTGACTGCGTCGATGAGCATTTCACATGCGATTTTGATATCAGCCTCTGTACAACGCGCAACCTCTGGATAGATTTAAACAGGCATATTGTGGAGTATTTGAAGAAGACGACGTTAAAGACTATTTTGGAGGAAAAAGGTGAATAAAAAAGCCTTGTCCCGGGAAATCGAAGAGCTGAAAAAAAAGAAAAAGATCCTGATCGTCGCTCATAATTATCAGCGGCCGGAGGTGCAGGATATTGCTGATATCTTAGGGGATTCCCTGGAATTAGCCCGTATAGCCGCTGGTGTCCCGGAAGAGAGGATTCTTCTCTGCGGGGTAAAGTTTATGGCCGAAAGCGTAAAGATCATTTCTCCCCGAAAGACAGTCCTTACTCCCGAACCTGAAGCCGGATGCCCCATGGCCGACATGATCACAGGAGAAGATGTCCGCCGTTTGAGGAAGGAGTACCCGGACTATCTCTTTATGGCCTATGTCAATACCAGCGCTGAAGTCAAAGCAGAAGTCGACTTATGCTGTACTTCCTCCAATGCGTTAGCTCTGGTGAAAAAACTCAAAGGGGAAAAGATCTTTTTTCTTCCGGACAAAAATTTAGGCAGTTGGATCAAAGATCAGACACAGACGGAGATGGAATTATGGCCGGGATTCTGTTACGTCCATAATCGTATTCAAATGGAAGATCTAGAGAAGGGAAGGCAGGAGCATCCTGAAGCTGTTGCTATGATTCACCCGGAGTCTCCGCTGCAGGTTTTGAAAGCGGCGGATGCTGTTTTGTCAACCGGACAGATGATTACTTATGCCCGTACTTCCCCGGCCCGTGAATTTCTGGTGGGGACGGAGGAGGGGATGGTATACCGGCTTCAGTCTCTTTTTCCGGAGAAACTCTTTTATCCCATGGGCCGCCCCTTTATTTGTGACAATATGAAAAAAATCACTTTAGAAAAAGTCCATAAAGCCTTAACCGATGAAGAGACAATAATTCAGATAGACGAATCCGTAATCCAAAAAGCCGCGCAATCCCTAAACAGGATGTTGGAAATGAGCTAAGCCGGCTTCAGAATGGTATGAAGACAATCAATGCAGAAAAATTAGAATTTAATGATGTCCTGGAAAAAGCGAAAGCCCTTATGCTCTCCGAGAGAGCTCGGGCCATAGCGGATGAGACTCTCTTTTCCTGTGACAGCGAAGATGTGCTCTCCCGCCTGGATCTTGTGGAAGAGGGACTGGCTCTTTATCTTGAAAAAGATGATTTTGAGATTCGATCCCTTCATGATGTCTCTGTTCTTCTCACTGATATTGAAAAAGGCCTGACCTTTCACCGGCCGGAGGAGTATAAACAAGTTCAGCTTCTTTTGGAAGAAAGCCGGCGCTTGGGCCTTTTTTTGAAAAAACTCCCGGACCGATGGCCGCGGATCAGAGATTACGGTTACGGATTGTCATCTTTTGACGCTATCATCTCATTTATTGATAAGCGCATAGATGATCAGGGACAGATTCGGGACAATGCCACTTCGGAATTAAAAAGATTGAAACAGCAGCAGAGCACCCTCACGCGGCGGACAGAACAGGAACTGGGGCGGCTGTTGAAACAGTACGGAGAAGGAGACATCCTTCAGGAAGACTTTTATACGACACGGAATGACCGTTTTGTGATTCCCGTGAAGGCCTCTTCTGCAAAAAAAGTACGCGGCATCGTTCAGGGAGGGTCCGGAAGCGGGAACACTGTTTTTATGGAACCCATGAGCCTTATCGCTTTAAACAATGAAGCTGCCGAGACCCGCTATGCCATTGAAGAGGAAGAGCGGCGAATTTTAAAAGAGATCGGACATATCATCGCCCGGGAAATCAGGGAGGTTAAAAACAGCGCAGAGAATCTCTATTTTTTGGATTTTTTATTGGGAAAAATCAAATACGCCTCATTGACAAACAGTATCAAACCGCGCCTGAACAGCCGGGGAGAGATCGATATTATCAGGGGCCGTCATCCCCTTTTAGACCCCCGGCAATGCGTGCCCATTGATCTGTGGATCAAAAACGGCAAAAAAGGGTTGATCATCACCGGACCCAATGCCGGAGGGAAAAGCGTGTCTCTGAAGACGATCGGACTTTTCACTCTCATGGCTATGTACGGGCTTCTGATTCCTGCAGACAAAGGGACGATGCTTTCTCTTTTTGAGGAGATCTTCGTTGATATCGGTGATTTTCAAAGTATTCGGGAGAATCTTTCCACCTTTTCCGGACATATCAGAAATTTGAAAAGATTTGCCCGGGAGGTCAATGGGTCTACCCTGATTCTCCTGGATGAAGTCGGTGTGGGGACAGATCCTGAAGAGGGCGCAGCTTTGGCCCTTTCCCTTATCAATCATTTTCTGGATAAAGGTGCTGTGGTCGCTGTAACCACTCATTACAATGCTCTGAAACGGCATTCCATGGATGACCCCCGTCTTGAAAATGCCTCCTGCCTTTTCGACTATGATCGGCTGGAGCCTCTTTATTCTATCAAAGTCGGCATCCCCGGATCCAGTAACGGGTTATTGGTTGCCGGGAAATTGGGTATGCCGGATGCTATCATCAATAAGGCTAAAGAGCTGATGAGCCGGGATACAGTGCGCTTGGAAGAGATCATCTTCAAATTGGAAAAGGAACTTTCCCAGGCCGAGCAGCTTAAAAAAAACTTACAGATTGAGAATAAGGATTTACAGGAGAAAATGGCTTTTTATGAACAAGAACTGAAAAAGATTACAGATAAAAGAAACAGGAAAAAACTGGAATCATTAGCTGATTTTGAGAGCGAATTCCATCATATCCGTGATGAAGTCAAGGATGTCCTGAAAACCTTTCGTGAAAACCGGGGAGAAGAGGCGGCGGTCCTCAAAAAAAAGAAGGAATTGGAAAAGGCTTTAACGAAGATCAACAGAGAGCGGGACCGGGTCGAAGCCAAAATGGAGAAAATTGAGAACCCTCAAAAAGGAGAAAAGGTGTTTTTGGAAAAATTCGGGGTAGCAGGCCGCATTCTGGGCTATGATCAACGGAAAAATGAATATGGGATCGATTGCAATGGCATGGTGCTGCGCGTACCCGTTCAGCAAATGATCGGTTATCGTGTGAAAGAAAAAAAAGAATCCGAACCCCCTGTGCAGGTCGTGATCGAGACCCACCCAAAATTCACAGGCCGGGAGCTGGTTCTTGTGGGGATGAGGGCAGAAGAGGCCTTGGAGCGGTTAGAGGATTTTTTGCCTTATGCCGTTATGAAAGGATATGATACGATAAAGATCATTCACGGGGTCGGGACCGGACGTCTTAGAGACGCTGTCCAGGATTATTTAAGGAAAAGCCCGGTCCCTCAAAAGTTTTATGATGAATCTTCCCGCGGCGTTGCTACGATTGTCGAACTTTGACCGGCTGTATTCACGCTCCCTTTTAAATTTTTATTGACAGAAAAGGACTCTTCCTTTATATATATCTTTGAAGGTGGTTTATAAAATTAAGTGCTTGAACGGAAAAGCAGTATAATATTTAGCACCGAGGGGGTTTTGGATGAAATTAATTTATCATTTTTTATCTGAACAATCCCATGGGCAGATAGGGGACACGGTTATCAGCTGATTTATTAACTTCAGGGGAGGTTCGGGACCATGGAGAATCATTTTTTGTTTTTGATGGCGCCTTTGGGAGCTGTCGCAGCACTTCTCTTCGCTTTTATTTTTTTCCGCAACATGAAAAAAGAGGATCCGGGAAATGAGAGGATGCAGACGATTGCCGGCTATGTCAAAGAGGGAGCCCAAGCCTATTTAAGGCAACAATACCGTGTTGTTGCGCTTTTCTTTCTTGCGGCTTTTCTCTTCTTTCTCTTGTTGGCTTTTGTCGTGAAAGTCCAATCTCCGTGGGTGCCCTTTGCCTTCGTTTCAGGCGGCTTTTTCTCTGCGCTGGCGGGCTATATAGGGATGAAGACAGCGACCATGGCATCCGTACGCACCGCTCAGGCAGCGCGGACATCCTTGAACAAAGCCCTGCAGGTCGCTTTTCGAAGCGGCTCTGTCATGGGATTGACTGTCGTCGGGTTGGCGTTGATCTATATTACCGGATGGTTCTCTTTCCTCTATTATGTCATCCGCCTTCCCCTGGCTCAGGTGACTTCTGTCATGCTCTCTTTCGGTATCGGGGCTTCTGCTCAGGCCCTCTTCGCCCGTGTCGGAGGGGGGATTTATACTAAAGCCGCCGATGTCGGGGCTGATCTTGTAGGGAAATTTGAAGCGGGCATCCCCGAAGACGATCCCCGTAACCCTGCAGCTATAGCCGATAATGTCGGAGATAATGTCGGTGATGTCGCCGGGATGGGAGCTGACCTCTATGAATCATACAGCGGCTCGATTTTAGCTGCTGCAGCTTTAGGTGTAGCTTCAGGCTTTGCTTTTCGTGGAGCCATTCTTCCCATGCTTATTGCCGGCGGAGGAATTCTGCTCTCTATTATCGGGATCTTTCTGATACGGGTCAAAGAAGGGGCCGATCAAAACCAACTGTTAAGGGCCATTAACCGGGGGATTTATGCCAGCGCACTTTTAATGGTGATCTTCTCTTTTTTGCTGGTTAAAGCTCTTGTGCCTCAAAATTTCGGATTTTTCTGGGCCATTGTCATCGGGTTGGGAGTAGGTATTGTCATCGGAAAAGCTACAGAATATTTCACTTCCTGTGCGTATAATCCGACAAAACGAATCGCCGGCCATGCAGAAACCGGTGCTGCAACCGAGATTATCAGCGGGATCGGAGTCGGCATGATCTCAACGGTGATTCCCGTATTGGCTATCGGCTTTTGTATTCTTCTTAGCTATCTCCTTTCGGGAGGGCTTGGTTTTCCCGCGCAGGGTCTGTATGGTGTCGCATTGGCCTCTGTCGGTATGCTTTCCACCTTAGGGATTACCATGGCGACGGACGCTTACGGCCCCATTGCCGATAATGCCGGCGGGAATGCGGAAATGAGCCGACTTCCCCATGAAGTCCGTGAACGGACGGACGCCCTGGATTCTCTGGGGAACACGACTGCCGCCACAGGCAAAGGCTATGCCATTGGATCGGCGGCATTAACGGCCCTGGCTCTTATCGCAGCCTATGTCGAGGAGATCCGCGCCGTATGGATCCACCTGATTGAAAGCGGACGGTTTGCTGAAACCATCATGATCTATGATAAAGTCATCGCGGTCAAGGATGCGACTATGGCCGACCTTATGATCTTTTACCAGGTGACCCTATCTAACCCCATGGTGATAATCGGGCTCTTTATCGGAGCGATGCTCTGTTTCGCTTTCAGCGGGTTGACGATGAATGCTGTGGGGCGCTCCGCCGGGAAAATGGTGGATGAAGTGCGCCGGCAATTTTTGGAGATCACAGGTATTATGGAAGGCAAAGCCGAGCCTGATTATGCCTCCTGTGTCTTAATCAGCACTAAGGCCGCTCAACAAGAGATGATGCTGCCTTCTCTTTTAGCTATTATTGTTCCTGTGGGCGTCGGGCTTGTCTTGGGTGTAGCCGGAGTCATGGGGCTTCTTGTCGGGGCTTTGACGACAGGGTTTGTATTGGCTGTCTTTATGGCCAATTCCGGCGGGGCTTGGGACAATGCTAAAAAGTTTATTGAAACCGGTGCCGGTGGCGGAAAAGGAAGCGCAGCCCATAAAGCTTCTATCATCGGGGATACTGTGGGGGATCCGTTCAAGGATACATCGGGTCCGAGCCTGAATATTCTCATCAAACTGATGAGCATGATCTCTCTGGTGGTCGCGGGATTAGTCGTTGTCTATCACATTTTCTAAAAAGAGAGAGCTTCGGCTCTCTCTTTTTCTTTGACCTTTGATTGATTTTCGTTATACTTTTTCCATGATACGTAAATTGTTTTTCCTTATCATTTTATTGCCTCTTTTCATCGGAGTTGTCACGGCTGCCGGCTCAGTAGAATATTACAGGGCCCGTGTCATGGAAGTGATGAGTGAAGAAGAGATCCCGGAGCTTCCCGGCGAGCATCTTATCCGTCAGGTTCTGATTATCCGCCTCGGACAGGGTCCTGATAAGGGCGAAATGGTGAAGATGACTTTGGATTATTCTCCACAAAGTTCTCTGGAAACGGGCCTGAAAAAAGGAGACCGGATCGTTATTTCATCGGGAAGTGGCGGATATGAGTTCTACAGCTATGACAGAAGCATCGGTCTTGTTGTCTTGATCCTTCTCTTTTTCGCAGCCGCTCTTGCTATCGGCCGCCGCAAGGGGGTCAGGGCTTTAGCCGGCTTGCTTATCACCCTTGTGGTTGTGTTCAAAGTCTTTATCCCCCTTCTCTTTGCCGGAGTGCCTGTCATTGTATTGACGCTTTTTACAGCGATTCTTATCAGCCTTTTTACTTTGCTGATACTGAATGGGTTGACCCTGAAAACATTGGCCGCCTTCTCCGGTGTTTTTGCAGGGCTGACAGCTGCAGGATGTGTCGCTTTTGTGTTCCAGAAGGCCATGTATCTTTCCGGACTCTCATTGACAGATGCGCAGATGCTGAGATATATGCCGCAGCAGGACGGTTTGTCATTAGAAGGATTGCTCTTTGCAGGAATCGTTCTTGGAGCCCTGGGAGCGGTCATGGACGTTGGTGTCGAGTTGGCGTCATCGATGAATGAGATCAAACAGGCTGCCCCGGGCATCCTTTTTGGGCAGCATATAAAGTCCGGGATGAATGTGGGGCGGGATATTATCGGAACGATGACCAACACACTCATTTTGGCTTATGCGGGGGCTTCTCTTCCGCTCCTTCTTTTGTTCAATGCCTATCAATGGCCTCTTTTACGAACCATCAATCTGGATCTTATTGCTTCAGAGATCCTCCGGGGGCTTGCCGGCAGCATCGGCCTTATGATCACCGTTCCGGCCACTGTTTTTGTGTCAGCGTTTGTTTTTAAGAATCAGGCCCCGGGCCGGGCGAAAGAGAAGTAACGATATTTCTTGAAATGAAGAGAGGCTTTGGTATAATCAGGGCACTGAGGAGGATAAATGAAAAAAATCACTGTGATGATCGTCCCTCCGGGGAGTTCAAAGATATTCAAGCTGCAGCTTAACAAACTGCTTTTTGTCCTCATGGTCGTCCTTCTTTTGGGCATCCTGATCTACAGCGGGTGGATGATTTTTAATTTCTCCACTTATATTTATGAAAAAGAGAAAAACAAGACATTAGCTGCGCGCTATGACCTTCTTGTCAAAGAAAGAGAAGCAGACAAAAAAAAACTGGAAAAGATCCGCAAAGACCTTTCGGAAATGGAAACGCTGCTGGGAAAGATTTCTAATCTTATCGGCGTGGATGTTGCAATGGACATTCGTCCCGAAGACCAGTTTGACGAGTCAGATTATGAAACGAAATGGATCGGCGATACCCTTAAGGAATATAATTATATTTCCAGGGACAGTTTCCTCAGGCTCTCCACGCCGGCTTTTATTCCCGTGAACGGATGGATCTCATCCCGCTTTGATTATCGGCAATCACCCTTTACTTCAGAACAGCTTTTCCATTACGGCGTCGATATTATTGCTCCTCAGGGACGTATTATCCGTGCAGCCGCCGACGGCATTGTGGCTAACATCAGAGATGATGAAGTTTTGGGGAAAGTCATTTATATCTATCATCGATGGGGATATGTGTCTCTTTATGGTCACACGCGCAAAGCCTTTAAAGCGGTGGGGGACAAAGTGACCATGGGGGAAGCGATCGGTGAAGTCGGTGTGACCGGCCGTACAACCGGACCTCATCTTCATTTTCAGATTGATTTGTTGAATGTTCCCGTAAACCCCGAAATATCGGGGATGAAGATAGCCAATAAGACTCTCATACAATAAACAGGAGGAAAAAATGGCAGAGAAAACATTTGAGATGAACACGATCCTTGGAGAAAACTCGACATATGAAGGGACACTGAATGTGAAAGGCAGCCTGCGTATTGAAGGCAATTTTAACGGAGAGCTCAACGCTGATTCCCTGGTCATCGGAAAAAAGGCCAAAGTCCATGCGGATATCAAAGCCCCTTCGATCATTGTCGGTGGAGTCGTTGAAGGCAACATTTCTGAAAACAAGCAATTGACCCTTCAGTCCACCGGACGAATCGTCGGAGACGTGCAAACTGAAAAACTGAGTGTGGAAGAAGGGGCGGTCCTTCATGGTAAATGTAATATGACTGCAAAATGATAAGATGAGGACGGAGATAAAGTATTTTGCCCTTTTCTCCCAAATCAGTTTTGTCGTTGTGCTTTCTATTATCCTGTTCCTTTATTTTGGTATATGGCTGGATAAAAGGCTTTTCGGAGACAGCGGGATTTTTACTCTGTTAGGCCTTTTTCTCGGCTTGAGCTCCGCCGGGTATAACACCTACAAAATTTTTAACCGTTTTCTTCATGAAGTGGAAAAGGATGAAGAGAAAAGAAACAAAAAAAAAGCTTGAAGTGATAAACGGAACGGTTATCATCGTCAAAGCAAAGGGGGACGATGACGGATTATAACATGATGAAAATGCTTTTAGGGAAGATCCTGCTTTTCATAACGCTCATTGTGACTGTCCTGCTTTATATCATATTTTCCGCCCCTATCGCCTTCGGCTTTGCCGTGGGAGTTCTCGGCATGCTCCTCCATTGGCGTCTCTTAGCTTATCAAAATGAGCAGGCGGTGCAAAAGAAAAAAGGGACCGGTTTTGTTTACGGATTTGTCTTTTTCCGCTATGCATTGCTGGCGGCTCTTTTAGTGGGTGCTTTTTTGGCGGACCGGATAAGCGGCCCCATGGCTTTGGCCGGGCTGTTGTTTTCACAGCTGTATATTTTCGTTTTTGCCCTTATTATATCCAACAGAGAAAGGGGAAAAGGAAATGAGTGATATCGGTGTTATCCGAACGGTTTCCTTTGACCTGGGTCCGCTGCATATTGTCTTTAATCCCTTGACTGTCATCATGACATGGATCGTCATCGCCGTTATTCTGATCCTTTTTATCTGGTTTTCACGTAAAAGGGAGCGTATTCCGGGCCGAAGACAGGCGGCTGTGGAAATGATCATTGAGATGTTTGACGACCTTGTCGCCGAGACCATAGGCAAAGATCATCGCCGCTATTTGCCTCTTGTCCTTACGATTTTTATTTTTGTCCTCTTCTCTAACTGGACCGGAGTGATCCCTCTTCTGCAAGAGCCGACCAAGGATTTAAATACTCCGCTGGGATTAGCGCTGGTGGTCTTTTTGGTGACCCATTTTTCAGGAGTCAAATATAACGGGATCTTTAAATACCTGAAAAGTTTTTTTGAGCCTATAGCCGTTCTGTTTCCCATTAATGTTGTCGGAGAACTAGGGAAATTCGTGGCACTCTTTTTTCGTCTTTTCGGGAATATTTTCGGCGGATCTGTCATCATATGGGTCGCTTATACTATGCTGATGCCCAGCTGGTGGACGCGATGGATCATGCTGGCTTTGGGGCCTTTTATGGCGGCTTTTTTCGGCCTCTTTGTGGGGTTGATTCAAGCCTTCGTTTTTATGATGCTGTCCATGACTTATATTGCCGTGGCGAAAAACCAATAGGAGGACGATGAACTGGATCGAGATCATCACCATGCTGAGTGCCGGGATCGCCATGGGTTTAGGGGCGATCGGATCCGGAATCGGAGAAGGTTATGCGGCCGGAAAAGCAGTGGAAGCCGCCTCCCGCCAGCCCGGAGTATCCGACAAGATCATGAAGACGATGCTTATCGGGCAGGCCGTAGCTGAGTCCACCGGGATCTATTCTTTGGTCGTGGCCCTGCTTCTTCTCTTTGCTGCGCCCAAGGATGTCGGGTTGGTCAAGGCCATGGCTTTGCTGGGAGCCGGTTTTGCCATGGGGTTCGGCGCTATCGGCCCCGGATTAGGCGAAGGGTATGCTGCCGGTAAAGGCGTCGAAGGTATAGGAAGAAGCCCCCATGAAGAGGGGAATGTGTTCCGTGTCATGTTGATCGGCCAGGCGGTTTCGGAATCCACTGGGATCTATTCCCTGGTTGTCGCCTTGCTTTTAATATTTGTCGTATAATAACAGGTGAAAGGAGATACTCATATGGCTCAATTAGAAACTCTTGTTCAGGAAGCCGTGATCACAGGGAGAGAAATCGTGCAGGCGGCGGCCATGTTAGGAGCCGGCATTGCCATGGGCTGCGGCGCCATCGGCCCCGGTATCGGAGAAGGATATGCTGCGGGGAAAGCCTGCGAAGGGGTATCCAAACGCCCTGAAGAGAACGGGCTTATTACCCGGACCATGCTTGTGGGACAGGCTGTCTCAGAGTCGACCGGGATCTACTCTTTGGTGGTGGCCTTACTTTTGATCTTTGTTGTCGGCAAATAAAGGAGATTACTGCGTATGAATGTCAACTGGACGCTGATCTTCCAAGCTATCAGCTTTCTTATTCTCCTTTTTTTACTGAAAAAGATGGTCTATCAAAGAGTTTTGGAGACCCTGGATAAAAGAAAGGCTGATATTGCCGGTGATATCGAAGCTGCCCGGAATATGAGGGAAGAAGCCCAAAAGATCAAATCTGATTACCAATCCCTTATGGATCAGGCCCGGTCCCGCGGAGAAGAGATGCGCAAAGAGATCATCGAAGCGGCGCAAAAAGAAAAAGAATCGATCATAAAAACCGCTGAAAAAGAAGGAGATCGTCTTCGGCAAAAAGCAGAAAAAGATCTGGCTCTGCAAATCAAAAAAGCTCAAGAGGAGCTAAGAAATGAAGTTGCCGGACTTTCCGTGGGATTAGCGTCAAAGATCCTTGAAGCGGAAATCGACAGAAAAAAGCATGATGATCTGGTTGAGCGTTTTTTATCAAAAGTCGGTGATGTGATTGAGAGCTGATCCTGTCATTCATAAATATGCCAGGGCACTTTTTCATGCCGCAATGGAAAAAAACGCGGCTGAAAAGATCACGGAACTTTTACAGATCCTCAGCCGTGCTCTTCAGATATCGCCGGAGCTTTCCGGTTTTCTTTTGAATCCGGAAATTTCCGGGAACAAGAAAATCGATGTGATGAAAAAGATTGCCGGGCAGAAAGAAGAATCCGACGATCTGTTTCGTGATTTTTTGAAATTGCTTCTGTCCAGAGGACGTTTGTCGCTTTTGCCGGATATGGCCGGAGCTTTTCAGGAGCTGTACCGTGAAGCAAAGGGGGAGATCGATCTTCTTGTGACGACTCCATTTGCCTTGTCCAAAGAACAAAAGAGTGCGTTAATAGAGGCTATTGAGAAGTTTCGGCCAGGTAAAAAAATCTGCCTTCGTGAAGAAGCAGACAAAAGCCTCTTGGGGGGGCTGAGAATAGAGTTCGAAGGGAAGATTTACGATGGAACCGTGGCCGGTTGGCTCAAGAAAAGTGAACATGTGTTGAAGGGTGAGTGATGGCGATGAAAATCAATGCAGAAGAACTGAAAGAAGTACTGCAGCACGAATTGGAAGGCTATAAGGCCGAAATCGATATTTCCGAGACGGGAACCGTTATCGAGGTCGGAGATGGTATTGCCCGCGTATACGGGATCAAAAATGCCATGTCCATGGAGCTTGTCGAGTTTGAAAGCGGTATCAACGGTGTTGTTTTGAATTTAGAGGAAAACAGTGCCGGGGTGGTCGTCTTTGGGGATACGCGGCAGATCAAAGAAGGGGACAAAGTCAAAACAACGGGAAATATTATGCAGACGGCTGTGGGTGAAGAATTGTTAGGCCGTATTGTAGATCCCTTGTCTCAGCCTCTGGACGGCAAAGGCGAGATCAAAACCAACGAGTATCTTCCTATTGACACCATCGCACCGGGCATCGTCTACCGGCAGCCCGTCAAAGAGCCTCTGCAGACGGGGATCAAAGCGATTGATTCTATGATTCCCATCGGCAGGGGGCAGCGCGAACTTATTATCGGAGACAGGCAGACAGGTAAAACGGCGATTGCTGTTGATACAATCATCAATCAAAAAGAAAATAAAGTCATCTGTATTTATGTCGCTATCGGGCAGAAACGCTCTACAGTGGCACGGATTGTCGACACGCTGGAAAAATATGGAGCCATGGAGTATTCCATTATCGTTGCCGCTACAGCAAGTGATCCGGCCCCCCTCCAGTATATCGCCCCTTATGCCGGATGTGCTATGGGCGAATACTTTATGCGAAAAGGGGAGGATGTTTTGATTATCTACGACGACCTGACAAAACAGGCGGCCGCTTATCGCGAAATGTCCCTTCTTTTGAGGCGACCTCCGGGACGCGAAGCTTTCCCGGGTGATATCTTTTATCTCCATTCCCGCCTTTTAGAAAGGGCCGCCAAACTTTCAGAAGAGATGGGCGGGGGTTCTTTGACGGCCTTGCCGATCATTGAAACCCAGGCCGGAGATATTTCCGCTTATATTCCTACAAATGTGATCTCGATCACAGACGGGCAGATCTTTTTGAGCGCCGACCTTTTTTACTCCGGTGTCCGCCCGGCGATCAATGTAGGAACATCAGTCTCCCGTGTCGGGGGAAATGCCCAGATCAAAGCGATGAAGCAGGTGGCCGGGACATTGCGGTTGGATATGGCCCAATTCCGGGAACTGGAAGCCTTCGCTCAATTCGGCTCGGAATTGGATCCGGCAACACAGGCTCAGCTCACGCGAGGGCGTCGCCTTGTGGAAGTTTTGAAACAGCCTCAGTATAAGCCGATGAGTGTGGTAGATCAGATCGTACAGATCTTTACAGGGACGAACGGGTTTTTGGATGACCTTTCCCTGGAGCATGTCGGGCCTTTTTTAGATACTGTCCTGGAGGAGCTTCCCGGCACAGCACAGTCTCTTCTTGAAAAAATAGAAAAAGAAAAGACGCTTGATGATCAATTAAAAGAATCTCTTAAAAAGGAGATCAGCAATATCAAAAGACGTTATCTGGACCTCGCCGGAATAAAAAAAGAGGAGGATCCTCTCTCTCAAGAAACGGGACAAGAGCAGGACAAGAATAATGCACAAAAAAAGAAGAAAGAAAAGGATTAAAGAAAGGTTATGGCCAATTTAAAAGCCATTCGCAAACGTATAACCAGTGTTCAAAGCACGAAGAAGATCACACGGGCCATGAATATGGTGGCCGCTGCTAAATTACGCAAAATGGAACAGCGTCTTCTGTCCATGCGGCCTTATGCGGACACGCTGATTGCCTTAGTGGAAAAACTGAATTATCACATGGAGACGATTCATCCCTTTTATACTCAAAGAGAAGGGGGTGTGCCCTTTTATGTCTTTATTTCCGGAGACAAGGGTTTATGCGGTTCTTTCAACAGTAATATTATCAGGTTAGGCCGGGATCTCATAAAAGAGAACCCCCATGCCTATGTTGCCGTAATGGGAAAAAAGGTGAAAGACGCTTTTCGGCGTATGGATATCTCTGTGGAAGCGGCTTACAGCGATATTTTCGACCCGCCCACATATCATGCCGCCCAGGAGATCGCTGATTTTCTGTCCGGGTTTTATTTGGAGCATGAAGATGTTTCAAAGATCATTGTCGTCTATAACCGTTTTAAGAACTCGATCGTTTCAGAGATCACACAAGAGACTTTTTTGCCCCGTATCAGGGAGATCGAAGAGCCGCGGCGGATCTTTTTAGCTGAGCCCGATGTGACATCCATGCTGGAAGCGGCCATGAAAGAGTATCTGGAATCGGAGATCTACCGCATCATGATGGAATCTCTGGCCAGTGAACATGGGGCGCGGATGACAGCCATGGAAGCGGCCACGGACAATGCTGAAGAGATGATCAACGATCTGGTCTTGAAAGCGAACAGAGAACGTCAGTCTATGATTACCACCGAGATCTCTGAGATCGTAGGCGGTGCCAATGCATTACAATAGCAGGGGAGGAAGAGGATGAACAAAGGAAAAGTATTTCGAATTGTCGGCCCCGTCGTGGACATTGATTTCCCCCCGGGGAAACTTCCGGCGATCTACAATGCTTTGACAATAGAGCATGAGGAAACCACCTTGGTGTTAGAGGTGGCCCAGCATTTGGGGGATAATATTGTCCGCACCATAGCCATGACGTCCACTGACGGTTTAAAGCGGGGCCAGGAAGTCGTTGATACCGGCCGTCCGATTTCCGTTCCCGTGGGCAAGCAGACATTGGGACGTATTATGAATGTGACAGGGGACCCTATTGATGAATCCGGAGCGTTAGAGACCGAAGAACGCTGGTCGATTCATCGCCCTGCCCCGACATTGGAAGAGCAGAACACCTCGACAGAGATTCTGGAAACGGGGATCAAGGTCGTGGATTTGCTGGCCCCTTACATGAAAGGCGGGAAAGTCGGCCTTTTCGGCGGCGCCGGAGTGGGAAAGACAGTTTTGATACAGGAGCTCATCCGTAATATTGCCACAGAGCATGGAGGCTATTCGGTTTTCAGCGGTGTGGGAGAACGGACCCGTGAAGGTAATGATTTGTGGCTGGAAATGAAAGATTCCGGGGTCATAGAAAAAACCGCTTTGATCTTCGGACAGATGAATGAGCCGCCCGGAGCCCGTTTACGGGTCGGACTGACCGGACTGACCGTGGCCGAATATTTTCGGGATGTGGAACATCAGGATGTGCTTCTTTTTATTGATAATATTTTCCGTTTTACTCAAGCCGGCTCTGAAGTGTCAGCTCTTCTGGGGCGTATGCCTTCCGCCGTGGGGTATCAACCTACGCTGGCTTCAGAGATGGGCGCCTTACAGGAAAGAATCACATCTACCAACAAGGGGTCGATCACATCCGTTCAGGCGATCTATGTCCCTGCCGATGACTATACCGACCCGGCCCCGGCCAATGCCTTCACCCATTTGGATGCGACAACGAACCTGAGCCGGAAGATCGTTGAACTGGGAATCTATCCGGCGGTGGATCCCCTGGCCTCTACCTCACGTATTCTCAGCCCTGAAGTCGTCGGGGAAGAGCATTATCGTGTGGCCCGGGAAGTTCAAAGAATTTTACAGAAATATAATGAACTTCAGGATATTATTGCGATTTTGGGGATGGAGGAGTTGAGCGAGGAAGATAAGATCACAGTGGCGCGGGCCCGGAGGCTTCAACGGTTCCTTTCTCAACCCTTCTTTGTAGCAGAAGAGTTTACCGGCATGACCGGGAAATATGTGCCTTTGGAGGATACCGTTCAGGGTTTTAAAGAGATCGTCGAAGGGAAACATGATGATCTGAATGAACAGGCCTTTATTTATGTGGGCACCATTGAAGAGGCCCGTGAAAAAGGAGAGCGTCTGAAAGGCACTAAAGCTCATGCTTCTGCAGAAACAAAAAAGAAAGAGGATTCTGAGGAAAAGGAGCAGCCTGAAGATGTGAAAAACAAAAAGAAGGCTGTTAAAAATAAAAAGAAAAAAGAGGAGTAAGAAGGATGAAAGGGCCGCAATATGGCTGAGATGAGTTTAAAGATCGTCGTTCCTGAGGGGGTCAAACTTCAAGAAAAAATCAAAACTGTCATCCTTCCGGGACAGGCGGGTGAATTCTCCGTTTATCCGAAGCATATTTCCATGGTGACTCCTCTTAAACCAGGTTCGGTCACCCTTGTTTTCTCCGGAGGAGAAGAGAAAGTCATGGCCGCTTCCGGGGGAATCGCGGATATTGCCCCTGAAGAAGTTACCCTTGTTCTGCGGACTGCTGAATTTGCCGATGAAATCGATGTCAAGCGGGCGGAAGCCGCTAAAGCAAGGGCTGAAAAACGTCTTTCTTCCCCCGATGAAGAAACCGATATCAAACGGGCTCAATCAGCCCTTCACCGGGCCCTGGTACGCCTTGATACAGCCGCGTCCCTTTCCCGGTTCTGAATATGACCTGACGGCAGCCTGCGGACTGACACTTTGTCAACCCCGTAAAGGATTCCGTTTTACCCATGATGCCCTTTTGCTTTATTCTGTTCTCACGGCAGGGGCTTCCTCTGTCCTGGAGATCGGTTCAGGCTGCGGGATCCTCTCCCTTCTGTATGCCGGAAAAAATCCCGAATCCCGTGTTACCGGTGTTGATATTTTAGAGGTGAATGCCCGGCTGGCCGGCTATAATGCCCAAATCAACGGACTTTCCAATGTCAGCTTTCTTCACAGGGATATCCGATTGTTTCATCCGGATCGTCTTTATGGCCTGATTTTCTCTAATCCCCCTTATCGCCGGGCCGGAACAGGGCGTCTCAGCCCTTCAGCCCATAAAAATGCGGCTCTTTATGACTCTTCATTGGATATGGATGCTCTTTTTTCGGCTGCAGAGCGTCTTTTATCACCCCAAGGCGCCTTTTTTATGATAATATGGAAGGGACGGCAAGACGAGATGGTGATGAGTGCAGGGAAACAGGGGCTTTTTCCCTTTGAGCTTACCCTTTTTAAGGGTGAAAAAGAAAGCCATCATGCCTTTGTAGCGGCCGGTTTCAGCCGCAGCAAAGGTCTCTGCCGTTATGTTGTGAAAGATAAAGAGACATGGGCAGAGCAAGCCCGTTGTCTGATGAACACTGATGAGGAAAGGAAGGGACTGTGAAACGTTGCGATCTTCTTCTTAAAAATTGCCGTGAAGTGATTTCGCCCCTTTATGACACGGCCCGGGGCCATGAAGCCGGGACAATTGAATGTGAAAAAAACATCGACATCGCTGTCACCGGAGATCGGATCACAGCAAAGGGGCAGGGGCTGGAATTTGAGGCCGAAAAGACTTTAGAGGCCTCTTCTTATGTTGTCATGCCCGGGTTGATCGATTCCCATACCCATCTGGTCTATGGGGGAAGCCGTGAAGATGAGTTTGTGCTGCGTCTTCGTGGAGCCTCATATGAAGAGATCGGCGCTGCCGGTGGTGGAATCAAAAATTCTGTTCAACACACCCGCGCGCTTAGTGAGGAGGAGCTTTTTCGGCTTGCTCTTCCCCGCATGGAAGATATTCTGGCTCACGGAACGACAACTGTCGAGATCAAAAGCGGTTACGGGCTGGATACCGAAAATGAGCTGAAGATGCTCAGAGTCATCAAAAGGCTTCAAAAGGCCTATCCGGACACTGTTGTCGCCACTTTTATGGGGCCGCATGAAATCCCTCCGGGTGAGACAGAAGTGTCCTATATGGATCGTGTCTGCGAGGAGATGCTTCCCCGGGTCAAAGATGAAGGCTTGGCAGAATTTGCCGATATCTTTGTAGAAAAAGGGGTCTTTTCTCCTGAAAGCGGGAAACGTTATTTTAAAGAGGCCCGGAAAAACGGTTTTAAATTAAAGATCCATGCTGATGAACTTCATCCCCTGGGTAGTGCTGAACTGGCGGCCCGTTTTGGAGCTTTCAGTGCCGATCATCTTATGAAGATCTCCCATCAGGGCATTCAGTCTCTGGCGGAGTCCCGGACCACGGCGACTCTTCTTCCGGGGACATCTTTTTTCCTTATGATGAAAGATTATGCACCGGCCCGAAGCCTTATTGAAGCCGGGGCTGTCGTGGCCCTGGCCTCGGATTACAACCCGGGAAGCAATCATGGATTCAATATGCAGTTTGTCATGAATCTGGCGGCCATGTTCTTGAAGATGAAACCGGAGGAGATCATCAATGCCGTGACTGTCAATGCTGCAGGGGCCTTGGGGTTGAGTGACAGAGGGCGGATTGCTCCGGGGAAAAAGGCTGATCTTCTTTTACTCAATATCCCCAATTATAAGTATCTCTTTTATAATTACGGGATAAATAATGTCCACACGGTCATAAAAAACGGGAAGGTGGTCCTTGAGAATTACCGTCGCATCGCTTATCTGCCCCAATTGTAATCATCCTTTGACGGGTTTTGATGATGACCTGTTTTGGACTTGTTTAAATTGTTCCCGTCAGTGGCAATGGGGAAAAAATGGCCTGGAAAAAGGGCTGTTTCTCATCCCGGAAGATTATCACCCGGAAAAGGGCGATTTCTACCTGCCTTATTACCTGTTCCGTTTTCAGGATAATGATTTTTTTCTTCCGGCCTGGCGGATGAAAGAAGTCTCATCGCATTTAAATTTTTCTTACAGCTATTCGATAAAGACGGCGGAACATCTGAATTTTCACAAAGCCCCATGGGGGTGGGGAGTGATTGTCCCGGTTGAGTCGTTGTGGCCTCTTCTTTCTGCGTATATCACCATCGGATTTGACAAAGAGCTTTCTTTGGAAAAAATAAAGAAAATGAAATATAGAATTTGCGGCATGCCCTGTCGGCAACTGGGGAAAGAACTTGTCGATCCGATCTGGAACTTCCGGATGTCGGAGCGATGTGTGGAACGGCTGGAAGAGTACAAGGCGCTTTCAGTAAAAGATGCAGAAAAAAAATCATAAAATACTTTTATGACCTTGTCTCTTTTTGCAATTTGAATATAATTACTTGGAAAGAAGTCAATGAATAACGGGCCTCTCAAAGGAGAAACATCCCGGAGGCATACAGCATGCAGGAGGTGTCCGTGTTTCCTACCCACAAGATTTTTCAGATAACGGTTATCTTCGCTCAGAAGGCCCGGCCTTGGGGGTATTTCATTTGCAGTTCATTACCGAAGAAATGGTTTTAAAACAGGAGGTTAGGATGAAAAAAGCAGTTTTGTTGTTGGCCGTGATGTTTGCTTTCAGTTCTTTGATGACGGCTCAGGACATGAAAAAGATGCAGCGTTTTGGTATCAAAAGCGGAGTCGTGAAGTATGAGATCAGCGGAAACACCGAAGGTAAGAGGGCTGTCTGGTGGGATGAATACGGCCGGAAAATGCGTGAAGAGATCAGTACGGTCACTATCACAAAGATTTTGGGCATGAAAAGCGAAACCGTCACCCATACAGTGACCGTGACTGTTGATGACCGTTTCTGGACGGCGGACTTGGAAAAGATGACCGGCATCAAGGGAGCGCTTTACGGAACAGAGTTAGATGAAGAGATCGATGAGATGACAGAAAAAGAGCAAGAGGCTCTTGGCCAAGCGATATTGGATTCCTTAGGTGGAGAGATCGAAGGACAGGAGTCTTTCATGGGATATACATGTGAAGTTATCCGTGCCATGGGTTCACGGGTCTGGGTACATAAGGGGATCAATTTGAAGACTGAAAGCAATGTCCTGGGAATCAAGTATTATGAAAAAGCGGTTCAGTTTCAACCGGGAAGCGCTGTTCAGGATTCTTTCTTTACTCCTTATTCCGGTGTGGAATATAAAGAGTTTGAGGTTGAAGGCGAAGGCATGGATGAAGGACAGGCTGAGATCCTAAAAGGCCTTTTTGGTAATTAGGCGAAGGTATGCGCATGAAGATCAAGATCACTGCCACGGCTTTATTAGCCCTGATCATTGTTTTTATGAGCCAGGGCCTGTATGGAGTATCCCCTAAGCTGATCATAATCGAGGGAGGGACCTTTATTATGGGTTCCGATGAAGCAGGGGAAAGAGAACAGCCCGCCCATACCGTCACTGTCTCCTCTTTTCTCATGAGTGAGAGTGAAGTAACGCAGAATATGTGGAATGAAGTCATGGATGACAACCCTTCGCGGCTCAAAGGCGAAAGCCTCCCTGTGGAGCGCATCACATGGATGATGGCTATAGAGTTCTGTAATGGTCTGAGCCTTAAAGAGGGACTGGAACCCTTCTACATCATCACTGACGAAGGAGTTCAAGCCGATTGGAGCAAAAACGGCTATCGGCTCCCCACAGAAGCGGAATGGGAATTTGCCGCCAAAGGCGGGAATAAAAGTCAGGGTCTGCAATTTGCCGGATCTGATACCATAGACGAAGTTGCCTGGCATAAAGAGAACAGCCGGTTTAAGACCCATCATGTGAAAGAGAAAAAAGCCAATGAGCTGGGCCTTTATGACATGAGTGGCAATGTCTACGAATGGTGCTGGGACTGGTTCGGGGAGACCTATTATGCGGATTCACCTGCTCAAGACCCCAAAGGCCCTGAGACAGGAGAGAGAAAGATACTGAGAGGCGGATGTTGGTATTCGGAAGCCAGAAATTCGGTTATTGCAGCCAGAGTCCATGCCGACCCTAACGGCCAGGGGGCCAATGTGGGTTTTCGCGTTTGCCGGAATTTACCCTGAAAAAGACATAAAAAAAGGAGTATGCACATGAGAAATATATTTGCTGTTGTTTTGTTTATTATCATCTCTCTGACTTTTGTTGCCTGTGCGGCCGTGCGGCCCGCCCTGAAAAGTGACACGCAGGACGAAGGGATCCCCATGATCACTGTGGAAGCCGGGAAAAATGCCAAGGGATCTGCAGACAAGGATTTTTTCCTGGGAAAGACGGAAGTCCTTCAAAAAGATTTTTCCCGTGTCATGGGTTTTAATCCTTCCGAATACCAGGGTGACACCTTGCCGGTGCATAATGTGACCTGGTATGATGCTTTGGCTTTTTGTAATGCCCTGAGTGAAACTGAAGGGCTGAGCTCCTGCTACACTTTAAGCAATATCGGGTATGAGGGCTCATCAATTGTCAAAGCAGATGTCACTGTCCACGAAGAGGCTTCAGGCTATCGGTTGCCGGAACGCAACGAGTGGGCCTATGCCGCTGCCGGAGGGAATAAAACCAATGCTTTCAAATACAGCGGAAGCGATCATATCAATGATGTGTGCTGGTATAAAGGGAACAGTGACGGTTCTCCCCGGAATGGAGGGACCAAAAACGCTAATGAACTGGGCCTTTATGACATGAGCGGCAATGTCTGGGAATGGACGGCTACAGCCTCCCAAAATAAATATAAAGTCATTTACGGCGGGTGTTGGGCTGATGGTGAAGACCATGCACAGGTTCCGGGGTTCAATGCTGAATACCCGCATAAAGCCTCTGCCTATGTCGGGTTTCGCTTGTCCCGGACAAAAATAAAATAAGCTGATATCAGAATAGTTTTTCGATTATAACGGCTCCGGATGACAGTATGATTCATCAGGGAATCAGAAAACAGCCGGAGCTTTTTTCGTTTTCCTTTTCGTTAAAAAAAACAAGACATTAAAAGGTATGCACCACCCAGACATTGGGTTCCACGTAGAGGCCCAGGTCCTGCTCTACATCAATCTTCACCGGGACAAGGGCCCCGGGGATGATGTAATCCCCGCTTTGAAGAAAACGCAGTTGTGTCCACTCTTCCCATTGGGCTACGGTCCCGGGGATGGTCATGGCCCGGGGGCATGGTTTCAGGATGATACCGCCGGCTTTCACATGGATCCGGAGCCAGGGGTCATAAGGGAACCCGTCGTCACGTGTCCATCGGATGTAATCGTCCATGGGAATCAGCGGATAGCGGTTTTTCCAGGTGGGACGGACGGGGATGATCAGCGCTTTAAGGCTGTGGTCCCGGGCTGTCTCTTTCATAGCCTGCACGAGAAAAGTGCTGAGGCCCTGTCCCTGAAACTCTTCAGCCACGGCGATTTGAAGCCCGCATAAAAGGTGCGGAGTCCTTTTCTGACGGTGATCCTCTACGCCTTTTTGAAAAGCCCAGTCCCAGCCTTCATCGGGAAGGTCCTCCGGGGAAGCCTTCCACTCCAGGGGAAGGGCGTTGACCACTGCAGCCGGCTGCCCGTTGATGAAAAGGGTCTGTTGAAATTCTGGAAAACAAGTGAAGAGCTCTCCCCAGAGGGTGTTGGAGACCGGGTCATGAAACATGAAGGCGGGCCAGAGGTTTTCTGTGATCCGGGACTGGATCTCATTCTGGTCCGGAAGCTCGGATCGGAGAAGATATGAGGATATTGAAGTCATATCCCACTATAAGTGTCGCCGCCCTTCCTGTAAAGCCCAATCCTCTTCTTGACAAAAACGGGAATCCCTTTACAATGAGCGGAGAAAAGGGAGAGAAAATATGCGGATCGTTAAGTCTTTTTTGATTATTGGGATATCACTTGTGATCATATCCTGCGGAGGGAAATATCAGAAGAAAATAAATCAGGGCCGTCAGTCTTTAAAAAATGACAAGGTCATGGAAGCCATCGGCTATTTTGAACAGGCTATCAAAGATAATCCCGGATCTCCTGAAGGATACTATTGGCTCGGCATGGCCAATAAAGCCCGCATGCGTTACGGGGATTTTGTCATTAATATGAATAAAGCCCTGATTTACGGCGGAGACAAGGAGCGCAAACGCATCGCCGATGCTTATTATGGTTTTGCCCGGGAGTTGGAAGCGGCGAATCGTTTAGACAGTATGTATGATGCCTTTGAACATATCATCGATATCATGCCGGAATATAAGATCGGTGATGATTACGCTATTCATCTCGGGAACAAATACTTTGACGAAAAGTTTGATTATCAGAAGGCTTTGGCTTTTTATGTGACCGGTTTTGAAAGTGATGATCTGCCTGACGCCGTGAAGCAGACGGTGCTTTACAGGATCAGCCGCTGTTACTATGAAGTGGGAGATTATGAGAATGCCAACCGGAGTTATAACCGTCTTTTGGATCTTTTTCCCAATCATCCCAAAAAGCAGATCATCTATTTTGACATCGGTAATATCAATTATAAATTAGCAGAGCAGGCTTATAAAAACGGCCGATATGAAGATGCGGTTCAGCGTGGAGAAGTGGTGCTCCGCATAGGAAAACCGAAAATATGGATAAGCGATGTCCAGAGGATTATGGGAGACTCTTATTTGAAAATGGGAGAGAGGGAAAAAGCTGTAGCGCTGTTTCAAGCCATCATCAAGGATGACCCTTATCAAAAGCAGCGTAATACCCTTTATGCTTTGTCAAAATTAAAAGAACTGGAGTGATAACGTGAAAAAAGCTCTTATCATTATTGTAACGGCTGTGTCGATCATCGCAGCGGTGGGTTGTTCCAAAAAAAATACACGTGTTCTTCTGGGGGAAGAGGACACGTTTCAACGCCTGACACATCTTTTTGACAAAAAGGATTATAAGGATTTTCAGGAAGAAGCCCGTTATTTCCTCTCAGATTTTCCGGGAAGCAAAAAAAGCCCGCAGGTTCAATTTCTTTTAGGGGAATCCTATTTAAAAAAGAAAGAATATGAAGAGGCTATCGTCTCTTTTCAGCGTGTCATCGACCGTTATCCCGAAAGTGAATATTTAGATGACGCTTTTTTCAAAATCGGGGAAACGTACTACAGGCAGAAGAGAAAGCCTCAGCGCGACCAGGAAGCCACCCGCCGGGCCATCTACTATTTCGAAAAGGTCATCGATTTGAATTCTCCTTATTCAGAAACAGCCTGGGCCCGCCTTGAAGATTGCCGGAATACTTTAGGGATGAAAGAGTATTATATAGCCCGTTTCTATTTCCGGCGAAAAGAGTATAAGATTTCTTTGGCTGTCATTGAAAAAGCTCTTAAAGAATTCGGCGAGACCTCCGCCGGAAATTGGCTGAGGTATAAACAGATCCGTAATTATTTGGCTTTAAATGAGAAAGATAAAGCCTATTCTCTCTATTCCTATATGACCCGGCAGGAGATCGAAGATCAAAAACTGATTAAAAAGATCCGGTCTTTAGGTGATGACTTTCAAGAACAAAAATGAAAATAGGGATTTTCGGAGGATCTTTTGACCCCTTTCATAAGGGCCATTTAGCTGTCATCCGGGCCTTTTTGAGCCTTTACATCCCGGAAAAGCTCTACATCGTCCCTGTCTATCAGCAGCCGCTCAAAGAGAAACAGCCCTCGGCACCTTTTCAGAAGAGGGCGGAGATGATTCGAGCTGCTTTTCAGGACCCCCGCATGATAATCTCTGATTATGAGAACAAGAAAAAAGGTCTTTCCTATACGGTAGAGACATTAAAACATTTTTGTGACGAGGGGAAACTTTATTTGATTATGGGAAGTGATTCAGCCCTTACGCTGGACAAGTGGAAAGAGACAGAAACTATTTTTTCCCTGTCGACTCCTGTGGTTTATCCCAGAAGGGGGAGTTCCTTGCGCAACGTAAAAGCCCGATGGGGTAATCAAGTCGAGATCATGCCTATGAGGCCGGTCGCTGCTGCTTCTTCACAGATCCGTGAACGGATACGGGCAGGGAAAAACTGCCGGCGTTTTCTCCCCGGAGAAGTATGGGAGATCATTCAAAGAGAGGGATTGTACGGATGGCCAAAAAAGTCAAATTGATTATTTTTCTTTTTATTCTCTGTGCAGGGGCCTTTTATCTTTGGCATTGGCAGAAAGAGCGTTTGGAGAAAATGTTTTATGAGAATTATCCCAAAGGGGTGATTCGTGTGGAATTATTGAACGGGACGAATATCAGTGATTTAGCCTATACGCTCACAAAGATCATGCGCACCGAGGGGTTCGACGTGGCGGAGTTCGGAAATGCCCCCAGTATGAAATATCCAAAGACTCTCATTATTGACCGTACCGGAAAAGAAGAGGAAAAGATCAGAATCCTGAAGGCCTATTTCGGAACGGAAGAAGCTTTTGTCCTTTATGATGACAGGCGTGAAATGGAAAAAATCGACGCAACTATTATTATCGGAGAAGATATTCTCCAAACGGATATATTCAAAAACCATAAAAGCTTAATGGAGGGATATTAAGGTATGGAGATGATAAAAAAGATCGTTACGCTTATTGATGAGAAAAAGGGGTTGCAGATCGCTGCATTGGATGTGCAGGGGATCTCCCCCATAACCGATTATTTGGTTATCGCTTCTGCAGAGACGGTCAAACAGACCCAGTCACTGGCTGATCATGTGATGAAACGCCTCAAAGAAGATGACAGCCTGACCTGCCGCCATCTCGACGGCTATGCCAACGGGGAGTGGATCATCATGGATTATTTTGATTTTCTCGTTCATCTGTTTACGCCCGAAAAACGCGAATTGTATGATTTAGATAATCTTTACGGGGGAGGGCGGAAAGTGGAGGCTCATGATTGAGATCGTCAGTTTCGGAAGGTTTAAAAGTGATTCACTTAAAACCTCTTTTGATTATTATCTCAAATTAGCCAATAAAAAGATTCAGACTGTCCCGATAATGCTGAAAGAGGCCCGTAATTCCCGGGAGAATGAAAAAATCAAAAGCGAGACAGCTCTGTTGAAAGACTCTCTTGAGACATCCGGACGGCTTTCTGTGATTTTAGATGCCGCAGGGGAGCTGATGGATTCTCTTGCGTTTTCACAGTTTATCAACAGGGGGATGAGCAGCGGCCGTCATCTCCGTTTTCATGTGGGTAATTATTACGGGATTCCGGACTCCGTAAAAGAAAAAGGATACCCTGTGATCTCTTTAAGTATGTTGACCATGAGTCATGAATTGGCTCTGGTTGTTTTAGCTGAACAGATCTACCGGTCGGGGACAATTCTCTTCGGCGGGTCTTATCACCGATAGAAGGAGGCGCCATGAGCAAAAAGAGTTTTAAAGAGGAGTTAAGAGAGTGGAAAAATGCCATCGTCTGGTCATTGCTGGTCTTTCTCTTTATTGTGAAGCCCTTTGTGGTTTCCGGATATAAGATTCCCTCGGGATCTATGGAAGACACTCTTTTGATCGGAGATTATCTTATGGTAGATAAATTTACGTATGGCGGTGAAGTGCCGTTAGTGAATCTTCGCGTTCCCGGTTTCCGGGACCCTGCTCCGGGTGATATGGTGGTCTTTTGGAGCCCTGAAGGGCCTAAACCGTCTTTTTTCGATCAGCTCTTCTTTTGGAAAAAAAGCAAAAACCTGCGCCTTGTCAAACGTTGTGTGGCACAGGAAGGGCAGACTGTGGAAGTCCGGGACAAACAGCTCTATATTGACGGGGTTCTTCAAGAAGAGCTCTATGTGAAGCACAGTGATGCCCGGGTTTTCCCCAAAGAATACATTCCCCGGGATAATTTCGGGCCGGTAACCGTTCCGGAAGGGTATTATTTCATGATGGGAGACAACCGGGATGATTCTCATGACAGCCGTTTCTTCGGGCCTGTCCCCCGGAAAAAAGTCATCGGGACCCCTCTTCTTATCTATTTTTCCATGGATGAAGATCTTCAGAAGGTCCGGGTGAAAAGGATACTGAAGCTGTTTTGAAAGAAAAAAAGAGAATAATCGAATTGATAAGCGCCCGTAAAGGCCCCATAGGATTCAGAGAATTGGCGGAGGCTTTGCATTTAAAGAAAAAAGAGCAACGCCGTCTCTCCGCTCTGCTTTGGCGACTGACTGAAAAGGGAATTATTGCCAAGGACGATAAAGGACGCTATCAGGCGCCTTCCGGGCAAGAGGCGTCGGCACGCCTGCATATGAATCCGAGGGGATTTGGTTTTGCGGTCTTTGAAGACCCGCAGCGCCCGGATCTCTATATTCCTCCCATGAAACTGAACGGGGCCTTCCACGGCGATATCGTCAGGGTCAGAGAAGAGTTTTATAAAGGGAAAAAGGAGGGCCGAATTACAGCCATACTCAGGCGAGGGTTCTCACAGATCGTCGGTATGGCTTCTTCCGGCTATCTGATGCCTTTAGACCGCAATTTGCCTGAATATATTCCGCTGGTTTACCCGAAAGATTTCCCTTCTGTTGCCGACGAGACCGTGATCAGCGCAACGATAACGCGTTATTCGCCTCTGGAGGCCCGGGCCCTGGATATTATCGGGGACCCGGATGACCCGGCCGTTGATGATAAAGTGGTCTTTGTCCTTTACCATCTGGATACTCTTATCGAAGACATCAGCCCCGAGCGCTTTGAAGAGTTGAAAAAAGCGTTGGAAAAAGAAACCGAAAAAAGAAAAGACCTGAGGGCGTTACTGACCTTGACCGTCGACCCGGCTGAAGCAAAAGACCATGATGATGCCGTTTCCATAGAGGAAAAGAACGATGGATGGCGCCTTTATGTTCATATCGCCGATGTCTCCTTTTTTCTCAAAGAGGATGAAGAGGAGGACAGGCATGCTTTCCAACGGGGGTTTTCTGTCTATTGTGAAGATTATTACCGCCCTATGCTTCCTCCGGCGATTACCGGAGAGCTATGCAGCCTGAAAGAGGGGATGCCTCGGTTGGCAATGTCAGTGATGATGGATGTGAACCGCCTGGGACAGGTGGAAAAGAGTGAGATTATTTCTTCGGCTGTTCAGGCAGACCGTTTTCTGAGTTATGAAGAATTTCAAGATCTGCTTGATGGAAAGAATACTGATAAAACACTTCCTTTTACGGAAGCCCGCATGATGATGGAATGTGCACGGGCTCTGAACAAACAAAGAGAAGCCCGATGCGCTTTGGACCTGGATATGCCGGAGACCCGCATTATCCTGGATGAGAAGAAAAGCCCTGTGGCGCTGATGCCTGTTCACAGGGGATGGGCTCACCGTATCATCGAAGAGTTTATGATCGCTGCTAATGAGGCTGTGGCGCGCTTTTTGGAAAAAAGAGAGCAGCGGCTTCTCTTCCGCACCCATGAAAGTCCTTCAGAGGAGAGTCTGGGACGCTTCTCCGATATGCTTGAGTATTTCGGCCTCTCTTTGAGCGGGGATTCTCCTGAAGAGATCAACCGCCTTCTTAAAAAGATCCATGACAGGCCTTTCGGCCCCTTTTTGAAGACTCAGCTTCTTAAATCTCTCAAACAAGCCCGTTATACCGATGTTAATTACGGCCATTACGGCTTGCAGTCCACGGCCTATACTCATTTTACCTCTCCCATCAGACGGTACTCCGATCTTGTCATCCACCGTATTTTGAAAGGGCGCATCTTTGAAGAGGAAGAGCTTTTTGCCCTGGGGAAAGTTCTTTCGGAAAAAGAGCGCGTTGTAGCCGGGGCTGAACAGCGCTCACGGGAGATCAAGATTCTGCGTTATTTGGACGCCCATCGCGATGAGTTTTTTAAAGGCGTCGTGACATGGGTCGGTGATGACAAGGCCGCTGTTGAGCTGGAAGGCCTTTCTATTGAGGGGCAAGCATTTTTTAAAGGGATGCGGGGAGATCCCCGCCAGCTTACTCCGGGACTTGAAGGGCGTGTCCGCGTCGCGTCTGTGGAGCCTTTGACAGGATATCTGGAAGTGGAGTTGATTCTATGAGCGAATACAGAGGCTTTGAATTGCTGGGCACGGACGGGGCCGCGCGTACAGGCAAACTGTATCTGACTCATGGCGAGGTGGAAACCCCCATTTTCATGCCTGTGGGAACGCAGGGCACAGTGAAGACATTGTCCCCCCATGAATTGAAAGACATCGGGGCTCAGATCATTTTGGGGAACACCTATCATCTTTATCTCAGGCCCGGCCATAAACTGATCGCTGAAATGGGAGGGCTTCACACATTTTCATCATGGGATCGGCCTATTCTGACAGACAGCGGGGGTTTTCAGGTCTTTTCCCATTTAGGGCTGAACAAGATCACTGAAGAAGGAGTTTTTTTCCGCTCTCATATTGACGGCTCCCGTCACTTTTTGACTCCGGAACTCTCCATGGAGATCCAAAATGCCTTAGGCAGTGATATCATGATGGCTTTTGATGAATGTGTGCCTTATCCGGCAGAACACGGTTATGTGGCCCAATCGGTTGAGCGGACGACAAGATGGGCAAAACGCTGTAAAGAGGCCCATAAAAAAAATGAAGAACAATTATTATTCGGAATCGTTCAAGGGGGAGTATATGCCGATTTACGGGCAGAAAGCGCATCACGTATCCGCGAGATCGGTTTTCCCGGCTATGCACTGGGAGGCTTAAGTGTGGGAGAACCTAAAGAGCTGATGCATGAGATGCTGGAGTGTACTGTCCCTCTGTTGCCCGAACATAAGGCCCGTTATCTCATGGGCGTCGGGACGCCGGTAGACCTGGTTGAAGGAGTTTATCGGGGCATTGACATGTTTGACTGTGTCATGCCGACCCGTAACGGCCGGAACGGAATGATCTTTACCTGGGACGGTCCGCTGAATATTAAAAATGCCGAATTCTCGCGGGACAGCCGGCCGCCGGAGACAGATTGCTCCTGCTATGTCTGTCGGAATTTTTCACGGGCTTATCTGCGTCATCTCTATAAAGCCGGAGAGATCCTGGCCCTTCGGTTGAATAGCTATCATAATCTTCATTTTTATTTGACGCTTATGGAATCTGTGCGCCGGGCTATACGGGAAAAACGTTATGAAGCATTTCGTCAAGAGTTTCTTTTGCGTTATCAGGGGAGGTAGTATGCGGCATATAACGGTATTCTTTGTTTTTTTCTTGCTTTTTTACGGAGTTCTTTGGGGCGGGGATCGTTTCCCTCCTCTGGAAAAAACGTTGGCCGGGGAAATCAAAAAAGCCTTTTCAGAGTTGAAAAAAAAGGAAATACCGCCCTATTATATCTCGTACCGCGTCGACGATGAAAAAAAAGTCTTATTTTCTGCCGAATTGGGAAGCCTTTCGCAGGAGGATGAAGAGCAGAGCCGTATTTTGACAGTCATGGTGCGCACCGGCTCACCTGAAAAGGATAATTTTCATCTCCTTCGGGAAGACTTCAGCTCTTATTACACCTCTCAGGGAGAAACAGCCCGGTTTCCTTTAGATAATAATCCCGCAGCCGTACATTTGGTGACCCGTGCCGCTGCAGAAAAGGCCTATCGCAAAGCTGTGGACGGCCTTTCTAAAGTCAAGGCCAATGTGGATATTAAAGTGGAAGAGAAAGACCGGTCCGGAGATTACACGCTTATTCCCCCGCACAAGTATCATGCTCCCGATTCTGAGCCTCTCAGCGTTGGGCAGGTGGAATGGTGGAAAGAACGCCTCCGCTTCTGGAGTGCTCTTTTCCTGGAAGACCCGTTTTGTATGGAAGGGTCTGCAGATCTCTCTGTGGTCAAGGGAGAAAAGACTTTTGTCGATTCTTCGGGCAGTTGCATTGTCCAGTCTTATCAATATGTGCGCCTTTCCTTTCATGCATCGACAAAAGCGGACGACGGAATGGTTCTTCCGGTTTTTCTTTCTTTTGTGGGAGAGAATTTCCGGGATCTTCCTTCAGAAGAAGAGATCACAAATCAGGTGAGCCGTCTGGCCGGGATCATGATTGAGCTGAGAGAAGCGCCGCTGGTCGACCCCTATACCGGCCCGGCTTTGCTTTCAGGAGAGGCTGCAGGGGTCTTTTTTCATGAGATCTTCGGCCATCGGGTGGAAGGGCAGCGGATGAAAAAAGTGACGGACGGCCAGACCTTCAAAGATAAGATAGGGGCACAGGTGCTGCCGGACACTTTTTCTGTCGTCTATGATCCGCTTCTTTCCCGTTTTCAAAACAATTATTTATGGGGGGGATATCGGTTTGATGATGAAGGGACTCCGGCTGAAAAAGTCATAGTGGTTGAAGAAGGGGTTCTGAAAAACTTTTTAATGTCCCGCACTCCCATTGCAGGGCACGGATCGTCTAACGGGCATGGCCGGGCCCGGGGCGGGTATATCCCTGTGGCCCGTCAATCGAATATGATCATTCAAACGCATGAGCCTCTTAGCCATGATGAGTTGAGAGAGGCTTTGGCCGCTGAATTGAAACGTCAGCAGCTTTCATTCGGATACCATATCGAAGCCGTCCAGGGAGGGTTCACCCTAACAGGACGCTATTCTCCAAACACCTTTAATGTGATTCCGCTCCTTGTGTACCGTGTCTATGACGACGGCCGCCCTGACGAATTAGTTCGGGGGGTCGACCTGATCGGCACACCGCTGTCCATGTTTTCGAGGATCCGGGCCGGCGGAGGGGAATATGAAATCTTCAGCGGTTTTTGTGGAGCAGAATCGGGGGCCGTCCCTGTTACGGCGGTGTCTCCGGAAATATTTGTTTCACAGATCGAGCTGCAGAAGAAAGGGCATGCCCAAAGCAAGTTGCCTCTGCTTCCCCGGCCTGATGTCAGAAAGGAAAAACGATGAAAAAGACCTGCATGATGATATCAGCCCTTCTCTTATGCTTTGCCATCATACAGGGCCAAAACACCTTTGCACCGTCCCTGCATGAGGCATTGAAAAAAGAGATGGAGTATGCCTTAGAGAACCTTGTCCTTGAGGGGCATGCGCTTCCTTTTTATCTTTCCGCCTATTTAACGGATCTTCATCTCATACGCATTTCAGCAGAGGGGGGGAGCCTCTTTCTCTCCAGAGATGTCCCGTATCGGGGTGTCGGCGGCCGGGTGATGGTCGGTGATTATCAAATGAATAATGAAAATTTTCTGACCTATAATAACCTTTTCGGAGAAATGGGCCGTTTTATGGGAACCGTCCGGGATCCGCATCCCGGAGCTGTTCAGCGTTCGCTATGGATGATCTATGACGGTCTTTACAAAGAGGCGGTGGCCCACTATGAGAATAAAAAAAGCGTCATGAAAGAGCGGGGTGTTCCGCCCGGAAAAGACGGCTATGATTTTATACCCGGTGAAGCCGTTCGCATTATGATAAGTGACAGGATCTTACTGCCTCCCTTGGAAGAATTAGAGGAAAGAGCCCGACAGCTTTCTCGGATCATAGTTGAAGAGAAGTCTTTCAAAGAGTCTCGTGTTGACATATACGCCTGGGAGACTCTTATTTCGTATGTGAATTCTGAAGGGAGTTTTCAGGTTTATCCCCAGGCCGGACTGGTCGTGACGGTCAAAGCTTACGGATTGACTCCTGCAGGAGAGCGGGAGGGAGGGCAGCTTCGCATCGTCCATTCACCCCGGGACCCTTTACCTCCCATGGATGATTGGAGACAAAAGATACGACTGTTTTCTCAGGGCCTTAAAGAGAAGATCTCAGCAGAGGCCTATGAAGATTATTATGAAGGGCCGGTCCTTTTTACGGAGGAGGCCGTTGCTTTTCTGTTTGCAAAATCTCTTTTTGGTGAACAGGATCCTCTTATAGCCAGGAAACGTCCTCTTTATTATGATATGCAGGTAGCTTCGGCAGATCCGGAGTCCAATAAGGGGATGATGGAGCGTCGTTATGAGCGCCTGATTATCTCGCCACAGCTCACAGTGAAGGCCATGCCTCACATCGATCATTGGGAAGGGGTGTCACTAGTCGGTTCCTTTCCGGTCAGTGCTGAAGGAGTAAAAACAAAAGAGAAACTGCTTGTTTCCCGGGGGATTTTGAAAAATGTCCTGGGAAACAGAACTCCCTCTCAAGAAGGAAAGGAAGCCGGCTGGCATAAAAGATGGCCTAATCCTTTGCAGATCGAGGATGCTCCGGGCGTTATTGTCGTTTCGTGCGAAAAGGAAGATACACCAAAAGAGCTTTATGAAAAAATGATCCTGTCTGCTCAAAAAAACGGATATGATTATTATTTGGAGATTGCTTCTTTAGCTGAGCCGGGATATCTTGAGCCGTTGGCGGAATTACCCGGTGAAGAGTACGGAAGCGTTATCCCGATACGTATCTACAAGGTTTTTGATAACGGCAAACGGGTTCCTTTGCGCCGGGTAGGGGGTGTTGCTTTGTCCCCGGGAACACTGAAACGTCTCTTAGGCGTATCCGGCCCCCTGCAAACCAAAAACCTCCTGTTCAAACGAAAACAATCCGACATCTATGCTTCTTTTATTGTTCCTGAGCAGGTGGGAGTCGAGGAGATGAGTCTGTCCGGGCTTCCTGATGAAGGATTTACTTATGAAGAGTATCTCCCCCGCCCCTGACAGGGAATACATTGACAGAGAAAACGATTTGCCATAAGATGAAGCGGCCTTAACGGCTTATTAAGAAAGGAGCTCCATGCTGGAGATCATCACTCTGGGGACAGGGGCCGCTGTTCCGGGCTTGTTCAGAAATCATTCATCCACGGCTCTTGCTCATAATGGAGATATTACCCTTTTTGACTGCGGGGAAGCGACTCAGCATCAGATCCAAAAAGTACGCCTGCGCCATTCCAAGATCAAATCTATTTTTATTTCCCATGTTCACGGGGATCATCTCTTCGGCCTCTTGGGATTACTGACGACTCTTTCACTGAACGGGCGGGAAACACCCCTTTTACTTTGCGGCCCCCGGGGGATCAAAGACTATATCGCATATAACCTCAAATTTATCCGAGGGGAGCTTCTCTATCCTCTCCATATCCGGGAAGTTAAAGATAATGATGTGATTGATTTAGGGCCTTTGGCTGAAGTCAGTGTGATCCCTCTGAAGCATACGGTCCCGACCTGCGGTTTTCTTTACCGCGAAAAAGACAAGCCCGGGAAATTTGATATTGAAGCGGCCCGAAAGCTGGGGCTTCCACCGGGGCCTCTTTACGGAAAGCTTCAGAAAGGACAGAATATTGAATTCAACGGAGAGGTTATCGAGCCTTCCCGGGTCATGGGGCCGCCCAGAAAGGGGATAAGTGTCGGCTACGCTCTGGATACGGAGCCTTGTCAGGGAACGCATTTGATTGCCGAGCATTCCGATGTGCTGATCCATGATGCGACTTATAAAGATGAAGATCAGGCCTATGCCCGGAGAGGGAAACACTCGACTCATGGAGAAGCTATTGATTTGGCGTTGAAACAAGGGGTGAAACGGCTTATTTTGACCCACTTCAGCCAACGCTATTTAGAATTTTTTCAAAATGAGAACCGGGACGGATTGGAGATCGTCTATGCCTATGACGGAATGAGGCTTCTCTTATGATCATCCGTGGCCGTATTATTATGGTCGAAGGACGGTATTATCTTCTGTCGGGCTACCACTATTATGAGATAACTCCGGTGAAGGCCGAGCCCTTTGACATTGTGGAGATCGAAGGGGAGTTCGAAAAGAACCTTATATCTGTTCAAAAAGTCTCGATTTTGGTTAAAGGCCGGGAACCTCGCGGAGGAGAAAACTGGAAAAAAGCGGTGTACGACCTGCAGCTCAAAAGAAATTTTCTTCAGACCTATCTCTGGACGGCTCAAGCCCGATCATTCTTTTGGGAGCGTCAGTTTTTGGAAGTGCATACACCTCTCCTTTCCCGCTTTGCTGCCATGGAGCCGGCCATTGATTCTCTTGAGACCTCTCTTTTAGGAGAGACCTTCTATCTTCACACCTCTCCGGAATATCTAATGAAGAAAATGTTGGTATCCGGGATCATGGATAATATTTTTCAGATCGCACCGGTGTTTCGAAAAGAAATAAGCACTCCCCGTCATAATGCTGAATTCCTTATGCTGGAGTGGTACCGCAGCTTTTCCGACTATGAAGCTTTGATGGATGACCTTTCCGCCCTGGTCAGGCATTTGGCCGGATCTGACAGCCTCTCATATCAGGGGCATAGAATCGACTTGAGCGGGTACGATGTGATAACTGTTGAAGAAGCATTCAAGAAATATGCATCTGTGACTTTCGATGAGCTGGGAATAGAAGAAAACCGCCCAGGGTGGCAGGATCTCTATTTTGCCATTTTGACCCATGATATTGAGCCCCATTTAGGATGGGAAAGGCCTGTTGTGCTCTGTGAATATCCTGCTCCCCTGGCGGCATTGGCCCGTTTGAAGCCTGAAAACCCGAAAGTGGCAAAACGCTTTGAGTTTTATCTCTGCGGGGTGGAATTGGCGAATTGTTTTGAAGAGCTTAATTCTGCCGAAGAACAGAAAAATCGGATGGAAAAAGAAAAAAAGATGCGACAAAAAGAGGGGAAATGCGTATATGAAATAGACGAAGGGTTCATTGAGGCCTTAGAGGCCGGTATGCCCCCTTCATCGGGGGGAGCTCTTGGGTTACAACGGCTCTATATGCTTTTGCTTGATGAAACAGAGCTGGACAGAACGCTGATGTTCCCTTTAAAAGATGTCTGAACAGGAGGATGACTATGGCAAAGCGGTTGATTATCACCACTCTATTGTTTTTGGGAGTTTCCGCCCTCCTCTTTTCAGTTCCCCCTGATCCCCGTCTAAAAGAGGATTATGAGCGGGCAGGGAGGCCTCTTCCCCGCGAAAAAAAACTGTCCATGCCGCTGGTTTACCGGGATGATGCTTCGCAGAGTTATGTGAAAAGGACTCCGGACGGGGGCGTTCGGAAAATACAGGCCTCAGGTGTTCAGAAAGTCCTTGTCCTGCTCGTTGATTTTGATGACAATTCCCATACACAAGACAAATCAGCTTTTGATGATCTCCTGTTCAGCCAAAATACCCATTCTACCGGGAGTTTCCGTGATTATTACCAGGATGTCTCTTACGGGACATATGATGTCATAGGCCCTGTGGCCGCGGACTGGGTGCGTGTCACAGTCAATAATTATGCTTATTATACCGACAATAATTACGGATGGGGGGATTATCCCCGGAATTGCCAGCGTTTGATCGTAGACCTCATCGATGCTGTGGACAGTGTGATCGATTATTCCGAGTATGATCAGGACGGCGACGGCTTTGTGGACCATCTTATTGTGGTTCATGCCGGAAAAGGAGCGGAATCCACGGGCTCTTCTTCTGATATCTGGTCCCATAAATGGGCGACTTTTGAAGATCAAAACGGAAATAATACCTGGGACAGCGGAGAATACCTGATAAGGGACGGCGTGAAGATCTTCGAATACTGTATACAACCTGAAATAGATTATTCCGGAGGTTTGATTGCTGTCGGGGTCTTTGCCCATGAGTTCGGTCATATGCTGGGGCTGCCCGACCTTTATGACACCGATTATTCTTCGGCGGGCGTCGGGCAATATTGCCTCATGTCCGGCGGGTCGTGGGGAGGAGGAGGAACCAAACCTTCTTTTCTTTCCGCCTGGTGCCGGGTTCAGCTGGGATGGGCCTTGCCCGTTGAGATCACCGAGGGAAACGGCGGGATTCAGTTCCTTCCCCGTGTTTCAGAAAACGGCGATACGACGGTCATCAAGATCTGGAAAGAAGGAAATTATACGGGGAATGAATATTTTTTGGCGGAAAACCGCCAATTGGAAGGCTGGGATACATATTTGCCCGGAGCGGGGATCGCCATTTGGCATGTGGATGAATCCATGAGCGGGAATGAAGACGAATCTCATTATCTTGTAGCCCTGGAACAGGCTGACGGTAATTTTGATCTTGAAAACAATACCAACAGCGGCGATACGGGAGACCTTTGGCCGGGCTCAGCAGACAAGCGTTCTTTTACTGATGAGACAACCCCCTCAGCAAAGGCTTATTCGGGGGAGGCGACCGGGGTGAGCATAACAGAGATCTCCGATTCAGGGAATACGATGTCGGCTGTTTTTTCCGTCGGTCAAGGAGCCGTCGGTGTCCCCTATATCACAAACCGGCCTAATCCTTTTAATCCGGCAACGGTGATTTCTTATCAAGTGACGGCATCAGGGCCTGTGAGACTTTCTGTTTATGACAGCCGCGGCCGCTGTATTATTGTGTTGGCCGACGCTGCGAACGCTTTGCCGGGATCCTATGAATGTACATGGACGGGCAATGACGCGCAAGGGCGTCCTGTTCCCAGCGGGCTCTATTACGCCATATTGGAGCAAAACGGAGAAAAACATCTGAGAAAAATGATCCGTATACAGTAATAATTGAAGCAGGAAGAAAAACGAATGAGTTTTATCGGCGACAAAGCCGTTATTTTTGTGTATCATAGATGGAAGGCTTGTTATGAATGAAAGTTTATGCAATGATAAAAGGATGAAGTGGAAGGAATTCCTGAAAGGGGGAACGATGAAACGTGTTATCATCGGTTTAATTTTAATTGGCTTTATGGCCTTTTCGGCAGGAGGTGCAGAGTTATGCGGCATCCTGCAGAATATTGACCATTCTGTTCGAGACAATGCAGAGCAGTCTTTGTTGAAAATAACGACAGTGAACGGAGAAACCGCCGTGGGCGTGACAGTTCAGGCCCGGGACATCTCTTTTTTTCACCGTCATAATATTCCTTTTATACGGATCGCAGGCGATTATGTGACCGCCGATATTCCCGTCTCTTTGCTGGATGAAGCGGCCCAAGCAGAAGGAATCGAACGCATTGAGCCGAAAGTACGAAAAAAAATGTATAATGACGTCGGTATACCGAAGATCAATGCAGCCGTTATGCATGCTGCGGGATACACCGGGGATGACATCATCGTAGGAATCGTGGATTCCGGAATCGATATCGACCATCCGGCTTTCAAAGACAGCGAGGGAAATTCAAGGATACTGAAACTCTGGGATCAGAATACGGGAACGGTCTGGACAAAGGATCAGATCGACGCAGGGACATGCACAGCCACCGATACCAATGGGCATGGGACTCATGTGGCCGGTTCTTTTGCCGGGTTTCATGATGTTCTCGCTTATTTGGATCGCAAAGGAAGTGCCACCACAGCGAACATCATTTTTGTCAAAACAAATTTCTATGATGTCAATGAAGGGGTGGAGTTTATTTATGATGAAGCTCAGATCTTGGGGAAACCGGCTATTGTGAACCTCAGCCTGGGAAGTCAATTTGGCCCCCATGACGGCAGTGATGCTGACACAGCAGCGATGGATACTCTGATCGCTGATTCGGCAGGAGACCTGATCGTCGTCCGTTCTGCGGGCAATGACGGTGACATGAAACTGCACGGTTATCTGGACGACATTTCCACAACGGCGACGACTTTGGATTTCAACGTGAGCACTTATACACAAACCAGCGGAACCAATAACGATTATGCCGTTATCAACTTTTATTATGACAGTTCAACACCGTTAGAAGTTCAGATCACCGACTCCCAGAACAATGCTACAGGCTGGGTCGGCAGTGGGGGTTATTCAGGGGCCTCAGGTGACGGGACGTATATTTATGTTTCAGGCGACACCTATGATTCGGATACTCGTATTATCCAGATCGTATTGGGAGATTATTCCGGGGTCGGTGCTGCTCAAACCAATTATATCCGCTCCGGAACATCATGGAAATTTGAGTTTAGGACAGCTTCCGGATCTGTTCCGCGGCTTGACGGATGGATTTCAGAACAAATCTCTCAAGGAGGCGGCACGGTTTATTTCAGCGGTTTGGCTGACTCTACCGGAATGAGTCTGGGAAACGGAGCTTGCGGCAACAATGTCATTACTGTAGCGGCCTACACTTCACGGAAATACTGGGACTCAAAAGACGGAAATACCTACAATTATACAACCAGCACACAGGATGCGATCACAACGTTCAGTTCCCGGGGACCGACAAGGGACGGAAGGCAAAAACCTGACATTACCGGCCCGGGATCCATATTATTATCGACTTTGTCCGAAGATGTGGCATATGTGTCAGATCCTTTTTTACCGCCTGTGGGCTATGAGTATTATCAGTATATGCAGGGCACAAGCATGTCATCCCCGGCAGTGGCCGGAGGAGTGGCTTTGATCAAAGAGGCTAATCCCTCCTGGGATTACGCCGATATCATCGATTATTTTAAGGAAAATTCTCAAGGGACGACTGTCTATTCCTGGACAGCCAATGTTTGGGATGTCGCCTGGGGTTGGGGGGTTTTGGACCTGACCAATGCTTGCTCCGGAATGACTTTTGCCATAACGGCACCGGAAGACGAGTCGATGTATATTCCCCTTGATGATATTACCTTTGTCTGGGAACCAGCCGGTGATGCCGGAACGGTGACCTATACCGTTGAGCTTGATGAGACTTCAGAATTCCTGGATCCTGTTTCTCAAGGGTCTACGACAAATCTGACATTAACGACTACTGCTCCTCATCCGCGAACATGTTATTACAGGATTAAAGCCGAAAACGGGATGGATACAGTCTATTCGTCGAACTATCTTACAATTTACACTTCCAATGTCCAGACCATCGACACCTTTGAAGAGGTGACAGCAGGGAATACAACAGATGACTATCTTCCGCTTCATTTATTAAGCCAGGCCACAGCAACCGGTGATGAGTTAGTCTTTGAGTGGGCAGAACCCAACACGCCGGCTGAATTCAATTACTATTATCAGATCTACAGGGAAGGCAGTGTGCCTCCGGCATTGACAGCCTTCTCTCCCGGTTATGCTGCCGGGCAGGCCAAGATCGCTTTGGCGAACAGTCTGAATCTTGTCGAATCCCCGGGGATGTATGCCTTTAAGTTAACATTGGAATCCAAAGACCTGCTTGCCGATACGCGCAGTTTTGAACAGACTTTCAATGTGAGGGATTTTAAAGGCGTTCTGCTTCCGAATCTGATGAATGATGATTTTCTAAAGATCGGCATCGTGGGGCAGGGCCTGGCGGATATTGAAAAGAATGCAACGAATCTTTTGCGGGTCAGTTGGGATACCTTTTCTGATGATGGATTTATTCCCAACGGACGGGGGGGCTTCAGCTCGTCATCTGTGTTTAACAACAGGCGCTTCACCCCATCTGTGACTTTTATTGTGGAAGCTCTGTTTGACAGTGTCGCTTATGACACCGGCATTACCTTGAGCCGGGTGACTGTGAGCCCTGCACAAAACCCGCATGCTTTGCATCCGGCCATATTACTGGAAGGGTCAGAGGAGTTCACGGCAATCCGTATCGATTATCCTGAAATGGCGGGGCTTGATCCTGTAGAAGGATTTGTCTGCTATCTCGGCTCAGTGGATTCAGCTGTTCCCTACACATCGGAGACTCATAAAATCGCCCGTTGGAAAGACGGTGCCTGGCGGGAAGTTCGTGTCATCGATGAAAGCGGTTACTATGCTGTCCTCACAGGCAGCCTGCCGCCTCTTGATTTTGACAACGGCAGTTTAAAAAACAGCCCGAACCCCTTTAATCCTTCAACAACCATCGGGTATACCGTTTCTGAAGCGGGACATGTGGTCCTTAAAATCTATGACAGCCGCGGCCGTATGGTGACGACACTGCAGAACGGGCCGGTTTCCTATGCCGGTGAATTTGAGATAGAATGGAACGGCTGTGATGAACGCGGACAGGAGCTCCCCAGCGGAGTCTATTATGCTGTGCTGGAAATCAACGGCAAGCGCTTTACCCGTAAAATGGTTATTTTGAAATAAGGGGGAATGAGAATGAAAAATATTTGGATTGTGATCGGTATTGCCGCTCTTCTGTTTTCAGCAGGCTGCGGTAAAGATTCGAGTTCCGGCCCTTCCGGCCCGACAGCGGCAGAATTGACGGCTGAGGGGTGGGGCTACTATGATGTCAATGATTATGATAATTCCTTGGATAAATTCAATGAAGCCATTGACAAGGACGGTAATTACTACGAAGCTTATTTGGGACGCGCCTTTACCTATTTAGCCGACCCTACTCATTTTTCCGACTCTCTGGCGGCATCGGACCTGGAATCAAGGATCTATGCGAACAGGACAGCGATTGTTAATGCCGGGCAGGAAGCGACTGTATTGCGCCCGGCTTATGCCGCCATATTGGGGTATAAGATCAAAAGTACCACTCAATATTCTTTCGTGCATACCAACCTCTATACAACGCTGAATAACATTACGCTTGCATGGGAGTTTGAGCATAACAACGGGGATCTGGAACTCAACGGGCCCATGGTTCACCTGAACTTGGCTGAGATGTATTTTTATTTTCCCGCAGCGACGGATACCCATCACTCGCGCGCTGTGGCTCAATTGACGATGGTGCGTAACTGGGCCGGTTATTCTGGGATGCCCCAATACCTGAAAGACAAAGCCGACGCCCTTTATGCCCAGTTCGTTGACAGCGGCCTCATCGATAAGTAAGTGAGTCCTGTTTAAACTGTAAGGGGGAGTGAATCGCTCCCCCTTTTTCTTCTTGATATTCTTTTTTCAAATCTTATACTTAAAGCAGAGTTTATCTTTGTCGTATGGTGGAAGGGAGTGGATATGAAAAAGATTATTTTTTTATTTTTTATAATGGTTTTTCTCTTTTTACCTATTTTTTCTGCACACCTGGAGCCCTTGCTTCGTTATGCGGAAGCTCAAAAAGGAGATTCAGAAACTGCGGGTTATCATCTTACATTTTTCAAAGGAGAACCGGCTGTAAAGGTTCTTGTCGCGGCTCAGGATCAAAGCTTTTTCCGGGAACATGATCTTCCCTTCAATGAGATCGGCGGGGAATATGTGTCAGCGGTCATCCCTGTCTCTCTGCTTCCCAAAGCTGCGGCCAGGGAAGGACTGGGACGCATTGAGCCCCAGACGAAAGTATTTCTTTATAATGACGTGGCAATTCCCAAGATCAGATCTGATTATCTCAACATGGAAGGCTATACCGGCGAGGATATTTTGGTAGGGGTCGTCGACACCGGTATTGATATCGATCACCCGGCTTTTTTAGATAATCAGGGGGAAAGCCGCATTCTTTATATCTGGGATCAGGAAGACATAAGTGGTAGCGGCGTTAATGTGGGAAGTTTTTCTTCGGATACCGGAAAAGAGTGGACGAAAGCCGATATTGATAACGGGCTGTGCACTCAGATAGATGGCAACGGGCACGGAACCCATGTGGCCGGCTCTATTGGCGGGTATGATTCGGATTATCCGGCACGGCAGGGAAGCGCTGTCGCCGCCAATATTATTTTTGTCAAAACAAATTTTTATGATATCAATGAAGGCGTCCAATATATTTATGAGAGGGCTAAGATCCTGGGAAAGCCTGTTGTGGTGAATCTCAGTTTAGGAAGCCAATGGGGACCTCATGACGGCACAGGAGCCAGAGAAGCAGCCATGGACAGCTTGATTGAAGAGGCGGACGGGGATCTTTTTGTTGTGATTTCTGCCGGAAATGACGGCAATAAAAAAATCCACGGCTACGCCGATGATGTGGGTTCCACACCGAAAACCGTTGATTTTAATATCGCCTCATATACACCTATGGCCGGTGAAGGGAATGATTATGCCTCTTTGAATTTTTATTATGACAGCCTTCTGGAAATGGAAGTGCGGGTTACTGACTCCGGGGGATCTGTTACAGATTGGTTTGCACCCGGCGAGCACAATGAGATTTCAGGTGACGGGACACATATCTATGTCTATAACGGTGAACATGATGCCGATACACAACATATCCAGATCATACTGGGGGATTATAATTTTGACCCTGAAGTAGATGAATCTGACCGCTACATCCGCCCCGGCACTCAATGGGCTCTGGAATTCCGTGTTTCGAGCGGGACAGTTTCCCGTCTGGACGGATGGATCTATGAGAGGATCAACGGGACTTCAGGGAGAGCCACATTCGAGGGAATGGCCGATCCCACAGGGATGTCATTAAATTATTTGGCTTGCGGGCAGCATACGATCTGTGTGGCTGCTTATACATCCAAAGCCGTCTGGGCTTCGATGTCAAGCTCTTCGACGACATTCAATTATACTCAAGATGCCGTGACTCCGTTCAGTTCCAGGGGGCCGACACGTGACGGGCGTCCCAAGCCTGATATCACGGCTCCGGGCTCTGTTCTTCTCTCAGCACGATCAAGTGATGCCCCGGCTCCTTCCGGCTATTATCTGCCTGCTGACGGGAGCCAAGAATTCTATCGATACATGCAGGGGACAAGTATGTCTGCGCCGGCTGCTGCCGGGGGGATCGCCCTGATCAAAGAAGCCAACCCGGAGTGGGATCAAGCTGATATTGTTCAATACTTCAGATATTATTCACAGGGAACGGATGTTTACACATGGGCCCCCAATAATTGGAGCCATGAGTGGGGATGGGGGGTCCTGGATGTGAGTTCGGCCCTCCCGGTCAATGATATTCCCCAAAAAAATATGATTAAAAACCGCCCGAACCCCTTTTCTCCCGATACAGTGATCACTTATACAGTTAAGTCACCTGCAAAAGTCACTATAAAGATTTATGATCAGAAAAAACGCCTGGTCGCTTCTTTGGTGCAACAGCAGGTTTCCGTTCCGGGAGAGTATGAAACTGTCTGGGACGGGAAAGACCGTAAGGGGAAAACTCTGCCCAGCGGACTTTATTATGCTGTCATGGAGGCAGACGGGAAACCCTATCTGAGGAAAATGGTGCTGCTGAAATAGGACATGGAACAGGCTCATAAACATTGCTGACAGGGAGGCGAAGGCCTCCCTGTTCTCTTATGAAAAGGCAACCGAGAGTGATACTTCGGGAGGCGGATATCAACACAATAAAAGGGATAATTTTTGATTTTGACGGGACCTTAGTGGACTCCATGCCTTTATGGAAAGAGATCGACCGGTTGTTTTTGGAGCAAAGAGGGTTGACCGTCCCTTTTGGTTTGGCCACAGAGATTGCCGGGTTCAGTTTCACGGAAACGGCCCGCTACTTCAAAGATTATTTCGGGCTCAAAGAGAGTGTCAAAGAGATAAAGGCGCAATGGAAAGCCATGAGCCGTGATCTTTATCCCGGAAAAGTCAAATTAAAACCAGGGTGCCGCGAAATATTGGAGGCTCTTTATAGAAAAGGGTATCGTTTTTCTATTGGAAGTTCCAATGAAAAAGAGGTCATCTGCGAATTTCTCGAACAAGAAAAACTGCTGCATTTTTTCCACTCTGTTAAAACGTCTTGTGATGTAGGCCGTGGAAAGCCATATCCCGACCTTTTTCTCTCTCTGGCTGAAGCCCTTTGTATGAAGCCTGAAACGATCTGCGTCGTGGATGATATTGTGGAGGGGGTTCAAGCGGCCAAACGGGCCGGGATGAAAGCTGTGGGCATTTATGATGAAGGATACGGGAAGAGAAAACTCCTTGAAAAAGAAGCAGACCATTATATAATGTCTCTTTATGAGTTACTCCCGCTATTGTGTCTCGGGGACCGGTCCCCATAACGAAAAGGAGCTGAGTCTATGTGCGGAGTCATCGGAATTCTCAAAGAAGAAAATGTTCAGTATGATATTGCCCTGGCTCTTCAATCGATACAGCATCGGGGCCAGGATTCCTGCGGCCTGGCGACTAAAGACAAAAAAAAGTTTTTTCTGGAAAAAGAAGACGGTTTAGTGGCCTCTGTTTTCAACCACAAGACTTTGGCGGATTTTAAGGGGAGTATAGGAATGGGCCATGTGCGTTATCCCACGATGGGAAGCGCCGGGAAAGTCAATGCCCAGCCCTTTTTTGAAAAACAGCCCGGAATCTTTTTAACCCATAATGGCAACATCATCAATTATCATGATCTTCGAAAACAATTTCTGGAAAAGTCTCTCTATTTGACCTCCAGCTGTGATGTGGAGCCCGTTCTCTATGTTTTAGCCGAAGAGCTGATGAAATTACGTCAATACGGACACACCACAGAAGATTTGGCGGTAGCTCTGAAAGAGACGTACAAAAGAGTGCGGGGGGCCTTTACCCTGGTGGGGATCATGTACCTTGACGGGGAAGACACCTTATTCGCCTGCCGGGACCCGTATGGGATACGTCCCGGTGTTTGGGGGGAGCAGAACGGAAACTTTATGGTGGCTTCGGAATCTGTGGCTATGGAGATGACAGGGTTTGATTATAGAGGGGATATTCCTCATGGCTCTCTTATGGTCTTTAAAAAAGATAAAAAGCCTGTCACTATTGAAATCGATAAAAAAGAACATCATCCCTGCATCTTTGAATATATCTATTTTGCGAGGCCTGATTCCATTATTTCCGGGCATTCCGTATATGATACGCGCTTGGTTCTCGGGAGAATGCTGGCTGATAAGATCAAACGCAAAGGGATTGAAGTGGACGTTGTCATCCCCGTCCCGGATACGGCGCGCCCTTCGGCGACAGCGATTGCCGAAGAGCTGAATGTTCCCGTGAGAGACGGATTTATTAAAAACCGTTATAGCGGAAGGACTTTTATTATGCCTTCCCAGTATGACAGAGAGTTTGCTATGCGGTTGAAGCATAATACCATTGAAGGGGAGTTCAAAGATAAACGCGTTCTTATTGTGGATGACAGTATTGTACGGGGCACCACAACAAAGCATATTGTCAGTTTGGTGGGGAAAAGCCAACCAAAAGAACTTCATATCGGGATATTTTCTCCTCCTGTTTATTATCCGTGTTATTACGGCATCGATATATCACGTCAGCATGAATTGATCGCACGTAAATATAAGGAGTATTATGCCGAAGGGCCGGATGTCTTTGAAAAAAAGATGGCCCATTTCACCGGGGCCGATTCTCTGACGTATTTGGATATTTCGGATGTCCAAAAATCTTTAGGACAGCCTGTCTGCTCAGCTTGCTTTGACGGCCACTATCCGTTGCCTTTAAGAGAGGATGAGCAGAAAAGCATTGAAGATGACCGGGATGAGTATCAGAAAAACTGAGGATCTCTGTTTTGTAAAGGGCCGTCCCCGTGCTCTGATTCTTTTTCACGGTTTTTCCGATGAGCCGGAGACGCTTCGGCCTTTGGCGGAATATCTCTTTCAGCATTTGGATGCCGATGTCTATGTCCCGCTTTTGTCCGGGCATGGAAATACATTGGCTGATCTTGAAAAGGTTCATTTCAAAGAATGGATTACGCAAGCTGAAAAATTGATAAAACAATTAAAAGAAACCTATGCCCGCATTGATGTCGCCGGGTTTTCCATGGGAAGTTTTCTGGCATTGAATGCGAGGCTTGAGATTCCCTCAATTCAGAAAGCTGTGATTATCGCCCCGCCTTTTGTTTTTCCTCCGGGACGTTCATCTGCTCTTTTCTTTTTGCCTGTCATACGGCTTTTAAAAAAGTACAAAAGGAAACGATTAGATGAACAGGGGGGTAACCGTCATATTTATGAGAAAAAACAGCGGCTTATATATCTACCGCGATTTAAAAAAGAGCCCTTGAAGTCTATTGAAGAATTTAACCATCTGCGCAAAAAAGTCAAAAAGCGCCTAAAAAAAATCGATTTCCCCGTTTTAGCGATTTTCGCCCTGGATGACCGTGTCGCCGTGATCAGAAATCGCATTCTTTTATCCCGATTTTTTAAACATAATTATTACCGCTCTGTAACAGTCGTGCGGTCGGGACATATGATTCCTGTGGATTACGACCGGTTTATCCTTTTTGATGAGATAAAACAATTTCTTCAGGATAATGAAGGGAGATATCATGGATAAAGAAAGAATGGAATTTATCAGGGATGAAGTGCTTAAACGGTTTTTGAATTATGTCAAACAGGACACGACGGCCGTTGAAGAGAGCGCGAAGACGCCTTCATCCCCCGGGCAAGTAATTTTGGCTGACCAACTGGCCCGCGAATTGAAGGAACTGGGACTTATGAACCCAGAATGTGATGAAAACGGTTATGTGTATGCAACGCTTCCGGCATCTGAAAATGTTCAAAGCCCCCCGGTGACTTTTTGCGCTCATATGGATACTTCTCCTTCAGAGTCCGGAAACGATGTGAAACCTGTACTTCACAAGGATTATCAGGGAGGCCCGATCTCTTTTCCTGATAATCCGGAGTTGATGTTGACGCCGTCAGAATCTCCTCCTCTTTCCGTTTACAAGGGCGATACTGTTATTACGGCATCAGGGAAGACCTTGCTGGGAGCTGACGACAAAGCCGGCATAGCTGAAATCATGGCAGCTTTGGCTTATTTTATGCGCTATAAAGACGCTCTTCATCCCGAATTGCGTATCGTCTTTACTCCTGATGAAGAAATTGGACGGGGTACGGATAAGATTACCCTGGAAAAGCTCGGGCGCTACGGGTACACGCTGGACGGGAGCATGGCCGGAGAAATCGAGGATGAATGCTTTGACGCCTGGAAAGCTGAATTCGAGTTTATGGGCAGAAATGTCCATCCGGGTTTTGCAAAAGGGAAAATGCTCAATGCCGCGGAGATAGCGGCCCGTTTTATCAGTCAGATTCCGGAGCAGGAAACTCCGGCGCATACAGAAAAGAGGGAAGGTTTTTATCACCTTTCCGGGTTAAGAGGCGATGAAAACAGAGCTTGTTTTTCTCTCATTATGCGGGATTTTGACGTTGAACAGAATCAACAGAGATTGGAATATCTGGAAGCTTTGAACGCGGCTTTTGAAAAACGTTATCCCGGGTTGAAAATACGCATGAAAACGACGCATCAGTATCAGAACATGAGACGTATTTTGGATCAATACCCGCAAGTGACAGCTTTGGCTGAACAGGCTGTAAAAAACATTGGGTTGACCCCTTTAAAGGCCGCCATCAGGGGGGGGACAGACGGAGCGCGTTTATGCTATAAAGGAGTGCCGACGCCCAATCTTTTCGCGGGAGGGCATCTTTTCCATTCGAAAAAGGAATGGGTGGCTTTAACAGCGATGACTCAGGCTGTTTTAGTGGTCATTGAGCTTAGCCGTTTATGGGCGCAAAGTGAATTATCCGAATGAAATGTTTCGGGGCTCATGTCAGTGCGGCTGGAGGTGTGCATAAAGCTCCTGAAAGAGCCGCTGCTTTGGGAGCTAATGCCTTTGCTTTTTTTACAAAAAACCAGAGACAGTGGGCGTCTCCTCCGTTAAGTGGTGAAATCATATCGATGTTCAAAACCGGTTTGAAAAAGGCGGGTATTTCACCATTGCATGTTCTTCCCCATGATAGTTATTTGATCAATTTAGCCCACCCCGAAAAGGGAAAAAGGGAGAAATCTGTTCATGCCTTTATTGATGAAGCACGCCGCGTGGAAGATCTGGGGCTTCTTTATTTGAATTTTCATCCGGGAAGTTCATTAGGATGCTGCGACAAAAAGGAGGCTCTTAAGAATGTGGCCACGGGAATAAACAGGGCTGTTTCGGAAACGCAGAACTGTGTTTATGTTATTGAAAACACGGCCGGCCAGGGGGATCAGCTGGGGGCTTCATTAGAGGAAATCGAACAGATCTTGGAAAAAGTGACCCACAGGGAGCGCACAGGTGTTTGTATTGACACCTGTCATGCTCATGCTGCCGGTTATGATTTGATAAGTGAAGAGGGATTTTCCACTTTTTGGATTCTTTTTGAAAAGGCTCTGGACTGGAATCTCCTCAAGGCCATGCATCTCAATGATGCCATAAAGGAGCGTGGAAGCCGGGTTGACAGACATGCCTCTTTGGGGGAAGGATTTTTAGGATGGAGACCCTTTCAACGTATTGCCCGGGACAAGCGCTTTGACAACCGGCCTTTGATTCTGGAGACCCCGCGCCCTGAAATATGGGATGATGAAATTGAAAGGCTCTTTGCCTATGCCGGCTCTTGAACTCATCATCTGGGATTTAGACGGTACTCTCACAGACTCTGCCGAGGGGATTTTGAATGCGGTATCGTATGCTGTCCGCCAAATGGAGCTGTCTCCTTTGACTCCGGAAGAAGCCCGTAAGTTTATCGGGCCTCCTCTTCATCTTTCATTTCAAAATCATTTTTCCCTGACGGACAGAGAAGCCCGCCGGGCTGTCGATATCTTCCGTGAATATTATCGTGAAAAAGGGATATGGGAAAACAAGCCTTATGGAGGCGTCCGTGAAACATTGGAAAAGCTGAAGAAAAGGGGGGTTCTTTTAGCTGTAGCTACTGCTAAGCCTCTTCTTTTTGCCCGGCGTGTTCTCAATCATTTTGAATTAGAATGTTATTTTTCTGTTATTGAAGGCAGTTGTTTTGACGGCAGAAAAACTGATAAATACGAGCTGATCGGCCATGTTTTAGAGAGGCTGGATTTTCATGACTTGAAGCACGCCCTTATGGTTGGAGACCGTCATTATGATATTCTGGGGGCTCAGAAGTGCGGAATACTTTCCTGCGCTGCAGCTTATGGATATGGCACGGCCAAAGAGTGGGCTTTGGCCGATTTTTGCATAGACAGCCCCGAAGGGATACTCTCTCTTCTTCGGTAAGCGAAAAAAAATATGTATTCGTTCTTGATAAATCGGCAAAGATTCGGTATGTTGAATAAGATATGAAAACAATAAATGACCGGTATAGAATCAAAAAAGAGATCGCCCAGACGATGAACAGTATTTTGTTTCAAGGAGAAGATTTCGTTCAAAAGCGAGACGGGCTTATTTTAAAAATGCTGAACCAAAATTCAAAAAAAGTGTTTCCCAAAGAATTTTTTTTCCAAGAGTATTTAGTCTCTTCGCAGTTGAAACACCCGCTGATCAGAGATGTCTATCGGTTTTCACAGATCTTTGCTATGGATGGGATGTTGACCCGAAACGGAGAATGCTTCTACGAGGCTGAGGAAATCCCTTTCTCCTTGACACCTAAAACGGTAATAGAGAAAGAACGACTCTTTAACGAATTGATTTGCGGACTATCTTTTATTCATAGAGCGGGTTATTTTCACGGGGATATACGGATGAACAATTTTCTGTTCGACGGCAAGAGTGTAAAGTATTTTGATTTAAGCCCTTTTCTAGACTCCGTAGAAGGGCAGCAATATGACAGAGAAAAACTTAACGAAGTCTTGAGCAGTTTTTTGATCACCCCTGTAAAAGAGGGCAAAATCCTGTCCCACCTGCTTTTCAATCCTGAGATCCAGGAAGAGCTCTTTTATCGCCATCTGGAAAAAATACCATTTCCTTCCGCTTATTGGGCGTTGCATCTGAGAAAGGGAGAATCGCTTTTGACGGAAAAAAGCTGGGTATTTTTCAATTATGAGGGTGACAGAGAAAATGCGCATCTCTTTGCGCAGGGGCTTCGGCCGGCCCTGGAAATCAAGGGTTATCGGGTTCTGGGTGTCAGCAATATTCAGCCCGGAGCTTTTCTCGATCTCATCCGTGAGATGCTTCTTTATTTCAATGATTTCGATTATGGAAAACAGATTATTGCCAAATACGGCGAAGAGTACGTCAAAATTGCCCCTGATTTGGATTTTGTGCCTTCACGGGCTCTCAAAAATGAGAACGCAGAAAGAATTAAATTAACAGATTTCGGAGTTCAATTCCTCAAAGATATTTTAGCGGTACATCCATTGGCATTGATCATTGATGATGCGGCCCGGATTGACGAGGATTCTTTAACTGTTTTGGAAAAAGTATCTTCAACCTTTTCTTCTGATCAATTTCGAGTGTTGTTTTCTTACGGGAAGACTGAAAAAGGAAATGAATTCAGCCGGACGGAGGTTGTTTCAAGCCTCTCCCGTGAGGAGACAGAAGCGATTCTCCGGTATTATTTTCACCTTTTTCCTGAAGAGGACGATTTTATCGATAAGATCTATGAAGCGACATCAGGGGAGCCAATCCTTTTAAAAGCCGGATTGGAAAATATACTTCGTCAAAAAAGTGTCAGCTTTCTCAAAGACAGATATTCGGCAAAGCAAAAATGGGAAGACTATTTCAATTTTAGTGAACAATATAAAGATTCTTTTTCACGTTGCTCTGAAATGGAAAGAGAATGGCTGGGACTTATCGCCCTTTATGGGGGCTTTATCCCCGAATCTGTTCTGAGGATTATTCCCGAGGAACTTCAAGAGCCGCTACAAACCCTTGAGGCTCAGCATATCATTAGCCGGGGAGGCGGGGTATCATTGAAATATGCCGCCTTGAAAAAGGCCATTCCTCCCGTAAAACCCAATCTTCTGTATCATGAAATCCTGAAATGTTTATCCGACTCCCTTGATGAGAATATTTCAAGCGTTGAGCCGTTTGCCCGGCTCATGATGATCCA